>Ga0209698_10000120_pt1 | contig 77676 bp, 67 predicted proteins | sample LitLauG_LLR_2012_FD_187203 | JGI IMG/M metagenome (GOLD analysis project Ga0209698, IMG submission 187203) | Freshwater sediment microbial communities from Pennsylvania, USA - Little Laurel Run_MetaG_LLR_2012 (SPAdes) (version 2) | ecosystem: Environmental > Aquatic > Freshwater > Creek >... | reverse complement strand
TCCACCTCTGGAAATGCGCCTCCATTCTCCCGCAGCTTGACAGCGCTTGCAAGCGCTGTCAAGCTGCGGGAGAATGGAGGCGCATTTCCAGAGGTGGATCGATGAGTAATGATTCGACTAAGACCAACATGACCCGCCGCGAGATGTTCGACGCGGTGGGAATGGCCGCCACGACAGCGGCGGTGATGCCTGTCCTCCAGACCGCGATCGTCTCCTGCGCGATGGCCGCCGGCGAAGCGTCGCTGAAAGCGATTGCCGGGGTCGATCGCGTGACCATCCTGCCGGGTAAGACATACCTGCGGGGATGGGCGGGATATGGCGATCCTCCCGCGGAACGGCCCCGCGGACCGCAAGGCGCGCAAACGCCGCCGCCGGCGGCTTCGGGCGGCCCTGCCCCCACCACGATGTGGACCAAAGAGTCCGGCCCGGGAGAGGTGAAGTTCGAGGATCCCAAGGCACTGATTACCACAGCCACCTTCACGACACCCGGCGCTTATGCTCTGAAGCTGATGGCCGAAAACGGGCAGACGAAGAGTTCGTCCACTCTGAATGTCTCCGTGGAAACGCCCCCTCCGGCGAAGCAACTCGAAGCCGTCTACACCAAGAACTTCAAGATCGACAGCAAGTTTTGGAACGCCCGCGCCAGGGCGTTGATCGTCAACTGGATTCCGCATTGCATCGACATCATCAGCCGGAACGACGTGACGCTGGGTCCAGGCGGCATCGATAACTTCGTCGAAGCCGGCAAGAAACTGCGCGGCGAACCGGCGGGCTATCACAAAGGGTATGTTTTCTCGAATGCCTGGGTGCACCAGACAGTGGAAGCCATGAGCATCGCGCTCATGATCGATCCACAGGGCGATCCCGAAATCATGAAGGCGCACCTGAAGTTCCGCGCCACGCTGGAAGACTGGATTCCCAAGATTCTGGCCGCGCAGGAGCCCGATGGATACCTGCAGACCGCCTTCACGCTGAACCGCGCCGCCTTTCGCGGCGGCAGCCCCGTCGAGAGCAGCACGTTTCAGCACTGGGATCCGGCGCACCGTGGCGACCACGAAGGCTACACCGCCGGCTACTTCCTGGAATCGGCCATCAATCACTACCTGATGACCAACAAGCAGGACGCCCGCCTCTACAACGCCGCCAAGAAGCTTGCCGATTGCTGGTACAACCATCTCGGCCCCGCGCCCAAGAAGCCGTGGTACGACGGCCACCAGGAGATGGAGCAGGCACTGGTGCGCTTCGGCCGGTTCGTAAACGATATGGAGGGCGGCGGCAAGGGCGACAAATATATCCAAACCGCCAAGTTCCTGCTGGACTGCCGCTACACCGCCGCGGTAAATCCGGTCCGCGACCGCCAGTCGTACGACCAGAGCCACCTCCCCGTCACGCAGCAGTACGAGGCCGTCGGTCACGCCGTGCGCGCCACCTACACCTACTCCGGCATGGCGGATGTGGCCGTGGAAACCCACGATCCCGATTACCAAAGCGCGGTGAAGTCGATATGGGACAACATCGTCAACAAGAAGTATTACCTGACGGGCGGCATCGGCAGCGGGGAAACTTCCGAAGGGTTCGGCCCGAACTACTCACTGCGTAACAATGCCTACTGCGAGTCCTGCTCCAGTTGCGGCATGGTCTTCTTCCACTGGAAAATGAACCTGGCCTACCATGACGCCAGGTACGTCGACAATTACGAGGAGACCATGTACAACGCGCTGCTCGGCGCCACGGACCTGGAAGGCAAAAACTTCTACTACACCAATCCGCTCGATGCCACCATGGCGCGCAGTTCGTGGCACACCTGCCCATGCTGCGTGGGCAATATCCCGCGCACGCTGCTGATGGTGCCGACCTGGACCTACGCCAAGGCGCCGGACGGCGTGTACGTGAACATGTACATCGGCAGCACCATCACTCTCGAAAACGCCGCCGGCACGGACATCGAGTTGGTGCAGGCGACCGACTATCCCTGGAGCGGCAAGATCGCGATTACAGTGAATCCCAAGGCGCGCAAGAATTTCGCGGTTCGCCTGCGCATCCCGAACCGCGCCACCAGCCGGCTCTACACGCCCACGCCGGAAGTAAACGGCATCGTTTCGCTTGCGGTCAACGGCGCGCCGTTGAAACCCGTCGTCGAAAAGGGTTACGCGGTGATCGTGCGCAACTGGAAGGCCGGGGACAAGATCGAAATGGAGCTTCCGCTGAAGGTCCAGCGCGTGAAACCTGCAGACCAGATCGCGTCTACCCGCGGCAAGGTGGCGCTGCGGTACGGCCCGCTGATCTACAACATCGAGAAGGTGGACCAGGACATCACCAAGCCGCTGGCGGCCAATTCCGCTCTTACCGCCGAGTGGCGGGGCGACCTGCTGGGCGGCCTCACGGTGATCAAGGGCGAATTTGCCGACGGCAGCAAGCTGCTGGCCATTCCGAACTACGCCCGGGTGAACCGCGACAGGGATCTGCCGCCCGAAGCCGGGCCGCTGGCCGCAGACCCCGCTTTCTATACTGGGCCGAACGCCCGTCAGCCCGGACCGCCAACTGCCGACGAAGAAAACCAGCGCCGCCGCGGCCTGCGTCCGGCAACCTCGATCATCTGGATCCAGCAAGGATAGTGGAGCAGGAGTCCTCGCCTGCCCGGCCGGGCGATACCCGTCTACTTACCCGCGCCGCCGCCATTCTCTTCGACCAGCCGGTACTGGCTCTCCTGGATCTGGTGTTTCCGCGCCTCCTCGCGCAACGCCGTGAACCGCCCGAGGAGCTTCGGAACTTCGCGCTTGGCCTCCTCGCGGCCGCTGGATTGCAGCGCCCGGATCAGCCGGTAAAGGGCCATCTCGTCGGAAGGGTTGTCATGCAACGCCAGGCGGCACTGCTCAATCGCCTTCTCGACCTCGCCACTTTGCAGGTAGAGCCGGCTCAGCACGTCGCGTGCGAGCGAGAAATCGGGCTTCAAGCGGACGGCCTCTCCCGCCGCGCTGACAGCCTCCCGAAACTCGGGGCTGCCCGGCTGCGCACCCTGCCGGCTGAGGAGTTCGGCTAAGACGTAATGCAGAAACGCCTCGTTCGAGTTCGTCTTCAACTGCGAACGGACGGTAACCAGCGCCTGATCGAGATTGTTCTGCTGAATCTGCGAGAGGCCGTGGGCCGCCGAACCAAGCGCGAGGTCGGGATCGAGCCGCTCCGCTTTGTCGAAGTCCGCATCCGCTTTGGTGTACTCGGCCAGTTGGACGTACAGGACGCCTCGCGCAAGATACAAAGCAGCCGAATCCGGAACCTGGGTGAGACCGGCGTCGATCATATCGATCCCGACCTGAAAGGATTGGTGGGTGAAAGCCAGCGCGGCAAAATCCAGGTAGAGGCTCTCGTTACGCGGCTCGAGCAGCACAGCCTGGCGCAGAACGGCCACGGCCGCGGGTGTTTCCCCCAGTGCTTCGTGAGCGGAGGAGGTAAGTTCGAGGGCAGTGGGGTCTGGATTTCCGGCCTTCGCCAACGGTTCGAGCGTGGCGATGGCATCCCGAAAGTGTCCGGAGTCGATCAGAGCGACGGCCTGTGCGTACCGGGCGCGGCGGTCCTGTGGCCGCAGGGTAACCAACTGGCGGAAAACGCCCGCGGCCTCTTCCGGCCGCTTCATCTTCACGAGGCAGCCGCCGAACTCGCGGAGGGCATCGGGTTGGGCCGCGATCACCGTTTTCGCCTGAGTAAAGTGCTGGACCGCGGAGGCGCAGTCGGACCGCTTCCATGCCAAGGCGCCCAGCATCGCGTGGGCGGTCGGTTCCCCGGCGTGCAGTGCCAGAAGATGCTCCAAATGAGCCGCTGCGCCGGGATCGCCCCTCCGGTATTCGATTTCCGCTGCCGCCTCGATCGCCGGGATATAGTCCGGAGCGATCTCCATAGCGGTCTTGAGTACCGCTAGCGCCTCCCCGTCTCGCCCAAGCCCGGTGAATGCCATCCCTTCCAAAACCAGGATCTGAACGTCTTTCGGCGATTTCCGCAGCGTCGCGCGAGCCAGATCCAACGCTTCCTGGAAGTGCCTGGCGCGGAGGGCGGTAGTCACGGCCCGAACGGCGTCATCCTGACTTGCCGCAGTCAGGAACAGGGCCACACCCAAGAGGGCGAATCGGGCAGGCGGTGGAATCGGGAGCCTCCTCTCCTTAGCAGAGTAACGCAACGGCGGCGGAACGCAACCTCCGGCGCGACTCTGAAAGCGATTGCACGATCCATCCGGCGCGAAAGCCTCACAGTCAACCGCACGCACTCGTCTGAAATCGGGGAAAGACCCCCGGTGGTGTTGAATTTGTCAATACTTGCGAGAACGTGTTCTGCCCCGACTTGCTTTGCAAGCGCTTCAATTTCTCATTGACTTGTGCCAGAACTCATAGTATAAATGCACTATCTGAAAGTACGGTGGTTATGTCCCCCGCCGCCGTCTATTGGGATCACGCCGAGCTCAGGGAACTGACCGCAGCCGCCGGGGGGAGCCGGCTTCGATCACTTAGAGGAGAGGGTTCATGTGGCCATGTTCGCTGCGGTTCGCCGTTCGCTTTGCCGCCCTTCTGGTGGTGGTGATTGCCTCATGTTGGGCACAATTTAGCGGCAGCATCCAAGGGACGGTGCAGGATCCCGCGGGCGCCGTTGTACCCAACGCCAAAGTCCAGTTGAAAAACACGGGAACCGGCGTAGCGAGCACAACTGGGTCGGACGCCGAGGGCAATTACCGGTTCGTCAGCCTCGCCCCGGGTTCCTACCAGATCACTGTCGATGCGGCTGGCTTCAACACCTCTACGGTTGAGTTCGCCCTGGAAACCAGCCAGAACCTGAACATACCGGTGGCGATGAAGGTGGCGAGCGCATCGCAATCGGTAGAGGTCACCAGTCAGGCCCCCGTCTTGAACACCGCCGAAAGCCGCAACCAGATGACGCTCGAGACGGCGGCGTTGACCAACCTCCCGCTGGCAGGCCGTAACATGATCTCGCTGGTCACCCTCGCGCCCGGAGTCATTGGGACCGGCACCGTAACCGGCGGCAGCCCCGGGTCGGGGGTGGACAATTACTCCACGGAGTTGCAGGTGGATGCCAGCGGCAACGGCGCGGGCAGCGTCGGCAACATGTACATGGTGGATGGGCTGGACGTCACCAGCGCCATCCGGCCGGGCGTGTTGAACCTGACGCCGAATCCCGATTCGGTGCAGGAAACCAGCATCCAGACCAACACCTTTAACGTGGAATACGGCCGGGCCAGTTCGATCCAGATGGCCATCACCACGAAATCCGGGACCGATGGCCTTCACGGCACCGTCAGCGACTACTTTACCAACCAAAAGCTGTGGGCCGGGACGGAGTTCGTCCACAACTACTCGCCGTACCACAGCAACAACGTCTCCGCCACCATTGGCGGGCCGATCGTTCCGCACCACCAGTTCTTCTTCTTCTTCGCGATTGAGCCTCTGCGAGCTTCGACATCCACCGGGAACAGTACAACGACCTACGAGGACCCGCAGTTCGCGAACTGGGCCAAGCAGAACTTCCCGAACACCCTGGGCACAAAGATCCTGAACAGCTATCCCGCTTCGAGCGCGACCACGACGGCGGTTCTCCGGACGGCGAACGATGTGTTTCCGGGGACCTGTGGTACAGCAGCCACCTCCAATCTGCCGTGCAACATGCCGATGATCGACTCCGGCATTTTCAACGGGACGAATTACCGCAATGGCAACCAGTTCAACGTCCGTATCGACAAGTACTTCAAGAATGACCGCATCTACGGCAACGTGTACCGGACGGTCCTCGACTATGGAGGGCCTGCCATCCGTCCGGCCTTCGCGGCCACCAACCATACCATTCTGAACGCGTATCAGTTCAGCGAAACCCACACCTTCTCGCCGACTACCGTGAACGAAGCCAATTTCGGCTACATGCGCGACGAGGGCATCACTCCGCAGACCGGCCTGTTCAGCGTTCCTCTGATCAACGTGACCGGGCAGGGGCAAGGCTTCGGCAACGGTTTCGCGCTGGGCGATTTCATCCAGCACAACTACCACTGGCGCGATGTGCTGACGAATATCCGCGGCTCCCACACATTGAAGTTCGGATACGACGGATGGTTCGGCGACGACGTGGAGAACTTCCAGGGCCCGCACGCCCAGCCGACTTTCAACTTCAACAACCTGCTCGACCTGGTGCAGGACAAGCCGTTTTCGGAAACCGGCGTAGCTTACAATCCGATCTCCGGCAAGCCGGTATTGTGGGATTGGAACGCCGCGTCGAAAACCTTCGGCCTTTTCGCCCAGGACACCTGGAAAGTCAAGCCAAGCCTGACGCTGACTTATGGCGTCCGCTTTGACGACTACGGCAACCCTTACTCGCGTTCTCCCAACACGGCGTTCGGCAACTTCATCCTCGCCCAGGGCGGCTCCTTCCAGGACCAGGTTGCCAATGGCAAGGTGGTGCTGAAAAACGACGTATTCAGTTCGGCGCAGAAGGCCTGGAGCCCGCGAGTGGGCGTGTCGTGGGATCCGACCAAAAAGGGCGATTGGGTGGTCAGGGGCGGCGTCGGCATGTTCCACAACTGGGTGACGCCCGCCAATGCGCAGGAGGAATTTCGCGGCAATCCACCAGGGCCGATCTATCCTACGTTCACCGCCACGGGCGCGATTCCGCCGTTGTTTGTGTTGGGGAGCAGTAACACACCCCCGTTCGGGTTTACCTACCCAACCGTCCCTGGAGGGCAGCTCGATGCCCACGGCGGGGTTGTCGGTCTGCAACCGGGTATCGGCGCAATCGATGTCAATCTGAAAACGCCGATATTGTACAACTTCTCGGGCAACCTGGATCGGAAAGTGGCCCGCGATACCGTGGTTTCGGTGGGTTACTCGGGCGCACGCGGCCGGGACCTGCTTTCGGGCGGCGGACAGCAGTTCAGCGTAAGTTACGGCGTCGATATCAATAACTATGCGGGTGACCTGGTCCAGCACAACAGCACGACTCCCACCCGCTTGAACCCGAGTTTCGGATCGATTTCCTACACGCAAAACGATCGCCAGTCGAGGTTCGACTCCCTGGTTGCCGGCATCCGGACGCGCTTTGCCAAGAACGGGTTTCTCAACGCCTACTACACCCGGTCTTCGTCGCAGGACGACACCCAGGTGTACCCCGTGGCAACCAATCCCTACCAGTACTACGGACCGTCGATCTGGGATTCGGCGAACCGGTTCTCTCTCACCTGGAGTTACACGATACCCGGCGTGAATCAGGGCCGCGGATTGGCTGGACACCTGACCGCCGGATGGACCGCCAGCGGGACCACGATCCTGCAAAGCGGGCATCCCTTTACGGTGAACACGACCGCCACGTTCCAACCGGTTCGAGACTCGAGCGGCAAGATCACCGGACTCTCCGCGGCGAGCGGCGATTACAACGCGGACGGCTACAACAACGATTATCCCGACGTCGGCAGCTACACCATGGGCAATGGACGCCACGACTATCTGACCGGGGTGTTCCCCAAGTCGAATTTCACCCAGCCCGCGCTGGGCACCGAGGGCAATGAAAAATGGGGGCAATTCCGTAACCCGGGCTTCGCGGAAAGCGACGCCAGCCTGTCGAAGGACACGCGCATCACGGAGCGATTGCGGCTGCAACTGCGATTCGAATTCTTTAATGTGTTCAACCGTGTGAACCTGGGTGGGGTCACTGCGAACCTGTCGAGCTCGACTTTCGGCCGCTCGACCTCGCAATTGAATCCGCGGTGGATTCAGATCGGCGCTAAGATCAACTTCTAGTGCGGTGTGCATTCCTGCTGCTGGTTCCGATGGGCGTGGCAGCCCATCCGTGTGAGTCCTGTCATCCCAAAGAGGTTGCCGGCTATTCGCATTCCAGCATGTCGCGGTCGCTGCGGCGGCCCGGGAAAGAGCAGGAAGGCGCGTTCACCGCGGCCGACGCTCGTTTCACCGTTCGCTCCGATGGCAAGGCCACCTGGCAACGCCGGGATCGCGCGGGCGAAGTGTCGGAGTACCAGGTCGCGTATGTCATCGGGTCGGGAAGCCACGCAGCCGGCTATCTCATCCAGATAGGCGACCACCTGTTTCAATCGCCGATCTGCTACTACACCAACCGCCGCACCTACGATCTGGCTCCCGGTTACGATCGGATCTCCGATCCCGATTTCACACGGCCGGTCGGCGAGGAGTGCCTGCTTTGCCACTCCGGGCAGCTACCTGAGGCAATTTCTTGCCAGCGCTGCCACGGCGCGGCCGAGGCGCATCTCCGGCGGCCGGTCCCGGGGTCCATCGTCAATCCGGCAAAATTGGCGCCGGCCGCGCGCGACAGTATCTGCGAGCAGTGCCATTTGGCCGGTGTGACGCGCATTCCGAATCCCGGCACCCACTTCGCCGACTTCCACCCGGGCCAGCGCCTGGAAGAGGTGTTCACGGTCTACACTCGCGCTGGCGCTCGCGCTTTCAAAGTGATCAGTCACGCGGAACAGTTGGCCCTGAGCGCCTGCGCGCGCAAGAGCCAGGGCAAGTTGTGGTGCGGAACCTGCCACAATCCGCACCCGCAGGCAGCGGCCACGTCCCAGACCTACAACGGACGCTGCCAGTCGTGCCACCAGGACAAGCTGCCGGTATCGCACCCCGCCGCTGCCAACTGCGTGAGTTGCCACATGACGCGCCGACAGGCCCAGGATGGCGGTCACACCGTGTTCACGGATCATCGGATCGCCCGCCGCCCGGAGCCGGACCAGCCGGGACCACCAGGGGAGGAACTCGTGGCGTGGCGCGAACCCGATCCGGCGCTGCAAAGGCGAAACCTGGCGCTTGCCTACCTCAATGCGGGCGTTTCCGGCCGCTCCCCGGCGGTGATGGTGCGCGCTTACCGCATGCTGACGGAGGTGCAGAGAGCCGCGCCGGACGATATCGCCGTGCTGAAGGCAATTGGACGGGCGCTGCTGCTGGGAAAAGAGCCGCTTGAAGCGCTGAGGGCTTTCGATCGGGTGCTGCAATTGGCGCCCGACAACGCGGCCAGCGAAGAGGACGCGGGTGTCGCCTGCCTCGAATCCGGCCAAGTGGAGAAAGCCGCCTCGCATCTCGAACGGGCGCTGCAACTGGACCCGCTCCTGCTTTCGGCAGCGACGGCACTTCAGGAGGTCTATCGGAAGCAGGGAAACCGCGAAAAAGCCGCCGCCGTGGCGACTCAAGTGCGGCGGGCGATGCGGCAGTAATAGCGCCGGCGTTATGACACCTGCCAATACACCGCGTACCGCCGGTCGAACAAGCTGTTGAGCGGTACCAGCGTGACGTCCTTCTTTTGCCCGGTGGTTCGAAAAGTCATCGCCTTGCCGCCCGGCTTGATCCACGAGCTTGGCTCTTCGCTCGCCGCACGGAATGACGGGATCTCGATCTCGGGCACCGGCGGCGTGGAATTCGTTGCTCCGAGCGGCGAACCGTACTGCTCGGTGTTCGGCCAACCCACGCGCAGATTCGGGCCGATGATGTGCGCGGGGGTCAATCCGCCGCCTCCCAGGTCGCCCGCCAGCACCAGCGGCCCATACAGGAACGCCTGCATCGTGGCGTCGTCCGGCATGGCTTCCACACGCAATCGCATCGGCAGTTCCATCTCGATCCGGTCGCCGGCCTTCCAGGTGCGGTTGAGCGTGAGGTAGCTGCCCGGCGCGGCCGAGGCGTCCACCACCTTTCCGTTGAGTTTCACGGTGGGGGCCGATTCCAGCCAACCCGGGATGCGCAGTCGTACCGGCATCGCCACCGACCGCGTGGCGGTCACGGTCAGCGACGTGTTCGGCGACTCGGGATACTTCGTGTCCTGCCGCAGCTTGAAGCCCTTCTCCGCCCAGTCCAGTTCCGATGCAATGAAGAGGTTGACGTACAGCCCCTCGCGGTCGTGCCAGTAGATGCTGTCGTTGAGCTTGGAATACTCTTCCACGCCCGACCCGGTGCAGCACCAGAAGGTCTGGTCCTCGGTAGCGAAGGTCTTCCAGGCCCCCGGCGTCATGGAGAGGTAATACTGCGTCAACCCGGTCTCGGGCCGGATGGTACCGATGCGGTGGTTGAGCAGCGAGCGTTCGTAATAGTCGAAATAGGCCGGCTGGGGATTCCAGCCGTAGAGTCGCCGGGCCAGCTTCAGCATGTTGTAGGCGCAACAACACTCGGCGGTATTCACGCTGAGCTTCGATTCGGCGGCGAGCCGGCGCGGCGGGGTCAGCCAGGCTTCGGCATTGCTGGTGCCCGCGGTCACATACGAGCGGGCGGTGGTCACCTCGTAGAAGAAGTAATCGGCCACGTCGTGGAACCGCATGTCGCCTGAAATCTCGTAGCGCCGCGCGGCGGCGATGGCCTGCGGGATGTGGGTATTTACATGCAGTCCGCGGAGTTCGTCGCGCCGTGCCGCCAGCGGATTGAGGAAGCTCCGCTTTTGGAAGCGGTCGCCGGCCCTGGCCCAGCGGTCCTCATTGGTTGCTGCCGCCAGGTTGTATAGCGTCTCGCCGATGCCTCCGAACTCGATGGTCAGGATCTGCTGCATGTGCTCGCCGGTTTTCGGAGCGGTCCACTCGTCGGCCCACGCGGCCATGCCCTCGAGCACCCGCAACGCCTGCTGGTTGCCGGCGAGCCGGAACATATCGAACATGCCGGCCCATGATCTTGTGGATGGTGTAGAACGGCGCCCAGACCCGCTCGCCTTTTTCCAGCCGGTCGAACCACGTGGCCGGGAAGGCGCTCAGATATTTGCCGCCCAGTTGCTGCTGGCATTTGGCGAGGTCCGCCACCATTAGGTCGCCCTTGGCCTTGGCTTCGGTGTCGCCGCCGGCGGCGAGTTGCGCGGCCGCGGAAAGAAAATGGCCCGGGAAATGGCCGCGCAGTTCGCTGGAGCGCTGGCCGTTTTCGGGCTGCTCCCAACCGCCCAGCGGCTTGGCCGCGCCAACCGGCAAGCCGGCGTTGGCACGGAAGGTGTAGAGCAGCCGGTCAGCCGATAGCCGCGACATGTATCCGCGGTTCCATTCCTGCGCGTCGTGATAAACGCTGCCCGGCAGCAGCTTGACCTGCGACAGCGGGAACGGCTCAACTTGGGGCGCGACGGGTTTGCGGTGGAACTCCAGGTTGCCATCGAAAGCCGGCGTGTCGGGCGCGATGGGCCGCCGGAAATTACCCGGAGCGGGCGGGTTTTGTTGGGCGACGGCAACTGCGGTGGTGGCCAGAAGCACACCAAACCTGCGACGGCTCAGGGAATCGGGTTGGTCTCGATCGGGCATGGCTTTTGTCAGCGCTCCAGTTGATCCTATCATTCTCAGGCGCCGGCGATGCACAAGCTGTCGAACGGCATACGGTAGACGGTCATCTACCACACAGCGTGGTCTACGCGGCCGAGACTGTCCTGAACGCGGGCTGTTCCTGCCGCACGGTTCAGGAGCGAAACGGGAGTTTGATAACCTGACGCCCGATCCGGCCCGGGCAAACGCAGTCCGGATTCTATGACCGCTTCCACAACAAGCCGCTTGATCTCTTCCTTGTCTTCCGGTGTGAGCATGGAACCTCTCGCTTTGAGCACAGATACTTTTCTCACCGCAGAATTACCAGCCTCACCCACAACCGCAACAACTGTCCGAACGTGTGGGCCAGCGAGCGCAGACGGAAGAACTGCGAAGTGCCGTGCAGGCGCGGGTAATGGTGCACACCCACTTCCACCACCTCGCAACCGCTCAGTTCCAGTTTGCGCACCAACTCCACGCAGATAGTCCCGCTGGTCGAGGTCAGGCGGATTTCGTCGAGCAGCGACCGCCGGATCAGCCGGTAATCGCAATCGATATCGCGGATGCGGATGCGGAACAGGAGGCGCGCGCAGAAGTTGTAGAGCTTGCCGATCCAGATACGGTGCGCCGGGTCGTGCCGCTCCAGTTTGAATCCGTTCACCAGCCCGGTGGCTGGGCCCACCCGCTCGAGCAGGAGCGGCAACTCACCTACGTCATACTGCCCGTCGCCATCGGTGTAGAAGACGTAATCCCTGGTGGCTGCTTCGAAACCGCTGCGCAACGCGCCTCCGTAGCCGCGGTTCTGCGGATGCGTGACCACGCGCATGCGCGGCCCATACTGCATCCGCAACTCCTCCAGCACCTCGCCGGTGTGGTCGCGGCTTCCATCGTTCACCACGATCAGTTCGTAGTCAGCCACGTGCGCCTGCAGCACGGCGAAGGCCTTGCCGACCAGATCCGGCAGCGAGGGAGCATCATTGTAGGCAGGGAAAAAAACGCTCAGCGATGGAAACGCGCGGACACCCACAGTCACACCATCTTCTCACCGATCAAGATGAGGGACTGTCCCGCCGGAAGGTTGTGTCCCGCGCCGATCCACGCCGCTTCCAGCGCGAGGGGTGCGTACAGCGCCCGGTCCAGCCACGGTGCCACCGGCTGCAGGCCGCTCGACGCAGGCGCGCGCATCAGCGGCTCAACGACGCGAAACTTGGCCAGTGCCACGGGCATCAGTAGCGAATTGGCGTAGCTGCAGCGCAGGACGCGCAAGCCCGCGCCGGTGACGAGCCCCATCAGCCGCCGGCGTGTGAAGCGCTGCCGCTCGTACGCAAATTCCGAGTGCCGGCTGCGCAGAACATTGAGCGCCGCCGTCCGTATCACCAGCAGCCCGCGAGACGCCAGCACGCGCGCGAATTCCCGCGCCGCTTCGTGTTCCTGGCCACGCGGCAAGTGCGCCAGAACGTCGACGGACATCACCAGGTCGAACGCCCCGGCCGGGAATGGAATCGCGCGGATATCGGCCTGCACCAGCCGTTCGACACCCATTTCGCGCGCGTAACGAAGCCCGTCGCCGCTCAGATCCATGGGCACGATGGGCCACCCCCGCTCCCGTTGCAGCAGGTGGGACAGATAGCCGGTGCCGCAGCCGCCTTCGAGCGCACGCCCGATTCGGCGGCCAGCAAGGTAAGGCTCGATCATGCGAAACAGGATGGCCCGCATACCCCGGTACCACCAGAAGTCCTGCTCGGATTTTCGGATGTTGGTGAATTCCGCCGGATTCATCATGTGGGGCAGCCCCCCTGCTTTGCGGGCGATCCCCTGGTCGCCCGGCCGGAGGACCAGCTATGATCACAAGCATCGGTCGCAAGCCCCGCACGGACTACTTCGGCGTTGTAACGGATAGCCTCAACTACCATGTTCGCCACCCGCGGTTGGGCCAGCGGTTGGCGAAGATAGCACGCATCCGTGTGAGTCTCGACCAGCATTCGGTCCGTCAACGCAAAAGCCCGGCGGGATGTGCCGTACGCGGCCGGGAAGGAACGATTAGGCGGCAGGCTGTCCTGCAATCGCCAGGTAAGGAATACGGGCTTGCCGGGCTCGTCAAGGTGGAGGCGATAGAAGGACTTAAGAGCGTAGTGAGCCATGCCTGCGAGTTCTCTCAATTCTACCGGCAGGCCGAGGGGACGTCGGCCCCGCGTCGGGGGTCCGCCCTACGATCATTGGCCTGTCGGCAGGCTGGAGTCGGCCGCGGGCGGGAAATTCAGTCGCTCATAGACGGTGCGCGCGGCCCGTTGGGCGGCTACCTTTTTGGTCCGCCCTTCGGCCTGGCCGCTCCAGTCCTTACCCACCCGCACTTCCACTGTGAACGTCTTGGAATGTTCCGGCCCCTTTTCCCTCACGATGCTGTACTTCGGTTGCGGCAGGTTGCGCGATTGCGCCAGTTCCTGCAGCGCGCTCTTGAAGTTCGTGATGGCCGGTTGGATGTCCGTGCCCGCTTCGACGTCTTCCACAAGCGGCGCGTCCAGCACGTGGCCGGAAACGAAACCAGTCGCCGCCTCCAGGCCGCCATCCAAATAGATGGCCGCGATGATCGCCTCCACCGCGTCCACCAACAGCGTTTTCTTGGTGCGTCCGCCGCTCATTTCTTCGCTTCGCCCCAGGTCCAGGTGGCTGCCCAGGTCCAGCCGGCGCGCCACGCCGTGCAGATGCGCCGCGCTCACCAGGTGCGCCTTCATGCGCGAAAGGTCGCCCTCGCGGCTCTCCGGATAACGGCGCACCAGCGCATCGGAGATCAGAAATCCCAGGATGGAATCGCCTAGGAATTCCAGTTGTTCGTTGTCGGAGAGCGGTGAGCCGTTACCGGCGCGGGATTCGTTGGCGAGGGAGCTGTGGGTCAGCGCGCGGTGCAGGAGTTCCGGGTTGGAAAACTGGTAATTCAGTTTCGATTCCAGCGTTGCCGGCTCCGCGCGCATGTGCGAATCTGACGTTTTACTTTCCCCCCGCAGCCTTTCCCCCCGCTTTGATCGCCGCGGCCCTTACACCCTGGGTAACGTTCTTGATGGCGGGATGAAGCTGGGCGTCGGCCAGAAGCTTGTCGCAGATCGCGATCGCTTCGTCGTTCTTGCCCTGCGATTGCAGAGCCGACGCCTGCCGCACCAGGTAAGCCGGCTGCGGGTCCATGTCCGAGGCCGTCTTGAACTCGGTTGCGGCGACGTCGTACTTCTTGCGGGTCAGCGCGCACAGTCCCAAACCGCTATGCGCCTCGGCCGTCATCTGCTGTTTGAAATCGTCAAAGTCTTTATCCGGCATCTGGGGATTCTGCTTGACAGCGGTTTTCACAGTCTCGATGGTGTCGTTCAGGTACTTCTCCGCCTTGGCCAGCTTCTCTTCCTTGTCCAGATCGTTTTCGCGGGTGGTCTGCGCGATCACCTCGCCCATCAGCATGGTGGTCTGGTAGTTCTTGGGATTGACTTCCAACACCCGCTCGCCGTATATCTGAGCCTTCACCAGATCGTTCTTCTGCTGGTAGGAGCGGGCTTCGAAAAACAGAGCCGTCTCTTTAAATTCGGTGTCGGCAAATCCCGTGATCAGCGCCTCGGCGGCCGCGATCGTCTGGTCCGGACCAGTTTGTGTCGCGGCGAACATTGCCTTCACCGCATCGAGTTCCTTCTGCGATTTGGGAGCCGGCTGCTTCTGCGCCACCAGGCTGGAAGCGCCGGCGGCCAGCACCAGGATGCCGGCGAGAGTCATTCGTTTCATCGGTCAAAACTCCTTCGATTCTTCGTTTACTATTTCGAACTCTGTTGTACGCCCGTCTGCGCCTGGGCGAGCGCAGTCTTGGAGGCGCCTTCCACCTGGAGCGCACCCTGAAAGTACTTCAGCGCCTGCTCCCGCTCGCCCGCCGCTTGCGAGAGCTTGCCCAGATAAACCAGGGCCCACGCCTTCACGGGCGCCTCGGGTTCCAACTCCAGCGTCTTTTGAAACAGCCGCTCGGCGGTTTCCGGGTCCTTTTCGAGTGCCGCCACGCGCGCCAAGCCATAGTAGGCCGCGGCGTGCGTCGGTTTGTTGTCGGTCTGCTCCAGTACGCCGAGGAACAGCCGCTTCGCCTTGGCCACGTAACTGGGGTCTTGCACACGCGCCGCGAGCAGGTCTTCGGCGTCCGCCAGCGTCTTGGCGGCGCCCGTCGGCGGCGGCGGCTGTGCTGCCTCGTGGGTCACGGTTCTTCCCGGCCGCTCCGTTGCCGTCTTGTTGAACTCGACGCCAGTGAGCCGCTTGTCTTCCTTCACCAGGTCGATGGCCTGGACCATGTCGGCGAAGTAGTAGACCATCGAGGTTTCCTGCTTCTCATAGGCTGGCAGCGATTCGGCGAAGTACGGCGCCAGGACGTAACCTTGCCTCAGCGCATCCTGCACCATCGAAGGTTTGTGGTCGAGCCGCGCTTCCACGGCCTTGATCAGCGATTCGGTGGTCAGCAGCAGGAAATCATCCTTGTAGGAATCGCTGAGGCCTTGCGCCCGCATTACGTGGTCCAACAGGCTCTTCTTGCGGTTCAGGACTTCCATGTTGCGCGTGGCCAGCGGGTCGAGTAGAAAGTGCAGGTAGGCGTGCCTCAAGTCGGAGATGCGCGGCTCGGGCGAGGGTGTCACTACGATGGTGTAGTTGAAGCCGTAGCTGCGGGTCTGAATCTGATTCGGTCCGGCCAGCAGTTCCACGAAGATCTGATACCGCCGCCCTTTGAAGCCAGCCGGATTCTGCCGCAGGTATCCACTCACCTGCAGCACCGCCTCCGTGACGGGCTCATGATACCGCGCCAGGTACTGCTCAATGGCCGGCTGCGACCGCTTCCACAGGTCCTCCACGTTGGCTTCTTTGTAGAACGCCGCCAGCAGGCTGGACAGCTCTTTCATGCCGACGACGTCGGGCGGAACCTCCACGTCGCGCTGCGTGAACACGAAGTCGGGCGGCCCGGAGCAGGAGAGTGCGAAGGAAACGTACTGGCTCAGCTCCAGGGTGTCGTTCTTCTGGCGGTGCCGGTCGAAGAAATCCCTGATCGCCGGTAGCGACGGAATACTTCGCTTGCCCAATTCGGCGCGGATGGCCGCGCGCAGCGGATGGTTCGTGGGCGAGGAAAGATCGGCGCTGTACCCGGCAGCGTTGATGGCTGCCATCACCGTGAACAGGCTTGGGCTGGCGTCGAGTTGCCCGGTTTCGTCCGGGAATGCCGCCGTCGCCACGGCCAGGACAATGAGGATGGCAAGTACGAGCCGGTACAAGTCGTTGCGCCTTGAGATTCCTTAGTTTAACACCGAGAAGAACGCATTTCTGCGACGCGGAGCCAGGGCGTCGACTGAGGTCGGCTCGGCTTTTCGGTGTAGGTGGCGTAAGTCTCCTGGAGCAAGCCCGGCCTCGGTATACGCTTTACAATATAGGTATGCGAGTCTGTCTGTGTTTGCTGGCGCTGGTCTGCTCATTGGGTGCGGTAGACAAAGTTCAGCCTGAGACGATCCGCGGCAAGTTGATCGTCCGCGAGGGTCAGCCAACCGCGATCGAAACGGCCGAGCATCAACGGATTACCGTCGATGGCGACACTCCAACCCATAAGGTGCTTCACGACCCGCGTGTGAATGGCTTCGAGGTGCAGGCCCGCGGCCATTTCACCGCACCCGGCACATTCCAGGTGGACCCGCAACACACCCACGCGCTGCTGGTCCACGATCATGGCAACCTCAAGATGATCACGTATTGGTGCGACGTTTGCTCGATCCGGGCGTACGCCCCCGGGCCGTGCGTGTGCTGCCAGCAGGAAACCACTCTTGAATTGCGGGACCTGGACGATATTCGATGAGCTCCGGCTACTCCGCCACTCGCTACGCCGATGACGGAGTGGAAGTGGTGCGGCTGGCGGACCGGACCCACGAGACCGAAGTGGCCATCGCCATCGGCGCCGGCAACATGGCGTTTGAGCTGAAGGTGCTGGGCAGGAATTTCCTGTGGTTCCCGTTCGCCTCTCCGGCCGAGTTGCTGGCGCATCCGCGGTTTTGCGGCGTGCCCTTCCTGGCGCCATGGGCCAACCGGCTGGATGGCGATTCGTATTGGGTGAATGGCAAGCAATACGAACTGAACGCCGGGATCGCCAATTTCCGTCGCGACCCCAACGGCAAGCCGATCCACGGCTTGCTGAATTACTCACGAGACTGGACTCTGGTTTCGGCGGACGCGGACGGCCACTCGGCGCAGGCCACCAGCCGCCTCTCATTCGGCGAGCACCCCAACCTGATGGCGCAATTTCCATTCGCCCACACCATCACCATGACGTACCGGCTGGCGGACGGCGTCCTGGAAGTGGAAACGGCGCTGAGGAATCAGGCGGACGAGGCGCTGCCGCTGGCCATCGGATACCACCCGTACTTCCAGTTGCATGACGCGCCGCGTGACCAATGGAAGGTTCACCTGGCCGCCCGCGACCACCTGGTGCTGAACGGCCAGTTGATACCGACCGGTGAGCGCAATCCCGTGGCGTTCGGCGACCTGCACCTGCTCGAGCAGGAGCAGTTGGACGATGTCTTTAGCGGGCTGATCCGCGGAGCGGACGGCCGCGCGCGGTTCTGGGTGCAAGGTCTACGAGAGCGGGTGACGGTGGTCTACGGACCGAAGTACCTGGTGGCCGTGGTCTTTGCGCCCAACGGCAAGGAGTTCATCTGCTTTGAGCCGATGGCGGCGGTTACCAACGCTTTCAATCTGGCGCACGCCGGCGTTTACCGCGACCTGCAGAGCGTGCCGCCTGGCGGCGAGTGGCGCGAGAGTTACTGGATTGAGATAGTCACCTGAAGTTTTCCACCAGGATCAGGTTGGTCTGGCTCTGGTCCACTCGTGGATAGAGAATCGTCTTGCCGTCGGGCGACACCGAAAACGTCGCGGAGTTGCGCATATCGAAGCTCCGGGTGCGAAAGACGACCGCATTCTTTTTGGTCCCGAAGTCGTAAAAAGAGATCACCGTTCCGCGCGAACTGCGTTCGAACTCGATGTAGTAAACGCCTTTCTTCGTGGGCTGGATGGTAGTGCTCCACATCAGATCGTGATCGGGAGTGATGAACTCCTCTTCATCGCCGCCCGCCGCCGGCACGCGCCAGAAACTGCGGCGGGACCGGTAATAGATGTACTTGCCGTCGGCCGACTCCACCGGCTGCGCGGCGCCCCGCTCCTTGGCTACCGTCTGCGGGTTGCCGCCATTGGCCGTGGCTTTCCAGATCTGGCCCCGCGATTGGAAATAGATCCACTTGCCGTCATTCGAAAACGAGGCGTTGGAGGCATTGAGCAGCACCCGGGTCGGCTTGCCCCCGGCGACCGGCGCCACCGTATAAACCTCCTGGCCGTGGTCGGAGCCGGCATCGAAGATCAGCAGCTTACCATCCGCCGACCAGCGCAGACGGCCAACGTTCTGACCGTTGAGATTCGTGACCTTCACGCGGTTGGCGCCATCGGCGTCGCACACGAAGATCTCGTCGGAGCCTGTCTGGTCGGAGATATTGGCGATCTTCTTTCCGTCGGGCGAATAGACCGGCGACCCCTCCCTGCCGGTCGAGCGGATAACCGGACGCGCATCGGCGCTCGTTTCGCCCGACCCCAGGGGCGCCCGCCAAATCGCGGAAACCGTAGGGCTGTCGGTAAACACCATGCGATTGCGCCCCACCGCCGGATAGTAAGCCTGTTTGCCGCCCAACACATATTCCTTCGGGCTGCCGCCGAACGCGGGCACACGCCAGATGTGCCAGCCGCCCGCGCGGTTGCCCGAATAGATGAGGTCCTGCCCGTCGCGACTCCAGGCGACGCCGCGGATGCCGCGGTCGTCGAAGGTCAGCCGCCGCAAGCCGGCGCCCGTGAGATCGCACAGCCAGATATCGGCGCCATCGCTGCCGGTTGCGCGCACAAAGGCGAGGGTGTTGCCGTCGGGTGCGACGTCGGGCGTGGAATCGCCGGGCGAACCCTCGGGCGGGCTGGTGATGGGCTGGACCTTGCCGGTGTCGATGGATACCCGCACGATCGCGGGCTTCTCGCCGCTTTGGACCACCACCAGGGATTTGCCATCAGGAGTCCAGGAGACCGCGGGCATCGGCTGCCCGGCATCGGCTGCAGGCCCGAACTCGGCGATCTGGCGCTCGGCGCCGCCATCGGCCGGGATCACGATGTACTCGGTGTGCGCTTCGCCGATGCGCAGAAATGCCAGGGTGCCGCCATCGGGTGACCAGACTGGGCCTATGTCGCTGGCCTCGCCCCTGGTCAACTGGCGCGGCGTGCCCGAAGGCAATTCGCGCACGAAGATGTGGAAGGCGCTGACCTTGGAAACGTCGCGGGCGCTATAGGCCAGGCGCTTGGCATCCGGCGAAAACGACGGGTAAGCTTCCGAGCCGGAATCGCTCGAAAGCTGGGTCTTCTTTTGCTGGACCTGCGGACCGCCGGCCAGCCGCCCCATCAGCGTCACCACCGCCCCCACCGAACAGAGTGCCAGTGCCAGCATAACCGCCGGGCGGCGGAGCAACGAGCCAGATGCCATATCTGTATGGTATACGCCGAACCGGCGGCCCGAGTTCAGTGCGGTTTAATCAACGACTGGAGCGCCGACTGCATGATTCCTTCCACCTGGTGCCGGTACTTCACCAGGAAGAAGACGAGCAGCACGGCCACGCCGGCCTTCAGCGTCATAAAAACCCAGACGTATCGGACGTAGAAACTTGGTACTTTGACGACATGCCGGCATGCCCAACAAATGGTATCGTGACGGCCGAGTGAGACCTGGCATCTCGGGCACTTGATGTGCTCGTGAACCTTCACCGATTTCTACTCGATTCGGATTTTCGGCGCGGGCTTGCGCTGCGCCGGCTCGAACAATCCGAAGGAGAAGATCGCCGTGGCCGACGCGATCGCGACATACTGCTTGCCGTCGACCGAGTAAGTGATGGGCGAAGCGGTGAGGCCCTCGCCGGTCGCGAAATGCCAGAGGTGTTCGCCGGTGCGGGAGTCGACGGCTACGATCTGGCCCTGGTCGTCGCCGAAGAACACAACGCCCCCGGCGGTGGAGACGGTTCCCGACCAGGCCTCGGCCGTGGGAGTCACCACCGGATACTCCCATTTCTTGTCCCCCGTTTTTGGATCGTACGCGCGCACCAGGAACTGGCCGATCTCGGCCGGCTTAGGTCCCGCGCCGCCTCCGGAGAAGTTCTTTTTCGGCTCGGGGTCCATGGATGAGCTGGTATAGATATCGCATTGCTCCAGCGTCATCACGTAGAACAGGCCGGTATCCGGGTCGAAGGAGGGTGACATCCAGTTGGTGGCTCCCCGCACGCTCGGACACACGCGGTTACCGGCCGGCGTCGGATCTTTGCCCGCGACCGGGATCGGACGGCCCTTGGCGTCGATTCCGCTCGCCCAATCGAGTTTCTCCACTAGGCGTGTGGCATTGAGGTATTCGCCGGTCACACGGTCGAGTACGTAGAGGAAGCCGTTGCGGTTGGCGTGCAGCACGAGTTTTCGCGCCCGGCCCCGATACGGCAGGTCCAGGAGCACCGGCCAGGACTGTGCATCCCAGTCGTGCGTGTCGTGTGGCGTGAACTGAAAGTGCCACTTCATCTTCCCGGTCGTGGCGTCGAGCGCAATCAGCGATGAGGAATAGAGATTGTCTCCCCCGCGCGCGGCCGCATAAAAGTCGGGCCACGGATTGCCAGTGGTCCAGTAGACGAGGTTCAGATCGGGATCGTACGTGCCGGAAAGCCACGTGCCTCCGCCGCCGTATTCGATCAGTTCGCCCCAGGTTTCGGATCCGGGCTCGCCTTTGGCGGGAATCGTGTAGGTGCGCCACAACTCCTCGCCGGTTGAGGCCGAAAAGGAGGCGATGAATCCGCGCATGCCCGTGTCGCCGCCGGCCACTCCCACCAGCACCTGGTCCTTCAGAGCGAGCGGCGCCGCCGACGCGTACAGGCCGTCCTCGACGTTGCCGTACTTTTTCTGCCAGATCACCGCTCCCGTCTGCCGGTCGAGCGCAACCAGGTGGACGTCGGCGGTGACGAAGAAGACCCGGTCGCCGAGGATCGCGGCACCCCGATTGACGGCTTCTTTCTTGGACCGGGTGTCTTTGTACTGCCAGATGAGGCTGCCGCTGCGCGCGTCCAGGGCCCGCACTTCATTGCTGTTGGTCACGTACATGACGCCGTTGTAGACGATCGGGTTGGTGCGCAGCCCGGTCGCCTTGGGAATGTGGTAGACCCACTTCGGCACCAGCGAGCCGGCATTGGCGGCGGTGACCTGTTTCAGGGAACTGTGGCGCTGCCCCTGGTAGTCGCCGGCGTATGTCAGCCAGTTGTCCGCGGGCCCGCGCAATATGTCCTCATAGCGTACTTGTGCCAGGCCCGGCAGCGACAGAGCCAGCAATAAGAGAGTGTTCCGCATCATCTTTGCCCCTGGAGCTATTTCTTCTTCATCTCGATCGGACGAGCGCTCTGCCGGCTCAAATAGGCGATAATGTCGCCGAGTTCGGTCCCGCTCAGCCGCGCCCCATAATCCTTCGGCATCGGTGAACCCTTGGCCAGGGTCATCTCGAGGATATCGGCCGTGGAGAGCAGATGCAGATTTCCATTGGCGTCCTGTAATTGGAGTGAATAGTTCGTCCGGTTGCGTGCCACACCCTGGAGCGTCGTACCCTGGCGGAGCACAACGGTGACGGCGCGATAGCCGGCAGCGCCGCCGGCATCGGGATCGAGGATGTCTTCGCGAAGCTGCGGCAGCGACCGGGTCGCACCGGCGTTGGTAAGATCGGGTCCCAGTTTGCCGCCCTTTCCTAGGATCGCGTGGCAGCCGCCGCACCCGGCCTTGCCCCAGAACAGAGCTTCGCCCGCCGCCGGATCACCGGGCACGATGGTCTCGATCGCCGGTGCCGTGAGTGAGTGTACAAACGCAACGACTTGCCAGAGTTGGTCTTCGGTCAGACCGGCGGCCGGCATTCCTCCGCCCGGAACGCCTTTCTGGATGACTTTGTATAGCGTTTCGTCGTCAACCGGGTGCCAGAATATTCGTTGACGAAGGTTCGGCCCGCGCCCCCCCTGCCCTTCCGCGCCGTGACAGGCGGCGCACCCGCCGGAGAAGAGCTTCCGACCGGCTTCGATAGCCATGGGATCGCCGATGAAGGGATGCTTGGGCTTATCTTCTTTTGGTTCGTGCTGCGCGAAGAGCGGCAGCCAGAAGATGAGGGTTAGAACCGCGAAGCGCATATCCACCTAGTCTACTCGAACTGGATCGTCGGAACGCCGTTCTGGCCGACTGCACACCTCCCAACGCCACACCACCTCCATCACCTGATGCGCGGAAGCCTACCCCACGTCGGGCAGGAGGAAGCGCGCGGGGGTTCCGGCGGCGCGCGTCACCGCTTCGGCCGCCAGATAGCCGCTGCGGACTGCGCCTTCCATGGTGGCGGGCCAACCAGTGCGAGTCCAATCGCCCGCAAGGATCACCTTACCGGGACCAGCATCGGCGGCGGGGCGCAGGGCTTCGGTTTCGGGCGCGGCCGAAAACGTAGCGCGCTGCTCCTTCACCACGTGCGCCTTCACCAGCCTGGCGTCGTGAACGCGGGGAAAGTACAAGCGCAGGTCGCCGATGGCGATCTCCACGATCTCGTTCCGCGAAAGCGGGGTCAGATCGCGGGAGGCGCTCACCACCAGCTGCAGATAGCGGCCGCTATCTTTGTTGTACATCCACTGGATCGTGCGGTCGAGCAGCGTGGCGTGAGGCAGCGTGGTGACCTCCCGGTCGAACCAGAGGTGCACCCCGGTAATGGGAGAATGCTCGAGCTTCGGCGCCGGCAGGCCCACGGCTTCCAGGCGCTCAAACGGCAGCGCGCAGATGTAGTGATCGGCAGTGAGGCGCTCGCCGGCTACGGTGAAACCGCCATCGTCGATGGCTTCCACCGGCGCCCGAAAGTGCATCCGAACCGTGCCGAGCCGCTCCCAGCAATCCACGGCATACAATTCCCCGAGCGGGATGGTGGGGATTCCCATCTCGTAGGAATCGTTGCGTGCCAGGAAGCCCAACCAGAAGACCTGGAAGCCGTGGATGGCGGCCATTTTGTCGAGATCTTCGTTGACCGCGCTCACCAGTACCTGGCGCCAGAATCGGTCGATGGCCTGCGGCGTCTGGCGTTTTTGCAGCAGCCAGTCGAGCATGCTGATGCGTTCCAGGTCCTTGCGGCGGGTGCGCTCGCGTCTCAGGGCCATCAGGGCACGCGCAATCTTCAACTTGTCATGCCGGTCCAGGCAATGCATGCGCAGGAACGACCCGACGAAGTGTAGGGGCACCGGGAGCCGCCCGCGCCGAAGTACCGAAATGCGCCCGCCCGGTTCCAGGAAGTAGAACTCCCGGTGAAACTGGATGCAATCCCGCACGCCCAGCCGGTTGTAGAAATCCAGCAGGTTGACACAGCAGCGCAGCAGGATGTGCTGGCAGTTGTCGATCTGCTCCGGGATCTCCTCCCCGCCGGCGGGCACGGCATAGGAGGTGGCGCGGCCGCCCAGGAACGGGCGCATTTCGAACAGATCGACATGGAAACCGGCGCCGCCCAAGGCCGCAGCCGCCGACAATCCAGCCAGTCCTCCGCCGGCAATCAAGACCTTGGGCATGGGCACACTTTAGCAGATAGACGAGAATAAGGGGCTTTGGTCGCTCGGCCGGCGGCATTGCGGCGGCAAAAACCGCTCCAATTGGAGCGGTTTTTCTGGGCGGAATGAAATGGAATCAATGGCTTACGGGCGCCAGACCGCTCCAGTCGCGGGGATTTGGCGCCACCAGCTCATCGATCGTCGCCCTCGCGATGGGGTGATATCCGGGCCGCGCGCGGGCGTAGATCCGGCGTGCCAAGGCCTGCCCCGCGGCGGTCTTCATGAGCTCGGAATACAGTGGTCTGAGGAACTTGCGCCGCCCCACCGTGCACAGAAACTCCTCCAGCCTGGTGTATGCCGGCTGGTATTCGGCTTTCACCGCCATCAGCAGCCATTGGTGCAGAATCTCGGCGTTGCGGGAGTCCGTCAGGCCGAACTCGCGGTCGAGGCGGGCCATGTCGGGCGGGCTCTGTACACGCAGGAAATGGAGCCGTTCCTGGGTGCTCCACCGGCTGATATCCGAGGGCCAGCCGCTTTCCACGAGCTGAAATGCGTCGGACTGCGGCTCGGCGGCGCCTGCCGGGATCCCCGAGTGGAAGATCCACTCCTCCACCGGGACCGGGTTCGGCAGTTCGCGGTGGAGGTAATCCAGGAACTGCGCGGTGGTGATGCTGCGGAACGCGAAGTGCTCGAAATAGGAGCGGAGGAAGGCATCGAACCGGGGCCGTCCCACGGCCGCCTCGATGGTTCGCAACAGCAGCGCGCCCTTCTCGTAGGGAACCAGGGTGCAGCCGTCGTCCGGGTCCCGGCCGGCCAGGTCGAGGTGCAGGGCGCAGTCGCCGGGCGCCAGCCGTGCCATTTCGCGGGTGAGTTCAGCGCGAGCCAGAACCGCCTCCATTTCTTCGCGATCGCGGCCATAGACCTTCTCGAGGATGCGCCGTTCCAGGTAGACGGTGAAGCCCTCGTTGAGCCAGAAATCGCTCCAGGTGGCGTTGGAGACGAGGTTGCCCGACCAGGAATGAGCCAGTTCGTGTGCCACCAGGGACACCAGGCTCTTGTCCCCCGCCAGAATCGTGGGCGTGGTGAAGGTGAGGCGCGGGTTCTCCATGCCGCCAAAGGGGAAACTCGGCGGCAGCACCAGCAGATCGTAACGCCCCCAACGGTAGGGTCCGTACATCGCTTCGACTGCCGCAATCATGGCCTCGGTGTCTTCGAACTCGTGCGCCGCGGCTTCCACGAGGGCGGGCTCGGCATAGACGCCCGAACGCGCGCCGAGCGGCTGGAATACCAGGTCGCCGGCGGCCAGGGCGATGAGGTAGGACGGGATGGGGTGGTCCATTTGAAACGCGCCGTCGCGCCGGTCGGCGCCCATCACGGCCGTCATCCCCGCCGGAGTATCGACGCTGGCGGTGAACGTTACGCGCACGCCCGGAGTATCCTGCAGCGGAATCCAACTCCGCGCATGAATGGCTTGCGACTGGGTGTAAAGGAAAGGGTTCTGTCTGCCCGCGGTCTGCCCGGAGTCCAACCACTGCAAACCACTGGCCGACGGAGACGTCGAGTAGTAGATCTTAACCGCATCGCCGGAATCCCGCAGGCGAATCCGCAGCGGAGCGCCCAGGATCGGGTCGGGCTCGCCCAAATCAAAAGACTCCGCGCCCTCCACCGAATGGATCGCCAGATCCCTGGTGTCGAGGATCAGCTCATCGCCAGAAAGCCGATCGAGGTGCAGAGCGACAGCGCCCTTCAGGATCTTTTGGCCAAAGTCCACCGCTAGCCTGAGGTCCAGATGGCGGACGCGAATCAGATCGGGCCGGGACCAGGAATGCACATCCATGTTTTCATGATAGAATTCAAACGTTCTATCCTCCTAATTACAAAACATCATACATATATGCAGAGGGAATCGAAGCGAGTTCTGGCAGTGGTTAGCGATCTGTTCTTCACGGTCAAGCTGTCGGAAGCAGCCAAAAGAAATGGGCTGGCCCTGGAGTTTGTCAAGGACGCCAAGGAAGTTCTGGAGAAGGCCAAAGAAAAGCCATCGCTCATTGTCTTCGACCTGAACTTCGACGCGGTCAATCCGCTCAAACTGATCGCCAAGCTAAAGGCCAGTTCCGAAACCAAGGGCATCAGCCTGATCGGCTACCTGTCTCACATCCAAGGCGAACTGAAGCTCCAGGCACAGGAAGCCGGCTGCGATATGGTGATGGCCCGATCGGCTCTCTCGCAGAACATGACCCAGATCTTCAAGCGCTACTCGGGGATCGGTTGAAAGTAGCACGGGCCTGCGGGCTCGTTTCCGTCCTTCTGACTCCTCGCTTCAAATCGCCACCACCGGGCAGGGCGCTTGCCGTACAATCGCGTAGGCATGAGTCGGCAACCGCCCCAGGATTCCACCGGCTCGACCCCGGCCAATCACCACGGCGTCCGCGTGAAGCTCGGCCGCCACCAAGTCCACACACGGCGCGGCTTCGCCCTGTTCTACCCGTACGTTGCCAGCGATCTGCATGTCGCTCATCAGGAACTCGATCCGTTCCCGGGCCTGCCGCGTCAACTCGATTCTCCAGTCCGGATCGAAGTAGAAACCGCCCATCCGGGTGGTCGTTGGCGGAATGGCATGCACCACGGTCAGCGTCCCACCGAACTCTCGAGCAAACGTCGCGGCCCAACACATCACCTGCCGGCTGTGCAACCCCAGGTCGACGGCGCACAAGATGTTGCGGAAAGCGATGGAGGAATAATCCGGCGCCGCTTCCATGTGCGGTCCGGTCCACACTGGACAGCGGGCATCATGCAGCACTTTGGCGGTCACCGAGCCTAACAGGAAGCGCCGGAACGGGCCGTAACCGTGCGTGGGCATCACGATCAGGCTGGCGTTTTCCTCGGCGGCGAAGTCGGTGATCGCCCGGGCCGGGTCGCCCTCCAGGACCACGCGCCTGACCGAAACGCCATCCATTGCCGGACCCGGAAAGGCATCCAGCTCGTTGGTCCGCTGCGCCACCAGCTCGTCTACCATGTCGGCGGCGTTGGAATAGGCCATCGCTTCGAGCGAACTGTATTTAGCAAATGGGGGAATGACAACGTGAAGCAGAACGACTTCACTGTGGAAATGAGAGGCCAGCGCCTCAGCGTACTGAACCGCACCCTGGCAGCGCGGCGAGAATTCCACGGGCACCAGAATCTTGGACAGCATGGGCATAAACGGCACCTCGTAGTTATCGATACATTCGTTTTGGCCGACTCTCTCAGGTTGCTCGCGAGAGAAAGACGACGAAAAAGAGAATCACGATGGTCAGCAGCGTAAACAGCAGCGTAGTTGCGGAGAGGAAGGCGCTTTCCAACGTGTTGTGGATGAGATCTCCCCGCCGGTGGAGCCGATGTCGAAAATCCCCGAACATGCCAACCTCCTTCGCCATTAGGACGGCCTCTGGATTTCCAACTCCATTCTACAGCAGATTTGGGTAAAGCGGACCTGGAAATCTCGGCGGCGAGTAGCGGGAAGGCATTGCCGCCGGTTGGACAGCAAGCTGGCTGGGGGCGCGGCGCAGGGGTAGAGCCGCCAGGTCGAACGCACGGAGAAACTCAGCCGGCTCCAGCCGATATGAAAACGCTGCGCTTACGACGTCCGTGGGAGTTGCCATGTGTAATAATCCAGTTTGGGCGGTAACTGGCAATAATTATGACTAATAATCCAATCATAGTGCGCCGCCTGAGCGTATATCTGGCGCTGTCGCTATCATTACCGCTCCTCGCGGCCGACCGGATTACCCAACCGGCAGACCCCGGCCGCTCCGTCGCGCTCCGAGGTCATCTTCATCCCGAAGCCGTGGCAGCCAACGACCGGGGCGCCGTGGACCCCACCAAGGAAATCGGGTACGTCACGCTGCTGATGAAGCCCGGGTCCGGGCTGGAAGCCTTTCTCGCCGAGCAGCGGAATCCCTCGTCTCCGAATTTCCATCGATGGCTTACGCCTGAGGAATTCGGAGACCGGTTTGGCCTCAGCAGCGGCGACATGTCCCAGGTGGTCGCCTGGCTAAAGTCTCAGGGCCTTCGAGTACACGATGTGGCTCGCGGACGCCACTGGGTCACCTTCAGCGGCACCGCGCGGCAGCTCAGCCGCGCCTTCCGCACCGAGGTCCACCAGTATTCCTTCCATGGCGAGACACACTTTGCGAATACCGCCCAACCCTCGGTTCCCGAGGCTTTCCAGGACGTGGTGGCCGGCGTGGAAGGTCTCAGCGATTTTGGGCTGCGGCCCTTATATCACTTCGGAGAACCTGGTCCCCTATACAACAGCAGCAGCGGCCGGCATTACCTGGCGCCCGAAGATTTCTCGACGATCTATAATCTGTTGCCACTCTACGCTGCCGGCACGGACGGCACTGGCCAGAAGATTGTGGTGGTGGGACGAACCAGCGTGGACGTCGCCGACATTCGTACCTTCCGCAAGCGGTTCAACCTGCCCGCCAACGATCCGCAACTCGTGCTCTTCGGCACCGACCCCGGCGTTAGCGCCGCCGACGTTCCCGAGGCCGATCTGGATCTTGAGTGGGCCGGAGCCACGGCTCCCAACGCCTCCATCATTTACGTGTATTCGACGAGCATCACCACCTCGCTGCAATATGCTATCGATCAGAACCTGGCGCCGGTGATCACCGAAAGCTATGGAAGCTGCGAGGTCGGCAATTCGGGTGCACTGCGGTATCTGGCGCAGCAGGCTAATGCACAGGGCATCACGTGGCTGGCGGCTTCGGGCGATTTCGGCGCTTCCACCTGCGATGGTAGTGCCCTCACCCCGCAAGCCGCGAAGGGATTGACCCCGGACTTTCCCTCCACGATTCCGGAGATCACGGCCGTGGGCGGCACCGAATTCGTTGAAGGCGCCGGCTCCTTTTGGGCCTCCACGGCAAGCGCCAACGGCGGCTCGGCCCTGTCGTACATTCCCGAGACGGCATGGAATGATGCCGCGATCCGTAACGATTTCGCGGCTACCGCCGGCGGTGCCAGCACACTGTTCGCCAAGCCGGTTTGGCAAACCGGACCCGGGGTGCCCAACGACAACGCCCGCGACTTTCCCGACATCTCATTTAGTGCGTCGGCCGATCACGACAGCTACCTGTTCGTGTCCAACGGCAGCCTTGGCGCCGTCGGTGGCACGTCCGTCGGTTCGCCGGCCTTCGCCGGGGTCGTGGCGCTACTCAATCAGTTCCTGGTGTCCAGGGGCACGCTAGCCCAACCAGGGCTGGGCAACATCAATCCCACGCTCTACCGGCTGGCTCAGTCCACCAAAGATGTTTTTCACGACATTACTACCGGCGACAACAAGCTGCCTTGCGTGCAGGGCAGCCCGAACTGCGTCGATGGTCTGGTGGGATACAGCGCCGGCCCGGGGTATGACCTGGTAACCGGCCTGGGCTCGGCCGACGCTTTTAAGCTGGTGACGGAGTGGACCCTGGGCACCGGTACGATCACCACGTTGACCGCTACACCCACGACCGTGGATTTAACCACCTCGGTGCGACTGGTGGCGACGGTGAGCGGCAGCGGCGGCGTTCCGCCTTCCGGCGCCGTCAATTTCCTCTCGAACCACGGGTTGATCGGGTCGGCGCCGTTGACCGCCCAAGGGTCGGCCGCGACCGCGACGATCACCGTCAATGCGATTCAGGCGCTCGGCGGCGACAACACGGTAACGGCGTTCTACCTGGGCGACACCGTGTATGACGGCTCCGGCGGCTCCGTAAGCCTGACGCTCAATCTGCCGGCCTCGGGTTCGCTCGTGGTGCCTTCCATTTCACCGAATCCGGTTCCCAAGGCAGGGTCAGTTTGGCCGTACACCGTAACGCTGGCCGAGAAAGCCGGGGTCGCCACCAAACTGACCGGCTTCACGATCGATGGAGTCACCAATCCGGTCAGCTTCTTCGGATCGGGCAGTATCCCAGCCAACGGACGCGTCTCCAGTTCGCTGGCGGGCAGCGGACTGAGCGTGCCTGTGGTCCGTACCTTCGTGCTAACCGGAGCGGATGCCGACGGCAAAGCATGGACCCAGACCATCACCGCCAATTTTGTGGGGCCTGCGGGACCGCAGATCGTGCCGGCCGTGACGCTCACTGCGGCGCCGGCCGCGGTGCAGCAAGATCCGAACGCGGACCCATCCTGCCAGTGGTCGCAGCAACTGACGATCCAGGAGCAAAGCGGGTATCTGGTGATGCTGGTAAGCCTCACGGCCGGCGCCACGAGTTTCACCAGCAGTCTGCAACAGATCTTCGGAACTACCCGCCTGGCGCCTTTCGGCCGGCTCCACGGCGCCGTCTGCTTCAGTGGCGTCACGCCACCCACGAACCGGACGTATACGCTTCTTGGCGCGGCGGAAAACGGCGCCACCGTCTCGGCGACCCTGAACGCGGTCTTCGCGCCGGCGCCGGCCACGCCAATCGCCTTTACTGCTACGCGCGGTCCCGCAACCTACCTGGGAGTCAACGCGACCACCAAAGTGGATCTGGCCTTCACGGGCGGATCGCCGCAATGGAGCGTAGCGGTGTCGCCGGCCAACCGGACTTCCACCTGGCTGACCGTGACGCCGGTTTCTGGAACGGGCAACGGCCAACTGACCGCGACCGCCACGGCCGCCGGCCTTTCGAACGGAGTCTATAACGCAACGCTCGTGGTCCAGGCAGCGGACTCGGCGCCGCAGTACCTTAACGTGCCGATCACGTTCGTGGTGGGCAGCGGGGGGCAGACATCGATCGCCGGCGTGTCCAACGTCTTCTCCGGCGACACGGGGCTTGCCTCGGGAATGCTGGCCAGTGTGTATGGAGCGCAGCTTGCGAACACCACACAGGCGGCAAGCGACATTCCCCTGCCGCTCACCATGGCGGGGGTCTCAGTCACGGTGAACGGCATCAGCGCCCCGCTGCTGTACGTTTCGCCGGGCCAGGTGAACATCCAGATCCCCAATGAAACCGGCAGCGGACCGGCGGCCCTTGGCCTCAATAACAACGGCCACGTGGTGTCCTCTGCGATTGACATCGCCACGGCCGCACCAGGTTTGTGGACTTCCTTTGTGAACACCAGTTTTGCCATCGTCAATTCCGCCAAGCCCGGCGACGTCCTGACCACCTACATGACGGGCGATGGCGATCTGACGGTCTTTGTGCCGACCGGCAATGTACCGCCCAGCGGCACCGGCGCCTCGCGCCTGCCAATGACCAGGCTGCCGGTCACGGTGACGGTAGGCGGCGTACCAGCCACGGTGCTGTTCTCCGGCAACGTTCAGTTTGTGGGAGTCTCCCAGCTCAACTTCACGGTGCCAGACGCGGCCCCGCCGGGCGTGCAACCGGTGGTGGTCACCGTCGGTGGGGTTGCCAGCAAGGCTGTGAACCTGACCGTGAACGCGTCGAGCCAGCAGTGACGGCTTGCCAGGCAGGCCAGCGGCGCCGTTGTGGCTGTGGTTCCCCATCAGAATTCGACTTGCGGGACCTTCCCGGCAGTGATAATTTGCTTGCATGACCAAACTGGCCTGGCTCGCGGCGCTGACCCTGATGGCGCAAGCTCCGGACAACGTGAAGGTCGATACCGCGCAGGCGCGGGCCCTTATCGTAACGGAGCAGCCGCATCATCCCAGCGCCATGCACGAACACCCCACCAGTCGCATCCAAATCTATCTCGGCGCCGGGGAAATGAGCTTCACCTCACCGTCCGGCAAGGTCGAGAAGACCGCGTTCCAAGCCGGTGAGGTGCGCTGGAGTCCCGCCGGCGTCCGCCACATCAGTGAAAATGTCACGGACCATCCCCTCCAACTCGTCGAGATCGAACTCAAGAATCATCCGCACCCGTTCACCCCCTCCGATCTCGATCCTCTCAAGACCGATCCGCTGCACTACGCACTCGAATTCGAGAACGACCAGGTCCGCGTCCTGCGGGTCCGCTTCGCGGCCCACGAAAAGGGAGTCCGCCATGACCACCAGGTGAACCACATCGTCGTCTATCTGACCGACCACGCCAAGGGTCCCGCGGGAACCGTCAAGATCGAAGGGCCGGACGTTCACAGCGAGGAGAACCCGCTCGATCATCCCGTGGAACGGGTCGCCATAGATCTCAAATGATGCTGCAGATTGCTGTCCTCAACATCGTCACCGTATGCGGCGCCGCCGCCCAAACCCCCGCCTATGTTCCGCCGGCGCCGGTACAGCCGCTTCCCTTCAGCCACAAGGCGCACCTGGCGAAGGGGTTGACTTGCGGGGACTGCCACACCATGCCCGAACCGGGCGACCGTGCGACGTTTCCGGCTACAGCCAGGTGCATGGCCTGCCAGCCGAGTATCACAAAAAGCAGGAGACCATTCCTTGGAAGCGAGTCTGCCGCCTTCCGGATTACGTCTCATTTAGTCACAAGGTCCACCTGACCAAGGCGAAGGCCACCTGTGAGGATTGCCATGGACCCGTCCGCGACCGCGACGTCATGCGCAAAGAGAAAGAAACCTCGATGGCCACATGCATGGACTGCCACAAGGCATCGGGAGCTCCTCTCGCCTGCGACTACTGCCACGAGCCCCGATAGACTATGGCTGAACCGCCTTCACCACGAAATAATTGATGTGGTCCGGCACCTCTTTGAACCAGTGGGTTGTTCCCGCCGGAACCACGACTACATCCCCTTTGCTCAGGTGGTGAGTCTCGCCGCCGTTCATCCCGCTGCCCAGGTGTTGGTTGGGGCTGGTGTCCCGGCCGCCCACCATCGTGCCGCCCGTCAGGAAGGTCGCTTGTCCCTCCACTACGTACATGACGTCCGTCTCCTTGTCATGCACCTCCACCTCACCGGCCTTGTCGCGATGGCTGCCTGAAACTATATAGTTCGGGCCCTTCGCTATCTGCCCACCCTTGGCGAGCCGTTGCCCAACCGTGTCGTGGTCGGTATAGGAAACGGCGGACTTCTCCGCCGCCGCGCCCAACAGCATACCGATCGCCAAAGCAGCTACTACCGTCAGCAGTTGTTTCATTGTATTCTCCTATCGGTGGAAACGCCCCACCAGCACGCCCTTCCCTAGAATATGCCCGTCCATCGCTTTCAGAACATCGGCCCGCGTCGCGTCCGGCCCCAGATCGAGTTTCGTATCGAGCGCGAAGAGCTCAAACGTATAGTGATGGTGCGGGCCCGCCGCGGGGGCTCCCGGCCCCCGGTAACCAACCACTCCGCCCTGATTCTTTCCCTGGATCGTGCCGTCCGGCAACTTCGCATCGGGCGCCACGCCCTCCCCAAGTTCGCGCGCCGATCCCGGTATATTGAACACCAGCCAGTGCAGCACGTCGTCCGTTTTTCGCTGTGGCGCCGCATCCGGATCGTGCATGATCAACGCGAAGTCGACTGTGTTTGCCGGCACGTTGGTCCACTGCAGCCGCGGCGAGACTGGCTTCGGGTCCGACTGCGTAAACCTGGCGGGAATCTCCGCGCCGTCGGCGAACGCAGGTGTTGTCAGCGTCAGCCCGGGACCGGCCGGCGCCTTCTTCACCGCATCCTGCGCCACTGCGGCGCCTGCCAGCAGTACCGTGCCGATGCCCAATGCATACCCGATTCTCATCGTCTCTTGGCCCTCCCTTTCGCTTGTCCAGAATATCAAGGCCGGAGCCGTGTCGCACAACCCTGCCGCTCCGCGGCCTCTGCCGGCACCGCGCCCAGAAGCCCCAGGAAGCCCAATCGACCCTTGCGTTCACCCACCGGTGCGAATAGAATTGCAGGGCGATGATCGAGAGCCAATGGCGCAATCGCTTCTCCGGGCGCGCGGCCATCCGCAGTCTCGCCGGCCTGCTCGGATCTCCTCTTCTGCGCGCGCAGCTCGACCCCTTCCGCGATCACTCGCGCCTTGCCGCGCTGGGCGAACTGCTCACCGCCTTCGATTTCGAGCCCGCCGCCTTCGCCCACGTCTCTCGCGACGTCTACGACTTCATGATGGGCTCCAGCGACGACGAGTCCACCTTCCGCCGCAATCGCCGGGTCTTCGATTGGGTAACCCTGGTGCCCAGGGGCATGGCCCACTCCATCCCGAGGGCGAAATCGGCATTTGCCCAAGGGAGCGGCGCCAGCGAAAACCACCCGCGCGCGACATGGCTCTGTGCGGCAGACCGTATCTGGCCTCCATCGATCGCCGCATGGTGAAGATTTACGCCCGCTGAGGGCCGAGGAGAAATATGAGCATCGGTAGAAGACAATTCATGAGTGCGGCAATCGCCTCGGGCGCGATCGCCGCACACGAGCAGGAAACTCCCAACCCGCAACCCGCCACGCCGCCACCCCCGCCCACTCGCGTCGCCAGAGTCGAGAAGCTTTTCCAGGCGCCCGACGTCCATCCCAATGCTCTCGAGACCGCGGACGATGGTCTATGGATTGGCGACCAGGTCTCCGAACGCGTGTTCCGCGTTGACTGGAAGACCGGCAAACTTCTCCACCAGGTGCAGACCGAGGCGCACAATACCAGCGGGCTCGCCGTCGGCGGCGGTTACCTGTGGATCTCCTGCAACGGAGGCGTGAGCAATCGCCGGCCGGCTCGCCCCACCGACAAGCCGATCGGGGAGGTGTTGCAGGCCGATCCCAAGACCGGCAAGACCGTCAAGCTCTGGACTTTGCCGTGGGGCAACGGCATTCACGGCATTACCTACATGCAGCACAGCCATACGCTCTGGGCCACGGCACTGAGCATCAACGCACTGGCCGAGATCGACCCGAAGGACTTTCGGATCCTGCATCTGATTCCGATACACGGCAACCGCGCCCACGGCCTCGATTGGGACAATGGCGCCATCTGGTGCCTGTTTGCCGCCGATCGCCTGGTGCATAAGCTCGATCCCAAGACCGGCAAAGTTCTGGAAGTCGTGAAGATCGCCGATCGGGATCCCGACCCGCACGGCATGTGCATTCACGACGGCCACATGTATTACTGCGACGCCGGTCTTACCGAGACCAGCCCCAGCAGCGCTCCCGGCTACATCTGCCGTTTCCCGCTGGCGTAAAATCGGGCGAGCAGGGCGATGGATGCGCCGTTCCTTACTCGGTGATGACCCGGTCCGCCCATTCGACCAGAGAAACAAAGATTGTGGGACTGCCGAATTTGGCTCCCCACGGGCTCAAGTCGGCCTCGGTTACCCCGCGGGCGCGGCAGCAGGCGCCGCACGCATAAATGGGAACGTGTCTGGCGGCCACCTTGTCGAGAGTCTCGGCGAGCGGAGGCCAACCGACTGGTACGATCGCGCTCGCCACCTGCTTTCGCATCACCGAGACCGCTTCGCCCAGCAGGAATATCTGCACGGAGTGGCCCGCTTCCGAGAGCGCCAGCCCATGCAGGAAAGGGAATGCCGATTTGGTCGGATCGTCGGATCCCCAAGCGCTCTTCATCATAATCTTGAGTGGTTTGCGGGTGGCCTGTTGACCCCAAGCGGCCATGCCGGCGAGGGGCAACGCCATCAACTGCGACAGAAAGGATCGGCGTGCCATAGGTGTCGAGTCTCAGACTCGGGGTAAGTCTTGAAAATAGATGTTATCGCCACCCGGCGCGCGCACAAACTCCGTCAAACGCTCATTCTGAAATTCGAGGCGCATGAACCCATGCGGCGTGAACTGTTCCTCGAAGCTGGGGATGTAAAGATTCGCGCTATCCAGCACGTAAGCCCCGGGAATGTCGTTGATTCCCGCGACTTTTCGCCAACTGGAACCGAGTTCGGGCGAGAACGGCGCATTGCTCAGATCCGGGCGGGCCTGCGGGAATCCACCATGTCCCACGCATCGTCCGAAAAGTCCATAGGCGGGGTGCGCGTCGTACAACACGCAGCGGTGTTCATGCCCCCAATACCAGGCGAAGATCTTTCGGCCGTCGAGGTAGGGTTTCAGCCGGGTCACGATCCGCGGCCCCTGATTCGTGTCGAGGAGCGAATATGGCTGGTGATGGCTGAAGAGCACGATCTTCCGGTTGCCGGCGGCTGCGATGATCTTGCCCAGCCAGTCGACCTGTGCCTGGAACAGGTCGCCCTCTTGTCCGCCGAAGGGCTGGTTGTATCCGGTATCGAGCGCCACCAAGGTCCAAAAGTCGTTTTGCAGCGCGAAGTAACTCGACGTCTGGTTTAGCTTTGGCAACAGCGTCCCGAAATACCCGTGACCTCCCGTATACATTTCGTGGTTGCCGTTGAGCGAACGGCTGATGGCCCCGGGGACCGTGGGCCAGAACTTGAAGAAGCGGTCTTCGATCTCATCGTCCAGCCCGGAATAATAGACATCGCCCAGGTGGAGAAGCAGGTCGTATCCGTCCGGATCCGCCTTTATGCTGGCGGCGCAGATCGGGGCGCCGTACAATCCGGTGCCCCAGTCGCCCAGGATGGCAACGCGAAAGCGATTCGGTATGGACGCAGCTTCGGCGGGAGCGGCAGGACAAGCCGCGGGGTCGATATTCTCGATCCAGGTGAAGAAGCTGGCCATCCAACCGAGCCAGTCCGAGGAACTGAACTTCACTTCGAATGCTTCGAGTATGGAATGCACTCCCCTGAGAATGAACGGCTCGATTTTGTTCTCCCGCACTGCCTGGAGCGCCACGTGGCTCTGTAGCAGCGCGGCCGTAGTGTTCCGTGGCGTGTGCATCACCTGGGGATGGTTCCCCTGCGCAATTTGCAATTCGGGCAGGCCATTCGCAACCTCGCCAACTCGGGAATCGGCCCTCTTCGGGTCTGCAATCACCTTGCGTGCGGCGTCCTGAGTCTTGGCCAGCAACGTTTGGGTGTCCTTGAAAGGCTGCGTAAGGCTTTTGTAGCTGACCAGCGTTTTTCCAACAGACACGTTCCCCCCAGTTGTCTCTTAGGCAACCTCCTTAGTGTACACTGCGCCTCCCGGCGAAGACCGGCCAACTCGCCCAACTCACGCGCACAGGACTTCTTCGCCGCCGCGGGCCCATGGAACCACCACCTGGCATCCGCCACTGGCATCGCTCGCGCAGCGAGCCGTTACAATGGTCCCGATGAACCGCCAGGATGAACTGCACCGCCGCCACGAAGCCGCTGAGCAAGGCGGTGGTCCCGAGCGCCGCGCCCGCCAGCACAAGGAAGGCAAACTTTCTGCCCGCGAGCGGATTGCGCTGCTGCTCGACGAAGGTTCCTTCGAAGAAATCGACAAGCTGGTGACCCACCGCTGCCGTGATTTCGGCATGGAGGAGCAGGTGATCCCCGGCGACGGCTTCGTCACCGGCTACGGGCGTATCGAGGGGCGGCTCGTCTACGTCTTCGCGCAGGACTTCACGGTCTTCGGCGGTTCGCTCTCCGAAGCCAACGCGCAAAAAATCTGCAAGATCATGGACCTCGCCCTCAAGACCGGCGCTCCCTTGATCGGCCTGAACGATTCCGGCGGCGCGCGCATCCAGGAGGGCGTGGTTTCGCTGGCCGGCTATGCCGACATCTTTCTGCGCAACACCCTGGCAAGCGGCGTGATTCCGCAGATTTCCGCCATCATGGGCCCTTGCGCCGGCGGCGCCGTCTATTCGCCGGCCATCACCGACTTCGTCTTCATGGTGGAGCACACCAGCCACATGTTCGTCACCGGCCCGGACGTCATCAAGACCGTCACCCATGAGGACGTCACCAAGGAAACCCTGGGTGGCTCCATGACCCACAATTCGGTCAGCGGCGTAGGCCACTTCATCGCACCCAACGACGCCGATTGCCTGCGCATGATTCGCGAACTGCTGACATACCTGCCCCAGAACAACCGCGAAGACCCGCCGCGCCGGACGGCCAACGACCCCGCCAACCGTACCGACGCCGCGCTGGATACCATCGTGCCGCCGGAATCCAACCTGCCCTACGACATCAAGGACGTCGTCCATCGCGTCGTGGACGAGGGCGAGTTTTTCGAAGTCCACGAGCATTGGGCCAGGAACATCGTGGTGGGCTTCGCCCGCATGGACGGCCGCTCCATCGGGATCGTGGCCAATCAACCGGCGTTTCTCGCGGGCTGTCTCGATATCGACTCCTCGGTGAAAGGCGCGCGCTTCGTGCGCTTCTGCGACGCGTTCAACATCCCGATCCTGACGTTCGAAGACGTGCCCGGCTTTCTGCCCGGCACCGCGCAGGAGTTCGGCGGCATCATCCGCCACGGCGCCAAACTGCTTTACGCCTATTCGGAGGCCACGGTACCCAAGGTCACGGTGATCACGCGCAAAGCCTACGGCGGCGCCTACTGCGTGATGGGCTCCAAGCACTGCCGCACCGACGTGAACCTGGCGTGGCCCACGGCGGAGATCGCGGTCATGGGACCCGAGGGCGCGGTGAACATCGTCTACCGCCGCGAACTGTCGGCGGCCGCTGACCAGGACGCCGTACGCAGGCAAAAGACCGAGGAGTTCCGCGACCGGTTCGCCAACCCCTTCGTCGCCGCCGAGCGCGGCTACGTGGACGATGTAATTGAGCCTCGCGAAACCCGCCCGCGCGTGATTCGCGCCCTCCGCATGTTGGAGAACAAGGTAGACACCATGCCTCGCAAGAAACACGGAAATATCCCGCTCTAGCACGGCCATTGCAAGGTGTGTCTGTTGGTGTTGCCGAGAGCCCGGCCGAACCAATACCGGCCGGGGGTAGTGTCTGAAAGTTGGAAGCAGGCTTGGCTGATCACGTTTGGGAGATTGCGGAGTTGCTGGCGTAGAATGTTTTTGACATGCCACGCTATACGTGAAAAATGGTTTCATCGTGCCGCTGCCGGGGCTTGGCACAATTGCAGCCTTCTCAGAGTTGAGCCAGTAGCGCATAACGAAATGTACCCGTGAAGCCCTGCGTGTGCACTGCGGGCACCCGCCGCAAGGGTTTCCTGTTCCGCTGACTTTGATGGAAGGAATTGGAACGGCTCGTGTGAAATCAGCGGCGATCCGTTCGGCTACTCGATTACGCCATAAAGAACAGCTCAACGCAACTTCAGACACTACCGGGCCAGGAGGCCAGCGTTAGTTGCTACAATCGGTCTCTGCATGGGTAACCGCGTCTCCCTATTCGTTACCTGCATCGTCGATCAGCTATTTCCAAAGGTCGGAATGGCGATGGCCGGCGTGCTGGAGCGCCTCGGCTATCAGGTGGATTTCCCCGAAGAGCAGACCTGCTGCGGGCAGCCGGCCTTCAACAGTGGCTACCGCTCCGAGGCCCGGATCGTGGCGCGCCACTTCCTCAAGACGTTCGAATCATGCGAGCGCATCGTGGTTCCCTCGGGTTCCTGCACCGCCATGGTCACGCACCACTTCGCCGAGCTTTTTCACAAGGAACCGGAAACGCTGGCCCGTGTCCACGATCTGGAGCATCGCATCTGGGAGTTCTCCACGTTCCTTACCGAGGTGGCGGGCGTGGAAGACGTGGGCGCGCGTCTGGACGACGTGGTCACGTTTCACGACGGCTGCCACGCCCTGCGCGAACTGGGCATCCGCAGCGCGCCGCGGCGTTTGCTGGCCAAGGTGCGCGGCCTGGAGTTGCGCGAGATGGCGCCCGCCGAAGAGTGCTGCGGGTTCGGCGGCACGTTCGCGGTGAAGTTCGCCGAACTCTCCGGCGCCATGGCCCGGACCAAGCTCGAAGCCATCGCCCGAACCGGCGCCAACACCGTGGTCTCACTCGATCCCAGTTGCCTGATGCAGATCCAGGGCGCGCTTTCCCGCGCCGGCTCCTCCATCCGCACCCTGCATCTGGCCGAAGTGCTCGCGAGCCGCTGACCATGTCAATCGAGTTCGATGCCAAGATCCACGCCACTCTGGAGGACGCCAACCTCCAGCTCGCGATCTACACCGCCACCGGGCGGCTCAAGGAAAAGCGCATCGAGGCGGTCAGTTCCGAAGCCCTTCCCGATTACCAGGAACTGCGCACCCAGGCCAACGCCATCAAAAAACACGCCATCGAAAATCTGGACCACTACCTGGAAGAATTTGAGCGCAACGTGGAAGCTCGCGGCGGCAAGGTAGCCTACTGCAAGGATGCCACCGAGGTCTCCGACTTTGTCCTTTCGATCGCCAAGGAGCGCGGCTCGCGTCTGATCGTGAAATCCAAGTCGATGACCACCGAGGAGGTTGACCTCAACGAACGCCTGGAACACCACGGGCTGGAATCGGTGGAGACCGATCTCGGCGAGTACATCCTACAACTGGCCCATGAAAAGCCATATCACATCGTGGCGCCGGCGCTCCACAAGACGCGTTATGACGTGGCCGGGATTTTCACCAACAGCCTGCACGTGCCCACCGAAACCGTTCCCGAAAAGCAGACGGCGATTGCGCGCGCCGTGCTCCGGCAGAAGTTCCTGGACGCCGATATCGGGATCAGCGGCGCCAACTTTCTGGTAGCCGATTCCGGCGCGGTGGTCCTGGTGGAGAACGAAGGAAACGCGCGGCTCACCACCACCGCGCCCAAGATCCATATCGCCGTGGCGGGAATCGAGAAAGTCATTCCGCGCGCTCAGGACCTGGTGACGTTCCTCAAGCTGCTGGCGCGCAGCGCCACCGGCCAGTTGCTCTCGGTCTACACGTCGTTTCTCGCTGGTCCGCGCCGGCCTGGCGAAGTTGACGGCCCGGATGAGTTCTACGTGGTGCTGCTCGATAACGGCCGCACCAAGCTGCTGCCCGACCGCACCAAACGCCAGTCGCTGTACTGCATCCGCTGCGGCGCTTGTTTGAACACCTGCCCGGTCTACCGCAAGATCGGCGGCCACAGTTTTCCGTGGGTCTACTCGGGGCCGATCGGCGCCATCATCACGCCCCAGTTCATGGGCGTCTCGCACGAGCCGGGTCTGCCCTTCGCGTCGAGCCTGTGCGGGGCCTGCGGCGAAGTCTGCCCGGTGAAGATCGACATTCCCAGGGTGCTGCTGGAACTGCGCAGCGACGTCAAGAAGAGCGAGGCTCGCGAGAAACAGAACCGCCTCGAGAGGTTGGCGTTCCGCGTCTACGCCTGGCTGATGACCCATCCGCGCCTGTACGAGATGGCGGGCCGCATCGGCGCCTCCATGGCGCCCGACTCGGAAGGCGGCTGGATCCGCAATGTGCCCGCACCCATGAACCTGCCGCCGGTGCGCGCCTGGTTGAGCCAGCGCGACCTTCCGCCGTCGCCTAACAAGAGCTTCCGGGAAATGTGGAGGCAGCGCTGATGTCGCGCGACAACATTCTGTACCGCGTCCGCACCGCCCTCGGCCGCAGCGCCGGACAAGCCGTGGACGATGCGCCTCCGGTGCGAATCCGCATTCCCTTGGTCGATCGGGAAGCGCGCATCGCCGGCATGATCGCTCGCGTGGAGGCGCTGGCCGGATTGGCTTGCTGCGCTGCCGATCCGCGCGCGGTAGTGGCGCGTGCGATCGCCGGCAAGACGGCAGTGGCATCGAATGCGCCTTACCTGTCCGAGTGCGGTATCACGAGCCTGCCCGGTGTGCGGTCGGGCATCACCGGCCTGGAGGAATTGCGCAGCCTGTGCGCCAGCTGCGACGTAGGCATCACCAGCGCGGATTACGCTCTGGCCGACACGGGCACGCTAGTGATGCTGGCCAGCCCGCGGGAAGCGCGTTTGGTGAGCCTGCTGCCTCCGGCGCACATCGCCGTAGTCCCGCGCGAGCGGATCCTCACCGGCTTGGACGAGCTCTTTTCCATCCTTCCGCGCCCTGCCGAACAGACCAGTTCGATGGTACTGATCACCGGCCCCAGCCGCACGGCGGATATCGAGCAGATCCTGGTGCGCGGCGTCCACGGACCCGGCCAGATCAGCGTGGTGATCGTATAACCCAAGCCTCCTGGCCTGTTTCCTTACCCCCGCACGGTCACCGGATTCCGCAACGAAAACACCAGCGGCGTCTCCACCGGCAGCCGCACGTTCTTTCTTCCGGTAATGAACGCCCCGGTAGTTCCCACCGCCGCGCCGGCGCCGGCGCCAACCAGCGCGCCGACTCCCCCGCCGGCAAGGGCGCCAACCGCCGCGCCCGCGCCCGACCCGCCGCCAATGGCGACCGCGTTCCGCTTCTTATGGGACGTGCTCGCCTGCACATCGGCGCCCGTGGCGACGAGATAGGTGGTTCCGTGCAGCCGAAACGAGTCCAGCGTCACTCCCAGGTGGGCCCGGCCCCGCAAACGCCCCGACTGCTTCGCTTCGACGACGTGGCCCCGGAAAGGCGTGCCTTTGGGGACGATCACGCGGTCGCCGGAGACAATCGGTTCATCCAGGTACGCCGTGAAGCGTGCTCCCGCGCGGCTGTTCCTGCTGTCGAGGCTATCGCCCAAACGCACGCGAATCCGCGTTCCGGCCGCGATCACTGCCTCTGCCGGGTGCGGTTCCACCGGGCGGGTTTCGACGGGAGATGGCTTGGCATCGCCGGCCACACGCGCGGCAGCGGGCGGAGGCGCCGGCCGCTCCACGGGTTCGGGGTCTCGCCCCGAAGCCTTGCTGGCGGGTTGTTGGCCATGCTGCTGCCGGCTGCAGCCAGCCACCATCAACGCCAGAGCGAGTACCGGTAAGAATTTCACACTCATCCCCTATTTCACCTCCAACTCCTCCCGAAGGGCAGGCGAAGGGCCAAATGCCCGATGCTTCCGGAATTCACCTGGAAGCCAACCCCACCGCCGCGATCCCGGCGAGTTCCGTGGAGTAGGCCCGGATGTCGTGCACCCGTTCGATGCCGCACGGTGTGTTAGGATACCCATCGCGCAGCTTTCGCGAACCCCATGGACCCCGACACCGCCATAGGCGGCCCGCGCGACCGTTTTCCTTCAACCAGCCACTCCTTGCTGGAAGCCGTGGCGGAAGGGGGCGCGCTGCCCAGCGAAGCCCTCGACCAAGTGGCCGCCATCTACTGGAAACCAGTCTACAAGTACATTCGCTACAAGTGGCACAAGGACAACGAAGAGGCCAAAGACCTGACGCAGAGCTTCTTCGCCAGCGCGCTCGAGCGCGAGTTTTTCCAGCAGTTCGACGCGGCCAAAGCCTCGTTCCGCACCTACCTCCGCATGGCCCTCGACCGCTTCGCAGCCAACGAATACGCTGCCGCCAACCGCCAGAAACGCGGCGGCGCGGTCTCCCTGGCGGCTCTCGATTTCGACGGCGTTGCGGCGGAAGCCATGCAAGTGGCGGACCTCCAGACCCCGGAGGCCATCTTCCACCGCGAATGGCAGCGCCAGTTGTTCGCGCTGGCCGTGGAAGATTTGCGCGCACACTGCGGGCAATCCGGCAGGCAATTGCAATTTCAACTGTTCGCCGAGTACGACCTGGCCGAAGGCGAGCGTCCCGGTTATGCCGAACTGGCGCGGCGGCACGAGATCCCTGTATCGTCCGTAACCAACCACCTGGCTTGGTCGCGGCGCATCTTGCGCACCATTCTGGCCGGCCGCCTGCGTGGCGTGACTTCGAGCGCCCAGGAGCTGCGCGCGGAGATGCGGGAGTTGCTGGGATGATCGACCTGAACGATTCCATCCTCGACCATTTGCGCCACGTCCTGGATGAGCCCGAACTCAGCGGCACCCGCTACGAGTTGGAAGCCGAAATCGGCCGCGGCGGCCTGGGCGTGGTCTACGCCGCGCACGACCGCGAGTTGCGCCGCCGGGTCGCCATCAAGGTTCTCGATTCCACCCTGCCGCCCGTGCATCTGGAGGAAGAAGCGCGCATCATCGCCAGTCTGGAACACCCAGCCATCGTGCCGGTTTACGACGCAGGCGCCTTGCCCGATGGCCGCGCCTACTACGCCATGAAGCTGGTGTCCGGCCAGCGCCTGGACCGCTACCTGAATCCGCGGCTCTCGCTAACGGAGCGCTTGCGCGTGATCCAACGCGCCGGCGAAGCCCTGGCCTTCGCCCACACGCGCGGTATTGTGCATCGCGACCTGAAGCCGCAGAACATCATGGTCGGCTCGTTCGGTGAAGTCTACGTGATGGATTGGGGCGTCGAAGGAGTTGCCGGAACGCCGCAGTTCCGCGCCCCGGAGCAAGCCGGCCGGGAGCCGGACCCGCGCTCGGACGGATATGCGCTGGGGGCGTTGCTGCAATTCCTGCTGCCCGAAGACGCCCCGCGGGCCTTGCGCGCCGTGGCCGCGAAGGCGATGTCGCCGGCGCCCGAAGCCCGCTACCCCGACATCCCATCGTTCCTGTTGGACCTCCAGCGGTTTCAGGACGGGCTGGCAGTGGAGGCGTTTCCCGAATCCTTCTGGCAGCGGACGGGGCGGTACGCACGCCGCAACCAGGTGTTGCTGCTTTTGCTGGCGGCTTTCGTGGCCGTGAAGTTTTTTCTGTTTTTTCTGCGGCGTCTCTAAAGGAACTTCCGGCGACGCGGAATATGACTGTGAAGGGAGTCAATCGTAGCATGAACAAGATTGTGACCGGATTGGTTTTCGGAGCCCTACTCGGGCTACTGGATGGGGCGACGGCCTGGTTCACCCCGGAAGCGCGCTCGATGATAGCTGGGATCCTGATGGGGTCATCGATCAAGGGCCTGGTGGTCGGCCTGCTTAGCGGATGGTTCGCGCGCAAGGTGAACTCCTTGCAATGGGGCATTGCGTTCGGCGCCACGATCGGGCTGTTCTTTGCCTTTCTGGTGGCGTTGCAGCCGCAGCCTTCGGGAAACCACTATTACCTGGAAATCATGCTGCCGGGCTTCGTGACGGGCGCCATCATCGGGTTCCTCACGCAACGCGCAAGCGGACCTTCCAAACAAACCGTGTAAAGGATCAGGAGATCACAACGTGTCGAGACCAATTCATTTCGAAATACCCGCGGAGAATCCAGAGCGCTTAATGAACTTCTACGCCGCCGTCTTCGGCTGGAAATACAGCAAGTTTCCGGGCCCGGTAGACTATTGGCTGATTACGACGGGCGACCCCAAAGAACCCGGTATCGATGGCGGAGTCTTGCCGCGCCGCGATCCGGCCCAGCCTTGTGTAAACACCATTGGGGTGGCCAATCTGGACGAGTCGCTGAAGACGGTGGAGCGCAACGGCGGCAAGTCCGTGGTGCCGAAGATGCCGATCCCCGGCGTCGGCTGGCTGGCGTACTGCAAGGACGTCGAAGGCAACATGTTCGGCATGATGCAGCCGGACGCGTCAGCGGCTATGTAGCGCGCTTGATCGCGACCCGATGGGCGGCGTTACTGAATCGGCGAATACGCCGTCGCCCGGAACAGCGAAAGGTCGTTGTAGTTCACGATCTGTCCGCCCTTGGCGACGGAGTCGGCGCGCGCCTTGATCCACTCCGGGTCGGCGCCGAATGCGTCCCAGGCCTTCTCGCGGTCCGCCAGCGTGGCAAACGGGATCATGTACGTAATGTTCGGCAGATCGCGGCCGATAAACGTGTCCGCGTAGAACAGCGGATGCACGCCCGAACGGTGGAAGATCTTGATTTCCGGCCCGGCAAACCGCTCGTGCACCAGGCGCAACTGCCTCTGGGTGGGCGAATGGTAGATGCGCAGCTCAAAGTAGCGCGGGCTCTTGGGCTTCTCGGCCAGCGGGACGATCTCCGGCGAGAAGTCGGTGGCCGCCAGCAGCGACCGCTCGGCCCGGTCGTACGGCGGTTCTGCGCCGCGCTCGAATTCCTCGTGCGCCTTCTGATATCCCGAGTCGCCCTCGATGGCGCGGCCCGCCGCCGACATTTCCTCGTAGCTGGAGAAGCCGCTCAACACCAGCGTGGTTTGCAGACGCGGCGTGAAGACCCCCGCGAATACGCCCACCGTCCCGATGTGTTTGGTGATGAGCGGCATCTGCGTAGACAAGAACTGGTTGATCCGGGCGCCTTGATCGCCTTGCCTGTAGTAGAAGTAGTCCATTCGGTAGAGGCGGGTCCGGCGGCCCGTCTCCTGCGCGTCCGCGGGCGCGGCGGCCTGCGACAGCATGCCGGCGCTTGCCAGCGATTGAAGGAAGAAACGTCGTTCCATGAAACCTCCTGTCTTACCTTTCCGGCGGCGCGGCCCTCAAGCTTCTCGCGCCGCGTTTCCACGGCTCCGGCGAGCCGCCAAAAATTTGCCTGGGCGTCACGGCCCGGTAGAAACCGAAGAAAGCTCGGCGCGATGGCCTTCTGCAGCTTCGGCAATGCGATGGCACCGTCCGGGTCCTCGGCCGAGATTGGGCCATGCCGGTATTATATAGCCCGTGCCCGTGCTGCGCCCGCGCCGATACAGTTCAAAACGCGGCGGACCCTCGCAGACCCCCCTGGCGCGCCTCACGCTACAATCTTCCTTCTATGTCCGCCCCTTCCAAGTTCCTCCTCGCCGATAGCCAGATCCCCACGGCTTGGGTCAACGTGCTGCCATCGCTTCCGGAGCCGCTCGATCCGCCGCTGCACCCTGGCACCCGCGCGCCGCTGACGCCGCAAGACCTGCTGCCGCTCTTCCCGATGGAACTGATCCAGCAGGAATTTTCGCCCAAGCCGCTGATCGATATTCCGGGCGAGGTGATGGACATCTACCGCCTCTGGCGCGCCACACCGCTGTATCGCGCGCGCCGCCTCGAGAAGGCGCTCGACACGCCGGCCCACATCTATTACAAGTACGAAGGCACCAGCCCCGCCGGCAGCCACAAGCCCAACACTGCGGTCGCGCAGGCTTACTACAACAAGCAGGCCGGCATCCGCCGCCTGGCCACCGAAACCGGCGCGGGCCAGTGGGGCTCCGCGCTCGCGCTCGCATGCCAGTTGTTCGGCCTGGAATGCACCGTCTACATGGTGCGTGTCAGCTACGATCAGAAACCGTACCGCCGCATGATGATGCACGCCTGGGGCGCGGAAGTCTTCCCCAGTCCCAGCGACCACACCAACTCCGGCCGCGGCGTGCTGGACGCGCACCCCGATTCGCCCGGTAGCCTCGGCATCGCCATCAGCGAAGCCGTGGAGGACGCCGCCACCCACGCCGATACCAACTACGCCCTGGGCAGCGTGCTGAACCATGTGATGCTGCACCAGACCGTGATCGGCCAGGAAGCCAAGCTCCAGATGCAGCAGGCTGGCGAGGAGCCCGACGTGGTGATCGGCTGCTTCGGCGGCGGCAGCAACTTCGGCGGTCTGGCGCTGCCGTATGTGCTCGACCGCCTGGCCGGCAAGGGCCCGCGCATCGTCGCCATCGAACCTTCCGCCTGCCCCAGCCTGACCAAGGGCCATTTCACCTACGATTACGGCGATACCGCCAAACTGACGCCGCTGATCAAGATGAACACCCTGGGCCACGATTTCGTGCCGCCCGGCATCCACGCCGGCGGCCTGCGATACCATGGTGCGTCCCCGCTGCTGAGCCACCTCCTGCACCTCGGCCAGATCGGCGCCAAGGCCTATTCGCAGCTACCCTGCTTCGAGGCGGCCATCCAGTTCGCGCGCACCGAGGCCATTCTGCCCGCGCCGGAATCTTCGCACGCCATCCGCGCCGCCATCGACGAGGCGGTCGAAGCGCGCGCCGAGGGCCGGCCCCGCACCATCCTGTTCTGCCTGAGCGGGCACGGCCATTTCGACCTCGGCTCGTACGAGAGCTATCTCAGTGGTAAGTTGCAGGACTACGAGTACCCCGGCCGCGATGTGGAAGCGGCCCTGGCGGCGCTCTAACTGCTCCGCGATTCCTTTCGGCATCCGGCTGCTGTGCGCCGATTGCATCTGATCCTGGCGCACGACCAGCAACCTCCGCTGGCGGAGTACGCGGAGAGACTGCCATGACGGATGACGAACTCGATCCAGTGTTGAATCTCTGGCGGACGCCGGCGCCTCGCCGGGCTAGCGTGTGCGAGTGCTGGCCAAGGCTCATGGCGCGAGAGGCGCGGCTTCGGCTGGCCAATTGGCTCGCGCGCCGGTCGCCGGACGGTGACGCGTTGACCGCCGCTGTAACCAACAGGCAGGCGAGGACGCCTACCCCACTCAGGTACCCAAATGCGATATTCGGTGGTCTTACTCCTCTCTGTGGCGTTGTTCCTGCCGGCTGTGGGCCAGGAACGGCTTTATCAGTTCTCGGTCGATCAGGACCAGGTCAACGGCGCTCCGGATTTCAGTTATCTCAACCACCCGCTTACGCCAGCCGACCGCGTCTTCGTCAAAAACGGACACTTTTATACGGCCGGCGGCCAGCGCGTGCGCTTCTTCGGGGTGAACACCGCGTTCGCCGCAAATTTTCCGGAAGCCCAGGACGCGCCGCGCATCGCCAAAAGGCTTCGCCGGCTGGGCGTCAACCTGGTTCGCCTCCACCACATGGATTCCTCGCCCGATCGCGATCCGAACGACGCCCGCAGTCTCCTCACTACCGGACCCTATCCCACCCTCAATCCGGTCTCGGTGGCCCGCCTGCGCGCGTTCCTCGACGCCCTGAAGGCCGAGGGGATCTACGTCAACCTGAACCTCCACGTAGGATACGAATTCCGCCCGGCCGTGGACCAGGTGCCGTCCCTCCCTGGAGCCGACCGCCTGCCCGCCCAGAGCAAGCCCCTGCACATCTTCTACCCGCGCATGCAGAACCTGCAGGTCGAGTACACGCGGAAGGTGATCGAAGCCCTGAAACTGAAGGGCGACCCGGTGCTCGCCATGATCGAGATCGACAATGAGACTTCCCTGATCGATGCCTGGCAGAAGAATCAGATCGACCGACTCGTCACCGGTGAATACCGCCAGGAACTCGAGCGGCAGAAGAAGGATTTCCTGAAGGACCGGCCGGACAGTATGGACGAGACCATCCGCTTCTTCGTGGATCGCGACCGCGCCTACTTGAACCGGATGCTCGGCGCGGTGCGCCAGTCGGCCGATGCGTTGGTGCCCGTGGCCGGCACGCAGGTCGGCTTCGGCGGCCTCCTCAACTACGATTCCCACCGCGACCTCGATTACCAGGACAACCACTTCTATATCGATCACTACAATTTTCCCAACCGCCCCTGGGACGGCGGCGACTGGCGCCAGCGCAACACCACCGCGAGCGGCCTCGGTTTCGCCACCTACCTGAATATGGCCGCGACGCGGCTAGCCGGCCAGCCGTTCACCGTCAGCGAATTCAACCAGCCATTCCCCAACACCTACGCCGCTGAGATTGACCCCACCCTCGCGGCCTTCGCCGCCTTCCAGGACTGGGATGGCCTCATGCATTTCGCCTACGAGCACGGCCGTGAATGGGACCGCGGCGGGCCGGACGGCTTCAACCTCAACGGCGATTGGACCAAGTGGCCCAACATCGGCCAGTCGGCCTGGATCTTCCGCACCGGAGCGGTCGCAGTTGCCAAGGTAACGGTCGGCATTCCGCTGCCATTCGAAGCGCGCATGGAGTCGGCGCGCCAGCGGACCAACGGCAACGCGGTGAGGTTTCTCAAGGCCTCGGCCGGATACGATGCGAACACCGCCCTGCTCCACCGCGTGGAACTGGCCACCGGTAAGACCGAGCCGCTGCCCGAGTCCGCCAAATCGGCGGCCGCCCCATTCCAGGCCGATACCGGAGAGTTCACCTTCGATCCAGGCCGTCGCGTGTTTCGCCTGGAGGCTCCCCGGGCCGCCGGGGTTTTCGGCTTTGCGGGCGAGGCGCCGGTCACGGCAGGCAACGTGGTCCTCGAACTGGCCTCCGGTTCGCGCGGCTTCGTCTCGCTTCTGCTCACCTCACTCGACGCCAAGCCTCTGCTCCGGTCCGGCCGGATGCTGCTCACCGTCCCCGGATACACCATGTTTCGCGGACAGAAGTTGGTGAACTATCCCGGCGCGACAGATTGGTGGACCCTGACCCCCGTTCCAGGCTCGGACAAACCGTCCGGCCGGTATGCCGGCGGTGGTCCGGTGATGATGGAACGGGTGGAATGTACCGTAAGGCTGCGCACCGAGACGAAGTCGCTGGCGGTCTACCCGCTCGACGGCTGCGGGAACCGCCTGGCCAAACTGGACGCGAACGAAGCGGTCAAGCAGGGACACGAACTTCGCATCCATCTTGCGGCCGAAACGCCCTGGTACGAGATCGCCGCCAAATAACCCGGTCGCCTTCACGCCGGCTGCGATGCTGCCGGGGCCGGAGCGGTTCGAGTTCCTCGGCGCCGATGGCGTGTCGGTGGTAGCGCCCACTCCCTACCGGAAGCGAATGTAAGCCATCCCCCAGGATCGTTACGATATCCAGGCGCAGGACCTCACCGGGCCCCCGAGGCCAGCATCGACTCCAGATTCCGGAGGTTGTCCGAACGCCCCATCACAATCAGGTAGTCGCCAACCTGGACCCCGGTGTCCGCCGGCGGGTTGAAGATCATCGACCCGTTGCCCTTCCGGATCGCCATCACGATCACGCCGATGTCCCTGCCGAGCTGCATTTCCCGGATGGTCTTGGTGGCCGCCCCGCTGCCTTCACCGACGCGCAGCTGTTCGAGGGCAATGTCCTCGCCAATGTTCTTGGTGGTGAAATCCAGAAACTGTACCACGTGCGGCCGCAGCAGCGACTGGGCCAGCCGGTGTCCCGTGATCGAGTAGGGCGCAAACACGGCATCGGCGCCGGCGCGCCGCATCTTTTCTTCCGCGCCTTCTTCGGCCGCCCGGGCAGCCAGGTAGATCTTGGGGTTAAGCACCTTGGCCGAAAGCAGAACGAAGAGGTTGTCGGCGTCCGTGGCCAGTGCCGCCACCAAGCCACGGGCGCGCTCGATACCGACCTGACGCAGGGTCTCGTCGCGCGTCGAATCGGCCGCGACCGCTAACATGCCCGCCCGCATGGCGCCCTCCACCCGTTCGGGACTGATATCCACCACGACGAACGGCGCTCCGGCATGCAACAGTTCGTTGGCGGCGCCGCGCCCCACGCGTCCGTAGCCGCAAATGATGTAATGGTCCGTCAACTTGTCGATCATGCGTTTGCTCCGCCGTTTGCCGAGGAGGTCTCCGAATTCCAGTTCAATGATCGTCTGAGTCATCGCTCCAATCGCGATGAAAATCGAGGTCGTTCCAAAAATGATGAGGAAGGAGTTGAAGACACGGCCGGCCCCGGACAGTTCATGGATCTCCCCGTATCCCACCGTGGTCATGGTGGTCAGGGTCATGTAGAAAGCGTCGAAGGGCGCCCAATGCTCGATCACGGTGAAGCCCACGGTGCCGATCAGCAGCGTGGCCAGAATGGCCAGCGTGGTAAGCAGAAATCGGCGCCTGAACCGGTTCATCTGAGCATCTCGAACCAAGTATACCGGTTGGCGCTTCCGGTCATGACGCGGGCTGGGGCGTCAATTCGATGCCCACCCGGTACAGTTCCCCCATGCGATAGCTGTAGCGAACGATGCCGTGGGCGGCAAACGCTGAGTTATCGATCGTCACTGCGGTGCCGGCTCCGATATCGGTTTCGGTCTCGAGTCCCATCCCGAGCCCTGACGGAGAGACGTCGAAAATACTGCACTGGATCGGTTCGAAACCCTCTGCCAGTAGGGTAAGGCTGCCTTTGGACCGGATGCGTTCTTCGGAGCGCTTGTTGGTGATCATCACCGGAAAGATCGGCGGCGCTGGTACAGAACTGTATACACGCGTGCCCGTCTGTTAAACTGAAGGAACCACAGTTCGCCACGTCAACCAAACGCCAAGGGCCGGTAGCTCAGTTGGTAGAGCATGTGACTTTTAATCACAGGGTCGCGGGTTCGAGTCCCGCCCGGCTCACCAAAACAAGTTGTTTTGTTTTCAGCAGATTCGCAGCGTCATTTCTTCGTCCGTGTACGATAGACGTGCGATAATCCGGCCAATCTCATCATTCTGGGACACTTCCCGAAATCCCCGTGTACGATGCCCTGTGTATAAACGCCATTGCGAAATCCTGTCTGCGTGCTTTGATTAGGTCATGGAGGGAAATATCAAACAATCTACGGTGAACGGGTTGATACACATCTTGTCCTGCCCATTTTGCGGCGAGAAGCCGAACACACTATTTGTGGAGCACGCCATCGGGAAAGAACGCCACTGGATGAAAGATGATCGCGTGTGGTCAAACGGATGGGTCGTTGAATGTGCCAATCTAGGTTGCATCTTTAGTGGGTCGGATTGTCCGTCCGCAACGGTAGACGATCTTGTCCAACGATGGAATAGTCGGGCCGACTAGGGCTACATGGGTCCCTATCGTTACCCTCCCGCCCTCACTCATTCTCCTCCTATTCCTGCCCATCCGTAAAGTTAAGAGTGCTATACTTCGCTCGTTTCCAGGATTCGAATCGGATGGGTTACCAGGAAAGCAATGAAGCAGGAGAACGGGTCGCAATTGTCGATCTTGCGGATGAACTCCAGATTCGGAAGCAGAGCATTTTCAAGGTGCTGAAGCGTCTCGGCATCCGGTCGACACAACGACGCGAGGAGAGTCGGAAAAACCAGAACATAGCAACTGTAAGCGCGAAAGACGCAGTGGCTATCCGAAGCGAACTACTCAAAAGGAGAGAACGCTCGGATAACGAAGTTGTCGTGCCATCGAGCAACGGCGGCGTTGGATACTCGGATGATGTCGGCGTGTTTTATGTAGTTCAGTTGGAACCAGTTCATGATCCCGGGCGATTCAAGGCAGGGTTCACAGTGGAAATCGAGGGTCGCCTCCAAAAGCATCGTTGCTCTGCGCCCTACGCGCAATGTCTGAAGACGTGGCCATGCCGCAGGACATGGGAAAGGGCAGCCATGGATTGCATAACTGATAAGTGCGAGCAGCTCCATACGGAAGTGTTCCGGAGCCCTACGCTTGAATTGGTTGTGCGGCGTGCCGAGGGTTTTTTCGAAGTGATGCCCAAACTCGTGAACCAAGTGGCTCAATTCGATGAGGACGAAAAGGAAAATTGAGCACCTGAATGTCCATAAAACCAAATCTTCTATCGGCTCCGCCGTGTACGATAGGTGTACGATTAATCCGCCACTCGTGCTAGTGTAGCGAGTAGGGCGTGCTGATTTGACAGGAAGTTGCCTGCGCTCAACGGCGGAGACAAAAACGAGTCCCGCCCGGCTCACCAGTATTTCTCTTTACTTCTGAACAATTTGCAGAGGCTCTGAGAGGTCACGTGACTAGGGCGTGACTTCTGTTAGGGGATTCGGAGCCGTGCTGAGAATCGTTCCAAGGCACCTGATGGGCTGCGGAGAGGATTCAGAATCGAAACCATGTCCACCCAAACAGGAAATGCCCATTGTGGGTCAAGGGCAACCTGAATGGAAAGCTGATCCGCCTTTCTCTTGGGACTACGAATTGGCAGATCGCAGCGCAGAGGGTAGCTGAGATCGAGGCGGCGGGTTCCGTCTAGCCGACTTCTGATTATCCGGTTGCTTCAGCAAGCCACCAAATGTTGTGGTCAGCGACACCGCGTGCTGGGGGCGTGCCAGCCGCGTCTTTCGATTCCGGCGTACTTCAATTGGCCGATTGCGCGGTCGTGCCCGAAAGGCGCCTACAGGGGCGCAAAAAGCCAACAGCGGGCCTCTGCCAGGGGCCGAACTTTGATCGCGCCCTCGCGTAGCCAGCCCAAAACACAATATGTTGGGGCTTGCTGAAGCAACCGGATAATCAGAAGCCGACTAGAACGCCGATCAGCGTGCAGGAAGCCGCTGAGAAATGTTTGAGCGAATCTGAGGAGAGGCAACGCTGAAGAAGTTCAGGGTTCTGCTTACCAGGGAGCCGAATCCAACCGCAGCACCTGAACCGTTCTCCCCAAGCCTCATCATGTATGCCAAATTGGAGCACATGAATTTTCTGAAGGACTTCACGCCGGACCACGTTACGGAACATTTCGGGCCTTTAACTGCTGTACTACAAAGTACTTTACGTCAATATGAGGCCACTCCGAAGCGCCCTCCAGAAAGAGATTTCCGACAACATTGAGTACGGCGAAGCGATTCTCACGATGCTGAAGCGCAGAGTCGAACGACAGCTTGCGATCATCGCCCCGGCCCAAAGCGAACAGGTGGTTGATTTCTGGCGGGCGCTGCTGGATATGCACGAAGTCCAGGTCAAGCTCGTGCGAGAGCGATATCGGCTATCCATGCTCCAGGGCTAATCAGGCGTCTGCCGTTGGTGGTGTCGGATCGTAACCAAGATCGACTCTAGCCGCTTGCCGCAAGTCTTTCATCGCCTTTTCAAGAAGCACAATGTTGAATTCGCAGCCCTCCTGCCATGCCTCTGTGTGCGTGTTCCGAAGATCGGAGATCGCCGCCTGAAGCATGGCATGGGTCTTCTCCGGGAGCACCAAATATGCTGTGTCTCTGATTTTGACGAAATCCGCAAGTGCATCGCCAAGATCTTTCGCAGCCTTCAGCCGTTCTTCGGGTAGCAGGTCAATTGGGTGCCTCCGCAGTACGGCCTGATGCTCCCGTAGATGGAATTGAATCGTTCGCATACGGGCAAGACCTTCCATCAGCTTTGTGTAGGTATCCCGGAGGTAGGTGAGGCGCATCTGACGATCCCACAAGTCATACGAAACCCGGCTTTCGATAATCTTCGTGGTCTCTGTGAGCTTCACCGTCTGTTGGACGAGGTTGTCAAGGTTGTGAAATTGCGCCAACAGCTTCGCCCGTTCCCCGGAATAGGCGTCGAAGACGTTTGTAAACCGGGCCAGAAGGTACACGCTGATGGTTGTCAAAACGGGAATTCCAGCGATGACGGCCAGCGCCGACTTCCAGCCAATCATAATGAGTCCGGTTGCGGTCTCTTGCATTTGAAGGCTCCGCTGCCGATCCTAACATGCACTGATGGTGATGGAAGGTGCCCGTGGTAAATCCTTGCTTGTCTCCTGCACTACGCCTTCGCTTGGACGATTCGGTGAATGCTCGTGTGGCTGTTCGGTGTCCAGCTTCATCTCACAATCTCCGAAACAGTATTGTCGTTCTTTGTGCGCCGCGAAGCACGTCATCGTTACGTCCTCCTTTTGGCCGTGTACCACTGGCGTACCCTTCGTTTCGGCGAGCACAACTGGATCGCTCGCCCAACACTTTTCCAGGTCGGCCTCCAACTGTTCCTGCCGCGCCCGAATCCATGGCGCGTAGTGCTTCACCGTGACTTTGATGCTCGTTTGGCCTAACAGCGCCGATACCCGCTCCGTTCTCTGTCTCTGGCCCGGAGCCGACTTGGCGCTGTGGACTATTCCTCGCGCAATGTGGTCGAAGGGTCGATGCGCAGGGCCCGAATGGCAGGCGATAGGGTCGCCAAGACGGCGACCAGGACAAAGGCGCCCAAGCCCCCGATAAATCCCACAACATCGACGGCATCGTGCCTGGCCAACGGTATCTGATTACGGACCAACCAGGAGAGAATGGTAGCCAGGATTATTCCAGCGACTGCTCCAAGCGCCGTCGGTCTGACGTTCTGTCTGAGCAGCACGGCCAGGATATGAGTGCGGCCGGCGCCGATGGCAATCCGGATCCCTAGCTCGCGGGTTCTCTGCGCAACCGCGAAGGCCACCAGCGCAAACATCCCAGCGGCGGCTAGCAGGGTGGCAACCGCGCCTATGGAACCGATAAGCGTAACCATCCGCCGATAGACTTCCAGCATGCTCTCTCGCGACGCTCGCATGAGCGAGACCGAAACGGCCTCGTTCTCCGCACCAGCGGAACCTGTGATGCTTCTCACCAGCGGGGCGGGATCCCTTGCTGCGTGGAGGACCAGAGAACAGGCTTGAGCCTCGCGGTCTTCGATCGGCAAATAGGCCTCAACGGATTCGGCATCAACAATCAGATTGGCGCCGCTGTCCCTGGAGACACCGACCACCGTGCGGATGACGCCAGCCAATTGCCAGGACTGACCGAGAGCATCCTGATTGGGCCAAACCGCCCGAGCCGCAGACTCACTCACAATGACGGCGGCGCGCTCTCCGGGCTGGAAGGTCCGGCCGCGGACCAGGGGCAATTGCATCACGCTGAAGTACGATGGTGAGACCGCGTTTCGATAGACATGCGGCAACCCCGGCAGGCTGTCGACTGTGGCTCGCCCGCCGAGCGGCGGGTCGAGCGCTACGGTGACTCCTTCCACTCCGGGCGTTGCGGCGAAGCGTGCGGTAAGCAAATCCAACTTTTGCCATATCACCGAAGGCGGCAAGTTCCGGCCGTAGAGTTGAGGATCAATCACCAGCATATTCCGGTAATCGAACGCGAGGTCGATGGAAGCATTCAGAATCCCGTTGTGCGCCAGCACGCCGGAGGCGATGAGAAGCAAACAACTGACCGCGACTTGGACACCGATCAAGTTCTGCCGCAAGCGCATCTTCTGCCGGTGAACTCGTACCGTTTGAAGGGCCGAAGGCAATCCGAACGTGACTGCGGAGAACAGTGTCAGCGCCACAGTGGCGATCACAATGTGCCAACCGAGGGTCAGGCGGATGGTGAAGGGAGAGTTCACGGCAAGCAGAAGCAGGCGTGCTGCCGCGGCGCCGAACCCGAGGCCGGCGACCGCGCCCACGAGGGCCAGTAGGAGATTCTCGGTCATCAACTGGCGCAAGACACGGGCGCGGCTGGCGCCGATAGCCATGCGGATACTGATTTCGCGCTCCCTGGCCAAGCCGCGGGCCAACAGCATGTTTCCCAGATTGGCGCAGGCCGAGAGCAAGACGAGGAGAATCATCACGAAGAAAATGGCGATAGCAGGCTGGCGCCGGATGCCCTGCATAACGGATTCCTGTACCCTATGCCCTTGGACGCGTTCGTCATCGCGGAAATAGCGCGGCTCCCGCCGGGCCAGCTCGTGCGTGAGAGAGGTGAGTTCCGCGTCGCCGGCCGCCAGGGGAGTGCCCGCCTTGAGCTTGGCGAAAAGAGCCTCGCTGGCGCGAGAAAAATCCTGTTCCAGCCGGGGGGTGCCGGCCATGAGGAGCGGACGGAGGGAAAGAGGGAGCCAAACCTCGGATCTGCGGCCGAACAGACCTCGCGCGAAGCCATACGGCAGCACGCCGACGATCTGTACCGGCTGGTTGTTGATCCGGACGATGCGGCCTATCACGTTAGGATCGGCTCCCCACCGCGAGCGCCAGTAGTCATATCCCAGGGCCACCACCGGCGCTGCGCCCGGTCGTGCATCCTGCGCGTCGAACAGACGCCCCCATGGGGGCAGCAGGCCGAGGTTAGCGAAGTAGTCAGCCGATACCAGGGTCGCCCGGACGCCGGCCCCGCCTTCCACCACCACCTCGAACGTAGAGTCTTCGGCAACCAGCCACGCAAAAGATCGGCTTTGCACCTGATAGAACTCGATCGCGCCGTGAGGAAACCCGAGACGGCTGCCCTGCCGGGAGTTCCGAGCAAACTGCAGGAGCGAACCCGCATCGCGGACGTCCAGACGGTGGAAAATCAACCCGTCGAAAATCTGGAACTCAGCGACGTTAACACCCACCCCAAGCGCGAGCACTGCCACAGCGCCAATCGTGAACGCCGGGGAGCGGGTAAGAACTCGCAGGCCGTAGTACAAGTCTTGCCGGAACTGGCTGGCCCAGGGGCACAACCAGACCTCGCGCGATGCCTCTTGAAGCCGGGATGGGTTGCCGAAATACGGCCGGCGATCCGCAGTCATCATGTTCCGATGAGCGTCCATCTCCTCGGCCAGTTCGCGCTCCAGGCGTCGCCGATGCAAGAGGAAGTTCGCCCGTCTCCAGAGTCTTCTCATCGTCAACCTCACGCCAGGCGCAGGATTGCCTGAATGGCCGCCGTGGCCTGTTCATAGTCTTCGATCTCGCGCCTGAGTTGCTTGGCCCCTTCACGGGTCAAGGTGTAGAAGCGGACATGGCGCCCCGTCTCGGAGACGCCGGGTTTGGCGGTTACCCAGCCTTCGAGCAGCATGCGCTGTAGGGTGGGATAGAGGGAACCTTCCTCGGCCTCCAGAACCGAATCCGATAAGGCGCGTATCCGCTGGGCAATGGCGTATCCGTGAAGAGACTGCCCGCGGAGAACCCGCAGAACCAGCATGGCCAGCGTTCCCGGAGGCATAGGCAGCCGAGGCATAGGTACCTTTATATAGCGAAGACGATCGTTGTGTCAAGGGGCCCTCGTTACAGGCCAGATGCGCAGTTCTCAGCCTGCTGGCGCTGGAGTCGTGGCGGTTGGATTTTCCGATACCGTCAGTGAAACGCGAGAAACCGCTCGATTCGATTTTTCGGTGGTCCCGACGTGTCGCCACCGCCTTCCTCGGAAGGTCTTGCCGAGGTTCCGTACGATTCGTTCCGTTTCAGCGTAACCCGCGGTTCTGGCGGATGGTCAACTCCAAAACCGATCAGCGGTTCTCCGGTTTGCCTGCCTGCACCATCAGGACGCGATCCACGGTGACCACGCTGGCGTGCCCAGCCCGTTCCTGCTTGTGAGCTGCCAGAAATCCTTGTCGAGCGTCAGCAGGACCCTGCCATCTGCCTCGGCAAGGTTCAGCAGCGCGATGTCGCTGGCGCCGGGATGATCCGTTCGCACCCGGATCACATCATGGCCGGCCTGCCGGCAGTGCCTCGGCCAGGCACGCCAGGATGTCTTCGCGCGTCAGGCCTGGGTAGTTCGCCAGAACGTCGGCCTCCAACTGACCGGCCTTTCAACTTGATGAACCGAAGCCGCCTGCGCCGGAGTGAGATTGGATTCATTTGCGCCGCATTCAGGAATTCAAGTACTCTAGTAGGCCTATGGCGCGATGGGAAACAGCCGGCTTCGCTCCCATGCCGATGGGGACGCCGGTGTTAACCGGCATCCGGCATCCGGCATCCGGCATCTGACTTTATGGCCCGCTGGGAACCGGAACAGACAGTCACGCAGTCGGTACTGGAGCGGTTGATCGACCGCGACCCCGCCGGCGCCTCCGAAGCCCCGCCGACTCGCGCCCAATCGCTGCGGACCTTGAAGGCCGCCCTCCGGCGCGATCTGGAGTGGCTGCTGAACACGCGTCAGAGCCCGGAAGCCGTGGATGCCGGGTTCCCGGAGGTGGAGCACTCCCTGTACAACTTCGGGCTGCCCGACCTCACCGCGCTCAGTTGGGATTCGTCGCGCGACCGCGCCCGCCTGGCGCGCCTGATCGAGCAGACGCTGGACGTTTTCGAGCCCCGTCTGAAGCGCGTCAAGGTCATGATTCTCGAAGCCGCCCCGGGGGCGCAGCACGTGATGCGGTTTCAGATCGAGGGCTTGCTCGACATGGATCCGGCGCCCGAGCTGATATCTTTCGATACCGTCCTGCAGCTTTCCAGCGGCGAGTACCAAGTCAAGGGGGATACGGGTGCGGGATGACCTGCTGCTCTACTACGAGCGCGAACTGACATTTCTGCGCCAGATGGGCGCGGAGTTCGCCGCCAAATACCCCAAGATCGCGTCCCGCCTGGTGCTCGAGGCGGACAAATGCGAGGACCCGCATGTCGAAAGGCTGCTGGAGGCCTTCTCCTTCCTGGCCGCGCGCGTACACCTCAAAATCGACGACGAATTCCCGGAAATTACCGAGGGGCTGCTCGGCATTCTGTATCCCCATTATCTGCGGCCCATCCCCTCCATGTCGGTAGCCGAGTTCCACCTCGATCCCGAGCAGGTCGCGCCCAAGTCGGGGCTGAAGCTGCCGCGCGGCGCGGTGCTCAATTCGCGGCCGGTGAACGGAGTGCCCTGCAAATTCCGCACCGGGTACGACGTGGTCTTTTGGCCCGTGCAGGTGGCGGCGGCCGAATGGAAGACGCCGGACCGCCTGCAGCCGGCCATCCGCTCGGCTGAGGCGGTGGCCGCCATCCGGCTCGAACTGCACTGCCCCGCCGACATTACGTTTGCCAAACTGACGCTCAATTCCCTGCGCTTCTATCTGAGCGGCGAGAGCAACCTGATTCACTCGCTCTACGAACTCTTGTGCAACAACTGTGTCCAGGTGGTGGTTCGCGACGCCTCTCCCAAGCCGAAGGTGCAGCCGGTGTACCTGCCGGCGGATGCGTTGCGCCCGGTCGGCTTTGCCGAAAACGAGGGGGTTCTGCCGTACCCGCGGCGTTCTTTCCTGGGCTACCGGCTGCTCCAGGAGTACTTCTGTTTCCCGCAGAAATTCTTCTTCGTCGATATCACCGGCCTCGACCGGGTGTGCGCCGGCGGTTTCGGCAACAAGATCGAAATCATCCTCCTGATCTCGCAATTTGAGCGCGGCGAGCGGCGCCAGATGCTGGAACTCGGTGTTTCGGCCAAAACCTTCCGCCTGGGGTGCTCGCCCATCATCAATCTCTTCCGGCAGACCGCCGAGCCCATCCTGCTGGATCACGCGCACTACGAGTACCCGGTGATTCCGGACGTCAGCCGGCGCAACGCCACCGAGATTTTCGAAATCGCCGAAGTGGTCAGCGCCAATCCTCAGGCCCAGGAAGTGGTGCGCTTCGAGCCCTTCTACTCCTTCCGCCACGGCGTGTCGCGGACCAGGACTCAGGCCTTCTGGAAGGCCGCGCGCCGCCCTTCGGGATTCCGCGACGACGAAGGCACCGAGATTTTTCTGTCCCTGGTGGATCTTTCGTCGCGGCCCGTCCAGCCCAATGTGGACGCGCTCACCGTACGCACCATCTGTTCCAATCGCGACCTGCCCGCGCGGCTCCCCTTCGGCAACGAAGCGGGCGATTTCGAACTGGAAGGCGCGCTGCCGCTGAAACGGATCGTGGCCCTCATCAAACCAACCGATACCTTGCGCCCGCCGATCGGCCAGGACTCGCTGTGGCGGCTGATTTCCCAGCTTTCTCTCAACTATTTGTCGCTGGTAGGCGAAGGCCGGGAAGCCCTCCAGGAAATCTTGCGGCTCTACAACTTTAGCGGTTCCACCTATTCGGAACGGCAGATCGAAGGATTGGTGGCCGTTTCCAGCCGGCGCCAGTTCGCGCGCGTAGTTTCCGATGACGGGGTTGCTTTCGCCCGCGGAACCCAGGTGGACATGGAATTCGATGAAGAACAGTTCGTGGGCGGTGGGGTATACTTATTTGCCGCCGTTCTGGAATACTTTCTCGGACTGTACGTCTCCGTGAACAGTTTCAGCCAGCTTCGGGTGCGCACGCGCCAGCGAAAGGAGATCCTGCGACAATGGCTACCGCGAGCCGGCCAGAGAATACTGCTTTAGATCGCTGGCCCATCGCCGATACGCTGGACCAGGAACCCTACACCTTCGAGTTTTTCCAGGCCGTGAGGCTGCTCTGCCGCATGAACCCCGAGCGGCAGGTGGTCGGCCGCTTCACTAACCCTCGCGACGAGGTGCTGCGCTTCAGCGTCCACCCCAAATTGGCTTTCCCCGCCAGTGAGATCCAGGAGCTGGAACGGTCCGTCACCGGGCCCTCCCGGATGCACGTCAATTTCCTGGGCCTCAACGGTCCAATGGGAGTATTGCCGCAGGCATATAGCGAGTTGGTGCTGGAGCGGCTGCGCAACAAGGACGCCACGCTCCGCGACTTCCTCGATCTCTTCAACCACCGCATGATCTCCCTGTTTTACCAGGCCTGGGAAAAGTACCAGTTCTTCGTCCCCTACGAGCGCGGCGAGCGCGACCGCTTTTCGCACCACGGGCTGGCCTTGCTGGGGCTCGACACCCCCGGTTTGCAGGACCGCCAGGACGTGCCCGACGATTCGTTGCTGTTCTACAGCGGCCTGGTGAGTGTGCATGCCCGCTCGGCCATAGCACTGGAGCAGTTACTGTCCGACTACTTCGACGCCCAGGTGGCGGTGGAACAGTTCGTGGGCGCATGGTACCCGGTGGATTCGGAGTCGCAATGCTCCTTCAGCGAGAGCGCCGGCTTTTCGGAGCAGCTTGGATTCGGCGTGGTGGTGGGCGACCAGATTTGGGATCAGCAGTCGCGCATCCGCATCCGCGTCGGCCCGCTGCCCATGGATCGATACATGGATTTCCTGCCCGGCGGATTGGCGCACCGGCGCATCAAGGCGCTCACGAAGTTTTACGCGGCCGGGGAGTACGATGTGGAAGTGCAACTGGTGCTGCGCCGCGACCACGTGCCACGGTGCGAGCTAAGGGCCGAGGCGGAGTCCGGCCCGCAGCTCGGCTGGACCAGTTGGGTCAAGTCCGCGGATTTTTCGCGCGACCCGGGCGAAACGATTTTAGAGCTGTAGGGTAGGCCTCCGGCCTGCCCAGTAGGTGCCAAAGGAGAATAGGATGTCCATCAGTTTGAAAGCGATCGTATCGAAGCTGAACGATACCACCCGTAAGGTCCTGGAAGATGCGGCCGGCCTCTGCCTGTCGCGTACCCACTATAACGTGGAAGTGGAACACTTCCTGGTGAAGCTCCTGGATGTGCCGGATTGCGATTTTTCGCGCATCCTCAAGCATTTTGGCGTGGAGAAGCCGCGCCTTGCCACCGAACTGGCGCGTAGCCTGGACAAGCTCAAAACCGGCAACGCCCGCACCCCGGCCTTCAGCCCGTCGTTGTTCCGCATGCTGACCGAAGCCTGGACCGTGGCCTCTCTGGAATACGGCTCGGGCCAGGTACGCAGCGGCTTCACCACCTTGGCCCTGGTCTCGGATGAAGAACTGTCGCGCATCGTGCGCGACGTCAGCCGCGAGTTGGCGAAGATCGAACCCGACGCGCTGCGCAAGACGCTGCCGGCCATCCTCGCCGATTCGCCCGAGTACGCGGCCGATGCGGTGTCGCCCGCCGCGGGCACGCCGGGCGCGGCCGCTAAGCCCGGCGGCAAGACCCAGAATCTCGATCTATACACCGTCAACATGACCGAGAACGCCCGCAAGGGAAAAATCGACCCGGTCCTGGCCCGCGACGCCGAAATCCGCCAGATTATCGACATCCTCACGCGCCGCCGCCAGAACAACCCGATTCTGACCGGCGAGGCTGGCGTGGGCAAGAGCGCCATCGTGGAAGGCTTCGCGCTGCGCATCGTAGCCGGCGACGTTCCCCCGCCCCTTCGCAACGTCACCCTGCGCTCACTCGATCTGGGCATGCTGCAAGCCGGCGCTGGCATCAAGGGGGAATTCGAGAATCGTCTCAAGGGCCTGATTGAGGAGGTCAAATCGTCTCCCACTCCCATCATCCTGTTCATCGATGAAGCCCACACCATGATCGGCGCGGGCGGCTCGGCCGGCCAGGGCGACGCCGCCAACCTGTTGAAGCCGGCCCTGGCCCGCGGCGAACTCCGCACCATCGCCGCCACCACCTGGTCGGAATACAAGAAGTACTTCGAGAAGGACCCCGCGCTCACCCGCCGCTTCCAGGTGGTCAAGGTGGATGAGCCCACCGAAGCCAAATGCCAAATCATGCTGCGCGGCGTAGTCCCGGTGCTGGAGAAGCACCACAACGTGCGCATTCTCGATGAGGGCTTGGCGGCGGCCGTGAAGTTCTCGCACCGCTACCTGCCGGATCGGCAACTGCCCGACAAGGCGGTGAGCGTCCTCGACACCGCCTGCGCGCGCCTCGCGCTGGGCCAGAACGCCACCCCGCCGGCCGTCGAAGACGTCACTCGCGAGATCGACGATTGCGTCGTCCAACTGCGCGTGCTGGAACGGGAGAAGGCGCTGGGCGCCGAACATGGCGAGCGCATCGCCGCCATTACGAAACAGAAGGAACAGGCCGACGCGCGGCTGGCCCAACTCAATGCCCGCTGGGAGAAGGAACGCGACCTGGTGAGCCGCATCCGCGAGGCTCGCGGCAAGATCGAGGGCGCCGCCGAGGCTAAAGACGCCGCCGTCGACGTCGAGGCCCTTCGCGCCGAACTGGGCGCCCTCAACACTGAACTCGACCAACTGCAAGGCGAGGAGCCGCTGATCGGCGTCTGCGTGGACGCCAACATCGTCGGCGATGTGGTCTCCGCCTGGACCGGCATCCCCATCGGCAAAATGCTCAAGGATGAAGTGGAGACGGTGCTGCAACTGGAATCCGTCCTGGGCCGCCGCGTCATCGGTCAGGACCATGCGCTCGGCATGATCAGCGAGCGCATCCGCACTTCCAAGGCCAATCTGGAAGACCCCAACAAGCCGATCGGCGTCTTCATGCTGGTAGGGCCCAGCGGCGTAGGCAAGACCGAAACTGCCATCACCCTGGCCGACCAGATGTATGGCGGCGAGCGCAACATGATCACCATCAACATGTCGGAATTTCAAGAGGCCCACACGGTATCGACGCTCAAGGGCTCGCCTCCCGGATACGTGGGCTACGGCGAAGGCGGCGTGCTTACCGAGGCGGTGCGCCGCAAGCCGTATTCGGTGGTGCTGCTCGACGAATGCGAAAAGGCGCATCCCGATGTGCTCGAACTTTTCTTCCAGGTGTTCGACAAGGGCATGATGGAAGACGGCGAGGGCCGGGAGATCGACTTCAAGAACTGCATCATCATCCTGACCTCGAACGCCGGCACCGATACCCTCATGAAGCTGGTCGCCGATCCGGAAACCATGCCCAGCCACGAGGGGCTGGTGAAGGCGCTCAAGCCGGAGCTGAACAAGATTTTCAAGCCGGCCTTCCTGGGCCGCATGGTAATTATCCCGTTCTTCCCGGTGCGCGACGAAGCGCTCAAGCAGATCATCCGCCTGAAAATCGGCAAGATCCAGCGCCGGCTCCAGGCCACGCATCACATCGCCCTGACGCACGACGAGGCGCTGGTGGAGGAAGTAGCCAAGCGCTGCACCGAAGTGGAAAGCGGCGCGCGCAATGTGGACAACATCCTCACCAACACGCTTCTGCCCGAGATTTCGCGGCAGATTTTGGGACGGATGGCGGCGGGAGAGAGGCTCGCGCCCATTCACGTGACGATCGGGGAGGATGGATCGTTCGTGTACACTTCCGCGACCAGTGCCGCCATGGCGTGAGGGCTGGCGTACTTGCCGGGCGGGTTGGCAAGACGCGACCCTGACGGGCGCAAACCCGGTCACGCGGCCTGCTGTAACCTAAAGTCATGGAGATGACCGGCAGGCGCAAGTCGATTGCGTTCTTCATCGCCCTGAGCGTCGGGTGCATCTCCGTTCTGGTGGTGCTTTACATCGGCTGGATTCTGCTCAAGTGGCGCACCGGTTTTCTGTTGGTGTTGGGCGTCCTGCTGGTCACCGGGATCATCTGCGGCATCCTGCTCAACACCATCTTCCTGGTGCGCGAAATCCGCCGCAACGAACAGCACGACGCGTTCATTAACGCCGTCACGCACGAACTCAAGACGCCGGTGGCCTCGATTCGCCTTTATCTGGAGACCTTGCAGAGGCGCCCGGTGGACGAGGACAAGCGTAAGGAGTTCTACCGGATCATGCTGGAAGACAGCGACCGCCTGCTCTCCACCATTGAGCAGGTGCTGCATACCGGCCGCGTGGGGGCGACCAGCCACGGGCTCAACCCAACGCGAATCGAAATCGCGGACCTGGTGGAAGCCTGCGTGGCGCGGGCGCGCACCATGCACCATGCCTCCGCCGAGGCGTTGCAGTATCGCGCCGGACCGCCGGTTACGGTGGTGGGCGATATGGACGAAGTGCGGGCGGCCATCCTCAACCTGATCGACAACGCCGTGAAGTATTCCGGCAACTCGGTAAACGTGACGGTGGAGACGGCGAAGGCCGGCGAGAACCACGTGCTGGTTCGGGTGCAGGACCGCGGCGCCGGCATTCCCAAAGACGAACTGAAGCGGGTCTTCAAACGCTTCTACCGCGTGCCCGGACCGCTGGCCTCGCGCGTGAAAGGCACGGGGCTGGGTCTGTACATCGTCCGTTCCGTGGCCAAACGCCACGCCGGCCGCGTCTGGGCGGAAAGCGAAGGGCCGGGCCGCGGAAGCACCTTCGTGTTGCAACTCCCCATCGCAAAATGAGCCGCATCCTGATCGTGGAAGACGAGCAGCACCTGGCCGAAGGGCTGCGATTCAACCTGGAAGCCGAGGGCTACCAGGTGCAGGTAGTCGAAACCGGCGAGGGCGCCCTCGATCTTCTGACCAAAGACCCGGCCTTCGATGTGCTGGTTCTGGACGTGATGCTGCCGGGCAAGGACGGCTTCACCGTCATGAGCGAATTGCGCCAGGGTGGGCTGTTCATCCCCACCCTGATGCTGACCGCGCGTGGGCATCCCGACGACGTCCTGAAGGGCTTCGCCGCGGGAGCCGACGACTACCTTACCAAGCCCTTCGATCTGGCCATCCTGATTGCGCGTCTGAGCGGTCTGATGCGCCGCCGCGAATGGCTGCGCGCTTCCATGAACCACCTCGAGACCCGCCCGGAGCCGCGAGATGTTTTCACGTTCGGCGACAAGTCGGTTCATTTCGACCTGCTGGAACTGCGCGTGCGCGACCAGGTGTTTCCTCTGACCCTGATGGAAGTGAACGTGCTCCGGTACCTGATTCAGCACGAAGGCAAGCCGGTGTCGCGCAAGGCCATGTTGGAAGAAGTGTGGGGGCTGCACGAAGACACCGATACCCGCGCCATCGACAACTTCATCGTGCGCTTGCGCCGCTACATTGAGGACAACCCGGGCAAGCCACGCCACCTGCTTACGGTGCGCAGCGTGGGTTACCGGTTCATCGCATCGCCGCCGCAAACGGGCAAACCAACGGGGTAGACAACACTGGCGCCGCCGCGCGGCCAACCTGCTCCCATCACCGCTGGCTGGCTTCGCCGGCCGCTACCTTACGGTTGAAGTCGGCCGATCGGTTTTTGGGGATGCTGAGCGACTTCCACTCGTCCCGGCGGTAGTGCTTGGCGAGAAGCACGATCTGCCCGCAGTGGCAGGCGTAGTGCGCGATCTGGCGATTGATGGCCTGCATCACCGAGTGTGCCTCGCCACGGATGGAAACGGTGCGGCCGAGATCGGCATCGCTCAGCGGTTCAAGCGCCGAGAAGACGCAATCCCAGCCGCTCCCCCACATTTCGAGCAGGGCCTGGCGGGTGGCAGGCGGCTCCACAAATTCGCTGTCGCGGTTGCGGCCGGGCTTCTCTCCGTCGGCGCTGAGGAAATCGGTCCAGCGCGACCGCATGTTGCCGGCCATATGTTTCACGATCAAGCCGATCGAATTGGACTCGCTGTCGAGCAGGGCGCACAGTTCCCCGTCGCCGACCTGCGCCATGGCCGCTTCGGCCATTTTCTTGTACTGCCTGAGAATGGCCAGGGAGTCCTTCAGGTAGGAGGTAGTGAACTCGTGTGGCATGGATTCATGGTGCCACAACGCGCTTCGCGGCAAGCGGACCGGCGGGGTGACTGGTAACGCCTCCGGTCAGGCCGCGGGGTGCGCAGTTCCTCGCGCTTTCCATCGGTAGGCGGCTGCCGAATTCTTCCAGAAGTACTTCGCCATCGCCGTCGGGCCCTTTCGGGCGAAGTACTCGTGAACCAGGCGGAAGACGGTTGCGTAGGGCGCCCACTGGTCGCTGTTCGGCCAGTCGCTGCCGTACAGCAGGCGGTCCTGGCCGAAAATATCCCAGATTTCGTCCAGCCGCGACCGGTAAAAGTCCAGGTCCTCGGGGACCTTGCCGTCGACGCGGCGCAACACCTCCGACACCTTGACGTAGACTTGCGGGCGCTGCGCCAACTGCCGCAGGTCGGCCTGGTAAGCGCTGCGAGCGGTTGTGCCGGCAGGCGGGTTCAGTTGCGGCAGGTGATCCACTACGACTCGCAGGTTGGGAACACGGTCGGTCATCCGGACTACCCAGGAGATGAGCGCGGGCGTTTGATTGGCGGTGTCCAGCACCAGCCCGGCATCCGCCAAGGCTTTCAGATCGTCGAGGAACAGAGGTTTGGCGCTCTCGCCTTCGTAGTCGCGGCCCCACAGGTTGCCGTAGCGGATGCCCCGGAACAGGGGGTTGCGGCCGAAACGTTCCAGGTTTTGGCGGAAGCCCGGCTTACCTGGCTCCAGATTGCCGACCGTGCCGACGACGATGGTGTCCTGCGCGGCAATGTCCAGCACCCACTGATTGTCCTCTACCCAGGGGCTGCACTCCACCTCGATGGCGCCCTGTATGCCCAAGGGGACGGCGAGCTTCCGGTAGCGAGCCGGCAGTGCCGGCTGGTACAGAACCTGGTTGTCTTTGGGCGGCCAAGGCACGCCTTGAGGCCGATTGGTATCGAACAGGTGGATGTGGGTGTCGATGACCGGCATGGGGTCTGCTGGCGCGGCGCGACCCAGCCATACGCTGCCGGCGGTTGCGGCCAGAAACTGTTTGCGGTTCACTCAGGCATTGTACGCCGAAAGAGTTTCAGGCGGTGAATCAGGAGTGCTGTGGGTGCGAACCGCCGCGGAGGTGGTCGTCCACGATGTGGATCATGGCGTCGAGCTTCTCGGTCATCTCCAGCAACCGCTCGTCGATCTTCTCCATGCGCTTATCGTGCTCGGCCATGCGCTTATCCTGCTCGGCCATGCGTTTGGCGTGTACTTCCGCCTGAAGCTGCAAGGTCTCCAGCCACTCGGTGCTGTTCTTCAACCCTGCCTCGAGACGTGACTGAATGCCCACCACGACCGTCATCGTGTCCTGCAACTCGCGAATTGTCTTGTCGTAGTCCCACGCCATGAAATCAGGTTATCACGAAGCCTATCTGAGCCTAAAGCTGCCTCAGTTTTCCGCCACTGACTTCTGAGCCAGTTCTCCCAAGACAGGCAGGGGGTATGCCTCCTCGTGCGAGGCTTTCACCATCATGAAAATCGAGATGGCCAGCAGCCCGGCTTCGATGACTGGGTGAATGTGCAGGTGGGGAATCATGCTAAACAGGGGCTTCACCACCCAGTCCTCCATCAGCCAGACCACGAACAGGTAGAGCCCCTGGAAGGCGTGGAAGCGAACTGCGCGGTCATGGCGGAACCGGTCGGAGGCCAGAACGATGATGGACGCGATCCAGCCGATGCCCGGGACGTAACAGAGAATCGAGGCGGTTCGGGGGTTGATGCCGGCCAGCGCGTCGGGACCGCGGCGGGGAGGCGCGGCGCCCACCGGTTGGCGTGCTCCGCAGCGGGCGCAAAATCCGTCGTCGGCGCCAACCTGGTTTCCGCACTGGCTGCAATAGGGCATCTGTCATTTCATACGTTATTCGAGCCGGGTCTGTTCCGGCAACTACCCCTGCCGGGCCGTGATAAGATTCTCGCCATGCGACTGATGATTGCGGGCATCCTGCTGCTGGCTTGCGCGGCCCTGCTGCCGGCAGCCAAGAACCTTGAAGTGTACTCCATCGACGTGGAGGGTGGCCAGTCCACGTTGTTGGTTTCACCATCGGGCGAGTCCCTGCTGGTAGATACCGGCTGGGCCGGATTCAACCGCCGGGACGCGGAACGAATCGCTGCGGCGGCCAAAGCCGCGGGCGTCAAGAGAATCGATTACCTCGTGACTACCCATTACCACGCCGACCACGTAGGCGGCGTCCCGCAGCTTGCAGAAAAGCTGCCCATCCGCAACTTCGTGGATCACGGACCGAGCATCGAGACCAGCAAAGATGCCACGGTCCTCTACAACGCTTACAGTGCTTTCCGCGACAAGGGCAACCACATCCAGGTCAAGGCTGGCGACACGATTCCGATCAAAGGTCTCGAGGTGCAGGTGCTCTCGGCCGCGGGAAACCTGATCGGGCAACCGCTCCCGGGCGCCGGACAGCCCAACCCGGAGTGCCCCAACTTCGAGATGCATCAGGTGGACCCCTCTGAGAACGCCCAATCGGTGGGCATCCTGGTTACGTATGGCGAATTCCGCATGATCGATCTGGGCGACCTCACCTGGAATAAGGAGAAGGACCTGGTCTGCCCAACCAACAAGGTCGGTCCGGTGGATCTCTATCTGGTCTCTCACCACGGCATGAACATGTCCGGTTCGCCGCAACTGGTACACGCGCTGCATCCGCGGGTGGCCCTGATGAACAACGGCGCGAAGAAGGGCGGCTCGCCCGAGATCTGGCAGACCATTCACGATTCGCCCGGCCTGCAGGATCTCTGGCAACTGCATTTCGCGCTGGCTGGCGCTAAGGAGCACAACTCGGCCGATACCGTGATCGCCAACGTGGATGCCGTATGCGAAGGCAAGTGGATCAAGGTGACGGCACAGAAGAACGGGACGATGACCCTGTACAACAGCCGGAACAAGTACGAGAAGACCTATACGCGGTAGCGGCCCGTCGATCAGAACATCATTTGGCCCACCCCGCTGTAAACTGAAGGTATCGTCACGGAGGATTCACTATGCGGCGGGCATTGGTTCTCGGGTTCAGCCTTTCCCTCGCGGTATATGCGCAAAAGACCCCCAAACAAACGGAGGTCAGAGTGCAAAAAACGTCCATCACGCGCGACCAGGAAATGCAAATCGGCAAGGAAGCGGCCGGCGCGGTGGAGCGCCAGATGGAAGTCGTCGAGAACCCGGAGATCGAACGTTGGCTCAACCAGATCGGCCAGCGCCTGGCCAAGGCTCCGGAGGCGAACGCCTATCCATATTACTTCAAGCTCGTCAACGAGCCGTCGATCAACGCGTTCGCCTTGCCCGGCGGTCCGATGTACGTCCATACCGGCCTGCTTCAGGCGGCCGACAGCGAGGGCGAAGTAGCGGGCGTCCTGGCGCACGAAATGTCCCACGTGGCGCTGCGGCACGGCGCCGCCCAGATCGGCAAACAGCAGACTTGGGGCGCGCTATTCGGTCTTGCCGGTGCTGCCGTGGGTGCCGTCACCACCGACGCCAACGGACAATGCGGACTGCTCTGCCAACTCGGCGAATTAGGCACGGGCATCGGTGGAAGCTCCGTTCTGATGAAGTTCTCCCGCGGCTACGAGCGCGATGCCGATTTGAACGGCGCCCGCATGATGGCTTCGTCCGGCTATGACCCGATCCAGCTACCCAGGTTCTTCGAGAAGCTCGAGGCCACATCGGGCACTGCCGCCGCGCCGAAAGGGCTGGCACTGTGGATGTCTTCCCACCCCGCCACCGGTAGCCGCGTCCAGTATGTCTCACAGGATATCCGGTTCTACCCCAAGCGCGAATACCCGGCCAGTACCGGCAGCTTTCCGCGGGTGAAGCAAATCGTTGCCGGCCTTCCGCCGCCAAAGCCCAAGCCGGCATTCCTGATCTTGGCCAAACAAGGCGGCAGCGCTCGCAGCAACCTGCCCGCCGAGTTCAAGGACTACCAGGCGAACGGGTTCGCGATCGCCTACCCCGGCTCCTGGCGGGTCAGCCAACCTCAGGCCGGCGGCAGCATTTTTATAACTCCGCAAGGGGGCGCTGCCCAGAGCCAGGGCGGGGGAGTCGAGTTGCTGGCCGGCGGCATGCTGGACTATTACGTTCCCCAGGCCGGACCTGCCACTGTCAAGCTCGACGCCGGCACCAGAGAGTTCCTGGAATCCCTCCAGAAGGGCGACACAAATGTGCGCGCCGGCCGCCCCGATCGGGCGGTGGTCGGTGGCCAGCCCGCACTGGTGACCCGATTGACCACCAAGACCTCGTCTCAACAGGAGCCCGACCAGGTCGTCTATCTGTACACCGTCGCACGGGAGGCTGGCCTGTGGTACGTCGTCCTGGCGGCCTCTCCCTCCCGGCTCGGCGACTTCGATCCGGTCTTCAAACAGATGATTGCGACCGTCCAGTTTCCAAACTGAGGCCACTCACTTCGCCGGCATCTTCATCAACTCGCGGACTTTCAACTGGTCAGCGGTGGCGCCCTTCGCATCGCCGGCGGCGCGGCGGGCCGAGCCTCGATTGACGTACGCGTTGGTGTAGGTAGGGTTGAGCCTGATGGCGTCATCGAAATCGGCGATCGCTTCCTGGTATCGCTTCAAGCGGTAATAGGCGTAGCCGCGCGCGTTAAAGGCTTGCGCCAGGAACGGGTCCAGTTTGACGGCTTGGGTCAGCGGCTCGATGGACTCAGCGTACTTCTCCTGCTGGATGAGTCTGCGGCCCCGCATGTGGTATTCGCCAGGGCTGGTCGGCCCCGGACCAGGCAGAACCAGGTTGGTGGTGGATTCGGAAGGGGGCGGCGGGCGCGGCGCCTTCGGCTGCGCGACGGTCGGTGCCTGCTGCGCAACGGGCGGGGCAGGCTGCGCGACGGCCGGTGCCTGCTGCGCAACGGGCGGGGTAGGCTGTGCGACGGGCGGCGTAGATTGCGCGACAGGCGGCGTAGATTGCGCGACGGGCGGGGTAGGTTGCGCGACAGGCGGAGTAGGCTGCGCGACGGGCGGCGTAGGCGGCACCACGGGCGGCGGGGGCGGCACGACGGGCGGTGCCTGCTGCACGGCGGGTTTCGATGGCCCTGGAACTGATGGCGGTGCGGCTTCAGGGCTAGGCAGCTTAACCTTACCCGAATCGGGGACCTTCTCCTTCGCCTTGGCGGTCTCGACGATTTCGGCCACCCTCTGTTGCGCCATGATCCGGAGGCGCCTGGTTTCGATGTTGCCAGGCTCGAGTTTCTCGGCTTGGGTCAAATCGGCCAGCGCCTCGTCAAAGCGGCCGAGGATGAAATAGGCGTTGCCGCGCGCCGCCCATGCCAGCGCATAACCGGGGCTGAGCCCAATCGCCCGGGTGCGATCGGCCAGACCCTTTTCGTGATCGCCCAGCAGGTGATAGCTGCCGCCGCGAGCCACGTAGGCTTCCGGGTTCGTGGGGTCCAGTTGCACAGCCTGCTCGCGGTCCTGGAGGGCCGCCTTCAATTGGTTGTTGCGGGCGTATACGGCGCCCCGCGCCAGGTAAAGACGCATGTCTTTGGGATCGCGCTTGAGAGCTTCGCTGTAGTCGTCCACCGCGCCGGCGTCGTCGCGCAAACGTTCCCGCACGGCGCCGCGCACGCGCCACGCGCGCAGATCGCCTGCATCCAGCTTTAGGGCCACGTCCAGGTCGGCTTGCGCGCGGGGGTAATCGCCGATGCTGCTGTAGGCAAGCCCACGCTCTACGAAGGCTTGCTCGTCCCCCGGCTTGCGGGCGATGCAGGAAGTGAAGTCGTCCACCGCGTCGCGGTACTGTTGCAGGGCGGCGTGAGCCATACCCAGCCCTTTGTACGGTTCGGAATTGTCGAGGCGCAGTCTGATCGCCTGGGTGAAATCCTCGATCGCCTTCTGGTAATTTAATATGGCCAGGTAGGCTTGTCCGCGCGCATTGTAGACGTCGGTGTGCTCCAGCTTCAGGTTGATGGCGGTATCGAAATCGTGGATGGCGCGCTCCGGCTGCTTGATGGCAGCGAAGTAACCGCCGCGGGCAAAGTAAGCCTCGGCGCTGCCCGGTTGCAGTTGGACGGCTTGTTCGAAATCGCTCGCCGCCTTTTCGTTTAGGCCGGCGGCCTGGTAATCCTTGCCGCGCGCGCGAAAGGCGGCGGCATAAGAGGCATCGGCCTGGATGGCTTCGGAGTAAGCGGCGATAGCCTCGTCGCGTTTGCCGGCTTCATCCGCCCGAACTCCACGCTGGTAAGCGGCTTCCGATTTTTTCCGGTCGGCTTTAGTATCGGCGCCGAATGCGGGAATGAACAGACCCGCGCTCACGAGCGTGAGCAAAATCCGCCCCAAGCGGAAGTACGTTGTGCGCATCGACTGCCTGAAAATAATATTGTACACTCGAAACGTAGTCGAATTTTCCGTTGGTGCACGGGAAGCTGGTGAGAATCCAGCACAGCCCCGCTACTGTAAGCGTTGCCGTCCACACCTGATTCGAGTGTCGACGGACGGACCGTTCGCGAAAAGCCACTGTTCCGGTTACGGGATGGGAAGGCAGGCGGTTCGGAGAGGCGCAAGTCAGGAGACCGGCCAACGCGGCCTAGACGTATGGCTCTCGAGGGAGGGGCCCGGAATGCGTAGCGTCGTTGCCGGCCTTTTGGTTTTTCTTCTGACGTTATCAGCCTGTCTTGCGGCCGCTCAAGTCAAGGGCAAAGTCATCGATCCATCCGGCGCGCCCGTGGCGGGCGCGCAAGTTTCCCTGGTGAGCCGGGTGGGAGTGGAAGCCCAGACCGCTGCCGCGGCCAACGGGACGTTCACCCTGGAGGGGCCCACCGATGCGGACACCCGCCTGGTGGTGACAGCTCCCGGCTTCAGCACCCAGACCCTGCCGCTCGATCGCGCCGCTTCGGTTCAGCTCGCAATCGCACCGCAGGTGGACTCGGTGAATGTGGTGGGCTCCAGCATGGATGTGCAGGCCAGCCAGCAGGGCGGCAGCGTGAGCGTCATCGCACGCGAGGAAGTGCGCGAGCGCAACGAACCGTTCGCCATGGATTTGTTGCGTTATGTGCCCGGGGTCACGTTCAACCAGACGGGGACGGCCGGCGGCGTGGCCAGCCTGTTCCTCCGGGGCGGCAACTCGAACTTCAGCCTGGTCGAGATCGATGGCGTACCGGTGAACGGCTTCGGCGGCGCCTTCGATTTCGCGCACATCCCGGCCGAGGCGCTGGAGCGGATTGAGCTGATTCGTGGCCCGCAATCGGCGGTCTACGGCCCCTACGCCAACAGCGGAGCCATCGACTTCGTGACCCGGCAGCCGGGCGCGGCGCCGCAACTCGACCTGCTGGCCGAGGGCGGCTCCTACGACGAGCGGCGCTTCGGCATCACGGCCGGCGGAACCCTGGCGGGCTTCGGCATTCTAGCCTCGGCTTCGCGTATCGACACCAACGGCATGGTGACGAATGACGACTATCGAAACGAAGGCCTGCTCCTGCACGCTGGCCGCCGCTTCGGCCGTCATCGCTTCTCGCTGCACGGTTATTTCGATTCCAACGACGTGGGCGAACCGGGGCCCTGGGGTTCCAACCCCAAGCACATCTTCACGGGCATCGATACGGTGAGCCGTTCCCGCAACAACTTCGGCGAATACGGCGGGCACTACGAAGCCGATCTTTCGCCGCGCCTGCGCCAGGAGGTGTTCGGTAGTGTCTACCTCAATAACAGCGGCTACCTCAGCCCCTACGGCTTCAGCTTCAATAAGGATCTGCGCGGTCAGGGCGAGGAACGGACCATCGCCAGCGTGACCCGCCACTACACCGTGGCGGCGGGCGTCTCGGCCGGGCGCGAAGACGTCAAGAACACGTACATCACCGACGCGGCTTTCAGCGTCTTTCCCATCCGCCGCGACGATTTTGCGGTGTACCTGGAGAACCGGTACGAGGAGGCCGGCCGCCTGTTTGTGAGTGCCGGCGTTCGCGGGGAATTCTTCCGCACGGACTCGGTCCCCAGCGATGGTTACGCGCGTCCGATGTTTCCGGCAGCCTCCGTATCGCGAGTCAATCCCAAGCTCTCCGCGGCTTACGCGGCGGGCGCCACGCGGCTGCATTCGTCGTTCGGGACGGGGATCCGGCCGCCATCGGGCTACGAACTGGCCTTCACCGACAACCCGGCGCTCAAGCCGGAGCGCACCCGCAGCGTGGATGCCGGCATCGAGCAGAAGGTCTTCAACGGGAAGTTGCGGCTGGACGCCACTTACTTCTACAACCGCTATTACGATTTGATCGTGACCCTGGGCGGGTCGCTCACGGCTCTGAGCCATTACAAATCGGATAACCTGGCCAATTCGCAGGCGCAAGGTATGGAGTTCTCGGCCGGCGTTCGTCCGGCGCGATGGGTCTTCCTCACCGGGGCATATACATTGCTGAAGACCCGCATCCTGTCTTTGGATGGCTCGAATCAGCAGGCCCCCCTGCCGTTCACGGTGGGGCAGCAGTTGACGCGGCGCCCGGAGAATTCGGGGAGCGCGGTGGCCAGCTTCACGCGGGGGCGCGTGGCGGCGAATCTGACGGGATACTTCCGCGGCCGGACGCTTTACGAGGAGCCGTCCTACGGCGCCGGCAGCGGGTTGTTCGAGAATCCGGGTTTCGCTAACATCGGGATCAACGTGAATTACGCTCTGGGCCGCGGGGTAAGCGCGTACGGCAACCTGCGCAATGCGCTGAACCGCCATTACGAGGAGGTATTCGGCTACCCGTCGCCGCGAATCAACTTCCTGGCAGGGTTAAAGTGGACATTGGCGAAGGCGCGGTGACATGAGCAAGCAACCGTTCGACGATCCTCGGCTGGCGATCAACCGCGTGTACACACGCACCGGCGACCAGGGCGAGACCGGTTTGGCCGGCGGCCAGCGTGTTCCCAAGGACGGAGCGCGCATTGAGGCCTACGGCACGGTGGATGAACTGAACTCCTTTATTGGGATGGCCCAGGCCACGGCCACCGGGATCGCCCCGCAGGCGCCCAGGCTTGCCGTGCTGTGCGCTATCATGCTGCGCGTGCAGCACGAGTTGTTCAACCTGGGGTCCATACTGGCCACCATGCCCGAAGACGTGCACCCGAAGCAGGCGCGGGTGACCGATGCGGAAGTCAACCAGCTCGAATTGGAAATGGACCGCATGAACGAGGATCTGCCGCCGCTGCGCTCTTTCGTGCTGCCCGGTGGCAGCCGGCTGAACGCGGAGCTGCACGTGGCGCGCACGGTGTGCCGCCGGGCGGAGCGCTGCGCGGTGGCGCTGGCTCGCGGGGAGAGCATTCCGCCCGAGGCGGTGCGGTATCTGAACCGGCTGAGCGACGCCCTGTTCGTCTGGAGCCGGTGGGCCAGCCACGTTACGGGCGTGCCTGAAACGTTGTGGCAACCGAACCTGTCAACGTCGGGACTATCTTGAGACATAATATGGAGAAGGAGAATTCGCATGGACAACAATAAGGCGCGGCCGCTGGCCATCGGTTTGATGGTCCTGGGTGCGTTGATACGGGTGACCCAGCACTGGAACTTCGCCCCGGTGGGCGCCCTGAGCCTTTTCGCCGGAGCCCGCCTGCGAGGCTGGCAGGCGTACCTGCTGCCCTTGGCGCTGATGGCGCTGACCGACCCGCTGCTGGGAGGTTATTCGGTGGCCACACCGCTGGTCTATGCCAGCTTCCTGGTCAATGTCTGGATCGGTAGCCGCCTGCGCCACTCGGAGAATCCGTTGGCCATCGGCGCTGCGGCCTTGGCCGGGAGCGTGCAGTTCTTCCTGATCACGAACTTTGCCGCCTTCGCCGGTTTCAACACCTACCCGCACACGTGGACCGGACTGGTGAGCTGTTACGTGGCCGGTATCCCGTTCTTCGGGCGCACCCTGGCCTCGGACGTGTTCTATGCGGCCGTCCTCTTCGGCCTGCATGCCTGGTTGAGCCGCCGGGTGGTGCCATCTGAGCGGGTGGCCGCGCACGCCTGAGACTCGGCGCCTTCAGTGAGCAAAGTCCTGCTGGCCTGGAGTTCCGGGAAGGATAGCGCCTGGGCCCTGCACGTGCTGCGCCGGCAAAACGTGAAAGTGGCGGCTCTCCTCACCACCCTCAATGAAGCGGCCGGCCGTGTGGCCATGCACGGCGTGCGGAGCTCCCTGCTGGACGCCCAGGCGGAGGCCGTGGGGATTCCGGTTTGGAAGATTCCGCTGCCCTGGCCGTGCACCAACGAGGACTACGAGTGGCGCATGGCTGAAGCCTGCGGCCGCGCGATAGACGAGGGATTCGACGGCATCGCCTTCGGCGATCTCTTTCTGGACGACGTGCGCGCCTACCGCGAGCGCCAGTTGGCCGGCAGCGGTCTCACGCCGCTGTTTCCCCTGTGGCAGCTCCCGACGCGCCAACTGGCTCGGGACATGATCGGCGCCGGTCTGCGGGCGAGGCTGACGTGCGTGGATTCCCGGGCTCTCGACCCTTCCTTCGCCGGCCGTGAGTTTGACCTGCGGCTGCTGGAAGAACTGCCGGAACAGGCCGATCCCTGCGGCGAGAACGGCGAGTTTCACACCTTCGCCTACGACGGACCAATGTTCCGACATCCGCTGCGTTTCGAGAGCGGCGAGGTGCGGAACGTGGACGCGTTTGTTTACGCGGATCTGATGGGTACAATCTAAGCTCTCCCGGCGAAATCGGGGACCTGCCAGAACCCCTCCGCCTTCTGAGAATTGGCCGGTAAGCAAATCACACGGAAATTAAATATTTCGTCTCCCCAGAATCAATTACTTACAGATATTAAGTCCCGAAACCCCTTGACACTGCATGCTACCTTCGAATTAGGAGGGACGCCCACCGCGTCACTCCCAACAGTATTTCTTCCTGGCCAGGAAGCGTTGCATGTACGGTGGAACTGAACTCTCCCTAGGGCC
>Ga0209698_10000119_pt1 | contig 77884 bp, 57 predicted proteins | sample LitLauG_LLR_2012_FD_187203 | JGI IMG/M metagenome (GOLD analysis project Ga0209698, IMG submission 187203) | Freshwater sediment microbial communities from Pennsylvania, USA - Little Laurel Run_MetaG_LLR_2012 (SPAdes) (version 2) | ecosystem: Environmental > Aquatic > Freshwater > Creek >... | reverse complement strand
CAATAATCCGCTGCGTAAAAAAACCGGCTGTCTCGTATGTCCGCTTATGCCGGTCGCCGATGTGAACGTATTTGCTAAGGTCAGCTTCCGAAAATTCAATTGTGACAGTCGGCTTAACCGGGAATGGCACGCCAAATACTGCCTCGAATCCGGGAAATGGGGGACGTAGGCGTGTCAACGGCTCGTCATAGACAGGCTTTTGGATTTTTTCAATCCACTGGCACATTCGTTCTATGCCAGCTTTCGTGCCGATCAACCCGTAACGCACGCCGAATGTTTGGGCCGGGTCATACGGGCCGAAAAGACTCAATCCGTCTCGCGGGTCTTCAACGCATTGGCCGAGGCCAAAAACCAATGTCGGCTCAAGACGGCCTTCATCATGGCCTTGACCTCGTTCATCATTTTCACTTCTCGGACGGCCTTGAACCGCTCCGGGTCTGACAGGATGCCCTTGCGCTTCATGGCGGTTGCTTCCTTGCCGATTTTCGGCTGCGGAAGCTGGTCAATGCCCCGGTCTTTCAATGACCGATGGTCAACCCGTTCCGGGCGACCAGCCTTTTCCAAGGCGGCATTGACGGCGTCCGCCCATGACTCGCGCTGGTGAAGCAGCAGCTTCACGTCATTCCATTCGCGGGGTTTTTTGGCGCTGAAATTTTCGCCGTCCAGCTTCCGCATGGTGCAAAGGACATGGACGTGGGGATTCTTGCCGGTCTTGCTATGATGCAGGGAGATTTCCGTAATCATGCCGGAAGCGACCAACTCCTTTTTCGCCCAATCCAGTGCCGTCTGGAATTGGGCTTCGGCGGACAGTTCCTTGGGAACCGCCAGAATAAACTCGCGTGCAAGTTGTGCATCCTTGCGCTTCTCGCCCGCCTCGACTTTGTTCCAAAGCTGCCCCGGATCATGCACCCATCCGGGCGCATTGTCGGGGCCGACAATGGCTGTCTCAACGACGCCCTTGCTACGGCGGGAATAGTCGTGCGTCTTGCCGCTATGCTCATCCTTGAGCTTGAGGCCAGCGCGGTAGGCGCTGGCGGCGACTACGGAATGACCCCGTTTTTCGCGGCTGATAATGCGTGCTTCACATCGGTATATTGCCATTCCCCAAGACAGTCGCCAGCCGCCCTCCATATAGAACATTATATCAAAAATTAACGGCTCCGTCCCACGGAGATTGGCTCTGAGTGCTGGTTTCCGCGTTTTGCCCTACACGGGCAAAAGCTACCCAGCACCCCCATAATTACACTGTGGCCGCTTGGCTTCGCCGCACATCCCCGGCAACAGCAGCAGCAGGGGAAAAAGCCTGAATAGCGCGGTTATACATCGTGCCGATGTTGACCGCGCCAGAAGGGGACTCCGAAGCCGTCCCCTATTTGGATTTACCCCGCTTTCACGGCCTCCGCTCTGACGCTCCGGCAGGGGCTTCCGCCCCTCGGCAGGCCACCCCGACACAAGGGGCGTTCCGCCCTTATGGAACCCTGACCAAAGGTGTCCCACCCTTGGAACCATGACCAACCGTCCGCCGGTTGGATGCCGCCAGAGCCTTGCCGCTCTGGACAGGGCAGCAGGAGCAAGCCCCTGACACCCGTTTTTCCCGTTTTGCCTTGCCGGACAAACCGGGTCTTGCCTACCATTTTTAGCATGACCAACGGCAAGAAACAGTTGCCCGAATTCCACCCGCAAACGGTGTTGCGGGATTGGGGCAATGGGGAAGGCTTCCGCCTCTCGGACGCCCTCACGGGCGTCTGTGTTTTTGGTGCAACCGGGAGTGGTAAAACCAGCGGCCCCGCCAAGCACCTGGCCTACGGCTACCTAGCCGCCGGTTTCGGCGGGCTGGTGCTTTGCGCCAAGAAGGAAGAACGCCGCCAATGGGAACAGTGGGCGGCGGAAACCGAGCGGACAGACGACCTTGTCATCATAGATGCCAGCGGTCAAAACCGCTTCAATTTCATGGCATGGGAGGCCAGCCGCCCGGAGGCGGGCGGCGGCCTGACGATTAACATCGTCAATCTTCTGGACGAAATCGCCACGGCGATTTCCGGGGGCACTGGGCAGACCGAAGGGGGCGGCGGATCAAACAAGTTTTGGGAAGATGCCCTGCACCACATGAACACCAATCTGGTGGACTTGCCCCTGTTTGCCGAAATACCCGTTTCCCTTCCGTTGCTTGCCGACATCGTCGCTTCCGCTCCGTTAAATCCAGAACAGGCCAGCAGTGATGAATGGAAGGAGCAAAGCGTTTGCGGGAAAATCTTGAAGGAAGCGGACGAGGCCACCAAAAAAGCCGACGCGGGAACCCGCGACGACTTCATGCGCTGTCAGAAGTATTGGGAGGTGGAGTTTCCCAATTTAGCCGAAAAAACCCGAAGTATCATCAGCTTGACGTTTTCCATGCTGGCAAGGCCGCTTGTCACGCGGCCCTTGCGGGAACTTTTTTCCGCCGATACCAACATCAAACCGGAGGATGCGTTCGGGGGCAAGATCATCATCGTTGATTTGCCGGTGCAGGAATTCCGGCTCGTTGGCCGGATTGCCAACCTTGCTTGGAAATACTGCTTTCAAGTGGCCGTCCTGCGACGGACGCCACCGACCAAACCGGACGCCTATTTGCGGCCGGTTTTTTTATGGGCAGACGAAGCGCAGAATTTCGTCACGAATTTTGACGCCGAATATCAGGCCACGGCAAGATCCGCTGGCGGATGCACCGTGTATCTGACGCAGAACCGCGAGAGCTACGGACGAGTTTTGAAAAACATGAATGCCGTTGATTCATTGCTTGGAAATTTGCAGTGCAAATTCTTTTGCCAGAACACTGGCTTAACGAACGATTGGGCATCGTTCATTTTGGGCCAACGCTGGGTCAAGACCACCAGCACCAGCGCCGGCCAGTCGCAAAACGAGGCGACTCCTAAAAACCCCGACGAGCAGCGCAGCCACAATTCCGGGGTGAACCGCAGCGAACAGAAAAAGCTCTTTGTCGAACCGGCCACGTTCACGACGTTGAAGCGCGGCGGGCCAGCTCATAATTTTCAAGTGGAGGCTATCGTCTTTAACGGCGGCAATCTTTTTTATGACGGTAATCTGGCGTTGCCGTTCCGCCTGCTGACGTTCAACCAGAGATAATGCCACCCCAACCACAACAAGGCCCGACGTTCCGCGAGAGCTACGCCACGGCGAAATGGCTGATGCAGTTCCCGGCCCTCTCGGTCATGGTTTTTTTCCGGCATGATTTGGGCTACCGGCTGTTAGACCCGCTGCGGGTATTGGGCATCACCATTTTTTTAATTTTCTTTGGCGTGCTGGCGCAACCCGGCAATGAGAGCGCCGAGCCGATTGCCTTGTTTTATCTCGGCATTTGCTTTTTCGTTTTGGCAGTCGTCCAGCGCATCAAACGCTGGTTTCAATTTAACCGTGCCGTCCGGCAGCATAGCTATTACATCGGCACTTCCCCGTTTGCGTTCCGCTGGCTTCCAGATTTCATGCACCGCAATAGGCGCGTTGCCCGATTCATTGACCCGCTGTTTTGCGGGCTGATTGCTTTCGCGTTCTATCCGCTTTCGCACGCGTTGACGTGCTGGCTGCTTTTTTCGGCATTCTGTCTGCGGGCCTATGAATACATGATTCACGAACGCGACCTGAATCTCGACATGGACACCATTGACGGCCTGATTCATGCCGAAAGCCAAGGCCGCACTGTAGAGCAATTTGAGAATGTCAACCAGCCCCGCCAGCACCAACAGCCCACCGGAATTCCTACCGGCTTGGGGGATGATGTTCGGGAACACATCAACCGACGACGCAAAACAAAATAAAAATTATGAGAATGAATTCACAACACGCGCAAATGTTGATGTCCGCGCTAGGCTCGGCGGCAAGCATTGCCGGAACTGTTGCCGAAGTGGAGCATGGCAAAACCAAACTGCGGGCGCTGGACGCCCAACTCGCCCATAACCAGAAAGCACTGGAAACCCGGCTGTCGCACGAACGGGACATATTTGAGATCAAGACGGGCTTGGTGCGTAACCTCATCCACGCCTTGATCGAAAGGCGGGTTGATGGCGTGCAGCAGGGTTTTCGTGACACGTTGACCATGTATGCGGAGCAGGCCCGTCATTACATGGCGCAGCAAGAAAAATACGCCGACGCTGAAATAAAAGCGGCCACGCCTCTGGAACGCGCCAGCATTCGGACGCGATTGTCCGAAATTGACCTCCATTTGACCAACATCCGCGCCGACGCTTCCGCCCTATACCGGGAAATGATGCGTGTCATTCTCATCATTGGCGGCTCTATGCCGCCCATGTCCAGTGACGACCAAAAGGCGCTCGCCGTGGTGAAAGGGTAACGACAATGGACTTGCGCCAGCACTTGCAGCCAAACGAGGAAGGATTGTTCGCTTTCACCTTCGACAGCGACAAAGAACCGCGTCCGTTTTTTAATAGTTTGCGCAGCCATACGTCAGCCGATATGTGGCACGGCCCCAAGTTCGCCGGAGAGATATTTTCTCATCAGACTTGGCTCGCGGCGAAGTCCCTTGATTTCGCGTGCGCCATAAATACGCGTGGGCTTGCCACTCGGCTTTTCGGAAAAAAACACCTGCTCTTTTTCCAGTTGGTCAAGAATCGCCGGATTATGGGCCGTGAACAGAAGTTGCGCCCCTTTTGGATTGCGCCCCTTGTCGTAAAACCAGCGGAACAGTTCAGGCACCAGCAGGGGGTGAATGTCGGTGTCCATTTCATCAATCACCGCCACCCCGCCGTTATCCAAAACAAATTGCAGCAACGGAAAAATTTCGATAAATCGCCGCGTCCCCATTGATTCCTGCGCGAGAACAATGTCGCAATCCAGACCGAAATGCTTGAATGTCGCAATAGGGCCGTTGTTTCCAGGATGAATCTTCATTTCTTCAAGACCCAAATCAAGGCGGCTCAGTTCACGGTTCAAACGCTTTAGATAGTCGGGGCTTTGCGCATAGAAAGTCAGGGCGTTGTTGAGTCCGCCATTCGCCTTGTCCAGACCGAAGATATTGGTTTGCAATCCACGCAGCGACAAAATGAAATCGCTGGAAATTTTGTGGTTAAGTTGCGCCAGTGTGCTGATGACGCTCGCATTTGCGCGGATGCTTTGAATGCGAGAATCGCCGCCGGTTATGCCGAACTCCTTACCAAATGTAAACTTTTGCTGATGCCGCTCAAAAATCCTGCGGAATTTTCCATGCGGCGCATAGGACAGCGATTCATAATTTACTTCGCTGCCAAACTTTTGTGGCTCATTGGCAATGTGCAACTCATATCGAAACACCGCAGGAGCCGCGTTTTCACCAAGCTGGCCGTCATATTCGATGACGATCTTCGTCGGCAGATTCCACCAGTTGTTGTGTGCATACGGATTGAAAAACGGAATGGCATTGTTGGGCGGCAGGGTAAAACTATGCTGCACAAACCATGCGGTTGTGGAAATGGCGCGTAGCACGGTGGACTTGCCGGAAGCGTTTGGCCCGTAAACGCCGACGATCAGCGGCAAACGCTGACCGGGAACGGCCCGCGAATCGCGGAAGCAGCCCAAATCCGGTGCGTTGGCAGGCACCCGGAAATTCAATTCCTGGCTGTCGGCCACCGAAAAGAAGTTTTCTATGGTGATGCTGTGTATCATACGAGACAAGTTTGCATATTTTATGTCAAAGTGCAACTTAAAACGTCATCCACAAACAAACAAAATGGCGTTTTACATGAAAAACGACGTTTTACGCGCTTTTTCCATTTTCCCCGCCGTCCAAGAGGCACAAGCAGCCGCTCGCCTTCAGCGTGGCAGGCCACCGCGCAGCCTGTGCCACTTGTCCTTGCCCGTGTGAGCCTGACATTTGGCCGTCCATGTTCCGCCGTGCGCCTTTGATCTTGCCCCTTCACCCCTGCAAGCCACGGCCCCCTGCTACTCACCGCCAGCCAAAAGTCACAACAGACCGGAGTTGAGCCTTCGGCGACCCTGCGGGGCTAGAGAGTTTTTGTTGGTGTTTTTGACATGGCGCGTTTTTTTAAGAACAGACGCCGCCGAGGTCTCTCCGCAGTGCGCTTGCTGCTACGCCATCTTTTTCAAACTTCTGATTCCCGCTCTCGCGGGGCGTTTTATTTCCGGCGACGAAGGGCATGGGTCACGCCAGCGACCCGGCTATCAGGTAACGCCGAATCATTCGCTGTCATGCCCCATGCACGCCGGAAATAAAACTCATATAGCTCAAAAGCTGTCTCCGCGTGGGGTGAAGCAAGCGACATACGGCGAGACACGAGCGGCGAACATCAAAAAAAAGCTTATGAAAAACAAAATTAAAATTGAAGCAGCGACTCCAGCAAACGCCGATCAGCAATCATCAATTAAAACCGATACACGGGCAAAAATTAACATCGCCCGCAGGCAGGCGAACCGCGCCTTGAACACAGAAAGACTGCTGGCTTTGCTCCGCACGGAAACGCCGAATTTCTTTGAACTCGCCGAAGTGGTTGGCAAATGGGTTTGGATTCAGTTTGACGGAAAGCAGCCCGTCACAGTCACCGCTGTTTTGTCAGAGCTTGGCTTTCATTGGAACAACAAACGCCAGTCTTGGCAGCACCCTTGCGGAATGTTTCGTGACCAGTCAGTGCGGTTTGACCCCCGCAGGAAATACGGCAGCTATTTCGCCGCCGACATGAAACCCGCTTGAAAGGAAATCTCGCCATGAATACGACACCGATTTTTCCGAGCATGGAAACCCTTGTGAAGCCGTTCAAGTTTGCGGCCAGCCCTTATGAATACCGCGTGACCACCTTGCGCGAGTGTCCGACCCCGGACGCAATGCAGCATTGCGAGACACCCGACAAAGCCGCCGACTATTGGCGGATGCACATTGCCACCCATCCGCATTTTAACCCGGATTGCGAATGTTTGGCCGTGTTGCTTTTGAACACGCGCAAGCGCGTAAAGGGCCATCAGCTTGTTTCAATCGGCACGATGGACACAATTTTGGTTCACCCACGCGAAATTTTTCGCTTGGCGATTATGACCGCCGCCAGTGCCGTGATTGTCATGCACAACCACCCAAGCGGGGAAAGCACCCCGTCAGAGGCAGACATCAAAGTGACCCGCGATTTAATCCGCGCCGGTCAGCTTCTAAAACTGGAATTGATTGACCATGTCGTAATCGGCAACGGCAATTTTTCATCACTTCGCGCTCTTGGTTATTTTTACGCCTAACCCACCATGAACACACAAAACGAAACATCGCCTTTTGGCGGAATCATTTTCAGCTACACCCGCAAACAGGCCATCGCCGACGGCGTGCAAGTGGACGTTTCCAGCGCAGCCAAAGAAGCCGGAATCCGCTTTCCGGTGTTTATCACCCGCACCGCCTTTGACGCTTATGTGACCGTCCCGCCGAATGTGAGCGGGCAGGATGAAGCCGGACGCCTTTGGGATGTTGTTTGGATGCTCCGCTTTGCCATCCGTAAAGCAGCGCAGGGACAAAGCCGATTGCCGTTTGCGCTCTACGTCCGCAACGACAATCGCGCCGCCAAGCTGGTGAAACTGGTTGCCATGTGCGGCGCACTCGACATTGAAGACCCGCAACCGGCGATCACGGTAATGATGCCGGATGAAGATTGAAGCCTTGAAAATTGCGGCTGGACTGGCAACGGTTCAGCCGCACACTGTCAGTGAAAATGTCAGTTAAAGCACCGAAAAGTTAGCTAAAATAGTGACGAGTTAGGGCGAATTTGCATTGAATTATCAATGGTTTTCGCTAGTTTATTGGAATCTGATTTAGATATACAGACTGTGCCCATCTGTGGCTACAAAAATTATTTCTTAAGCAGCGCAAACTCCATCGAGTCCACGAGCGCCTGCAACGAGGCCTCGATGATGTTTTCGCTCACGCCGACGGTGCCCCATTCGCGCTTGCCGTCGGATGACGTGATCAGAACGCGCGTTTTGGCGGCGGTGCCGGTGGTGCCGTTGATGATGCGGACTTTGTAGTCGGTCAGTTCAACGCCCTTGAGTTTTGGGAAAAATTTCACCAGCGCGCGGCGCAGCGCGCCATCGAGCGCGTTTACCGGGCCATCGCCCTCGGCTACGGTGTGCGCAATTTCATCACCAACACGCACGCGCACCGTCGCTTCACAGATGGATTCTTTTTGGTCGCGGCGCATGGAAACGTGATACGTCTCGATGTTAAAATGCGGCGCGAACTTCTTGTCCAGCGCGGCGCGGATGAGCAGCGACATCGAGCCGTCGGCGGCCTCGTATTCGTAACCGGCGCCTTCGAGTTCCTTGACGCGGGCGGTGATGGTTTTCAACTCCGCGGAATCAGCCTTGAATTTGAAACCGAGTTCCGCCGCCTTCATCAAAACGTTCGTGCGACCGGACATGTCGCTGACGAGCACGCGGCGCGAATTGCCGACAGCTTCCGGCGAGATGTGCTCGTAGCTGCGCGACACGCGGTCAATCGCGTGGACGTGCATCCCGCCCTTGTGCGCAAACGCCGTCGCGCCGACCCACGGCTGGCGCGGGTTGTGGCGCAAGTTCGCGATCTCGTCCACGAACTCGGAAAGCTCCTTGAGCTTCGGCAGCGATTTTTCCGGCACGCAAATTTTCTTCAGCTTGAAATGCAGCAGCGGGATGACGCTGATCAAATTGCAATTGCCCGTGCGCTCGCCGTAGCCGTTGACGGTGCCCTGCACCTGCGTCGCGCCGGCGGCGATACCCGCGAGTGCGTTGGCCACGCCCACGCCGGCGTCGTCGTGCGTGTGGATGCCGAGCGCGCAATTCAATTTTCCTTTGGCGTGCGCCGTGATGCGCGCGACTTCCTCCGGCAAACAGCCGCCGTTCGTGTCGCACAAAATCACGCCGTCCGCGCCGGCTTTTTCCGCGGCGCGCCACGTGTCCAGCGCGTAATCCGGTTCGTCCTTGAAACCGTCGAAGGAATGTTCGGCGTCGTAGAAAACAATTTTGCCGTGGTCCTTCAGAAATTTCACCGTGTCGCCGATCATCGCCAGATTTTCATCCGGCGTGACGCGCAAAACTTCCTTCACATGCAGCAGCCACGTTTTGCCGACGATGGTGACGACGGGCGTTTCCGCATCAAGAATCTGCCGCATCAAATCGTCACTCTCGACGGCCACGCCTTTGCGGCGCGTCATGCTGAACGCGGCGATTTTGGCGCTGCGCCATTTGCGCTTGGCGGCCTGCTTGAAGAACTCCAGGTCCTTTGGATTGCTGCCGGGCCAGCCGCCTTCAATGTAGTGGACCCCAAACGAATCGAGCTTCTCGGCAATGCGGATTTTGTCCGCGACCGAAAAATTGATGCCTTCGCCCTGCGCGCCGTCGCGCAGGGTCGTGTCGTAGATTTCAACCTGGGGTTTCATAAATCGTCCGCACTGGCGGAGCGAGATAACTACGATAATTTTCGCCGGCTTGCAAAGGCGAAATGGTGCGGGGAGAGGATTGTGGCGGTGCTGGCCGGCTCCACGGCTAATCCGCCCGGGTGCGGATAGACCGGGTAAACTTGAGACGGACCGTCTCACCGACGCGCGACAGGAGCGATTTTTTCTTCGCTTTGGCCGCGCCGCCAATCGGCTCGACGGCGCTGCTGCAAATCGGACAGAGCAGCAGGACGATCTTCCCGCCCCGGCGCCGCAGGCGATGCACGCAGGCCGGGCACATGACCTCCTTGCAGTGAGTGCAGCGGTGGCTCACCTGGGCCTGCGGATGGCGCGGACAAATCATGGACCCGTTCTCCGCCACCACCGGCGGCGCGGGCAACTCGGTGTTAACGAACTGCGGGATCGCCACCTTGAATTCGGTACTTTCGACCAGCAGCTCCACATCACCCAAGCGGACGCGCTGCCCCTCCTCCAACCGGGCGGTGGTGACACGCTGATCCTCCACGAAGCAACCGTTGGTGGAGTCCAGATCGCGCAAGGTAACCCCGTCCTCCGACAAGATTAATTCGCAGTGCAAACTGGAAACCGTGGAGTGGGGAATGGAAAAGTCATTGTCTTTGTTGCGGCCGACGCGATTTACGCCGAGTTTCAACTCGAACAACCGGTTCTCCAGCCCTTCGATTTGGACCAAGATTTTTGCCATGCCAGCCTTGGATTAAGTTCGGCAGTCTTGTAGCAAAATGGCACCCGGCAGTCAAGTGGAAGCTGCTCCACCCAAAGCAAGTGGCGGTTCGTCGCGGACCCCTGCTTCGTCGGATTGGGCTGCGCGCCCATGAAGTCTTCAAACGAGCCGGCCGCCAGCGGGGAACATAACCGGACGTGTGTGAAATCGATGCCGTTGGCGTTAGGCGCTTTCGGCCTCGACCACCAGCGGCGCGGGTTTCGCGCCGGTGAGCTGGCAGCACCGCTGCGGATAACCCCCTGCGGTCAGTGCGAGGACGTGAGCACGAGCACCTGTTCGAGCGTGGAGAGGCCGTCGCGGGCGCGGTCCAGCGCGACCATGCGCAGCGTTTTCATGCCCTGGCTGACCGCCACCTTGCTCAATTCACGGGTGTTGCCGCGGCCGATGATCAGCCGGCGGATTTCGTCGCTCACGGTCATGGCCTCGATGATCGCCAGACGGCCCGCGTAGCCGGAGTTTTTGCAGCGGTCGCAGCCGCGGCCGCGGTACAGCGGCACGCCGTCGAACAGGTTGGGATCGATGGCCAGGTCCTGAAACATTTTCGTGGGATATTTGACCGGTTCCTTGCAGTGCGAACAAATGCGGCGCATCAGCCGTTGCGCGCAGGACAGAATCACGGAGGAGGAAATGAGGAACGGCGCGATGCCCATGTCGTCCAGGCGCGCAATCGCGCCAGCGGCGTCATTGCAGTGCATGGTTGATAGCACCTGATGGCCGGTTAGCGCAGCTTCGATGGCGATTTCGGCGGTTTCGGTATCGCGGATTTCACCGATCATGACGATGTCCGGATCTTGACGGAGGATCGAGCGGAGTGCGCTGGCGAAGGTGAGGCCGATTTCTTTCTTGGTAGGGACCTGGTTGATGCCGGGAACCTGGAATTCCACCGGATCCTCCACGGTGACGATGTTGAAAATCGGACTATTCAGTTCGTTCAGCGCGGAATAAAGGGTGGTGGTCTTGCCGGAACCGGTCGGGCCGGTGACCAGGATCAAGCCGTGCGGGGCGTCCACGGCAGATTTGACCTGCGCGAAGGTGCTGGGATCCAGGCCGAGTTTGTCGAGGCTGGCCGAGAGGTTGGACTTGTCCAGGACGCGCAGCACGATTTTCTCGCCATGCACGGTGGGCATGATGGAGACGCGCAAATCATAATCCTTGCCGCTGACACGGACCCGCATGCGGCCGTCCTGCGGGAGGCGGCGCTCGGCGATGTCCAGGCTGCTCATGATTTTGAAACGCGACACCAGCGCGAGTTGCAACTGTTTGGGAGGGGGCGTTGCGTCCGTCAGCACGCCGTCCACGCGGTAGCGCAGGCGCACGCTTTTCTCAAACGGCTCGATGTGGATGTCGCTGGCGCGGTCCTTGATGGCCTGTACGAGAATGAGGTTGGCCAGCTTGATGACCGGCGCCTCCTCGCTCGAGGCGGCCAGCACGTCCAGACTGACATTTTCCTGTGTTTCCTTGGCCAGTTCGACTTTCTCGTCGTCTCCGGCGTCGGCGCTTTTCTCGGCGTCGGCGATGATGTCTTCCATGCTGCCGTTCTTGGCGGAATCCAGCGCGGCGAGTTTGTCGAGAATGGCTTTTTCCGGTGCGATCAGCGGGGAAACTTCCAGCCGGGTTATCCGATGCACGTCGTCAATGGCCAGGACGTTGAGCGGGTCGGCCATCGCCAGGAAGAGTTTGTTTTCCAGGCGCGCGACGGGAAGGACTTTGTGGTTCTGGGCGACTTCGCGCGGCAGAAGGTCGGCGACCTCCACCGCAATTTGCAGGCGCGGCAGGTTGACGGGCGGCGTGTTCAGGACGCGGCCCATGGAAACGGCCATGTCCTGTTCGCTGACGTAGGCCTTTTCAAGAATGAGTTTGAGCAGTCGGGTGCCGCCCTTCTTCTGCTGGTCGAGCAACTCCTCCACCTGCGCGGTGGTGAGCAACCCGTCCTCAACGAGGGCGTCGGCGATGCGTTCACCAAAAGATTTGACGGGAGGCATGGGATTAACGGAAGACTTTGCGGAGCTGATTGACCAGTTCGGACGGCGTGGTGAGGTACCAGAGAACGCGGCTGCGCGTGGCCTGGCTGATCTCCTTGGCGGCTTGGACGTTGAACGGGTTGGCGGTGGCCACCAGCACGGACTTGCTCATCCGGTCAAAGGGCAGCACGCACCAGCGCTGGCAAAGCGAGGCGGGAAACGTCCGCGCCAGTTCGATGTCCGTTTCGTATTTGTCGAGCGGCAGAAAGGCGGTGCGCGACTTGTCCGAGAGCAGTTTGAGCGATTTGTCCACCGACAGGATACCCTTGTCGGCTAGCAGTTGAATGAACGGTTCCGCCACGCCCTGGGGCGGGCGGGTGAGGTCGGTGGGAATCCAGCAAAGATCAAAATCGCCGGCGCTGATAATTTTGCTCTCCACGAAAGTCTTGTTCATCTTTTCGCGGCCATCCTCGATGATGCCAGGCACGACGAGGCCCGCGGCTTTTCGAAAACGCATCGTGTCCGTGTCGGGCCGGGGCGCGACGGTTTCAGCGGGCGACGGACTTTCGGCGAAATGATTGGCTTTGCTCTCGATCTCGGCCAGCGCGGCCCGCGCGTCCGGATCCTCCGGGGCACGTTGCAGGATGGTTTCGTATTCCAGGATCGCCGAGGACAACTGCCCCATGTCCACATACGCCTGCGCGATGCGTTTGGACGTTTTGATCACGTCCGCATCCCGGCCGGCCTTGGAATAGGCTTCCTTGAGAATTTCCAGCGACTGATAGTCCTGCGGCTGCGACTCCGTGATGACTTCAAACATCTCGATCGTCTGCGCCAACTGGGCTTCTTCGCCTGCGGTTAAAGTGCTCGGCATATCCTGGTTGTCATCGGTCCAAAACCCCGTCGGCTCAGGCAACAGGCCCGGCCGGGCCAGTCCGTGGAAGCAAATCATTCGCCAGCCGCAAATGCCGGCATTTCCTCGGCTCCTGCCCGCCGCCGTTCCGGTCCAAAGACAGCGGTGTCCTGTTTTGAAGCGGTGTCCCATCCGAAAACTCCGCCTGACTGCGGCATTGCAATTTGCATTGAAACTGCTTTCCTAGCGCAGCCAAATTCGGCCAGACAAAAAATGGGACCACTCATTCCGGTCATGACGCCGGCACCAGGCGAACGCTTGCAGCGCTTCGTCGGCGACCGCATTCGTTTCGGGTTGCGCGACCGCGACGGCCGCCGGCCCAAAGGCTGGCGCGCCAAACTCCGCACCAACCTCGGCCGCGCCGCGCTGCTGCGCCGCGAAATCCTCGACGCCCACACCCGCGGCCTTCCGGTGGCCGGCGCGTCCTGGCGCGACCTCCCGATGCCCGAGGACGGCGACGGCTGGTCCCTCGATCTGCCGCTCACCGAAACCGGTTACTTCAAGGCCAAAGGCTATTTGCTTGATCCCAACGACTGGCAACACTGGCCGGCCGGACCGGATTTTGGAATTTCCGTCCACCCCGACGCCTACCGTTCCGCTAATACCATTTACTGCGCCTTTCCCCGGCTGTTCGGCGCGAGCAAAACCGCCAGCACCACCGCCGACGGAAAAATCGCCACGCAACTGCCGCCGCTCGATCAGCTCGGCTATACCGTCATTCCGCCGTCCGGGAAACTGCGCGATCTCCAGGCACAACTGCCACACATCTTTGGCACGCTGGGCTGCCGCATTCTGCATTTGCTGCCGGTCAATCCGACCCCGACCACCTACGCCCGCTTCGGCCGGTTCGGCAGCCCGTACGCGGCGCAGGATTTGACGGCGATTGATCCGGCGCTGGTGGTGTTCGACAAACGCACCACGGGCGTGGATCAATTTTGCGAACTCACTTTCGCCGCGCACCAGCTCGGTGGCCGGATTTTTCTCGACATCGTCATCAACCACACCGGCTGGGGTTCGACACTTCAGGAAAATCATCCCGAATGGTTTTTGCGAAATCCCAACGGCTCCTTCGCCAGCCCCGGCGCGTGGGGCACGACCTGGGAGGATTTGGTGGAACTCGAACAGCACGACATCGCGCTCTGGGACGAAATCGCCACCGCACTGCTGGTCTGGTGCCGGCGCGGCGTGGACGGTTTCCGCTGCGACGCCGGCTACAAAGTTCCGCTGGCGGCCTGGCAGTACATCATTGCCCGCGTTCAGCAGGAATTTCCCAACTCAATTTTTCTGCTCGAAGGCCTGGGCGGCGCGCTCGAAACCACCGAGGATTTGCTCACCGAAGGCGGAATGCAGTGGGCGTATTCCGAACTGTTTCAAAACTATTCCGGCACGGAAGTCGCCCGCTACCTCGACTACGCGAACCGCCAGAGTGAACGTGTCGGGCTCTACGTTCACTACAGCGAAACGCACGACAACAGCCGCCTGGCCGCTCGCGGGCGCGCCTGGTCGCTGTTGCGCAACCGGCTGTGCGCGCTCACCAGTCCGAGCGGCGGCTTCGGCTTCACGTGCGGCGGCGAATGGCTGGCCGCCGAAAAAATCCTGGTCCACGGCTGCACCGGCCTGAATTGGGGCGGCGGCGAAAACCTCGTGCCCGAACTGGCGCGGCTCAACCGACTCCTCGCCGAGCATCCCTGTTTCGCCGACGGCGCAAAACTCACGCGCCTCAGCGGAAACGACTCGCCGGTTTACGCGCTGCTCCGGGAATCCGCTGAAGGAAAAGATTCGGTAATTGTCCTCGTCAACACCGGCGTGGAAACCGCCCAATCGCTCGAACTCAACAATCTCAAATTTGAAATTTCAAATTTCAAATTTGATCTGCTCGGCCAGCCGCTGCCAAAAATTTCCGTTGCGCACCAAAAAACTCATTTCCAACTCGAACCCGGCGCGGCGTTCTGTCTCGCACCAGCGGAAAAACCAGCCGGCCTCGGCGGCGACGCCTACCGTCGCGCCCGCGCCCAGGCTGCTTGGGCGTTGCAGGCGTTGGGTGAGAAGTTCGCACCGGATGAGATCGGCCCGTTTGACTGGCGGCGGCTCGCGGAATTTGTCGAGCGTTCCCCGGCGGAATTTCTCGGCGCGGCGGCGCATCTCGATCCGCAACTCTCCCGCGCCGATCTGCTTGCGGCTTTGGAAAAGGCCCGCCTCACCGATGGCTACCCGCCCGTAGTCCAATGGAACCTCCGCGACCGGCGACGCGTCACGCCGGTTCCGCCCGAACACTGGCTGCTGATCGAAGACACCGCGCCGTTCCGCGCCACCCTGCAAACGCGGAGTGTGAACGGCGGCGTGCCGAGTGAAAATTCTTGTGCGGTTCACGCCCAATCCTTCGCCTCGGGCCACGGCCACGTCGCCAGCTTCGCGCCGCAAACACCGGCGGCGGACATGGAATTGGTGCTGGAGAGATACGCCACCAGCGATCAAAAAATCACCGCCGCCATTCGTTTTCTCCCGCAGGCGCCACAAGTCACGCACCGCGCGACGCGGGCGAACGATCTGGTTTTGCTCACCAATGGCCGCGGCGGCATGGCCCGCCTCGGCGTGGACCTGGGCCGCGTGCAGTCGAAATACGATTGCGTCCTCGGCGCGAACCTCCACGCGAGTCTGCCGGTGGACCGCCACGTTTTCGCCAAACGCATCCGCGTCTGGGTGAATGCCGACGGCTTCATTTCGCCGCTGGATTTGCGCAACCTCGCGTCCTTCCAGCCCGGCCAGCCGGCGGTCTGGAGTTTCGTGGCCAACGCGGGCGACGGCCGCACCGTCGAGATCGAGCTGCGCGCCGACATGGCCGCCGGCCAGAACACCACGGTCTTCCAGTTCCGCCGGCCCGATGCCGGACACGCGACCGGCAAGCAACTGCCTGCCGACGCCGGTGTTTCGCTCACCGTGCGGGTGGACATCGAGGATCGGAATTTTCATTGGGAAACCAAGCGCAACAGCGGCGCGGACCATCACTTCGCGTCGAACACGAGGGAAATCGAACATTCAATTGCCGCGTCAAAGTGGGATGAAGGCTGGAAGTTAAAAATGAAAAAATGCACGGGTTTTGAATTCACGCCGGCGGGCGACCGCCAGCTACGCGTGTTCTCCGGCGCGGGAGAATACCACCACGAGCCAGAGTGGTGTGAAAACATTTCGCATCCTGTGGAGCGGACACGCGGTCAAACTCCAGCCGGCGATGCTTACAGTCCAGGATGGTTTGAATTGCCATTGGCGAAAGGCGAAGAAGTCACGCTGATCGCCACTGCCGAAACCGGGAGCGCTGCCGACGTCCTGTCAGCCGCGTTCATTACCAGAAAAGACTCTGGCAAAACATTTGTGTCTCAACTGGTCCATGCCGCCAACCAATTCGTCGTCCGCCGCGACGAAGGCAAAACCGTTATCGCCGGGTATCCGTGGTTTCTGGATTGGGGGCGCGATTCGTTAATTTGCGCACGTGGTCTTTTGGCGGCGGGCATGATAGACGACGTGAAACAACTTTTAATCACTTTCGCCAAATTTGAAAAGAACGGCACACTTCCAAACACGATTCACGGCACTGATGTTTCCAATCGCGACACGTCAGATGCGCCGTTGTGGTTTGCGGTTGTTTGCGAAGAGTATTCCGAAGCCATCAACAATTGGACCACCCCGGCGAAATGGCCCCCCGCAGAAAAATTGAAGGCAAAAAAATTCTTCGACACGCCAGTTGATGACAATACACGCACCATCCGCGAGGTGCTCGAAAGCATCGCGGCGAATTACGCCAGGGGCACGCCGAATGGCATCCGCATGGACGCCGATTCCGCGCTGATCTGGAGTCCGAGCCATTTCACCTGGATGGACACAAACCATCCGGCGGGCACGCCGCGCGAGGGTTATCCGGTGGAAATCCAGGCGCTGTGGATTCGCCTGCTGCGGCTGCTGGGCAGCATTTCCGAAACTGCGCACCAGCCGCGTTGGAACGATTTGGCGGCCCGCGCGCAGGCCTCGCTTGAAAAACTTTTCTGGATCGAAGAATGCGGCTGGTACGCGGATGTCCTGATCGCCAAGCCCGGCCTGTCCGCCGCGAAGGCGACGGCCAGCGACGCATTGCGGAGCAACTGCCTTTTCCTGGTCAGTCTCGGCCTCGTGACCGGCGAGCGCGCCCAGCGCTGCGTTGAAGCCGCCCGCCGGCATCTCGTCGTGCCGGGCGCGCTGCGCTCGCTGGCGCCGCTGCCGGTGCAAGTGCCGCTGCCGGTTCACGGCAACGGCGGCGGATTGCTCAACGATCCGCAGAACCCGTACTGGGGCCATTACGAAGGCGACGAGGACACGCGCCGCAAGCCGGCCTACCACAACGGCACGGCATGGACGTGGACGTTCCCGGTGTTCTGCGAAGCGCTGGCGCGGGCATGGAATTTTTCACCGGCCGCCGTGGCCGCCGCCAAGGCGTACCTCGGCAGCATGGAAAAAATTCTAAACGAAGGCTGCCTCGGCCAGATTCCCGAACTGCTCGACGGCGATGCGCCGCATGCGCAACGCGGCTGCGACGCCCAGGCCTGGGGCGTGACCGAGGCGCTGCGGGTGTGGAAGTTGTTGAACTTGTGACAGACGAGGTAACGAGACTCAAACCGCACACCTCAAGCCGAAGAATCTCAAATCAATCAGAGTCTTCTCATGTGGCGCCACGAAGGCGCAGCACTACGGCTGGCTCGTGATCTTCGACCAGTCCACGTCCTGCGCCGCGGCGTAAATGGCGAACGCCTTCTCGTTCTGGATCAGCGCGGCGCGCACCACGCTGGAGTCATCCGCGCGGCCCAGGTTCAGCAAGGTGTCCGGAATGATGCCGACTTTTTTGTGGGCGTAAATGAGCGCGAAGGTCGCCTGCGCCACCGCGTAATAAGGCAGATCCTTGTAAGCGCCCTCGGCAGAATCTTCGACGGCGTTAGCCAGGAAGCCGAGCTGCTCGCTCAGGTGCGGAAAGAGCGGCTCCCGGATCTGGGTGAACTCCAGTTTCCACTGCGGCAGCGAACGGAGCATTTTGTCCACCACCGCCGGCGTGATGGCCGCGGCACCACGATTCACAAACTCTGCTATTTCAGGCATGGGCCGAATTTATGCCAAAAACCGGTCCGGAAGCAAAAACAATCTCGCCGCCCGGCCGGATGCAATTGCGCTTGTGTCGACCGCCAAAGGCGTTTCAATGTGCGCCATGCGAAATCCGATCATCGCCGCGCTCGACGTGGCTTCGGCCGAACTGGCCCTGAAACTCGCCGCGCAAATTGCGCCCGCCGTGGGCGCCTTCAAAATCGGCAAGGAACTGTTCGTGTCCGCGGGGCCGGACATCGTGAAGAAAATCCGCGCCACCGGCGCGAGCGTGTTCCTGGATTTGAAATTTCACGACATCCCGAACACCGTCGCCAAGGCCGTCGCCGCGGCCACGCGGCTCGACGTGCAGATGCTGACCGTTCACACCAGCGGTGGCGGCGAGATGATGGGCGCGGCGGAGAAATCGGCGCAGGACATGGCAAAATCGCTCGGCGTCGCCGCGCCGCTCGTCCTCGGAGTGACGGTGCTGACGAGTTCCACGAGCGAAACCCTCGCGGAAATCGGCTGTGAGGCGGACACGGAAAAACAGGTTTTGCGACTGGCGCAACTTGCGGTGAAATCGGGTTTGCGCGGACTTGTCTGCTCGCCGCTGGAACTGCCGGCGCTGCGAAAAATTCTGCCGGCGGCCATCCAGTTGGTGACGCCCGGCATCCGCACCGGCGCGGAAACGGCCGATGACCAGAAACGCACGTTGACGCCGCGCGAGGCGATGCAGGCCGGCGCGACCTGGCTGGTGGTGGGCCGTCCGATTTACGCGGCGGCAAATCCGCGCGCGGCGGCGGAGATGATATTAAGCTCGCTTTCCTAAAGGCGGGGAAGTGTGTTAGCTTGCGCTTCACTCGCATGAATCTGCTGTCTCGGAACTCATTGCGGCTTTCCAGCGTTTCATTTTTTCTTGGCCTGGCCGCCGCACAGGCGCAGATCCCTTTTTATGGAAATTACTACCTGCACGATCCCGGTACGATGATCAAGAGCGGCGGCAGCTATTTCATTTACGGCGACGGCCAGGGCATTTCGGGCATCACTTCGACGGATTTGCGAAACTGGAGCACGACCGCCGCCATTTTTCCCGCCGGCCCGCCGGCGTGGACTTCCAATTCCGTCCCCGGATTCACCGGCTATTTTTGGGCGCCCGACAACGCCTACTTCAACGGGCGCTACAATCTTTACTACGCCTGCTCGATTTTCGGCACCCGCAATTCCGCCATCGGCGTGGTCACGTCGCCGTCGCTGACGGCGCCCGTCTGGACGGACCAGGGCAAAGTGGTGCAGTCCGATGCGACGTTCGCCACCCCCAACACCGACACCACCTCCTACAACTGCATTGACCCCAGCATCCTCGTGGACACCAACGGCACGGTGTGGCTGTCCTTTGGCTCCTACTCGGACGGAATCGTCGTGACCCAGATTGATCCCACGACCGGCCGGCGGCTCGATCCCGCTTCCATCGGCACCAAGATCGCCAGCAGCAGCGCCACCTTCAACCAAAACACCACCGAAGGCTCGTGCCTCTACCAACGCGGCGGATTTTTCTATTTGTTCCTGAACTACGGCGGCTGCTGCGCCGGGGTGAACAGCACCTACAACATCCGCGTGGGCCGCAGCACGAGCGTCACCGGGCCGTATGCGGATCGCAGCGGCGCGAACATGATCGGCGGCGGCGGCACGATGGTCTTGGAAAGCACCGCGCGTTTCATCGGCCCCGGCCACGCGGCCATCATGAACGACAACGGCACGAACTGGTTCACGTATCATTACTACGACGCGCTGAACAACGGCCTGCCGACCGTGGGCATGAACCGCATTTACTGGACCACCGACGGCTGGCCCGCGCTGACGAATGACTGGAGCGCGTTTTATCCTTTCAGCGCGAACGCCAACGAGCACCTCGGCCTTTACAGCGGCACGATGCAAAACAACGCCGCCGTCGTGAACGATACGTCGCGCGGCAATGTGCTCAACCTCGATGGCGTAACGAATTTCGTCACACTCCCGCTCTCGATGGGCAACGCCAGCACTTTCGCCGCGTGGGTGAAATGGAACGGCGGCGCGGACTGGCAGCGCATTTTTGACTTCGGCACGAACACATCGGATTATTTCTTCCTCTCACCGCGTGCCAACTCCGGCAAAATGCGCTTCGCCATCACCACCACCGGCCCCGGTGGCGAGCAGCAGATCAACGCCACCACTGCGCTGCCGACGAATTCCTGGTGCCACGTCGCCGTCACGCTCGACGGCAAGACTGGATTGATTTATCTGAATGGAAATCCCGTCGGCACGAATACTGCCCTCACGTTGCGGCCATGGCAGACCTTGTCCCACAGCAATTATCTCGGCAAGAGCCAGTTTCCGGCGGACCCGCTGTTCAGCGGCAAAATTGCTTCATTCCGCATCTTGGGCCGCGCATTGTCGCCCCCCGAAATCCGTGACCTGGCTTGGGTCCACCCAGCCCTCGCGCACCGCTACAGCTTCAACACCGTCAGCAACAATCTCGTCTGGGATTCCATCGGCATGGCGCACGGCACGCTCGTCGGCAGCGCAGTCATCACAAACGGAGCGCTTGTGCTGAACGGAACGAGCGGGACTTATGTGAACCTGCCCGGCGGACTCGTCTCCGGTTCGTCGGCCTTGACCGCGGAATTTTGGGCGGCGTTCGGCGCGAACGGAAACTACGCGCGTGTCTTCGACTTTGGAAACATCTCCGGCGCGAACGGTGCACAGTATGTTTTCTTCAGCCCGCACACCGGAACGGGCGGGCAGCGGACAGAAATTTCCACCGGCAACACGACGACGCTCGACCTCCCCGGCACGCTCGACAACCGCACCGTCTGCGTGACTTGCATCGTGGATCCGGCCGACAGCTACCTGGCGGTTTACACAAACGGCGTTTTGGAAAAAGCCCTCACGAGCGCGCTGCCTGCACTGACCGGTGTGAGCAAAAACTGGGCGTTCATCGGCCGGTCGCTGTGGAGCGCCGACGCGTATCTCAATGCGACGATCGACGAACTCCGCATCTACGACGGACGCCTTACGCCGCAGGAAATTGCGACAGATTTTCAATTCGGCCCGGACAACCTCGCGCTGCCGGTGAGCATCGCGCCATCCAATGCGCCCGCCAATCTCACACTGTCCTGGCCATCGTGGGCCCTGGGCTTCGCCGCGCAGGGCAGCACGGATCTGGCCAACTGGGCCACCAACGGCCTTGCGCCTGCGCTCGCCAACGACCGCTGGTCGCTGTTAATCTCCCCGACGAATCCCCAAAATTATTACCGATTGAACCGCTGAAAAATTTATGAGCGCAAAAAACCTCACCGTGATCGCCACGTTCCAAGCCCGGCCGGGCAAGGAAAAGGATCTGCGCGCCGCCCTCGTGGGCCTGCTCGCGCCCACGCGCCAGGAACCGGGCTGTCTCAACTACGACCTGCACGGGCTGCCGGGTGACCCGGCGAAGTTTTTGTTCCACGAAAACTGGACGAGCCGGACGGCTTTGGACGCACACCTGCAGAGTGTGCATGTCCAGCAATTGCTGCCCCGCGTGGACGAATTGTGCGTCGCCTTTCCGACCATCCAGGTGTGGGAGCGGCTGGACTGAGGGCGGCGACGCGGTCAGCGCCCGTTTTCAACCGGCGCGCGGGAGTTTGGGATTGACGAAAAACCGCGTCCATGGGAGCTTTTGAGCACAGTTAAGCCTGTTATGACATTCATTTTCCCGGACCTGTTGTGCTCTGGCCGTTTTGTGCGCCCGGGGCTGGCCTGCAAGAGGAATCACCCCTTGAAAACCCTGAGTCACCCACGCGCGTCACGCGGGCTGGGATGGTGCTTGGGCTTGCTCGCGGTGTGTGCCGGGTTGTTGACCGCTGAACGAGCGGCGGCCACCGGCACGTGGACGGCGCTCACCCGCAACGCCCCGAGCTCGGTGCAACTCATGCTGCTGCTGACCGACGGCACGGTCATGGCTGCGGACGGCGGTGGCAACACCTGGCATCGGCTCACGCCCGACAGTCATGGAAGTTACGTCAACGGCACCTGGTCCACGCTCGCTTCGATGCACGACACGCGGCTTTATTTCTCTTCGGACGTATTGCGGGATGGCCGGGTGTTCGTGGCCGGCGGCGAGTACGGCAGCGGCACCAATTCGGCGGAGGTTTACGATCCCCTGAGCAACACTTGGACGATGTGTCCCGCAGCACCCACCGGACAAAAATTGTTTTACGATTCAGACTCGAAAATTCTGCCGAACGGCAACGTGCTGATCGCACCGGTCAACCCCAGCACCTACGGCGGTACGGTGATTTACGATCCGATCGCCAACGCCTGGATCACGGGGCCACAACTCTATCGCGGCTATTACCAGGACGAGGCGAGCTGGGTGAAGCTGCCGGACGACAGCATTCTGACGATTGATCCGTTTGGCGTTAATACGGAGCGTTTCATCCCGTCGCAAAACAAATGGGTCAACGACGCCAACGTGCCGGTGCAAATTTACGACAGTTATGGCTCGGAAATGGGGCCGGGGTTTTTGCTGCCCAACGGCAAGGCGATCTTTTTTGGCGCGACCGGCCACACGGCAATTTACACGCCCTCGGGCAACACCGCGCCCGGCAGCTGGGTGGCCGGACCGGATTTCCCGAACGGCCAGGGCATGCCGGATGCCGCCGGGGCGATGCTGGTCAACGGCAAGATCCTTTGCGCGGTGTCCACCGCGCCGTACAGTTCCAGCAATATTTTTAATGCACCGACGAGTTATTACGAGTATGACCCGGTCGCCAACGCCTACACGCAGGCCAGCGCACCCGGCGGCGGCGGCACCCGGCCCATTCCGACGTATTACACGACCATGCTGGACCTGCCGGACGGCTCGGTTCTTTACTCGGAGTTTGGGAGCCACCTCTACGTTTATCAACCCGATGGCTCCCCACTCCCGGCCGGCAAGCCGGTCATTACCAGCGTCTCCACCAACCTCGACGGTTCCCTGCATCTGACGGGCACCCTGCTGAACGGCATCTCCGAAGGGGCGGCGTACGGCGACGACAACCAGATGAACAGCAATTACCCGCTCATCCGCCTGACTGACGGCGCGGGCAACGTCTATTATTGCCGCACGTTCAACTGGAGCAGCACGAGCGTCATGACCGGCAGCACGCCGCAGTCCACGGATTTTTCCACCCCCGCCGGATTGCCCGCCGGCACCTATTCCCTGGTAGTCGTGGCCAATGGCATCAGTTCGGATCCGGTTTCGTTCCCGCCGGCCGGGGGCGCCCTTCAAATCACACCAGCCATTGGATTCACCGCCACGGGGCCGGTGGGCGGACCGTTCAATGTGACCTCCCAAAACCTAGTTTTGACCAATGCTGGCACGGCAAATTTGAACTGGGCGCTGGCCAATACCGCCAGTTGGCTGAATGTCTCCGCCAGCAGCGGCACGCTTACACCCGGTGGCCCGGCCGCCACGGTGACAATCAGCTTGAATGCGGCCGCCAACGCGCTGCCGGTGGGGACCAACCTCGTCGCGTTGACGTTCACCAACCTGAGCGATCACTCCAGCCAAAGCCGCCTGTTCACTTTGCAAATTTGGCAGCCGCAGCCCCTGCTGCAAAACGGCGGTTTTGAAACCGGCGATTTCACCGGCTGGACTTTCACCGGCGACCCCGCCAACAGCTTTGTTTTCAACGCGGCTTTCAACGGCGTGAATCCTCATTCCGGCACCTACGCCGCGAGCTTGGGCGAACCCGGCGCGCTCGGCTTCCTGTCCCAAACCGTGACCACCATCCCGGGCCAGAGCTACCAGATCTCCCTGTGGTTGAACAGCCCGGACGGACAGACGCCGAACGAATTCCAGGTCACCTGGGACGGCAATGTGATTTACGACCAAACCGACCTGCCGATGTTCGACTGGACAAATTTGGTTTTCGTCGTCACCGCCTCCGGCCCAAACACCACACTCCAACTGGGCTTCCAGGATGACCCCAGTTTTCTGGCGCTCGACGACGTGAGCCTGACGCGCCTCGCCGTGCCGGCCTTCCAATCCGTGACCGCCAGCGGCGGCACAATCAACTTTATCTGGAGCGCGGTGGCCGGGTCGAATTACCAACTGCAGTACACCACGAATCTGGCTGCCGGCGCCTGGCTCAACCTCGGCGGCATCATGACGCCGACGAACTCCCTGGGGACAGCCACGGATTCCCTCGGACCCGACCGGCAGCGATTTTACCGCGTGGTCCAAACACCGTGAGTGGCCTCGCTCTGATTTTCTATTTCGGCGGGCTCAAGATCTCGAGCACCCGTGAAATTGGAGCTGATCGTTGGTTCGTGACCAAAAACGCCCGTGCCAACCGGTCGCATGCCGCCGCCGCACCTGTCCTATCGGCGGCGTGAATCCGGGCTAGCACAGAATCTTTCTTCACCCGCTCGCCCGGCTGCGCCAGGTGATCCACGCCTACTTCGTGATTGATCACTGACTCCTTCGTCCACCGCCCGCCGCCGAGATCCCGGACCACCTCACCGACGATCCGCGCGTCGCATCTGGAAACAAAGCCGGCTTTTCCCGACGGCATCTCGACGACAACCGGAACGGTGACCTCCCGCGCGAGTTTGCGGTTGAAGGCGCTCAAGTCAGCGCCTTGGGCGACGATCATCTCGTTCCATTTTTTGCGCGGCGCGCCGGAGCTTAAACAATTTTCCGCCACCTTGAGCGCGGCGGGAAGCGTCCTTGCTTTGCGAGTTTGGACCAGCAAATGCGCGGCGCAATCGAGGACGAGCGAGCGCAGATCGGCAGGGACGCGTTCCACCGCGCCCCCGCCTTTCCGTTCGATTTGGGACTTGGTGGAACGCAGCCCTGCCGGGTGGGGTTCCAGAATCGCCACGCTTTCCTTGACCTCCAACCAGTTGCCGGCGGCGCGGCCCAGCGGCGTGTTCATGTCGGTCAAAACAGCGCAGGTGTTCACGCCACATTTGTTGCCGAGTGCCACCATCGCTCGGGCCAGTTTGTGCGCCGCGGCTTTCGTCGGCATGAATGCGGCGCGGCCGAACTTCACGTCGAGAATCAGCGCGTCCAGATTTTCTGCGAGTTTTTTGGAAAGAATCGAGGCCGTGATCAGCGGAAGGCTCGGCACGGTGCCGGTCGCGTCGCGCAAAGCGTAAAGCTTTTGGTCCGCCGGCACCATGCGGTTCGTCTGGCCGCAGATGGCGCAGCCGATTTTCTGGACCTGGGCGATGATTTTTTCAGCAGGCAAAAGCGTTTGGAAACCGGGGATCGAATCCAGCTTATCCAGCGTGCCGCCGGTGATGCCGAGGCTGCGGCCGGCAATCATCGGCACGCGGAAGCCCAGGCACGCGAGCAGCGGCACAAGCGGCAGCGAAACCTTGTCGCCAACGCCGCCGGTGGAATGCTTGTCCACGAGCGGACGCGGGTCTTTCGGGAATTCCAGCTGGACGCCGGAATCGCGCATCGCCAGCGTCAAGGCGGTGGTTTCGCGGGTGTCGAGTCCGCGAAAATAAATGGCCATGAGCAGCGCGGCCATTTGGTATTCGGGGATATTTCCGGCAGTGAACTCGCGGATGAAGTCTTGGATCTGTTCCGGTGCGAGCCTTCTCCCTTCGCGTTTGGATTCAATCAGCGACAAGAAGTTCACGCGAGTGAAAAGTCGTTCGCGCGCGCGGATTAAGTGGTCGCCGCAGAACTCGCCGCCGCCTGCTCCTGCTCGCGTCGGCGCATTTCCGCCGCGAGGCCGGAAAGGTTCTGCTCCACTCCTTCACCCGCGATGCTCACCAAACCCCAGCCGTAGCCTTTCAAGGAATTGTGCCAGCGAATTGCGCCGGTCCGAGAATCGAGACAAAAAATTTCGCCGCGCGTGGCAGCATACAGATTTACGCCGTCGAGCGCGACGTTCACAAACTCAGTGGCTTTGAGCGCGGTCGCCCAGACCTGCTGCCCGCTCGCCGAGTTCAACGCCACCACTGATCCCCGCACCCCGAGAAAAATGAGCCTGGCTTGCGGCATAATTCGTCATCCTACGAATTTTTTCGCAATCACCGTCGCGTTGTGCCCGCCGAAGCCGAACGAATTGTTCACGATGGCGTTCACCGGCATCTGTCGCGCGGTGTTCGGCACGTAATCCAGATCGCAGTCCGGGTCGGGCACTTCGTAATTGATCGTGGGCGGCACCGCGCCGTCCCGGATGGCCAGCGCGCAGGCGGCCATCTCCACCGCGCCGGCCGCGCCGAGCATGTGACCGGTCGCGCCCTTGGTGGAACTGACCGCCAGCTTGCGCGCGTGCTCGCCGAACACGGTCTTGATCGCCTGCGTTTCGCAAACGTCGCCCTGCGGCGTGGAGGTGCCGTGGGCGTTGATGTAGGAGATATCCGTGGGATTCAGGCCCGCGCTGCGCAACGCCGCCTTCATGCACCGGGCCGCGCCTTCGCCGCCGGGCGACGGGGCGGTGAGGTGATGCGCGTCGGCGGTGTTGCCGTAGCCGGCAAGTTCGCAATAAATTTTCGCGCCGCGCGCCTTGGCGTGTTCCAGTTCTTCGAGCACCAGCACGCCCGCGCCTTCGCCCATCACGAAGCCGTCGCGCTCCTTGTCGAACGGCCGCGACGAGCGCTTAGGCTCGGCATTGCGCGTGCTCATGGCCTTCATCGCGCAGAACCCGCCGATGCCGATCGGAATGATCGTGGCTTCCGCGCCGCCGGCAAACATCACCTGCGCGTCGCCCATCTTGATCGTCCGCCAGGCCTCGCCGAGGGCGTGCGTGGCGGTGGCGCAGGCGGAGCAGGTCGCAAAGTTCGGCCCGCGCAGATTTTTGTACATCGAGAACAGACCGGAGGCCATGTTGCCGATGAGCATCGGGATCGTGAACGGCGACATGCGGCCGGGACCGCGCTCGAGCAGAGTTTTGTGCTGAAGGGTGGTTGTCTCGAGTCCGCCGATGCCGGAGCCGATGATCACGCCGATTTCATCGCGGTTTTCGCGGTCAAGGTCCAGGCCGGAATCCAGCAGCGCGTGGTGGCCGGCAAAAACACCGAACTGCGAATAGCGGTCCGTGCGGCGGATTTCCTTGGGCGAGGGAAACGCCGGGGCGGGATCGAAGCTCTTCACCTCGCCGGCGATCTGCGTGTCGTAGGCGCTGGCATCAAAGAGCGTGATTTTATCAATGCCGCACTGGCCGGCGAGGAGGTTTCGCCAAAATGTCGTCGCATCGTTGCCGATGGGCGTCACCACGCCCAAACCGGTGATGACGACTCTGCGCTCTGTCGCGTTGCTGGCCATAAATCAAAAGGGGCGGCTCAAGCTGAAGCCAGTCAAGCCGCCCCGAAAATGCTCCGCGAGCAATTGCCTACTTCTGCGTGTCCTCGATGTATTTGATCACGTCGCCCACGCTTTGCAGTTTCTCGGCCTGCTCGTCGGGAATTTCGTTGCCGAATTCCTCCTCCAGCGCCATGACCAGCTCGACGGTGTCGAGCGAATCCGCGCCGAGGTCCTCGATGAACTTGGCGTCGGGCGTCACCTGATCCGCGTTCACGCCCAGTTGTTCGACGATGATGTCTTTGACCCGCTGTTCAATAGTTTTTTCAGCCATGATAGTCTCCGGTTAATCGGTTTTGTCTGTGTCTATGCGACCGTTGGAAGGGCGTCAAGCCCTGAATCGATTTTTTTTCGGACTCGAATATTTCCGCGCTCTTCCTGTCTCAAATGCGGCGACCGGGCGCAAGGAAAATTAAACTTTTTCTCACATCACCATCCCACCATCCACGGTCAGCACCTGGCCGGTGACGTAGCGCCCCGCCGCGCCGGCGAGATACAAGGCCGCGCCCGCGATGTCCTCGGCCTGCCCGAGGCAGCCGAGCGGAATCTTCTTCAGCAGTTCCGCGCGCATGTCCTCCTTCAACTCCGCCGTCATGTCCGTCTCGATGAATCCCGGCGCGATGGCATTGGCGGTGACGCCGCGCGAGGCCAGCTCGCGCGCCACGGACTTGGTGAAGCCGATCAGGCCGGCCTTGCTGGCGGCGTAATTGCACTGGCCCGCGTTGCCGATCAGGCCGATGACCGAGGAAATGTTGATGATGCGCCCGGATCGCTGCTTGAGAAACGCCCGGGTGAACGCCTTCGTGACCAGAAACGCGCCCTTCAAATTGGTGTCCAGCACCGCGTCCCAGTCCGCGTCGCTCATCCGCATGAGCAGGCCGTCGCGGGTCACGCCGGCGTTGTTGACGAGGATGTCCACCCTGCCCGCCTCCTCGAGAATCTTTGCGGCGACGGCGCTGACGGCGGAGGAATCGGAAACATCCACGGCGTGCGCCCAAGCCCGGCGGCCCAGCGCGCGGATTTCAGCGGCGACCTTGTCGGAATTTTCCTGCGTGCGGGAGACGCAGACGACATCCGCGCCTTCGGCGGCGAATTTCAGGGCGATGGCGCGGCCGATCCCGCGGCCCGCGCCGGTGACGACGGCGATTTGATTGGCAAGTTGGCTCATAAATTATTTTTCAGCCACAGATGAAACACAGATGAAACACAGATGAAACACAGATGAAAAGAAGCAATTTTTCGGCCAACTCATTTAGGCAGAATCCGAAATCCTTCGCCAATTAAATTCAAAATCAATGTCTTTAATGTGTCTGTGCTTTGCAATGGCTGCCTGAATTTCAGTGGATGCATGAATGTGTTCGGCGAATCGAAAAAAGAACTGCTCGCAAGCTTCTCGTGGCACGTCGTAGCAATCCAAACGGATAACAACACTCTTACCTTTCGACTTTGGATATTTTTCTGCTAGAAATCCATCAACCGCAATTTCAACATAATCGTGGAGTCGTTCTTGCAAACGGCGCAAACAATCTGTGCTGCCATCGCCTTGCTCGACTGCGACGAGGATATGCGCGTCACGTTTTGGATCGTAAGTCACCAAATCAATCGTGGCTTTGCGTGACATAATACACCTTCACCTTTTGATTGAACACAGATGCAAAGCGGTTAATTTTCTATCTGTGTTTCGTCTGTGAAAATCTGTGGCTAGATTGAAAGTGCCTTGATGGTGGCCTCCAAACTCGCCACGTCGGCCACGTTGAGCATTTGAGCAGTCTTGTCAATGCGCTTCATGAACCCGCTCAACGCCGCGCCCGGCCCCAGCTCGATAAATCGCGTGAAACCCTGCGCCAGCAAGGTCCGCATGGACTTCTCCCACAGCACGGACGAGGTGACCTGCTCGACGAGCCGGGCGGAAATGTCGGCGGGCGCGCCGTGCGCCTGCGCGGTCACGTTGGAAATCACCGGCACGCTCGGCGACGCGATCTTGATTTGCGCGAGTTCCTCCGCAAGTTTCGACTGTGCGCTCGCCATCAGCGGCGAGTGGTACGCGCCAGCCACCGGCAGCGGCAGCGCGCGCTTGGCCCCTTTGGCTTTGGCGAGTTCGCAGGCTTTGGCGATCCGTTCCACCGCGCCGGAAATCACCAGCTGCCCCGGACAGTTCAGATTTGCCAGGACCACGCCGGCCTCGGCGCAGGCTTCGCGCGTCGGCGCTTCATCCAGACCGATGATCGCGGCCATGCCACCGCCCGTCGCGTCGCACGCTTCCTGCATGAACTGTCCGCGCTGCCGGACGACGCGCAGGCCATCCTCAAAACTCAGCGCACCCGCCGCCGTCAGCGCCGTGAATTCGCCAAGCGACAAACCGGCGGTGGCTTCGAATTTCAAATTTGGAACGTGTTCCTTGAGCAGTTCGAAGCAAACCCAGCTCACGAGAAAAATTCCCGGCTGCGCGTTTTCGGTCATGGTGAGTTCCGGCTCCGGCCCGTGAAAACAAATCGTGGCGAGATCGTAGCCCAGCGCGGCGTTGGCGCGGTCGAACCAAGCGCGGACCGCCGGAAATTTTTCAGCCAGGTCTTTGCCCATGCCGACGACCTGCGCACCCTGACCGGCGAATAACAATGCGGTTTTGTTCATTCGCTTCATTTTAACCACAAGCAGGCAAAGTCATGAAGTGGAAATTTTTGAACTTTGCCCCGGCACGACTTTGCGGTTCAATGTGCCCCCATGTTTTCACACGTTGTCATTTTTTGGACCGACCCGGCGCAACCCAAGGCCGCGGAGGAGTTGATCGCCGGTGCGGAAAAATATCTTCGCCCGGTGCCGGGGGTGCTGCATTTTCACGTCGGGCGGATGTCGCCCAGCCCACGGCCGGTCGTGGATCAGAGTTATCAGGTCGCGCTGAACCTCATTTTCCCAACCAAGCAGGCGGAGCAGGCCTATCAGGTCCATCCGCTGCATCTGGAGTTCGTGGAAAAAGTTTTCAAGCGCGTCTGCCAGAAGGCGGTCATCTACGATTTTGAGTGAGCCGCGGCGGCGATTTCGTCAGGCGCGCGGATGAAATTTCCGGTGCACCTCGCGCAGCCGGCCACCGGTGACGTGGGTATACACCTCCGTGGTGCTGATGCTCGCGTGACCAAGCAATTCCTGGATCACCCGCAAGTCCGCGCCGTGCTCGAGCAGATGCGTGGCGAAGCTGTGCCGCAGCATGTGCGGCGTGACGTTGCGCGCCACGCCGGCCCGGCGCACGCGGTTCTTGATCCGCAGCCAGAGGGTCACCGCCGCAAACGGCGTCCCGCGCTGGTTCAGGAAAACATTCGCCGGCGACTTCGCGGTGACCAGCTTCGGCCGCCCAACCTCAAGATAACGATTCAACGCGGCCACGGCGGTTTTTCCGACCGGCACGACGCGTTCCTTGTTGCCCTTGCCGATGACGTTGAGAAATCCCGCCTCCAAATGGAGCTGCTCCAACCGCAGATTTTTCAATTCGGACAGCCGCAGGCCGGAGGCATAAGCCAGTTCGAGGACGGCTTGCACGCAGAGATTGTCGGGCGTTTCCGGAACTTCCGGTTCAAGCAGCTTTTCGATTTCATCGTGGCTTAAGGCCTTGGGCAAACGCTGCCACCGGCGCGGGAGCGAGAGGTTTTCCGCGACGTTCGCCGGCAGCAGTTTTTCGTTCTCGGCAAATTTATAAAATGCCCGCAGCGCGGCGATTTCGAGATAAACGCTCTCGCCGCTCAACCGCTTGGTGGATTCCTTTGGCGCGTCGGCAAGCGGGCGGGCGCGTTCGTGCTGAAGGAACGCCATGAGATGTTTCAGTTCGACCGCGTTCCAATCCTCGAGCCTTTGCGCGGCCGCCCACGCAGTGAACTTGCCGAGCAGCGCGGCGTAGGTTTTGGCCGTGTTGTCCGACTGCCCGCGCTCATGGCGCAGGTATTGCAGAAAATCTTCAACCAAATCATTCATGACCAGTCGCAAGCTCTCGCGAATTCTCCCGCATTCATGCGTTGAACTGTAATTCGCTCATTGAGAAAGGCGATCCTCATTTCACACGGGCCAGCCTTTTGGATCTGGTTTTTGCTTCGCCGCCCGGCGGACGGATGGTATTTCTGTGGGTGCCGCCATGTTGGTGTTCAGCGGCAGATGCTCGCGGATGAACATTTCAATCAACCAAAAAACAGCGTGCCCGGGAGCGGGATTCGCCGGTCGGCTGGCGCGACCCGGTGCGATTTGCCTGCTGCTGGCCGTCGTGACGCTGGCCGTGTTTGGGCCAGTCGTGCGCTGCGATTTCATCAGTTATGACGATCCCGAATACGTGGTGTCCAATCCGCACGTCCAGGCGGGGCTGACGCTCAACGGCATCGGCTGGGCGTTTACCACCGGTTGTGCCAGCAACTGGCATCCGCTGACGTGGTTGTCGCACATGCTCGACGTAACTTTGTTCGGCGCGGGTCCGGTCGGGCCGCATCTGATGAACCTGTTGCTGCACACGGCCAATGCTGTGCTGCTTTTTCTCGCCCTGCACCAAATGACCGCGGCAGTGGGCCGGAGCGCGTTCGTGGCGGTCTTGTTCGCGCTGCATCCGTTGCACGTGGAATCCGTCGCGTGGATCTCCGAACGCAAAGACGTTTTGAGCACGCTGTTTTGGATGCTCACCTTGCTGGCCTACTCGCGGTACGCGCAAAGCCGGGCGAGGGGTGAGGGGCGAGGGGCGAAAGCCATCGGTTCCGCTCTCAACCTTCGACTTTCAGCACCCCTCGACTATCCGCTCGCACTGCTGTTTTTCGCGCTCGGCCTGATGAGCAAACCGATGGTGGTGACGCTGCCATTCGTGCTGCTCCTGCTGGATTTCTGGCCGCTCGGCCGATTTGAAATGGCCGGCGCTCGCCACGCGCCATTCGCCACCTTCTCGCGGCTGGTGCAGGAAAAAATTCCATTTTTCGCGTTAAGCGGGATTTCCTGCGTGATCACTTTCCTGGCGCAGCGGGCGGGCGGCGCGGTGCAACCCCTGGCCACTCTGCCTGCGTCGCTGCGGACGGAGAATGCCGTCGTCTCGTATCTGCGTTACCTCGGCAAATGCTTTTGGCCGGCAAACCTGGCGGTGCCCTACCCGTATCACCACGCACACTGGCCGCTCCTGCTGGTCGCGGGCGCGGTGACGGTCGTCGCCGGTGCGTGCGGCGCGACGCTGTGGTGGCGCAACCGCTGGCCGTTCCTGTTCAGCGGCTGGTTTTGGTTTTTGGGGACGCTGGTGCCCGTCATCGGCCTGGTGCAGGTCGGGGATCAATCGCTGGCGGATCGTTACACCTACATTCCGTTGATCGGCGTGTTTCTGGCCGCGACTTGGGGTGTCGCGGCGCTGTGGCAGCATTGGCGCCTGCCGCCGACCGTCGCCGCCAGTCTCGCGTTTTTGATCCTCGGCACTTGCGGCATCTTGACTGCCAGCCAGTTGCGCTGCTGGCGCAACTCCGAAACTCTGGCGCGTCACGCCCTGGCGTTGACCGCGAACAATTGGATGGCCCACCACAGTCTGGCGGTGTATCTCGCGGACAAAGGAAAAGCGGACGACGCCCTGGCCGAGTATCGCGTGGCGCTGAAAATCAATCCGGATTCCGTCGCGGTGCTGAACAATTTGGGCGCGGCGCTTGCGGCGCAAAAGAGATTTACCGAAGCCATCGCCTGTTTGGAACGGTCCTGGCGCCTCCGCCCCGACCGCGCCAACACCCATTGCAACCTCGGTTTTGCCTTGGAAGAAACGGGAAACAGTGACGCGGCCCTCGCGCATTATGCCGAGGCGCTGCGACTCGATCCCGAATACGCCACCGCGCACTTCAAGCTGGGCGACCTTCTGGTCAAACGGGGCAACAATGCGGAAGCCATCGCACATCTCCGGCGGGCGGTGGAACTCCAGCCCGATTTTCTGGATGCCCGGAACAATCTCGGCGTGGCGCTGTTCAACGAAGGAAAATTTGAGGACGCCGGCGGCTGTTTTTTGAGCGTGCTGCAAATTCAGCCGGATCGCCCCGGGCTGCACTCTAATCTCGGAAACGTGCTGGCGGCGACCCAACACTGGGACAAAGCGGCCCGGGAATACACCGAGGAATTGCGCCTGGTGCCGGATTCAACTGACGCGCGTTTCGGATTGGCGCGCGCGCTGGTTCATCTCAACCGGCAGGAGGAAGCCGTGCGGCATTTGCGCGAGGCGCTGCGCCTGCGGCCAGATTTTGGCGCGGCAAAGAAATTATTGCAGGCGGTCGACTCAGCCACGCCGCCCTCACCACCAATAAAATTATCCGCCCCTCACACTGCGCCATCCCCGTGAACCTGCCCGAGCGACACGAACCCCAAATCTACACGGCCAAGCTCGTCGCCTGGCTGCGGCGGCCGGGGCTGATTTGCCTGCTGCTGGCAGCCAGCGCGCTCGCGGTGTTCGGGCCGGCGATGAGCTTTGAGTTCCTCAATTATGACGACCCCGAATACGTCACCGCCAATCCACACGTCCTGCGCGGATTGACGCCCTCCGGCGTGGTCTGGGCGTTTGGGACGGGGCACGCGGGCAACTGGCATCCGCTCACCTGGGTTTCACACATGCTGGACGCCACGCTGTTTGGATCAATCGCCGCCGGGCCGCACCTGGTGAACGCGCTGCTGCACGCGGCCAACGCCGCCCTGCTGTTCCTCGCACTCCGGCGGCTCACGGGCGCACACGTCCGCAGCGCGCTCGCGGCGGAGCTCTTCGCGCTGCATCCGCTGCGCGTGGAGTCAGTCGCGTGGATCGCCGAGCGCAAGGACGTTTTGAGCGTGCTCTTCTGGCTGCTGACGCTGCTGGCGTACGCGCGGGCATGGTCGAAAGCGGAGGGCCGAGAGTCAAAGGCCGGCGCTCCCGCCCTCGACCTTCGACCTTCGACTTCCGACTACCGGCTGGCGTTGCTTTTTTTCGCGCTGGGCTTGATGAGCAAGCCGATGGTGGTGACTCTGCCGTTCGTCCTGTTGCTGCTGGATTTTTGGCCGCTCGGCCGCTTTAAAAATCTCGCCACCGGCTTGCAGTTGGTGAAGGAAAAACTCCTGTTCTTCCTTTTGAGCGCGCTGGGCAGCCTTGTCACCTTCGCCGTGCAGAAGCAAATTGGCGCGGTTCACTCGCTGGCCGGGCTGCCTTTGGGCGCGCGGCTGGCAAACGCCTTCGTGGCCTGCGCCCGTTACCTCGGCAAACTGTTCTGGCCGGTGGACTTGTTCGTGCCGTATCCGCATCCAGGCCAATGGCCGCCGGTGCTGGTGATTTGTTCCGTAGCCCTCGTCACCGGCTTGTCCGCCGCCGCACTGATCTGGCGCCGCCAGTTGCCGTTCGTTTTCACCGGCTGGTTTTGGTTTCTCGGCACGCTGATTCCCGTGATCGGCCTCGTGCAGGTCGGCATCCAGTCGCTGGCCGACCGCTACACCTACCTGCCCTCGATTGGCGTTTGCATCATCCTGGTGTGGGGCGCGGCTGCAGTTTGGGAACGCTGGCGGCTGCCAAAAATTCTCGCCGGCGGCGCGGCGGCGCTGGCGCTCGCGGCGGGCGCGGCGCGGACGGCGGACCAATTGCGTTACTGGCAAAACAGCGGCAGCCTCTTCAGCCACGCGCTGGTGCTGTCCAAAAACAATTACCTCGCCTACGACAACCTCGGCTTCTACCAGTTCAAGCACGGTCGCCTGGAGGAAGCCTTGGAGAATTATCATCACGCCCTGCAAATCAACCCTGGTGATGCCAACACGCTCAACAACCTCGGCAGCGCGCTGTTTCACCAGGGCAAGATCCTGGACGCACTCCAGGCCTACGAGGCCGCGCTGCGAGCCCGGCCGGATTTTGCGGAAGCGCACATCAATCTTGCGGTGCTTTTGGACCAAGCCGGCCGCAGCGTCGAGGCCGAGGTCCACGATCATGAAGCCCTGCGCCTGGATCCGGACAACGCCGCGGCCCACAACAACCTCGCCAAAATCCTCTTCAGCCGGGGCGCGCGCCCCGAAGCCATCCAGGAATTCCGCCGGGCGCTGGCGCTCAATCCCGCTTTCACCGAGGCCCTCAACAACCTCGGCCTCGCGCTGGCCATGACGGGGCAGCTCACCGCCGCGGAGAATTGTTTCGAACGCCTGCTGCGACTCCAGCCCGGCGACACCGAGGCACGGGTCAATTTCGGCCGCGTCCTGGCCGCTGAAAGAAGAACCGGCGAAGCGGCAGTGCAGTTCACCGAAGCCCTCCGCCTGAAACCCGATTACGCCGAAGCCAAAGCCGAACTGGAAAAACTCAACGCGCGCCAAACAAAATAGACCGGTCTTCCCACCCCGGCTTTCGTCACTTTAAATCTTCCGACCCGGTTCTCCATTCCGCTGGAAAAACATTCCTTGCCCGCAAACTCTGTGGCGCGAGAATAGGCGGATGAGCGCACTGCCTCTGCATGAATTTCATCACGGCCTCGACGCCCGCTTCGCGGAACTGAACGGCGCCGAGGTGGTCGGCGATTACGGCGACGAGACCGCCGAACACGCCGCGCTACGCGGCAGCGCGGGCGTGCTGGACCTGAGTTTTCGCGGCCGACTCTGCCTCACCGGCGCGGACCGCCTCCGCTTCCTGCACGGGCAAGTGACGAACGACGTGAAAGGTCTGCGGCCCGGTCAGGGCTGCTACGCCGCACTCGTCACCGCCAAAGGCAAAATGGAGAGCGACCTGAACCTGTTCTGTCTCGCCGACGAACTGCTCCTCGATTTCGAACCGGGTCTCACGGCGGCGGTCACGCAGCGCCTCGAAAAATTCCTCGTCGCCGACGACGTGCAAATCGTGGACGCTTCGCCGCATTACGGTTTGTTGAGCGTGCAGGGGCCGAAAAGCGCTGTGACCGTGGGCGGACTCGGAATTTCTCCCGAATTGCCGAGCAAACCCTTCGCTTCCCTCAAGCTCACGGACGCCACGCTTGGCGAAATCTATTTGGTGAACCAGCCGCGGCTCGGGTCCGCCGGGTTTGATTTGTTCGTGCCCACAGATTCGCTGGGCGCGGTGGCGGACAAGTTGATCGCCGCCGCCAAGGCCGTCGGCGGGCGCGCCTGCGGATGGGCCGCGTTCGAGACGGCGCGAGTCGAGGCCGGCATCCCGCGCTTTGGCGCGGACATGGACGAGACGAATCTGCCGCTCGAATGTGGCATCGAAAGCCGCGCGGTGAGTTACACCAAGGGCTGCTACATCGGCCAGGAAGTGCTCAACCGCGTCCACAGTTTCGGCCACGTCAACCGCGAACTGCGCGGGCTGCGGCTCGCGGACGATTTGCCCGCGCTGCCCGCGAAGGGCGACAAATTGTTTCACGCTGGCAAGGAAGTTGGGCACATCACCAGCGCGATGAAATCGCCGGCGCTCCGGCCAAATATCGCGCTCGGCCTGGTGCGCCGGGAAGCCAACGCCATCGGCACGATATTGACCGTGAAAAGCGGCGCGGGTGAATTCGCGGCGGAAGTGGTGAGTTTGCCGTTTGAAAAGTGAAACGGATCCCGCCTCAAATTTCCACTCATTTTGACAAGCCACCCAATTGTTCCCTCGTCTCGATGAAATGGAGGCGAGGGCTGGGGTAAGGGGACGGAATTACTTCTGGCTCAGTTCATCTGAAACCGCTTGGGCAGTAAAATGTAATGGGGTAACATCAAAATACGGCTGCGGAAATCTTCACCAGACACGCCTGCGCCTCGCGGCGCAATTCCTCGCGTTCCGTTTCGCTCAAGCCGCGCGGGTCGAACCGGTAGCGGTAATGCAGCCGCAGCAGGTCGCGCAGCGCGTCCTGGGCGTCCGCCAGCGCCGGATCGGCGGCAGCGCGTTCCAGCCAGCCGGACAGCGGCTCGTCCAGTTGGCGGGGAACGCCGCGTTCCGCGAGTTTCTTTTCAATCAGATAAAATTCCGAGTCCAGCCCCGGCCAGACGGGGAGAAATTCCGCCTCCGTTTTTTTCTCCGCCGCCCGCCGCTGGCGGTGGAAGAAGATTTGAAAGAACAGCACCGCGAGCAGCGGCACCAGCGCGAGCAGGAGGTAAGGCCGGTAGTTGGCCTGGCTCCAGCGGAATTTCGAGAATTGCAGCTTCAGCCAGGACCACAAATCGGAAAGGGGGCGGAGCGGCGTTTTCCAATTCTGTTCCTCGGCCACCCACGAGGCCGGCGTGGTGTCGAAATCCTGCCAGGTCCGCGTCTGCTCGTCCCAGACCAGACACCAGGCGTGGGCGTCGCACAGGCGGACGACGTAACCGCTGCCGGAGGCTTCGTGCACCGAGTAGCCGACGGCGTAGCGGGCGGGCACGCCGAGCTGGCGCAAGAGCAACACGGTGGCGGTCGCGAAGTATTCACAGTGGCCCCGGCGCGTTTTCAGGAGAAAGCGGGCGATGAAAGTCAGGTTGGTGTTGTACGAATGCGGCCGGTCCTGCCATGTGCTGTATTGGAAGCGGTCCTGAAAAAACGCGCCAACGGCGTGGAGGATTCGCGGCGGCGCGGCGTTGGCAAGCCCAAGTTCGGCGATGACTTGGTTCAGCGCCGGTTGTTCCGCGTCCGGCACGAGCAGATCCGGATTCCGGTTGGTGTTGGTCACCAGCGAGCGATCCACGACAGGCCGTGAGGCATCCGGGCCGCGAAAGGCCGAGTTTGTGGGGACGATGGCGAGTTCGGCCGGATTAAAGGGCGCGTCGAGCGTTGCTCCCGGCCCGTAACGCGCGTCAAAACGCAGCAGGCCGGGGCCGTCGGCGAGCACGGCCCCGGCGGGACTCTTTTTGAGCAACAGGGCCGGCAAGTCATCCAGCCGCCCGCAGCCCGTCGGTAGCGGCAGCAAGCCGAGCCGCTGACCGGTATCGGGCGACACACCTTCGAGGAAGCAGGAAAGGTGGACGGTTTCGGAGTTGGTTTTGGCCGGGACAAGAATCCAGGCAAGGCCACCGCTTTCCGGCAGCACCGGAGTGAATTCGTTTTGGGTTGAACCCACCACCCACCGACGAAAGCGAAACAGCCGGTAGCTGGCCTCGCGCAGGTAGGCCGGCGGTGTGCGGTGCGGCGGCGTATCCAGGCGGACAACAATTTCGCCTGACAGCTTCAGTTCGCCGATACGGCCAAAACTGGTCTCGCTCTGGAACGGATCAGTGGCATGCCGCCGCATGAACCAGGCGACCACCTTGGGGTCCATCCGCTGCAGATAACTCTCAAATTCCCCCACCCCCTCGCGGCCCCAGAATCCCAGGGCCAGCACGAGGGTCAGGACCAGGGCCAGCACCGCCGCCCAGACCAGCAGGCTAAACCGGCGCGCCCGCGCCGACCACAGCGCCCACGCCGCCAGCGCGCACAAGCCAAAAAAAAACCGGTGGTTTTCGCTCGTATGGATGCTGGCCGCGAAGAGACACAGCGCAAAGTAGGGATACGAAATGTCAACGCCACGCGCGAAGGCCGGCTGGCCCCATTTTTTCCACCGCATCCGCAAAATCAAATCTATGGTTGTAAGCGGTATCTGGCCGCGCACGCTGAAATACTGCACCGCCACGAACAGAAAAAAGATCAACGGCATCCACCGGAACGGCGCATGAAAGGTGCGTGAGGTGGCGGCGCTGGCCTGGTTCAGCACCTGCGCCGAGGGATTCTCGAACAAATTCGCGATGTGGGCCGGGCCGGCGTTCTGAGTGAATGCGAAAATCACCGTGCCCAGAAACAACAGTGCACACAGCGTCCAGACCCGGCCGAAGTCATCCTCCGAGAATTCCCAGCGCCATTTGATGAAGCGAGCCGATTCCAAAATCACCGCCATCACCGCGCCAACCGCCAGCAAATCGCTCTGCCAGCCCCAGAAGAGCAACGCGGCGCCGAGCAGGAGCGGAGGCATTCTCATAACGTCGCCAGACCGGCCTCAATCTTCCCAACCTCCAACACGCGAAATTGGCGCGGCGCGGCTTCGGCGTCCACCACGGTTCCTGGTTCGACGACGACCAGGGTCATCACAGGTACGCCGAGCGCCTCGAGTTTTTGGACGAGCGACCGGCGCGGGGCATCCCACGCCAGCAGCACGCAGATGCAACCGCTCACCACCGCCGCGTGGTCCAGGACGAGATGTTCAAGCGTGGAGAATCTTTTCTCGGCGCACGGGCGCACGGAAGCAAGCACTTCCAGCATTTGATCCTCGTGCGCCAGCCCGCGTCCGGCGGTGAAGCAATACGCCCGGGACTCGACGAAGAGGAGGTCGAGCAGCGATTCCTGGGTTTCCAGCGCGCAGGCAAACGAAGCCGCCACCGCCACCGCCTCTTCAAACGCTTCGCTGCGCGGATCGCCCGCGAAGGTGTCAAGGACCAGCGCGTGCCGCGCGAAGAATTCATCCTCAAACTCTTTCACGATCGGCTTGCCGGTCTTCGCCCAGCTCCGCCAGTGAATATGCCGCAGGGGATCGCCGCGGCGGTATTCGCGCAGCGCCACAAACTCATCGCTCTGCCCGACGCTCGACGCCAGCGCCACGCCGCCGTGCTGATACTTCCTGGCACCAGGCAGCGCCAGCGGCGGCAGCGGATAACGCTTGGGCAGCACCAGCACTGTTTGCGGCAACGGCACTTTGACGAACGCCCGGAACAGCCCGAACGGATCGGGCCGGGCCAGTGTCATCCCGCAAAAGCGGAGCAGCCCGCGGCGCAATGGCGTCACCTCCACCCGCGCCTCCGCCGCCTCATTCGGCCGCAGCGATGGCACGAGCGCGTCCCGCGCCTCCGCCGCGCGAAACGGTTGGCGAGGCCGGCGCGAGTTGACCCGAAAGGAACGGGCCCGGCGTTCCTCCGCGAGCTGAACGACGAGCCATTCGGAAAACGCCGGGCGCGGATCGGCAAAGTTTTCGAGCAGCGTCAAATCCCGCTGGACCCGCGGCGTGAGATTCTTGACGAAAACCGAATAGTCGAACGGCTGGCCGGCGGTGGCGAAGCGCGGCAGCCGGCGGGTGGCGCTGAACGCGCCCCGAAAGGTGAGACTCCAGAACACCGCAACCACGAGCAAACCCAGCAGCAGCGCGAACCCCTGGTAAGCCAGCGTGTTTTCCACGTCCACGCCCATCAGTGCCGAGACCAGAAAGGCGACGAAAACCAACCGCCCCGCCGGCGTAAGCCGCCGCCCCGTCGCGTACCGCATCCAGGAAAACAGGCGGTAAAGGCGGTAGAACGGTTTAAAAAACAGTTTCACGGCAGCAGGCGGATTTCCGAAACCTAAAATTGTCAGGCTGGCACCCTGATTTTTTTCAACACCTCATCCACCACGCCGCGCGCGGTCAAACCGGAAAAGCGCGCCTGCGGTTCCATCACCAAACGGTGCGCAAGCACCGGCACCGTCAGCTCCTGGATTTGCTCCGGCGCGACAAAATCCTTTCCGTCAAAAAGCGCCAGCGCCTGTGCCGCCTTCATCAGCGCGATGGACGCGCGCGGACTGGCGCCGAGCTGGACGCCGGCGGCGGCGCGGGTTGCCGCCGCGAGATCCACCACATACCTTTTCAGTTCCTCGCTGATGCGGATGTGGTCCACCGCCCGCCGCAAGGCCACCACGTCGGCCACCGTGGCGCAGGGACGCAGGTCATCAATGGGGTGGTTGTGCAGTTGGGCGGTCAGGATCGCGACTTCCTCGGCCGGCTGAACATAACCGAGTTGGAATTGCATCGCAAAGCGGTCCATCTGCGCCTCCGGCAGCGGATACGTGCCGCGAAACTCCACCGGGTTTTCGGTGGCGACCACGAAAAACAAATCCGGCAGATCGCGCCGCTCGCCATCCACGCTCACCTGACGTTCCCCCATCGCCTCCAGCAACGCCGACTGCGTGCGCGGCGAGGCACGGTTGATTTCGTCGGCCAGCAGGACGTGCGTGAAAATCGGGCCTTCGTGAAAATGGAACTGCTGGTCGCGCTGGCTGAAAACGGAAACGCCCAGAATGTCCGAAGGCAGCAAATCCGGCGTGAACTGGATGCGCTTGAACGTCGCGTCGAGCGAGCGGGCCAGCGCCTTGGCCAGGGTGGTCTTGCCGGTGCCGGGAAAATCCTCCAGCAGGACGTGACCGCCGCTGGCGAGCGCCGCCAACAGCGTGCGCGTGGCGGCAGTCTGCCCTTGCATGATCTGGGCGATGTTGTCCGCGAGTTTTTGATAAACTTCGCGGGCTTGGGCCGGGTCGGGGACATTCATGTCAGTGGCAGATAATAAAACAGCGGGCATAATGAAAGGTTGCAAAAACGAAGGAAGAATCTCCAAGTTCAGAGGTCCAAGTCCCAAGCGATGTCCAGGAACTAATTTGGAGATGAGTCACCACGCTGCGCTCACGTCGCGGCCGGCGGCGGCGGCGGGTTGTGTTTGACCAGCAGCGGGATGCTGGCGCTGGATTTTTCGTCCAGCAAAATGTCAATCGAGTAAAGTCCAGGCAGGTCGAACTTCAACTGCTGGATGTTCACGATGAAATTGCGTGTGCCGAAAAAAGAGTCGCCGGGCAGGCTGACCTCCACCGGAATATCAATGCCCGGCATGATCGAGCGCCCGTCGGCATCCACAAAATTCAGGCGCAGCTTGTGCGCGCCCTCGTCCTCACTGCCAAATGTCACACGCAGCGCGATCGAGCACTGCGGATGGATGGCCGGAAGTTGCTGGGTGTAAATCGTGTCGAACGCGCCAAGCAGATTCAGCTTGCCGTTGTCGTCCGTCGCCGCGTCGCACAAGACCGCCACTTGAATGTTCATCGCGGACACAAGGAAGCACAAACCGCGGCAAAAATCATCCATTACTTTTCGGTCAGTCGCGACCGGATTGAAGCAGCGCGCGGCAAATCCGCAGATGACCGTAAGGATGCCGCCCGCCGAATGCTTCAAACACCGGACTCAAACCAGGCAACCTGTGCTTCGCCAGCGCCGCGGTGATTTCCTTTTGCGCAGCTGGAGCAATCACCCGGTCCACCTCCACCCGCTCGCCTGCCAAAATCGCTTCCTCCAGGTGGCCGAGAATCGTCCCATCCTTCACGCCGCGCGCCGCGGCGATTTCCTCAACCGATTTTCCCTGTCGGAAAAACCGCAACGTCTCGCGCACGGTGTCCGTCAGGCGTGAAGCCCGCGGCGGCGGGGCGGTGGGAATGGAGAAGGAATCGTCCGCGAATATCTGCCGCGCGTTGGATTGCAAATGCGCCGCAATTTCGCGCAGGAAAACCTCTCCGAATTCAAGCAGCTTTTTCTCACCGACGCCGCTGATGCGCGAGAATTGCGCGTCGCCCGCCGGATAAAACCGCGCCATCTGCCGCAGCGCCACGTCGGAAAAAACGATGTACGGCGGCACGCCCCGCTCATCGGCCAGCCGCTTCCGCAACGCGCGCAATTTCTCGAACAGCGCCTCGTCGCACTCAATTTCACCCGCGCGATGCTTCGCCGGTTCGGTCGGCGCGACCGGTTTGGTCAGCGTGATTTTCTGGCGCGTTTTGAGCGCGGCGCGACCCGCCTCGGTGATTTCCACCACGTGAAACTGGTTCGCGTTCTGCCGGACCAAGCCGAGCCGGACGAGTTCCCGTCCGATCGCCGACCAGTCCGCCCGCGTGTGTTCGCCGCCGATGTTGTAGGTGGACAGCTGGTGGTGCCCGAACTTGCGGACCTTCTCCGTGTCCGCCCCGGTCAGGACTTCCACGACGTGATTCACGCCAACGCTGAAACCGCTTTTTTCGCGGATGCGATAAACACACGACAAAAATTTCTGCGCCGCCAGCGTGCCGTCCCACGTCGCGCGCGGCGCGAGGCAGTTGTCACACCCGGAGCAGTTCGTTTCGCCAAACTTCTCGCCGAAATAACCCAGCAAAAATTCCCGTCGGCACGTCGCCACCTCCGCGTAATGAATCATCTGCTCCAGTTGCGCGCAGGCGATGTCGCGCTCCTCGGCGCTGGGTTTCTCGTCAATGAACCGCATCTGCTTGACGCGGTCGCCGGGGCTGAACATCAGCAAGCACTCGCTCGGCAAACCGTCGCGACCCGCGCGGCCGGTCTCCTGATAATAACCTTCGATGTTTTTCGGCAGGTCGTAGTGAATCACAAAGCGCACGTTCGGTTTGTTGATGCCCATGCCGAAGGCGATCGTCGCGCAAATCACGCGCACCTCGTCGCGGAGAAACGCCTCTTGGTTCCGCGAACGGGCGTCAGACTCCATGCCGGCATGGTACGGCAGCGCTTTCACGCCGTCCGCGCTCAATTTCTCCGCCACGCTCTCGGCGGATTTGCGCGACTGCACATAAATGATTCCGCACTCACCTTTCCGCGCGCGGATGTAGGAAAGAATTTGCTCGTAGGCGCCGGATTTCGCCGCGACGCGATATGTCAGATTCGGCCGATTGAAACTCGCCACATAGCACGCCGGATTTTTTAGGTGGAGTTGTTTGACGATGTCGCCGCGCACGCGCTCGGTGGCCGTGGCGGTGAGCGCCAGGACCGGCACGCCGGGAAATTGTTCGCGCAACGTGGAGATCTGCCGGTACTCCGGGCGGAAATCGTGGCCCCATTCGCTGATGCAATGTGCCTCGTCAATCGCGAACAGGTTCACGTCCCATTTTTTCAAATCCTCAATGAATCCGGACAGCATCAGCCGCTCCGGCGCGACGTATAGGAGGCGAAACTCGCCGTTGTGCAGCCCGCGCAGGCGCGGTCGCGATTCGCCCGCCGCGAGCGAGGAGTTGAGAAAGGTCGCCGCCACACCCGCCGCCTGCAGCGCGTCCACCTGATCCTTCATCAGGGCAATCAGCGGCGAAACCACCACGGTGAGTCCGGGGCGCACCAGCGCGGGCAGTTGAAAGCAAAGCGACTTGCCGCCACCCGTCGGCAGCACAGCGAAAACATCTTTTCCCGCGAGCGCATCGCCGATGATCTCCGCCTGCAACGGGCGGAAGGAATCGAAGCCGAAAACTTTTTTCAGAACGGCGCTAAGTTGATCGCGATGGTCCGGCACCGGATGGTTTTAGCGAATCGCCGGCCAATTTCGAAGCGAAAGTTTGGATCATGGCTGTGCAATTCGTGCGCGCTGCGCAATATTTCGCGCAAAGGATTTTCGCATTGAGGTTGACGAAACCGCACGGGCACAGCCAACGTCTGGCACGATATTGGTGATGACACGCCGCTTCAAACAGCCGATCTGGATATTCCCGCTCGCGGTAGCCGTGCTGGTCGCCGGGCTCGGCTGGTGGGGCGATGGCCGGGTGCGGCAGACCATCGAGGATGAGTTGAAGGCGGACTTGAACGCGACCCTGAACGCGAACGTCACCTCGCTGGAAATCTGGACCACCAACCAGATGCGCATCGCGACCCTGCTCGCCGAAGAACCGACCGTCCGAAACCTGGCGGTGAAAATCCTCAACCAGCCGGCCCTCCCGCCGCGTCCGCGCACGCCGCCGCCGGTTGAAGTCGCGGAGCTGGAAAACTACCTGCGACCGCGTTTAAACCAGCTCGCCTACCCGGCCGCCCATTTGGTGAACACCAATTTCCTCGTGGCCGCCACTTCCGACCGAACCCGCTTTGGCATCGGCATGCCGGTGTCCGAGGCGCATACCAACAAATTCGCCGAGCTCTTCGCGTCCGGCCAGCCGGTCATCATCACGCCGTTCAAACCCGAGCTGCTGCTGCAACGCCGCGTGCCGGTGGGGCGCGGAACCAACTTTCCGGCGCGCTTCAACCGCCCGCCCTCGACCAACAATTTCGCGCGGGGCCGGCGCGGCGACTCCGCCTTGATGCAGGTGGCGGCGCCCATACGTGACGCCGGCGAGGTGCGCGGGGCGCTGGCCTTGATCATCAATCCGACCAATGAATTCTCCCGCATCCTGTCCGTGGCGCGCAAAGGCAATTCAGGCGAAACGTACGCCTTCGATCAAACGGGGCTTTTGATTTCCGAAAGCCGTTTCGACGTGCAGCTCCGGCAGCTCGGCCTGCTTGGTCCGACCAATGTCAGTTCCGCGTTGAACGTCCGGCTACACGATCCCGGCGGCGACCTGTTCAAGGGGTTCGAATCCGCAGAGACCAACCTGTCATCCCGGTCGTTGACCTTAAGCGTCGCCAACGCCGTGGCGGGCGAGGACGGCGTGGACGTGCGACCCGCTCGCGATTATCGCGGTGTCCCGGTGGTGGGCGCCTGGCGCTGGCTGCCGCAACTCGGCATCGGCCTTGTCACGCAGATTGACGCGGCGGAGGCCTACGAGCCGCTGCGGTTGTTGCGCGGGATTTTCATCGTGCTCACCGGGCTGCTCGTGCTGAGCGCGGCGGGGCTGTTTGTGTTTTCCTATGCCAACTTGCTCTGGCGCAAACGCCTCGGCGAGGCGGAACTGAAGCTGACCCAGCTGGGCCAGTACACGCTCGAGGAAAAAATCGGCGAAGGCGGCATGGGCGTCGTCTATCGCGCGCGGCACGCCCTGCTCCGGCGCGACACGGCGGTGAAACTCTTGCTGCCGGAACGCGCCAACGAGGCGTCCATCGAACGGTTCGAGCGCGAGGTGTGTCTCACCTGCCAGCTCACGCATCCGAACACGATCCAGATTTACGACTACGGCCACACGCCCGACGGGGTTTTTTATTACGCGATGGAATATCTGATCGGCTTGAATTTGCAACAGTTGGTGACCCGGTTCGGACCACAGCCCGAGGGCCGGGTCATCAACATCCTTTCCCAGGTCTGCAATTCGCTCGCCGAAGCGCACTCGGTCGGGCTGGTGCATCGCGACATCAAGCCCTCAAACGTGTTCCTCACCGACCGTGGCGGCGTGCCAGATTATGCCAAGCTGCTGGACTTCGGTCTCGTCCGCGAATACAGCACCAACAGCCCGGAGAAAGAAGTCGAGTCGGAGGTGGTGGGCACGCCCTGGTTCATGTCGCCGGAATCCATCCGCAATTCCGTCACCACCGATCCGCGCAGCGACATTTATGCTGTCGGCGCACTGGCGTATTATTTATTGACGGGCAAATACGTCTTCCAACACGACACGCTGGATGAAATCCACGCGAAGCAAATGTCCACCGTGCCGACTCCGCCGAGCCAATTGACGACCAACCCGATCAGTCCGGAAATGGAGCAGATCATCGCACGCTGCCTGGACAAAGAACGCGCACTCCGCCCGCAATCTGCGATGGAACTTTGCGCACTGCTGGCCACCAGTCCGCGCGCGGCGGATGCCACGCCCGAATCGCGCGCCGCGTGGTGGGCGGAATTTCACCGGCTGAAACAAGCCAGCGCTCCGGCGGATGCAACCACAGAAAGCTCGTTGCCCACCGTCCGCGTGGATCTTGCGAGCCGGATGAAATAACGCCGCCGTAATACCTGATCACTCTTGGATGAACTTGATCGAGCGCGATTTCTCGGAGCGCTTGCGCTTGTTCTCATCCAGCTCCTTCTTGCGAAGGCGGAGATTCTTCGGCGTGGCCTCGACGTATTCGTCCACATCAATGTATTCCAGCGCGCGTTCGAGCGAGAGTTTCAGCGGCGGCGCGAGTTGAATGCCTTTGCCGTCGCCCTGTGAGCGCATGTTGGTGAGGCGCTTTTCCTTCACCGGGTTGACCGGGATGTCGTTCTCGCGCGCATTTTCGCCGACGATCATGCCGATGTACACATGGTCACCGGGTTCAATCATCAAACGGCCGCGTTCCTGCACCATGTTCAGCGCGTAGCTGGTCGCTTCACCGGCGTCCATGCTTACCAACGAGCCGTTTTTACGCGCGGCGATTTCGCCGCGATCCGTGCCGTATTCATGGAACAGATGGCTCATCACGCCCATGCCCTTGGTGGAGTTGACCAGGTCGGTTTCAAAACCGATCAGCCCGCGCATCGGCACGAGCGCCTCGACGGACACCTGGTTGCCGACGTGGTTCATGTTCGTGATCTGCGCCTTGCGACCGGACAAGTTTTCCATGATCGAGCCGAGGTTTTCACTCGGAACTTCCACGAAGAGCTTTTCAATCGGTTCAAGCGGTTCGCCGTTGGGGTCTTTTTTCCAAAGCACCTCCGGACGGGACACCAAAACCTCGTGGCCCTCGCGGCGCATCTGTTCGACGAGAATGGCAATCTGCATTTCGCCACGGCCGCTGACGGCAAAAATTTTCGGATCGGGAGTCTGCGCAATGCGCAGGGCGACATTGGTGCGGATTTCCTTCACGAGCCGGTCCCAAATATGGCGCGCGGTGACGAGTTTGCCGTCCTGTCCCGCGAGCGGGCCATCGTTCACGGCGAATTCCATCTGAATCGTCGGCGGATCAATCGGAATGTACGGCAGCGCGGCCCGGAGCTCCGAGTCGCACAGCGTCTCACCGATGAACACATCCTCAAATCCGGTGATCCCGACGATGTCGCCGGCGTGGGCTTCCTGGATTTCAATCCGCTTCATGCCCTCGAAATGGTAGAGCATGGTGATCTTGCCCTTGGTGATTTTGCCGTGACCGTGGCGGCAGATGGCGGGATCGCCAACCTTGACCTTGCCCTCATAAATCTTCCCGAACGCGATACGCCCGAGATAATCGCTGTAGTCGAGATTCGCGACCAGCACCTGAAAACCCTCGCCGGCCTTCGCCCGCGGCGGCGGGATGTGCTTCACGATGGCGTCGAAGAGCGGCTCCATCGTGCCAGTCACGTGGTCGAGTTGCTCCTTCGCGTAGCCCTGCTTGGCGGAGCAATAAATGAACGGAAAATCCAGTTGTTCATCGGTGGCGTTGAGGGAGACGAAGAGTTCAAACACCTCGTCGAGAACCTTTTTCGGGTTGGCGTTCTCGCGGTCAATCTTATTGATGACGACGATGGGCTTGGCACCGGCTTCGAGCGCCTTGCGGAGCACGAAACGCGTCTGCGCCTGCGGGCCTTCAGCGGAATCCACCACGAGCAGCACGCCGTCAATCATGTTCATGATGCGCTCGACCTCTCCGCCAAAATCGGCGTGTCCGGGGGTGTCCACGATGTTGATGTGGAAATTCTTGTATTTGAACGCGGCGTTCTTGGCGCGGATGGTGATGCCTTTTTCCTTTTCGAGGTCCATCGAGTCCATGAGGCGCTCCTCGGAGGACTCGTGCTGGTTGGCGCGGAAGGTGCCGGATTGTTTCAGGAGGCAGTCCACGAGCGTGGTCTTGCCATGATCAACGTGCGCGATGATCGCGATGTTTCGAATGTGCTGCATATCGTAAATGACCGGTTCACCCATGCCGCAGTGTAACCGGCGCCGCAAACGGGCGCGAACGGGAATCGCAGGCGACCGCCTGCCGGACTTGGCTACGGGTGTGACCGAGTCGCGCAGGATGACAGGTTGGCGGCGAAGGTCAAGCCTGTCGCGGCATTTTATCTAACTGCAACTTCTTTCTTGCGAGCGCAGCACTTCGATCGGACATCTTGGGGAGAGTTTCTAGGTCGGACCAACCACGTCGCCTCGCGGAGTCCTGCGAGGACCCAGCATCGGCCGTGATCGTTCGCGCCGCGGCCAGCTTTCACGACCCGGATCAAACATGGATTGGGCCCGGCGGCTCCGGCGGCGCAGGCAGGGACTGACGCTTGAGCTGGCGAAGCTCCTGTTGTTGGCGCAAAAACAATTCATGTTCGGCCTCGGAGGTTTCCGGCTGGTGCATCCGCTGAAGCACGGATTGCAACTGGCGGTCGAGGAATTGATTGCGCAACCACGTGGCCACATCGGCCAACTGCTGCCCCGGCCGCTGCAACGGACGATCTTCAGCCACGGCGGCGGTCACCAAATTTTGGATGGCGGCGGAATCGCAGGTGTCGAGAAACGCACCGAGGCTGCTCCAAGATTGACGGCGCTGCGCCTCGAATCGTCGCGAAATAATGTCGCGAACAAGCGGATGCAAAATCCAGTTCACGTCAAGATGGGCCGCGCCCCAAACCGCCAGTTCTTCGTGCAAAAAAAGCAACTTCAACAGCCAGGTTTCCTGCAAGTTCGGTGGCGCGATGGGAACCTCAGCGGACGTATCTGGCTTTTCCTGGGCCGGCGGCAAGGGCGTCCGGGCGGCGGATTTTCTGAACTCGGCGCGGACCGATTCGGGCGCGACCCCGAGGCGCAACGCGGTCTTCTGGGCGTATTTGTCCACGAGTACGGCGCTGCCAGTTTTGTGAACGGCCTCGGCCATGCCACGCAACACGGCGAGCCGGCCTTTGTCGGCGTTGATCTCGTTCGTGGCACAAAGGCGGTTGAGGTGGAAATCAAAAAAACCTTCCGCGCTCGCAATCAGGTTTTGAAAGGCCGAGCCGCCACGTTCCTTGATGAAACTGTCCGGGTCGTGCGGCGCGGGCACGACGGCAACACGCACGGCCAAACCGGCGGCGAGCAGATGATCGAGCGAGCGCACCGCGGCGTTTTGGCCGGCGTTGTCGGAATCGAAACACAACACCACCTCGTCGGTGTAGCGTTTGAGAATGCGCGCGTGCTGGTCGGTAAACGCGGTGCCCTGCGGCGCAACGATGTTTTGCACGCCCGCCATGAAGCAGGCGATCAAGTCGAGCTGGCCTTCGCAGACGATGGCGCAGCCGGCGTCGAGGATGGCGCGCTTGGATTTGTCGAGGCCGAAGAAGACTTTGCTCTTGGTGAAAATGGGCGTTTCGGGGGAGTTAACGTATTTGGCGGTTTTCTCGTCACCGGACAAAACACGGCCGCTAAAACCAATTACCCTGCCCTGCTCATCGCAAATGGGAAACATCAGCCGGCCGCGAAACCGGTCGTAGTAATTTCCCGTTTCCTCTTTCCGAATGATCAGGCCGGCCTGCTCCACAGTGGCGAGTTCATGGCCTTTACTTTTCGCCCAGTTGACCGTGTCGTCCCACGCGTCCGGCGCGGCGCCGAGCCGGAAAAGTTTGATCGCTTCGTCCGTGACTCCGCGCCGGGCGAGGTACTCGCGCGCCACCTGGCCGGCGGCTTCGTTGGCGAGGCAGTTCTGCCAGCGCTGCGTGATCTGCTCGTGGATTTGCAGCAGCGTGTCCTTGAGATGGCGCGTTTCGATTTGCGCGGGATTGTTCTCGAATTCAAGCGGGATTTTCGCGCGGTCGGCGAGACGCTTGACAGCTTCGGGAAAGGTGAGGTTTTCGTAATCCTTGACGAAGGAAAAAACGTCGCCACCTTTGTGGCAGCCGAAACAATGGAAAATCTGCTTATGGGGATTGACGTTGAAGCTGGGCGATTTTTCCTTGTGGAAAGGGCAGAGCGCAACGAAGTTCGCGCCCGCACGCTTGAGCGGCAGGTAGGCGCCGATCACATCCACGATGTCGCTGGCCGCGCGGATCTGGCCGAGCGTGGCCGGAGAAAAAAAGCCGGGCATGAGTACTTCGCCCGGTGGCCGGCCGCGACCGGCTGCGGCCTACGGCATGGCGAACTCGGGCATTTTTGATTTACCTGGTTGCTTGGGCTGACTCTGGTCCGGCGCAGTCGGTTTGATGAGCAGCACGGCGAGTTGTTTTTTGATCCACGAACCCGTTACCGACTGCTCGAACACTTGCGCCTGAACAGACTGCAGGGTAGGAAAAAAATTACTCCCGTAAACATCATTCTGAAATTTCAAGTCAGCGCGCACTTCGGCGCTGCTGTAGAGGCGGGCGTTCAGCAGGGCCATCCCGGCGATCAAAACGCAGGCGAACCGGACGATCCCGGCGAACATGCCCAGGTAAAATTCGCTGCGACCGAAGGCGTCGCTGCCAATCAACCGGTCGGCAAGCTTGCGTTTTAGGAACAGGAAGATACTGGCAATGATCACGCCTGCGCCGGCATAGGCGAGCAGGTACCCGAACAACTGGCCCAGCCCGGTGACTTGGGCGAGTTGGCCGCCCAGCGGTTGATACAGGAAGGCGCAACCCAGAAGGATCGCAACCCATTTGAACATGCCGATGAGTTCCACCGAAGCGCCATGCTTGCGGCCCTGATGGTAGCCCAACACCAGGGCAATCACGACCAGCAAGTCAAACCAATTAAAGGGCAGATGCTCTAAATTCATACACTATGCCGCGCGTCTCGCCATCGGCGGAACACGCTGCGAGGTTTAGAGCGGGTTTGATGCCAGAATAATACTGGCCAAGGCCCCCGCTTTTGACCGACCTTTCCGCAAAATGGCCAGCCGCGGAGTGCCCTCAGCGAGGATGGCTGCTCAACCATTCATGGATGGCGGCGGCTTGGGGGAGGTGAGGATCGGCTTCCAGCGCCTGCAAATAATGCTCGCGCGCACGGGCTGGCTGGCGCAGCGGCTGCGCGTAGAGATTGGCGACCGCCAGTTGCGCGCGGGCGTCATTGGGGTGGGCCGAAAGCAGGCGTTCCAACTCGTTGGCCGCGTCCACGGGATAATTAGCCTGCTTGAGCGAGAGCGCAAAATTGTAGCGAGCGTCGGCCGAATCCGGGCGCAACATCAGCGCCGTTTCATAAGCAGCCAGCGCCTGGGCGAGCCGACCCGCCGAGGCCGCTGCCAGACCTAAATCGTAATAGGCGTCGTAGTACGCCGGGTCCAGTTGAATGGCCCGGGCGTAGGCCTGCATCGCTTCCGTCAGCCGATTATCCAAATGCGCCCGCAAGCCCTGCACCAAAACTTGATGCGCCGCGGTATTGTCGCCGGCAGCGGGAACATGCGGCGAAAGGTAAGTATAGCGCGGCAAACCCGGCGGCGGAGCGGATGTTCCCGGGTCCGAGGCGTCTTTCGGCTCGGTTTCGACACGCGGAATCGTGCTCCTGCCAATCGGAGCGGGGGCCGTATCGTGATGAAACAAATTCAGCGGATTTAACTTTTGCAGAAAACCCTTCTTATGCGGCGGCGGCTCGCCGTCCACCTCGACCGGGTCACTGCCGGGATTCCCCGCCGCGACAACTGGCACATCCGAGGCGGTCTTGATTGGTGGCTCCGCCCGCAACCGCACCGTTTCCGGTCCTGGCGGCGCAAGCTTCGGGGCCGTTTTGGCCGCCGAGGCGACGGTCTGGGTGCGCGCCTGGGTGCCGCGCGGAACCAGGTTGGTGAGTGGTTTTGGTTCGGTAACGCCAGCCAAAGGCTGATCGGCAGGCAGCGTTTCGCCGCCGGGGCGAGGCGTTCCGACAAATTCGACTTGCAGTCCTTTGACCGCGTCGTTGGCCGCTTCCCAACTTGCGCCACGAACAGGCAGGGCGAGGTACTCGCGATATTTTTTCAGGGCCAGCTCGCGGTTGTTCAGATAAACCTGCTGGACGATCGCGAGATTGAGCAAGGCCGGCGCGTAATTGGTCTGTTGTCGCAGCGCGGCTTCGAAAAACTGCACAGCCTCGCGTGGCCGGCTGCGTTCCAGACGGGTCAGCCCGATGCCGTTCAAAGCCTCCGGATTTTGCGGCGCGAAGTGGAGGGCCCGGGCAAAGCTGGCTTCGGCCGCAGCCAGTTCGCGAGATTGAGGGTCGGCGTGCGCGGCGCGCAACTGGGCCGAGCCGAGGCGGAGCCAGCCTTCGAGCGCGTTGGGCCGGCGCAGGGTGTAGGTTGTGAATTCAGCCTTGGCGGGTTCGAGCCGGTTTTGCTCCAGCCAGAGGCAGCCGAGGTTGAAATGCGCCTCGAACAAATCGTGATCCAGTAAAAGCGCCTTTTGATAGGCCGAGGCGGCGTTGGTAGGGTCGCCGGCACGGTGCAGCGCCAGGCCGAAATAATTCCATGCCTGGGCGTTCGTGGTCAGCAACGCCGTGGCCTGACGCAGTTCGACCACCGCCCCGGCGGCATCGCCGCGCTCCAATAGTTTTTTGCCCTTCAACAGCGCCCGGGGGCCGGACGGCAGGCAGCCCGCCAGTGCCAGGGCCAGGCCGCAGAAAAAAAGCCGGTTCGCTCCGCCCCAATTTTTGATGGTCAGCATCTCGGCTCGTGGTACCATTCGCACCCTGACGTGTCAAGAAACGCACAAAACCATAGCGGCTTTTTCCACCGGATTTTGCCGGCACTGAATTGCCTCCTGCTCCTGGCTCTGCCGGTCGGGGCGCAGACCAACGCACCGTTTTCCGCCGGCGGCACTCTCAAGCAGGCCCAAGTCTGGGTGGTGGAGGACCCGCAGGCCACCGAAGCTTTTGAGCCGAACTCCGACCGGGTTCGGGCCATGGTGGATCGGGGCATCACCCGGCTTACCGGCCAGGCAAGCGTGGCGGCGGCCTGGCGCAGTTTGATTTCCCCGGGCGATGTCGTCGGCCTCAAAGTCTTTTCCGAGCCGGGACCGAACAGCGGTACCCGTACTGCCGTGGTGGTGGCGGTGATTCAAGGCCTGCTCGCCGCCGGCCTTCCGCCCAACCGCATCGTGGTCTGGGACAAACACCAGACCGATCTGCGACTGGCCGGTTTTTTTGCCCTGGCCCGACAGTTCGGTGTGCGCGTCGTCGGCAGCGCGGAATCCGGTTATGATGAAACCAAGTTTTACGACACCCCGTTGATGGGCAACCTGGTGTGGGGCGATTTTGAATTCGGCCAGAAAGCCGCCGGAGTCGGCCGCAAATCATTCGTCTCGAAACTCGTCAGCCAGAACCTGACCAAAATCATCAACCTCACGCCGCTGATGAATCACAACGAGGCCGGCGTGTGCGGCAACCTTTACAGCCTCGCCCTGGGCAGCGTGGACAACATCAACCGCTTCGAGTCCGAACCGGCGCGCCTGGCCTCGGCCGTGCCGGAAATCTACGCCCTGCCCGCATTGAGCGACCACGTCATCCTGAATATTGTGGACGCGCTGGTCTGCCAGTACGAAGGCGAAGAGCGCAGCTTGCTGCATTATTCCGTGGCGCTCAACCAGCTCCGTTTCAGCCGCGATCCTGTGGCGCTGGACGTAACGTCCATCCATGAACTGGCGCACCAGCGCGAACTGGCCCACGCGCCGGTGCTCCGGCCGAATCTTGAATTGTACAACAACGCCGGACTGCTCGAACTCGGCGTGGCCGACTTGAAACGCATCCAGATCGAAACCCTGCGTTGAAATCAATTTTACAAGGTGCCTGCCTTTGGGAGGCAGGTTTCAAAAACGAATCGCCGGCCAGGGTGGCCGGCGACTGCTTTGATCGTATCGGGCGGCAGGTGATCTTCTGTTGGATCAGGCTTGGGCCACTTTTCGGCGCACGGCTTCCACCGCGACCAGGCTGAGGCCCAGCATCGCCATGGTCATTCCGCCGTCCGGAACCGTGGCGAAACTGGTGTTAATGCTCGCGGTGGTTGCGCCCTGGCTGTTCAGGCTGACTATGTCAGTCAGCGCATAGGGATACGTGCCAGGAAGCAGACCGTTCGCAGATGCCAGAATCGGCATGCCTTGGACGGGAATCGTGGCAATGGCGGAACCTGCGTTGAGCGGGGTGCCGTTGGCATTCAGGCCACCGATGACGTTGGCCGTATTGCCATAAACCACCATGCCGACGTTTTCCGGCGCACCGTTGACAACGTGACCGGTCATGGTGGCATTGATGGAACCAACCCCGGTAAAGGCTGTGTCGGAATAGGAGATCCACAGACTGCCACCGGCGGAGGAGGTCGCTTGAATCGCAATGTTCATTGAAGGAGCCGTTGCACTTCCTTGACTAGGTTTGGTGATGCCGGTCGAGATGACTAAGGTCCACACCCCAATCGTTCCATTGAAGGAGGCAACGCCGGAAGCATTTGCAAGGACGGTCTGAACGGGACCAATCCCGTCAGTGATATACAATGTGGCTGTAGGTACGGCGCTGACCACGCTCGTTATACCGAACAATATCGCGCCCGCAATGAAGTTTTTAATCGTTTTTTTCATAATGTGTCTTTCCTGTTTTGTTTGGCTGGTTCACCTGCAACTTAACACCCGTTTACATTTTTTTATTAGCTTTAATCGTTCCACAACAACAATATATTAAGCAATACTACTCAACCACCTGGTTTGCAGATTGTTAGCGCAAAAGAGACTGCAAACCGTATTTTTTTAAAATCAAAGGAGTCGTAAAAAATACCGACGAGCAATTCGGGTTTATTGCGGATATTCACCCCAAGTCATTCTAAAATAGAATCTTATACATCATTGAACCATTGTAAGCAAATCCGACAAGATCAACGGATAATTGAACGATGGTCAGGACGCAGCAGAACCTCTGGACAAATGGATTGGGCAAGCCCCGCAACCGGCGTAGCAGTTCCAGGAATACAAACGCATGTCCGTTCCTGAAACAAAAAGAGCATCCGGGCGAACCCGGATGCTCTTGGTGAAACTTCAATTATCGGCGTCAGCCCATGAGCGGATTTTCCGCCGGCGCGACCGGTTCTTCCGGTTCCGGTTCATCCGGCAAATCCACCAACAGCTTGAGATGCACCTTGCGGTGATGATCAAAGCCGCTGCCGGCCGGAATAATGTGACCCATGATCACGTTTTCCTTGAACCCGCGCAGGTAGTCCACCTTGGCGCGCGTCGCCGCCTCGGTGAGCACGCGCGTGGTGTCCTGGAAGCTCGCGGCGCTCAGGAACGACTCCGTTTCCAGCGAGGCTTTGGTGATGCCCAGCAGGACGGGCTGCGCTTCGGCGGGCTTGCCGCCCATCTTGTCCACGCGCTCGTTCTCGCCCTCGAACTCCAGCTTGTCAATCTGCTCGCCCCACAGGAACGTGGTGTCGCCCGGTTCGGTGATGCGCACCTTGCGCAACATTTGGCGGACAATGGTTTCGATGTGCTTGTCGTTGATGGTCACGCCCTGGAGGCGGTAAACTTCCTGCACCTCGTTGACCAAGTGTTCCTGCAATTCCTGCGGTCCGCAGACCTCGAGAATTTCATGCGGGTCAATCGGGCCTTCGGTCAACTGCTGGCCTTTCTTGACGAAGTCGCCCTTGAAGACGATGACGTGTTTGCCGATGGCAATGAGATGTTCCTCTTCGAGGCCGGTTTGCGGATCCTTGATGAGAATGCAGCGCTTGCCGCGCACGCTCGCACCAAAGTCCACCAGGCCGTCAATCTTGGAGATTTCGGACGCGTCCTTCGGGCGGCGCGCCTCGAACAGTTCGGCCACGCGCGGCAGACCGCCCGTGATGTCCTTGGTCTTGGCGCTCTTGCGGGGCGTCTTGGCCATGAGTGTGCCGGCGACGATCTTGTCGCCTTCATTGACCACGATGTGCGCGCCGGAAGGAATGGCGTAGTTCGCGGCAACCTCGCCGTGGTCGTCCATGATGATGATCTGCGGATGCAAATCTTCCTTGTGCTCGATGACGACCATCGCTTCCTGCTGGGTCGTCTCGTCCATTTCCTGCTTCATGGTGACGCCCTCGATGATGTCGTGGAACTTCACCTTGCCGGCTTTCTCGGAGAGAATGGGCACGTTGTAAGGATCCCACTGGATGAAGGTTTCGCCCTTCTTGACCTTGCCGCCGTCCGGGACGGAAATGACCGCGCCGATGACCACGGTATGGTTTTCCAGTTCGCGTCCGTCATCCGCGTGAATGGCCACCGAGCCGTTTTTGTTCAGGACGATGCTGTTGCCGTCTTCGAGTTGGACGATGCGCAATTCGTTGTAGCGGATCGTGCCGTCCACCTTCGCCTTAATCTGCGGCTGCTTGAAGACCTGCGAGGCGGTGCCACCGATGTGGAACGTGCGCATGGTCAACTGCGTGCCCGGCTCGCCGATGGATTGCGCGGCGATGATGCCCGTGGCTTCGCCCAGCTTGACCAGCTGGCCCGTCGCCAGATTGCGCCCGTAGCAGAGCATGCAGACGCCGTGTTTGCTTTCGCAGGTGAGCACGGAGCGGATTTTCACCTTCTCCAAACCGGAGAGGTCAATGGCTTTGGCCTTGATCTCGTCAATTTCCTCGTTGGCCTTGACCAACATTTCCTTCGGATTGAGCGGATTCTTGACGTCGTCGCAAGAATGACGGCCCACCAGGCGTTCGCTGAGCTTGACGACTTCGTCCTCGCCCTCGTGAATCGCCTGGACCCAGATGCCGTTGCTGGTGCCACAGTCGCGTTCGCGGATGATCACGTCCTGCGCCACGTCCACAAGCTTGCGCGTCATGTACCCGGAGTCGGCGGTCTTGAGCGCAGTGTCGGCCAGACCTTTGCGCGCACCGTGCGTGGAGATGAAGTACTCCAAAACGGTCAAGCCTTCGCGGAAGTTCGACAAAATCGGCTTCTCGATGATGTCGCCGCTGGGCTTGGCCATGAGGCCGCGCACACCCGCCAACTGGCGGACCTGCTGCTTGTTGCCACGCGCGCCCGAGTCCACCATGAGGAAAACCGGGTTGAATTCCTTCTTGCCCTGGTTTTGCTCGAGCGTCTTGAACATGACGTTGGAGATCTGGTCCGTCGCGTGCGTCCAAATATCCACGATCTTGTTGTAGCGCTCGCCGGAGGTGATGACACCTTTGCGATGCTGCTTCTCGACTTCCTTGATCAGCTTCTGCGCGTTCTCGATTTCCTGATCCTTCTCCTTCGGAATGATCATGTCGTCAATGCCGATGGACACGCCGGCCTTGGTCGCCTCGCGGAAGCCCAGTTCCTTGAGCTTGTCGAGCATGATGACGGTCTTCTCGTGGCCGCAAACCTTGTAGCAGCGCCAGATCAGATCGCCGAGTTCGGACTTGCGCACCGGCTTGTTCGGGAAGCCGAGTTCCGGCGGCCAGATTTCGCTGAACAGCACGCGGCCGACGGTGGTTTCAATGACTTTCTTGTTCGCGTCGCCGAGCACGGTTTTCTTGCCGAAATCCGGGTTGGCCAAACGGATGCGTTCGTGGGTCGTGACCGCTCCGTCGTCAAAGGCGAAAATCGCCTCGGTCTTGGAACCAAAGAGTTTCAAGGTCCGCGTGTCCGTCGGCATCGGCGTGCGCGGCTCCGCGGTGATGTAGTAACAACCCAGCGTGATGTCCTGCGTGGGCGTGATGATCGGCTTGCCGCTGGACGGGCTGAAGATGTTGTTCGGCGCCAGCATGAGCAGCCGCGCTTCCAATTGCGCCTCGACCGACAGCGGCACGTGAACGGCCATCTGGTCGCCGTCGAAGTCGGCGTTGTAGGCGGTGCAGACCAGCGGATGAATGCGGATCGCTTCGCCTTCGATGAGTTGCGGCTCAAACGCCTGCACCGAGAGCCGGTGCAAGGTCGGCGCGCGGTTGAGCATCACGGGATGTCCGCGCGTGACTTCTTCGAGAATGTCCCACACTTCGGTGGTCTGGCGTTCGATCATTTTCTTCGCGGAACGAACGGTGTGAACGTAGCCGAGTTCCTTCAACCGGCGGATGATGAACGGCTCAAACAGCACGAGCGCCATCTTCTTGGGCAAACCGCACTGGTTCAATTTCAGTTCCGGGCCGATGACGATCACCGAGCGGCCGGAATAATCCACGCGCTTGCCGAGCAGGTTCTGGCGGAACCGTCCGCTCTTGCCCTTGAGCATGTCGCTCAGGGATTTCAGCGAGCGGTTGCCGGCGCCGGTGACGGCGCGGCCGTGACGGCCGTTGTCAAACAGCGCGTCCACCGCCTCCTGCAACATGCGTTTCTCGTTGCGGATGATGACTTCGGGCGTCTTGAGCGACAACAGGTTTTTCAACCGGTTGTTGCGGTTGATGACGCGCCGGTAAAGATCGTTCAAATCGGAGGTGGCAAAGCGTCCGCCTTCGAGCGGCACCAGCGGGCGCAAGTCCGGCGGAATCACCGGCAGCACCGTGAGAATCATCCATTCCGGCCGGCTCTTGGAGGCCATCAAGCCCTGGAGCAGTTTGATGCGCTTGGCAATTTTTTTGCGGATCTGCTTGCTCTTGGTTTCGGTCATCCCGACCTGGAGCTGTTCGATCTGCTTGGCGAGATCCACTTTCGACAACGCCTCGCGCACCGCTTCGGCGCCCATCTTGGCGAGGAACGCGTCCGCGCCGTAGGTTTCGCGCGCTTCGCGGTACTCGTGCTCGCTCAGCAACTGGTTTTGCTTGAGCGGCGTGGAGCCAGCATCAATCACCAGGTAATCCTCATAATAGATCACGCGCTCCAAATGCCGCGCGGTCATGTCCAGCGCCAGGCCGATGCGGCTGGGCATGCACTTGAAGAACCAGATATGGCAGACAGGCACGGACAGTTCGATGTGGCCCATGCGCTCGCGGCGCACGCGCGCCAGCGTCACTTCGACGCCGCAGCGGTCGCAGACCACGCCGCGGTGCTTGATGCGCTTGTACTTGCCGCAGGAACATTCCCAGTCCTTGACGGGACCGAAGATGCGTTCGCAGAAGAGCCCGCCCTTTTCGGGCTTGAACGTGCGGTAATTGATCGTTTCGGGGTTTTTCACCTCCCCTTTGGACCAGGAACGGATGGCGTCCGGCGCGGCCACGGAGATCGCGACGTAATCCACCTGGTTGACCTTGTCCAGCCCGAGGATTTCGCGGGCGTTTTCTTTTGAGCTAGTCATACAATTTTTTTCGAGGTCAGGTTTCGGGTCAGATCGCCGCCAGAGCGGAAGCCGGGTTTTCCGTCGCCGCCTGCTCCACCGGGTTGGTGTAGCCGACTTTCACGTCGAGGCATAGCGACTGCATTTCCTTGACGAGCACATTGAAGGATTCCGGAATTCCCGCCTCCAGCGAGTTGTCACCCTTGACGATGCTTTCGTAAATCCGCGTGCGGCCCTGCACGTCGTCGGATTTGACGGTGAGCAATTCCTGCAACGTGTAAGCCGCGCCGTAGGCTTCCATCGCCCACACTTCCATTTCGCCGAAGCGCTGGCCGCCGTACTGCGCCTTGCCGCCCAGCGGCTGCTGGGTGACGAGCGAGTAAGGACCGACCGCGCGGGCGTGAATCTTGTCCGCGACCAAATGGCCGAGTTTCATCATGTAAATGTAGCCGACCACGACTTCCTGGTCGAAGCGTTCGCCGGTGCGGCCGTCGTGCAGGTGGGTCTTGCCGTTTTCGCCGATCAACGGATGGCCCAAAGCGGCCTGCTGCTGGTCGCCAGCCTGCTTGAGGTACTTGCGGATGTCCTTTTCCTTGATGCCGTCGAACACCGGCGTGGCAAACTTCAGACCAAGTATTTTCGCCGCCCAGCCGAGATGCGTCTCGAGCACCTGCCCGACGTTCATGCGCGAGGGCACGCCCAGCGGATTCAACACGATGTCCACCGGAGTGCCGTCCGCGAGGAACGGCATGTCTTCCTCGGCAACGATCTTGGCGACAACACCCTTGTTGCCGTGACGACCGGCCATTTTGTCGCCGACCGAAAGCTTGCGCTTCGAGGCGATGTAAACTTTCACCGATTTGACGACGCCGCTCTCCGAGCCTTCGCCAGCCTCGGCGCGTTCCATTTCCTCGTCATACTGCATCTGCAAATCATCGAACTTCTTTTTGAAGCTGCCGATGATTTCATTGATCTTGTTGCGGATCGGCGAGGGGTCAATTTCGATGCGGTCGTAGACCGTGGCAAGTTTGCGCAGGAGCGTCTTGGTGATCTTGCGGTTGGCCGGGATGATGATTTCGCCGGTTTCGCTGTTCACCACGTCGAGCGGAATTTTTTCGCCGAGCAGAATGTTGCTCAACGCCTCGGTCAACTGGTCGCGCAGTTCTTCGGTCTTCTTCTTGTGCTCTTCCTCGACCTGCTTGGCGTGCTTTTTCTCCTCCGTCGAAACGGTTTTTTCACGGTCCGATTCCTTCTTGGAAGAAACCTTGACGTCCATGACGATGCCGTAGGTGCCGGACGGCACCTTCAGCGAAGTGTCCTTCACGTCCGCGGCCTTTTCGCCGAAGATGGCGCGCAGGAGGCGTTCCTCCGGGGCGAGTTCGGTTTCGGATTTGGGCGTGATCTTGCCGACGAGAATGTCGCCGGGTTTGACTTCCGCGCCGACGCGGATGACGCCGTCGGTGCCGAGGTTTTTCAACGCCTCATCGCCGAGGTTCGGGATGTCGCGTGTGATTTCCTCCGGCCCGAGTTTGGTGTCGCGGGCGGCGACTTCAAACTCGTCAATGTGAATGCTCGTGAAAATGTCTTCCTTCACGATCTTCTCGCTGATGAGGATGGCGTCCTCGAAGTTGTAGCCGTTCCACGGCATGAACGCGACGAGCGCGTTGCGGCCGAGCGCCAGTTCGCCGTCCCGGGTGCAGGGGCCGTCCGCGATGGTCTGGCCTTTTTTCACATGGTCGCCCTTGTGAACGAGGATTTTCTGGTTGATGCAAGTCGCGGCATTGGACCGCATGAATTTGCGGACGGGGTAAACCCAGACGCCTTTCTCGGCGTCGGTTTTGAGTTTCTTTTTGCCTTCGGGCATTTTGCCGTCGGAGGTGATGACGATCTGGTTGCCGTTGAGCGAGGCGACTTTGCCCGCTTCCTCGGCGACGATCACGGCACGGGAATCGCGCGCCACGCGCTCTTCCAACCCGGTCGCCACAAACGGCGCCTCGGTGACGAGCAGCGGCACGGCCTGGCGTTGCATGTTGGAACCCATCAACGCGCGGTTCGCATCGTCGTGTTCGAGAAACGGAATCAGCGACGCCGCCACGGACACCAACTGCTTGGGCGAGACGTCCATGCAGTCCACACGCGCGGGTTCAAGATCCACGAAATCGCCCTTGCCACGGCAAACGACGCGGTCCTGGGTGAAGTTGCCGCGGTCGGACACGGTGGAATTCGCCTGCGCGATGAAAAACGGCTCTTCGCGGTCGGCCGTCAGGTAGTCAATTTTTTCAGTGACCTTGCCGTTTTCAACTTTGCGGTACGGCGTTTCGAGGAAGCCGAAATCATTGATGCGCGCAAAGGTCGCCAGCGACGCGATCAAACCGATGTTCGGGCCTTCGGGCGTTTCCACCGGGCAAATGCGCCCGTAATGTGACGGATGCACGTCGCGGACTTCGAAGCCGGCGCGATCACGCGAGAGCCCGCCGGGTCCGAGCGCCGACAAGCGGCGTTTGTGCGTCAACTCCGCGAGCGGGTTGATCTGATCCATGAATTGTGACAATTGGCTGCGGCCGAAGAAATCGCGGATCACCGCCGAGAGCGCCTTGGGATTGATCAGCTTTTGCGGCGCCATCGCCTCCAAGCCTTGATCGAACAAGGTCATGCGTTCCTTGACCAGGCGCTCGGTGCGCGCCAGGCCGACGCGGCACTGATTGGCCAGCAGTTCGCCGACGGTACGGACGCGGCGGCTGCCCAGATGGTCAATGTCGTCCAGCGAGCCTTCGCCTTTTTTGAGGCGCAGCAGATATTTCGTCGCGGCCACCAGGTCGTCCTTGGTCAAAATGCGCGAGTCGCCGCCCTTGATGCCAAGTTTCTGGTTGATCTTGTAACGGCCCACGCGGCCGAGATCGTAGCGCTTTGCATCGAAGAACAGCCGCTTGATCAGCGCGCGTGCATTCGCGGCCGTCGGAGGATCTCCGGGACGGAGGCGGCGGTAAATATCCTTGAGCGCCTCCTCCTCATTTTTTGCCGGATCCTTCTTCATGCACTTGATGACGATGCCCTCGTCGGCGGTCGTGTCCACGACCTTGATTTTGTGCACGCCGAGTTCCGCGATCTGCTTGACCACGGCTTTGGAAAGCGGCTCAAAGGCGCGCGCGACGACCAGACCTTTGTCCGGGTCCACCGCGTCTTCAACCAGCACTTTGTTCGGCAAGTCGTCCAGTTTTTCCGCGTCTTTGACGCTGATCTCTTCGATGTCGTAGAAGAGCTTTAAAATTTCCTCGTCGGTGCCGCGGCTTTTGTCGGCGTCCTTGCTCTTGCTTTCCTTGGTTTCGGGCGCCTCGAGGAAGCTCAAGGCGCGGAAGAGCGTGGTGGTCAAAAATTTCCGCCGGCGTTTTTTGCGGTCGAGATAGACGTACAGCAAATCGCTCGTGTCAAACTGCGCCTCGTACCAGGAGCCGCGATCCGGGATGATGCGGAACGAATGCAAAGTCTTGCCGTTCGGATGCTGGGTGGCTTCAAAGGCCAGACCGGGCGAGCGGTGCAACTGGCTGACAATGACGCGCTCGGCGCCATTGATCACGAACGTGCCCTGCGGGGTCATCAGCGGCAGTTCGCCCATGAACACCTTTTCTTCCTTCGTGCCCTTTTCTTCCTTGAGCAGGAAGGTGACGTAGAGCGGCGCGCCATAGGTCAGGCCCTCGCGCAGGCATTCCAGCCAGTCGAGTTTCGGCTCGCCGATTTCGTAGGAATGGAAATCCAGCACGCATTTGCCGTCGTAACTTTCAATGGGAAAGACTTCCGTGAACACGGCCTGGAGGCCGAGGTTCTTCCGCTTGGATTGCGGCACCTCCGCCTGCAGGAAATCCCGGTAGGAATCGGTCTGCAATTCGATCAGGTTGGGCGGGGCGATGATTTCTTTGATTTTTCCGAAATTAATTCGTTCTGTTACGCGTGTTGGCATGGTGACCTTATTCAATGGCCGGCTGGGCCGGACGGTTCAGTTTCAGTTAAACGACACAAGGCAAGCCTCTGGTTCCGCAGAGCACTTGCCGATTCTCCCGCCACGATCCGTGACGGCGATGTTATTCCGACGGCTGATTAAGCTGGGCGGCTGTTCGGGGCGGCCGGCGAACCGGCCGCCCCAAAGTGTGAGCCAGTTACTTGACTTCAACTTTCGCGCCGGCTTCTTCCAGCTTCTTCTTGGCGGCGTCGGAGTCCGCCTTGTTGGCACCTTCGAGCACGGGCTTGGGTGCGCCTTCCACCAGCGCCTTGGCTTCTGCCAGGCCGAGGCCGGCTTTGACTTCGCGCACGGCTTTGATCGCGGCGATCTTCTTGTCCGCGGGCACGGAGACGAGGATCACGTCAAACGTGTCCTTGGCTTCCGCGGGAGCGGCGGCGCCGGCAGCGGCACCACCACCGGCAGCGGCAACCGCGACTGGCGCGGCGGCGGTCACGCCCCATTTGGTTTCAAGTTCTTTGACGAGATCGGCGATTTCAATCACCGTCGCGTTGCTCAATTGTTCTACGATATTTGCTTTGTCGAGTGCCATACTGTCTTACTTGCCTTTCATTTCGTCTCGTCGTCGCCGCGGCCACGGCGGTTTCAGTTCACTGCCTGCGAACCGACGATTTACGTTATTGTTGGTTTGTTGCTCCACTTCCCGCGATGGGCGGAAAACGGAAATTGTTCACGGATCACGCAACTTACTTCACGCCGCCATCGGCGGCGTGATACCAGCCACGCGATTTCAAATTCAGCCCTTCTCCGCCTTTGCTTGCAGCACCCGCGCCAACTGGCTGGCCGGCGTGTTGAGCAATACGACCAGTTTGGTGGCCGGCGCGTTCAAAACGCCCAGCAGTTTGCCCCGCAAAACTTCGAGGCTCGGCAGATCCGCCAGCGCCATCAAGTCGCGTTCCGCAAGCTTCTGGTTGTTCAGATAACCGAACTTGACTTTGAGCTTGTCGAATTCCGCCGCGAACGTTTTCAGCGTCTTGGCGGCGGCGGAAATGTCCTTCTTACCGGTTACGACGGCGAGCTGCCCGGTCATCTGGCCGTTCAAATCCGCGACCCCCGCTTCCTTGGCGGCGATGCGGAAGATCGAATTCTTGACCACGTGGACTTCCGAGCCAGCCTTGCCAAGCCGCTTCCGCAGTTCGGTCAGGTGCCCGACGGTCAGCCCTTTGTAATCCACCACGATGAAGAACGGAGAGGCGTTCAACCGCGTGAGGTATTCCTTCGTTAAAATTTGCTTTTCTGCGCGCATAGCTCTAGTTCGTTTGAAATTTTAGTGAACCGCGAATTCCTTCAAGTCCACGGACACGGGCGGACTCATCGTCGCCGACAAGGTGCAACTATGGAGATAGGTGCCCTTCAAACTGTTGGGCCGCGCTTTGGCGACCGCTTCAATGACGGCCCGCGCGTTTTCCTCGATCTGCGGCGCCGGAAAGGACGCCTTGCCCACGGCGACGTGGACGTTGCCCGCCTTGTCCACTTTGAATTCCACCCGGCCGGCTTTGACTTCTCTCACGGCCTTGGCAGTGTCTTCGGTCACGGTGCCGGTCTTGGGATTGGGCATCAACCCGCGCGGTCCGAGCACTTTGCCCAGCTTGCGGACTTCCACCATCGCTTCGGGCGTGGCCACGGCGACATCGAAATCCGTCCAGCCGGAATTGCACTTGGCAATCATGTCTTCAAACCCAACAAACTCCGCGCCGGCGGCGCGGGCGGCATCAGCGGAAGGTCCGCTTTTGGCAAAAACGAGGACGCGGACGACCTTGCCGCTACCGTGCGGAAGCGGGACGGTGCCGCGCACCATCTGGTCGGATTGCTTCGGGTCCACGCCGAGCCGGAACGCGAGATCAACGGTTTCGTTGAACTTGGCCTTCGGGAACTTGGTCAGGACTTCGACGGCGGACTTGAGCGGATAAGATTTCTTCTTATCCACCATTTCGAGTGCTTTTTTGAATCGTTTGCTGGGCATTATGTTTGGTTGCGGTGCAAGCGAGCTTTCGGCTCTCCCGCGGTTTTTGTTCTTCACGTTTCACGTTTCTCGAATCACGATTGAATCGTGAACCGTAAAACGTGAACAAATTTCAATTATCCGACGACCTCGATCCCCATGCTCCGGGCGGTGCCAGCGATGACGCGAACCGCGGCCTCTTCCGAAGACGAGTTCATGTCGTCCTTCTTAAGTTTGACGATTTCCAAAACCTGTTTGCGCGTGACTTTGCCGACTTTGTCTTTGTTCGGCGTCTTGGAACCGGCGGTGATGCCGGCAGCCTTCTTAAGCAGCACGGACGCGGGCGGCGACTTGGTGATGAACGTGAACGACTTGTCTTGATACACCGTGATCACCACGGGAATCACCAGACCGGCCTGATCCTTGGTCTTCGCGTTAAATTCCTTGCAGAAGCCCATGATGTTGACGCCGTGCTGACCGAGCGCGGGGCCGACGGGCGGCGCGGGATTGGCCTGACCGGCCGGAATCTGCAATTTGATCTGTCCTGTAACTTTCTTTGCCATGATTTTTCTTCGTTAAACTGTTAAATCGTAAAACCGGATTCCGCCGCGCACTGAACCGAGTCAACGATTCAGCGCCTCAGCCCATCACGCTTTTTCCACCTGCCAGTATTCCAATTCCACCGGCGTGTTGCGCCCAAAAATATTCACCGTGACTTTCAACTTGCCACGTTCCGGCTCGATTTCCTCGATCACGCCGCTGAAGTTCAAGAACGGCCCGTTGTTGATCTTGATGGTTTCGCCCACGGCAAAACTGACCTTGGGCCGCTCGGTTTCTTCCGATGCCGAAATCTGCGCCTTGATGGACTCGACTTCATCGGTCGGCGTCGGCACCGGCGGTTCGCCGCCCACGAACCCGATCACACCCTGGGTTTCTTTGATGAAATACCAAGGCTTCTCGATGATGCGCTTGTTTTCATCGAGCAAGACCATATCTACAAACACGTAACCCGGCCAAAGTTTCCGGTTGGAAACCGTTTTCTTCTGATTGCGCACTTCCACCACCTTTTCCATGGGCACGAGCACCTCTTTGATGTACTCGCCCATTTCCTCGGGCTTGATGCGTTTTTCGATGCTTTCCCGGACTTTCTGTTCCTGGCCGGAAAGCGTTTGGATGACAAACCACTGGCTTCGCATGGCGCGTATTAGGTTAACCAACGGGCCACCACCGTGAAGACCGCGCTGACCAGGGCGGTAAAACCGCCGAGCAGCAGGATCGTCACCGACACCAGCACGGTCGAGCCGATCAGCTCATCCCACGTGGGCCAGGTGCATTTGCGCAATTCCTCGCGGGTTTGCTGAATGTAATTGGACAGCCGCACGAGCTGGCCCTGCCACCACAAAATGGCAAAGGCCACCCCGACGACCGCCACCCAAATTAAGGTCACTTTTAAGTTGCTCACAAAAAATCACTGGCGGAGAGGGAGGGATTCGAACCCCCGGTACGCTTGCGCGCACAGCGGTTTTCAAGACCGCCGCAATAGACCACTCTGCCACCTCTCCAGATCAGCAGACTGGCACGGCGTGCAGGACTTGAACCTGCAACCAACGGTTTTGGAGACCGCTACTCTACCAATTGAGCTAACGCCGTAACCGTCGTGCGGCATCTTCGCCGCTGCCGACAAAAAAGGAGGCGGGGGTGGAACCACCCCCGCGCTCCGGCAAACTAAATTCCCACTACTTCAGCACTTCGGACACACGACCGGCACCGATAGTGCGGCCGCCTTCACGAATCGCGAAACGCAAACCCTTTTCCATCGCGACGGATTTTTGGAGTTCGACGTCCACCGCGACGTTGTCGCCCGGCATCACCATTTCAACACCGGTCGGCAGCGTGAGCGTGCCGGTCACATCCGAGGTGCGGAAATAAAACTGCGGCCGGTAATTGGTGAAGAACGGCGTGTGCCGGCCACCCTCGTCTTTGGTCAGGACGTACACTTCCGCCTTGAACTTCGTATGCGGCGTGATCGAACCAGGCTTGGCCAAAACCATGCCGCGCTCAACTTCTTCCTTCTTGGTGCCGCGCAGCAGCACGCCGACGTTGTCGCCTGCCGTCGCACTGTCGAGCAGTTTGCGGAACATTTCAATGTCCGTCGCCACGGTCTTGCGGGTATCCCCGAGACCGACGATTTCAACTTCGCTCATCTTGTTGAGCGTTCCGCGCTCCACACGACCGGTAACGACAGTTCCGCGGCCTTCAATGTTGAACACGTCCTCAATGCACATGAGGAAAGGCTTGTCGTTTTCGCGCACCGGGTCGGGAATAAAACTGTCCAGCGCGTCCAGCAAATCCTGGATCGCTTTTTCACCTTCCGGCTTGCCGGCCAGCGCCGCAGTGGCGGAAGCGCGCACGATCGGCGTCTTGTCGCCCGGAAAACCGTATTTGGTGAGCAGGTCGCGAATTTCCATCTCGATCAACTCCAGCAGATCGGCGTCGGCCAAATCCACCTTGTTGAGGCACACCACGATGCTCGGCACGCCGACCTGGCGGGCCAGCAGAATGTGCTCGCGCGTCTGCGGCATCGGGCCGTCGGCGGCGCTGACGACGAGGATCGCACCGTCCATCTGCGCCGCACCGGTGATCATGTTCTTGACATAATCCGCGTGACCGGGGCAGTCAACGTGAGCGTAGTGCCGCTTGGGGCTTTGATACTCGACGTGCGACACGGCGATGGTAACCGTCTTGGTTTCGTCGCGCACGGTGCCGCCTTTGGTGATGTCCGCGTAGGAAATCGGCGTGGCCAGGCCCTTCTTGGCTTGGACCTCGACGATGGCGGCGGTCAAAGTGGATTTGCCGTGGTCAACGTGGCCGATGGTGCCGACGTTCACGTGAGGTTTCGTTCGTTGAAATTGTTCTTTTGCCATTGCTTTCTCCTGCGGTGTTTATGTCTGGTTGCTTACGCTTCGTTATGTTGTTCTACTTTTTTACTTCAAATGGAGCCCATGATCAGGATTGAACTGATGACCTCGTCCTTACCAAGGACGTGCTCTACCAACTGAGCTACATGGGCACCGGCCAACGCCAAATTGATCCTGATTGCGAAAAACGACAAAAAAGCAACGCCCCTGCTTTTTTCTTTCAAAAAGCCAAGGGGCTGGCGTTTTTTCGTTCTCTACGGCCCAATGACAGTGCGCAAACTACGGAATGTTCCCGGCCTTGTCAACGGGTTTGTCAAATTATTTCCGACTATTTTTCAGACCGCTCAAACTAAGCCTTCCGACGGAACAAAGACCGCAGCCGCCCGCCCGATATCCCCAAAAACCTCCCTTTGTTGCAAATCAGCACCAGCGCTGGTTACCGTTAATCCCCCGTGGCGCGCCGGACCGGAGCCTTTCCGACTTGAGCACGCCGACGAATGGCAGATTGCGATGGCGTTCGGCATAATCCAATCCGTAGCCCACGACGAAAAGGTTGGGAATCGAGAAGCCAACATAATCCGCGCGGACTTGCGCCACGCGGCGCGCCGGTTTGTCCAGCAAAACACAGGTTTTGATGAGGCGCGGCTTGAACGCTCGAAGTTTGGGCAGCACCCGGCTCAGTGTTTTGCCCGTGTCTAAAATATCGTCCACCAGCAGCAGGTCGCGGCCTCGCACATCCAAGCGCAACTCCTTGGTAAAAACCAGTTCGCCCGTTTCCGTGCCCGCGCCGTAGCTGGAAACGCCGATAAAATCCAAGCGCAAGGGCAAATTCAAATGCCGGAGCAAGTCGGCCAGAAACATCACCGTGCCGTTGAGCAGCGCGACGACCACCAGTTCGCGTCCGCGAAAATCACGTTCGATTTCCCGCGCCAGGGATTTGACGCGGCGGGCAAGTTGCGCGTCAGTAATGAGCACACGGGCAATTTCCGCGCGCCAGCGCACGGGGACATTGGATTTTCGAATACGTGTTTTCGTGCTCACCGTTTCCAACCGCAGGAAATCATAACCGGCTTTCGGCGGCTGCCGAGAAATCTTTTACTTTCGCCGCCGGGTGGCGGAACGCCCCCAACCGTCAGTGGTATTCTTGAACCGTCTTGACGGCGTAGCCGGATTTTTTCAGCGCGGCAATGCCCAGCACGGCGGCCTTCGCGCCGCTCAATGTGGTCATGATCGGCGTGCCGGTATAGACCGAGGTCGTCCGGATTTTGATTTCATCCGCGCGGGGCACCGCGCCGCTGGGCGTGTTGATCACCAGTTGAATCTCCTTGTTCTTGAGGAGGTCGATCACATTCGGCCGGCCTTCGAGGAGTTTGAGCGTGCGCTGGACTTTCAGGCCGGCTTTTTCCAGAACAGTCGCCGTGCCGCTGGTGGCAACGAGTTCAAAACCCAGCTCCGCGAAATGCCGGGCCACCGTGGCGACCTCGGTTTTATGCGCGTCACTCACGCTGAAGAAGACCTTGCCGCCCACCGGCAAGGGCGCGTTGGCGGCCATTTGCGATTTGGCGTAAGCCACCCCGAGATCGGCATCCAGGCCCATCACCTCGCCGGTGGAGCGCATTTCCGGCGAGAGCAAAATGTCCTGCCCGTGAAACCGGTTGAACGGAAAAACCGATTCCTTCACCGCCCAATACTTCGGCCAGATTTCCGCGGTGAACCCCAGTTGCTTCAAGGTTTTGCCCGCCATGACCTTTGCCGCCAGCTTGGCCAGCGGCACCCCAATGGCCTTGCTGACAAACGGCACCGTGCGCGAGGCGCGCGGATTCACTTCGAGGACGAACACGTCGTCGCCTTTAACGGCATACTGAACATTCATCAGGCCGATGACTTTCAATTCGCGAGCCATCGCGTGAGTGTACTCGCGAATCGTGGCGATGACTTTCTGTGAGAGCGTGTGCGGCGGAAGGACCATGGCGGCGTCGCCGGAATGCACGCCGGCGAATTCGATGTGTTCCAACATCCCGCCCATCACAATCGTGCCCTCGGCCGGATTTTTGAATTGGCCAACATCCGCGATGCAGTCCACATCCACCTCGGTCGCGTCCTCGAGAAACTTGTCCACCAGCACCGGCCGCTCGGGCGACGCCTCGACCGCAAACCGCATGTAGTGCTGCAATTCTTGATCGGAGTAAACAATCTGCATCGCGCGACCACCGAGGACGAAGCTCGGCCGGACCAGCACGGGATAGCCGAGTTGCTTCGACGCCACCAGCGCCTCGGCTTCGTTCGTAGCCAGGCCGTTGGGCGGCTGCGGAATGTTCAGCTTGCGCAGCATCGCCGCGAACAGCTTGCGATCCTCGGCGATTTCAATTTCCTGCGGACTGGTCCCGATGATGTTGACGCCGTTCTTCTGGAGGCCGAGTGCGAGGTTCAGCGGCGTCTGCCCCCCAAACTGCGCGATCGCGCCCCAGCACTTTTCCCGCTCGTAAATGTGCAGCACGTCCTCCAGCGTGAGCGGCTCGAAAAAAAGTTTGTCGCTGGTGTCGTAATCGGTGGAGACCGTTTCCGGATTCGAGTTGACCATGATGGTCTCGAAGCCGTCTTCCTTGAGCGCGAACGCCGCATGAACGCAGCAATAGTCAAACTCGATCCCCTGCCCGATCCGGTTCGGCCCGCCGCCGAGAATCATCACTTTCTTCGCCGTGTTGCCTTTGACTTCGTCGTCGCCACGATCGTAGGTGGAATAATAATACGGCGTGTAGGCCTCGAACTCGGCGGCGCAGGTGTCCACCAACCGGTAGCTCGGCACGAGGCCGAGTTTCTTCCGCTCGGCGCGGATGGCGTCTTCGGTTGTCCCGGTCAAATGTGCAATTTGCCGGTCGGAGAAACCGAGCGACTTGGCTTTGGCGAGTTGGTCTGCGTTCATCGGCATTTCAAAATCGGGCCAAGCAAACCGCAAACCAACGGCGGTGTCGAGCAGGAATGAAATGCGGAAAAGTACAAAAGTGGTCCGCGCAGGAGAAAGCTCAAAGCTGCCGTTTGCCGACCTCGCGACTTAATTTCCCCCGGCCCACTTTGGTTGCTGCTTCAGATGAAAAAGCATCTCGCCAGCTTTGCGGACGAGCAGCACGCCTTCGGCCTCACGGTTCGCGTAGGTTTCGAGGTTGATGCTTTTCGGGTCGCGGTAACCGAGGTTGATTTTCCGGCAGATTTTTTCGGGAATACCGGTGGCAAGCGTGACTTGGATGCGGCATTTCTCGACGCCGTTTTCCATCTTGCCGATGCCGCGGACGTGCGTGCTGTGCGCCAGGATGCCCCACGGATGGTGTTTAAACTTATCCCATTGCGTCAGGAAATAATCGCGGCAATGGTAGCCGATCTCCTCGATGATCTTTCCGTGTGTGACGGAAATCTCCGTGACGTGCAGCGCGTAGATGATGAGTTCGCCGCCGTCGGCCACGACGGGTTCAAGCTTATACATCCCCTTGCCCGCGACCCAGAGATCGTCATACATCGGCGGCATGTTGGAAACCACGGTCTGAAACGGCTTGTCCTTATAGACGATGTGAACCTGTTTGGAGAGTTCGCTCGCGGCGTCCCAAGCAGCCTCGGGCGTGCCGAAGGAAAGGCCGACGAGTGATTTGTCCGGCGCGACAACCATCGCAAAGCACGCCTTGCTGACCTTCACCAAGGCGCCCGCACGATCCACGACCTTGCGGACCGGCGTCCATTTGTTGCCGATGATCATCGGATTGGTGACGACCGCGCCGAGCCAGTGGAAAAAATTGAGAATCTTCGGTCCGCCGACGCCGGGGAACAGATATTTGTTGCCGCCGGAGAAACCCACGACTTCGTGCGGAAACACCGGTCCGACGATGATGACCTGGTCGTAGTTGAAGACGAGCTTGTTGATTTCCACCGGCACATCCAGCGCGAACAAACCGCCGGTGAGTTCCTTCACCTCGGCGGAAGTCAGCGCGCCGATTTCCTGGAGCGCGGCGGGATTGTCCCATTCGTGGTTGAAGAAGCGGACCTTTTTGAACTCGCCGCGATGTTGTTCGACGGAAATTTCCAAGCGATTACAAATCGCCTCCTCGCTCATCGGCGGATGCGTGCCCAGCGCGACCAGCACGTCGAGTTCCTTGGTCGCCGCGCCGATTTGCTGGAAAATGGTTTTGAACAGCAGTCCGACCGGCGCGGTGCGCGTGTGGTCGGGGACGATCAGCAGGATTTTTTTGCCGCGATAATCGGCGTCGGGCAGCGCCTGAGTGACCACCTCAACGACTTGCGCGTCGGCTAATTTTCCGGGTAAGGCGGATTTGGAAATCGCGTTCATAAACTCGAATTAACTTAACAAGATTTCCCGGCAAATTGCACGAATTTTCACGAACGGGAAAGCCGGTTCAATTCGCGAGGCTTGGCAGATCCCGGGCCCCGCTATTCGTCCGATAAAGCGGCGGATTGGGCCCGGCGGAATTCCAGGATGACGCGGAAGCCGCAATCGCTCGCGCGGCGCGCCGGGCGGAGGTGGCTGAGGTTGGTGACGGCCAGTTGCTCTGGCGTGGAATCCTGCCAGGAACCACCGGCGAGCCACGGGCGCCGCGCCCGGTCGTTCGGGTCAAGATCGCCGCACAACTCGCAGACGTTGCCCGCCAGATCGAATAGTCCCAGCGAATTCGGCGCAAAGCTGCCGACCGGCGCGGTGCCGGAATAACCGTCATTATAACCGCTGATGAAGGGGTGGGGCGGCAACCGGGTTTGGATTTCCTCGCCGGCGAAATTTCCCGCGCCTTTCGGGGGCGGCCAGGCGTCGCCCCAGACAAAGCGACTGGCACCGGCGGCCTGCTGAAACTCGGCGGCGGTCGGCAGCCGGTAACCCTGGTTGGTGGCAATCCAGCCGGCGGCGCGCTCGCGCGTTGTGAGCCAGTCGCAAAAAGCCACCGCTTCGTTCCAACTGACACCCACCACGGGATGATCGGGACTTTGTTCAAACTCCGGATTGCGCCAGGAATGGCCGTTTTCCTTCCAGGCATTCGCGGCGTCAATGGAAAGCATGTGGTTTCCGGGAGCGCGGCCGATTTCGGCGACATAGGCATTGAAATCCCGCAGGCGCGTTTCCCAAATGCTCAACAATCCGGGTACACCGGGAACCGGAACGAATTTCATACCGAGACTGTTTTCCCATTTCAGGCCCGATTGCGGGAAAACGCCCGGCGCACTGGCCGCCAGGCCGGAGATGGCGGGAAAATGGCGGCGGTAAAATGCCGCGGTTGCGAGCCAGACGATCAACCCTACGGCCGCAGCGAACCCACACGCGGCCCAAATCCCCTTCGAACCGGCGGGAGCCGTTTTCGGCGCGAGGCCGACTTCCGGTTCACGCTCCGCCGGCGTTTCAATTTCAGCAACGGGCGGTACGTCTTCGGAAACTACCGATTCGTGCGGATCGTTTTCCGGAACCGCCGCGATCTCGGCCGGCGAGCTATCCGTCAAGCGAAGCAGCGCCGCGACTTGTTTAACGGTTGCCGGGCGATCGGCGGGCAGCTTGGCCAGACAGGCGGCGACAGTGGTTTCAAACTCGTCAGGAATTTCAACATCTTCCAGGCCCAACTCCCGCAGCCGCTCGTTCAAACTGGGCGGCACCAGGTCGAACACCTGATCCTGGATGTTGCCGTGATAGAAAGGCGGTTTGCCGGTCAGCAGTTCATAAACGGTCGCACCGAGCGAATAGATGTCATCGGCCATGGTCGGCGGCTCGCCGGCCCATTGCTGCGGGCTCATGTAAACGTCGGTCCCGACGACGCGCAAATCCACGAAGTCGCTGGTGCGGGTGCGGTGGAGTGTGCGCGCCATGCCAAAATCGGTGATCTTGAGCTGGCCGCGGGCGTTGAGCATCAGGTTGCTGGGGTTGAGGTCGTGATGGACGATGCCCGCGTGGTGATGCGCGTAATCGAGCGCGTCGCACAGCGCCAGCAACCACGGCTTGATTTCGCCGGCGCCGAAAAGCTGGCGCGGCTTGTCAATCTTCAGCGTCGCCAGCGACCAGCCGTCCACGAACTCCATCATGATCGCCGCCCGGCGTGTGTCCTGGAGAAAATCGTGGATGCGGACGATGTGCGGATGGCTCAACTTTTGGTTGCGCCGGGTTTCGTGCTTGAGCCGCTCGACGGCGCCGCGCTCGTGCAGCAGATGATCCGCGAGAAACTTAAGCGCGACTTCCTGCTCCAAAACGCGGTCGTGCGCCAGCCACATCACCCCCATGCCGCCCCGGCCCAGCAAACGCCGGAGATAAAACCGGTCAAAGACCCGTTGGCCGACGGCCAAGACGTCCGGTTTGGAGGGGTTGCGGTCGGGCGGCATGGATCATCTTGTAAGCCCGCGAACGCGGACTGTCGAGCCGCAAACGGGAAATGAAACGTCAAACGTGAAGGTCCGCGGAGGTTTCACGTTTCAGTATTGCGGTCTCAAATTGTCTGGCTCAGATAACCGCCATCCACGCGGAGGTCCGTGCCGGTCACGAAACTGCTGGCCTTCGCGCTGGCGAGAAAAACGGCGGCCCCGACCAGTTCGTGCGGTTCGCCAAAGCGGTTCATCGGCGTGTGCGCCCAGATGGATTTGGTGCGGTCGCTGGGCGAGCCATCGTCCTTGAAGAGCAGTTTGCGGTTCTGTTCCGCCGGAAAAAAACCGGGCGTGATCGTGTTCACGCGGACACCTTTCGGCGCCCATTCGCGGGCGAGGAACAAACTCAGATTCAGCACGGCTGCTTTGGCCGCCGAGTACGTCACGACACGCGACAGCGGCAGATGCGCGGAAACGCTGGCGATATTGATGATGCTCCCCTTGCCGCGTTTGCACATGGCCGGGCCGAATTCCTGGCAGGGCAGGAAAACCCCGCCGACGAGGTTCAAATCGAAATTCGCCTGCCAGGCTTCTAGCGGAATCTTCTCAAACGGATTTTCCGCAGTGACGGTGACTTTCGGATCATTGCCGCCGGCGGCGTTGACGAGAATTGTTGGCGCGCCGAACTTGGCTTCGATCTGCTCATGCGCTTCGGTGAGGCTGCAGCGCGAGATGGCGTCGCAATTGAAAAAAGCGCCCCGGCCGTTTTTTGCCTCGATGGTTTTGACGCGGGCCGCGCCGCGCTCGGCGTTTCGTCCCAGCACGGCCACTTTCGCGCCCGCCTCGGCGAGGCCTTCGGCAATCGCTCCGCCCAATGCCCCCGTGGCGCCGATGACCACGGCCACTTCACCGGACAAATCAAAAAGTTTCATAAAGCCGGATTGTGCGGAAGGCCCCCCATGACGGCGAGCAGAAAAAAATGCGGATCGCTGCTGCGCGCCCAACCCTCAATTCGCCTTTCCACGAAATTCCGTTTTCCTTGCGGCCAAATCCAGATCATCATTCGGCGGCATGAACAAATACCGGCACGTCATCAATCTGGGCATCCAGAACAACCTGACGTACCGGTTCAATTTTCTGGCACGGGCGATTTTCGGTCTGATTCCGCTGATCGCCATCCTGTACGTTTGGAAGGCGATTTATGCGAGCAAGGGTGCGGCGGGCGCGGTCGGCCCCTACTCCTTCGCCGAAATGGTTTCTTACTACATCCTAGTCACAGTTGTGGACGCACTGACAGCGGTGAACGAGGACGACTGGCAGATCGCCGCCGACATCAAGGATGGCAACATCAGCCAGTTCCTGCTCAAGCCGATTGATTATTTGTGGTACCGGCTCTGCCTGTTTATTTCGGGACGCCTGACGTACCTGGCCGTGGCCACGGTGCCGCTGGTGCTGTTCATTGTTTGCCTGCACCGCTATTTTGTGTTGCCGCCGGATTGGATGACCCTTGGGCTGTTTCTGGTTTCCTCGGCGCTGACGGCGTTGATCCAGTTTTTCACGTCCTACACGATGGCCCTGCTTGCGTTCTGGGTGATGGAAGTCTCGACGTTCATTTTCATCCTGTTCGCGTTTGAATACCTCGCCAGCGGGCACTTGTTTCCGCTGAATATTTTGCCGCCGTTGGTGGAGCGACTGCTTTATTTCACACCGTTTCCGTACCAGCTTTATTTTCCGGTGAGCATTTACCTCGGCAAAAACACGCCCGCAGAACTGGCGCGCGGCCTGGCGGTTCAATTCGCCTGGGTCGTGGCGGCGTATTTCCTGGCCCGGTTCGCGTGGCACCGGGGAATCAAAAGATATGCGGCGGCGGGAGGATAAGAGCATGAGTCAAGAGTCAACCAAGCAGGCCGACGCCGCGCCCGCCCTCCACCACCACCCTTCGACGCTCGGCCGTTACCTTCGCATTTACGCGGCGCTGTGGAAGAACTCGGTCACGCGGGAAACGATGTTCAAGGGCAATTTCCTGCTCTGGATCTTCGTCGAGGTGCTGTGGTTTGCCATGCAACTCTGTTTCATCAGCGTCCTTTATCTCCACACCGATACCATCGGCACTTGGAAAAAATGGGAGGTGGTGATGCTCATCGGCGCGAGCCATTTCATTCAGCAAGTCTTCCAGGCATTCTTCCTCGTCAACTGCACGAACCTCTCCGAACTGATCCGCACGGGGAAATTTGATTTCCTGTTGCTGCTGCCGATCAACACGCGCTTCGTCGTTTCGCTGCGCCAGGTGGATTTGGGTGCGTTCGTCAACGCCGGTTCCGCACTGGCCGTTCTGGGTTATGCCGCGCACCAGATGCACCTTGCGCCCAGCGCGCTGCACCTGCTCATCTTTTTCGCGCTGTGCGTCGCCGGCATTGTAATCCATTACTCGCTGATGTTTCTGCTGGCGACGATCAGCTTTTTTACGGTGCGCGCCCAGGGCATCGTGTGGGGTTATTACAATCTGTTTCAAATCGCGCGGATGCCGGATGAGGCGTTTCACGGCCTGTTCAAGGCCTTTTTCACGTTCGCGCTGCCGATGCTCTTGGTATCGAATGTCCCGGTGCGGGTGCTGGCGGACAAACTGGACCACCCTGGTTCCGTGCTGGTGCTGCTCGCGATGAGCGTGGTTTGTTTTGTCCTTTCGGAACTGGGCTGGCGCGCTTCATTGCGGCGATACACCAGCGCCAGTTCGTAGCCGCCTCGCGGAAGCAGATGCTTTCCCGCCTAATCAAAACTCCGCGCGTCCGGAGAGATAGGTTGGGATAATTCATTCGTGGCGATGAAGCCAGTTGCTGGGGCAAAATGCTCTTGATACCAAGTCTCTATAACAATCGGTAAATATAGCTTGTAAGAGGGCGGGTTGTTGGGCAGGGTCTGGCATGGCAAGAAAACGAACCAAACTGGCGAT
>Ga0209698_10000118_pt1 | contig 78006 bp, 68 predicted proteins | sample LitLauG_LLR_2012_FD_187203 | JGI IMG/M metagenome (GOLD analysis project Ga0209698, IMG submission 187203) | Freshwater sediment microbial communities from Pennsylvania, USA - Little Laurel Run_MetaG_LLR_2012 (SPAdes) (version 2) | ecosystem: Environmental > Aquatic > Freshwater > Creek >... | reverse complement strand
CACGGCGAAGTCCACCTGGTTGGTGGCGATGGTGAATTCGCGGCCGATGGCGCTCCACACCTGCACGTCAATCTTCGGCCCGTAGAACGCCGCCTCGTTTTCCACCCTCACGTATTTGATGTCGGACTTGTCCAAAACCTCCTGCACCATCGCCTCGGTCTTCTTCCACAACTCCGGTTCATTGACGTATTTCTTCCCCATGCCTTCTGCCGATGAAGTGCTGAAGCGCATGACATATTTCTCAATGCCGAAGATTTTGAAATACTTCAGATACATGTCGTTCACGGCGCGGAACTCGTCGGCGAACTGTTCCTCGGTGCAATAGATGTGCGCGTCGTTCATGTTGAGCGAACGCACGCGCATGAGGCCGAACAACTCGCCGCTCTGCTCGTAGCGATAGCAAGTGCCGTATTCCGCGAGGCGCAACGGCAAGTCGCGGTAACTGTGCGGTTCAGCCGCAAAAATGCGGTGATGATGCGGACAGTTCATGGCTTTGAGGTAGTAGCGTTCGAGGCCCGAATCGGTTTCCGGCGCGACGCCGGAAACGGCAGGCAGGACGCCCGCGCTCCCTGAAACTGCGTGCGAAGAACTTTGCGCGTGTTCCTGCGTTTGGGGAGCACACGCGTCTCGCGTGTTCTCCTCGGCGTCGCGCCGAGGAGCGTTGGGCGTCCAAAGCCACGGATAATTCTCATCCTGCTGCGCGACACCCGAATCCCACGGATTCCGGCAAATGTAATGAAACTTTTCTTCCATGTCCGCGTCGCCGCGCAGAATCCGGTCGAACGATTCTTTTTCCCAAACTGGATTGCCTTTCGTCTGCTGCGCCTTGTTGATTTCATGCGCGGTGAACGATTTGATCGAATGTAAAATTTCCGAGAGCGGCCAGAAAACCGGTTTACCTGCGTGATCTTGTTCTTTGATCTGCGGTTCAAAAAGTAAATGGACATGATCAGGCATCACGCAGGCGGCATAGAGTTCGTAGCGGCGTTGCTCGTGCATGAAGATCAGACTTTTCAAAACAATGTCGCGGGCTTCTGGTGAGAGCGGCTGCCGCGACACCGTGCTAAAAGTGACCATGTATTTCGCCCACGGACGCTCGAAGTGCGGCAGGTTTCGTTTTGAATACTTTGCGCCGCCCGAGATTTCCGGCGCGACGCCGGAAACAGCACGCGAGACGCGTGCGCTCCCCTTTTCATTTTGCGATCCGGCGTTTTCACGCAGTTCCATCGGCGGAAACATGCTCTCCGCGTAATACGGCAGGTGGCCGGAGGTTTTATACATTTTCTCCTTGGCCAGATGCGGCGTGCGGACGCGGACGTAGCCGGCGGCGAATTCGGTTTCCTTGGCCAGCTTCTCCAGTTCCTCGACGAGCACCGTGCCCTTGGGCAGCCATAGCGGCATGCCCGGCCCGACAAATTCCGTGTCAATCGCGAACAGCCCCATCTCCGCGCCGATCTTGCGATGGTCGCGGCGCTTGGCCTCCTCGATCATCTTGAAATACTCGTCGAGCTGCGTCTTGTTCTTGAACGCCGTGCCGTAGATGCGCTGAAGCTGCGGGCCTTTTTCGTCGCCCTTGTAATACGCGGCGGCCACGCTGGTGAGCTTGAACGCGCCGATGTTGCCGGTGCGCATCACATGCGGCCCGGCGCAGAGGTCAACAAAATCGCCGTTCTTGTAATACGAAATCGGCTCACCCTCGGGAATCTGTTGGAGCAAATCCAGCTTGAACTTCGAGGCGTTGCCGGGCCGTTCGCCCAGTCCACCGAGGCGTCCGCTCGACGCATCAGCAATCGCCTGCTCGCGGGTGACCACAATTTTTTCAAACGGATTGTTCGCCTTGATTTCCTTTTTCATCTCCGCCTCGATCTTCTCAAAATCTTCCGGCGAGATGCGGTGCGAACATTCGAGGTCGTAGTAAAAACCGTTTTCAACGGGCGGGCCGTAAGCAAACTGCGCGTCCGGCCAGAGCCGCAGGATGGCGGTGGCCATGACGTGCGCGGCGGAATGCCGGATGCGTTCCAGCTCGGTCATCTTCGCTCGGTCGTCGAGCGTCTTACGTTCCGGGTTTGGTTGCCCCGGTTGCGGATTCTTATTTTCTTCGGCCATAAATTTCCAGATGTGATGTTACCAAATAAAAACGCCTCGCACGGTGGGTGTGAGGCGTCGGCGTTCGCGAGTTGGACGCGAACGCTAAATCGTAGTCGTGGTGTTCAGTTTATTGGACACGCCAAAACCATAGCTAAGCCGCGCGAGTTAGGCAATTCCGATTTTGAGGCACGCCCGACTTGATTTTCCGGGAGGACGGCTGACGACTTGCGCACAGCTCGTTCCGTCGGCAGCTAGCGCCCGCCGCTGTCAGTCGCTTTCAATTCCACCAGCTTCACATAATCCAGCCCGAACATGAAGCTCTTGACCGCCTGGGGATTTGCGCCGGTGATTTCAACCGTCAGCCGGTGCTCGCCCGCCGAAAGCGTGTGCGCGCCCCAATCGAGTTCGCCGGAAGGAACGACGCCGTCGTGGAAAAGGTCAACCGGCTGGCCGAGCTTTGCTCCGTCGAGCGAGAACTGCACGATGCCGTAATCCACGGCTTTTGTGAGCTGCGCGAACAATTTGTATTTGCCGGCCTTGGCCACGGGCAGGGCGAGGACCAGTTTGGCGCCAGGTTTGGCCCCGGTCCACCAAAGCTGGGCTTCGTTGCTCCAGGTTTCCCCCCAAGCGGTCATGTCCTGCTCCGACGCATTGCCGCCGGTCCGGGAAAGAACTTTCAGCTCCTCGCCTTCGATGACGCCGGGGATTTTTATCGCGCCCGTTTGCGCGTAATAATTGGTGCGCTCCTCCACCGGCACCGGGAAATAGGGATCGTTGCCGCCGGGGGCGAGATACCAGAAAACCGTCGAGGCGAAGCGCGTCGGGCGGCTGTTGGGGAAATATTTTTCGAGGTAACCCTCGAATTTATTTTGAAACGGAACCTGGTCGGAAATGTGCCAGCGATTTACCGAGAGATGGCCCTTGTTGTTGCCGTCGTTGTGGGTCTGGTTGTGGTAGGCATGTTGGAACAACGCCGGACTGCCCCAGGCATAACCGAAATAATCCTCGGAGCCGGTGCCGAAGGTGGAAGGGAATTTCTCGCCGTCCACGAAAAATTTCTCGTCCCCCTCGCCCCACCAGCCGCCGCGCGGATTCCACACGTGCAGCATCACGCCGACGAAACGTCCCGCGCCGGTGGTTTCCAACAGCGGCCAGTCAATCTGGCGCTCGGGTTCCGTCGGCAGAAATTGGTCGCGATGCCATTTTGCATGGAAGCGGGCGTAGCGCGTGAGGTCGCCTTTGAGTTCTTCGCTAAAAATTTCATATTTGAATTTACGGTCGGAATTGCCTTCGTTGACAAACTTGACCTCGGCGCTTTTCGCAAAGGGCATGAACCAGTTCGCGTAAAACCAGCCGTCCTCGGTGTAGCCGCAGGGCAGCGAGCGATACACGTTTGCGCCGGGCGCGGTGCCGAAAAAATCCCCGAGCGGCGACCAAACGGACGGCGACTTCTCGCTGTCCCAACGAATCTGAATCGTGATTTCGCGCAGCACGTTGCGCTCGGCGGGCGTGAGCGGTGGGTCAAACCGGACGCGGAGGCAATTGATCGCACCGGGGCCGTCCAACTTGTCGCTCGTGAAGCTGCCGCTGCCAACGGGAAGCGCACCCTCGCCGCTGCTGGAGCCGTGGCCACCAGGAAATTTGCGCGGGCCGCAATGGCTGAGAATTTTATCCGCCGCGTCGAGCGCGGCGTTTTCCGCCGGCGACAATTCACGTTTGAACGTCGGCACCTGCGTGCCTGCCGGATAAGTCGTATAGCCGAAATGGTAATACGCGCCCCAGTCTGCATCGGCGACGATCTTGCAGGATTTCTGAAATGGAATTGGTGTGTAGTTATTGCAGCCCTGCGAAACGACGTGAACAATTGCGGATCGCGTGAACGGAACCGCTTTGCCGGAAAAATAATCCGCGAACGGCAAGTCCACCGCCGCGTTGGTGTCGCCGTCGAGATAGATGCGGACGTGGCCGGTTTTCGGCGCGGCGGACCAAATGCGCCAGATGCAGCCCGGCCCGTTCATCTCCGCAAATACGAACTTGTTGCCTTCCTTGCGGACGAAACCAGTGCCATCGTCGTTGGCGTCCCAATGAACGTATTTGCCGCTGGCTTCGTCGTACCGGCTGGCGCGGTCGTAGCTGGAAAACTGCGCGGTCTTTTCGCCCGGCTCCGGCAGCGTGGCGAGGTGTTCGAGATCGGTCAGGCGCTTTACCAAGTCAGGGTAGGTCAGGACCGAATTGGTCGCGGCGGCGAACGAGGATTTGATTGACGCGGTCCAAACTGCAAGCAGGATGGCGAAAAAGCGCTTCGTCGGGCGGCGGGTTTTTGCGCTCATTTTCATTTCAACGGTTTTTGTGGTCGCCGTGGCAGACCATGTCAATCACCACCGTGCTGGCGAGAATCAGCACGTCATCCTCGCCTTCGGCGATGTCCACGCCGTAGGTGTCGGTGAACGCGAACCAGCGCTTGGAAACTTCCGCGATCTGCCGGCCGCCGCGCGTGAAAGTGTATTCCATGTCGAGAAAACTGCCCTGCGCCTCGATGTCATCCGGTCCCGGCACGTCCACGGTGAATGCGCAGCGGAACAAGGTGAAGAGGTGTTTCTTCACCACGGCGGCCAGCCGGCCTTCGCGGTCAATTTCATAAGTCGGCCCCCACGACAGCAATTTTTGGTGGATGAACGCCAGTTCCTTGCGGTTCATGTCCTGGAACGAGAGCTTGTTGCCGATGGTGAACACTTTGCCGTCCACGAAATAGACCTCGTCACCGGCTTCGTTTTTGATAACGAAATCGTCGCCAAAACAAAAGAGCTTTTGTTTCATCAGGTAGCGCATGCCGGGGAGTATAATGGTTTTGTGCCGGCGAAAAAGTGGAAACACTTCGCGGACTTATTTTACCAGCGTCACGTCACCGCCGATGACCCGTTCCAGGTGGCCGTGCTCGGTGCGCAGCAGCAGCGCGCCGTCTTCGCCGAGCGCCTCGGCGCGGCCGCGCAACCGCCGGTCGCCCTGGCCGATGACCACCTCGCGGCCGAGCGTGGCACAATTCACCTGCCACTCGTCGGCGACGGCGGCGAATTCGCCCGCGCCAATCCGCGCGTAATCGGCGTCCAGTTCGCGCAGGAGGGCGGCCGCCAGCGCCGGACGGGAAACCGCGCCGCCGGATTCGATTTTCAGCGAGGTGGCGAGCGGGCGCACGTCGGGTGGAAACTCCGCCGCGTCCAGATTCACGTCCACGCCGATGCCGAGAATGACCTGCTTGACGCGATCCAGCTCCGCGCTCAACTCGGTCAGCACGCCCGCGACTTTTTTTCCGCGAATCAAAATGTCATTCGGCCACTTGATTTCCGGTTTCAGGCCGGTTTCGGATTGGATCGCGCGCACCAGCGCCGTGGCGGCCACGATGGTGAGTTGCGTGACTTCCTGCGGCCGCAACTCCGGCCGGAGCAAAACGGAAAACCACAGCCCGCGGCGCGCGGGCGAAATCCACTGGCGGCCGAGCCGGCCGCGGCCCTTCGTCTGTGCCTCGGCAAAAACCGCGACCCCCTCCTTCACGCCGTCGCGCGCGAGCTTTTCGATGACGTCGTTGGTGGAGGTGGTTTCCTGAAACACGCGAATGTCGCGGCCGATGACCTTGGTGCGGCCGAGGCGCGCGAGCAAATCGTCTGCGTGCAGCAGGTCGGGCGAGTTGAGCAGGCGGTAGCCGCGATGCGGGCTGGCCTCGATGTCGTAGCCGAGCGCGCGGAGTTCCTCGATGCGCGCCCAGACCGCCGCGCGGCTGATGCCGAGCCGTTGAGATAGCTCCGCGCCGGACACCGTGCCGTCGCCCGCGCCGCGCAGTGCCGAGAGAATTTGCGCGTCCGTGGTCATTCAAAATCCAATCCAATGTCCACCGCCCGCGCCGAATGCGTCAGTGCGCCGACGGAAATAAAATCCACGCCCGTCTCGGCGATGGCGCGGACGGTGGAGAGGTTCACGCCGCCGCTGGCCTCGGTCCGCGCGCGGCTCCGGACTTTTTGCACCGCCAGGCGCAACTGCACCAGGTTCATGTTGTCGAGCAGGATGATGTCCGCGCCGGCGTCCGCCGCCTGTTCGACCTGCTCGAGCGTGTCGGCCTCCACTTCGATTTTGAGCTGCGGAAATTTTTCGCGCGCGAGCCGGATGGCGGCGGCCACCGCGTTGGGCGCGGCATCGCGCAACGCGGCAAGGTGGTTGTCCTTGATCAAAATCTGGTCGAACAGGCCAAAGCGGTGGTTGCGGCCGCCGCCGCAGGCCACCGCGTATTTCTCGAGGTGCCGCCAGCCGGGCGTCGTTTTGCGCGTGTCGAGAATCTGCGCGGACGTCCCACGAACGGCGTCCACGAACTGCGCGGTGAGGGTGGCGATGCCGGACAGGCGCTGGACGAAATTCAGCGCGACGCGCTCGGCGGTGAGGATCGCGCGCGCGGAACCGGAAACGCGCAGCATGGTGTCGCCGGCGCGGCTGTGGCGACTGTCGGTGGCCAGCCGGTCAATTTTGATTTCGGGCGAGAGCTGCCGAAAAGCAGCCTCGGCCAGATCCAGCCCGGCGACGACCAGCGGTTCACGGGCGCGCATCGCGGCGCAGGCGGTGGCGGTGTCCGGCACCGTGGCCAGCGTCGTCACATCGCCGGTGCCGACATCTTCGGCCAGGGCGGCGGCGACGGCGCGTTGGATTTCGTCGGGACTGAGCGGTTGCACGGCGCGAGGATGAAGCCGAGTCGAAAATTGGAAAAGGAAAAACGTATCCAGGCTGCAACTCCAGACCGCTGATTACAGCCGGAACTCACGCGCCTGCGCAATCGCAGCGCGCTGGAAAACCAGCGGCCCGGGTTCCCCAGCCATGGCAGAGCCGCTCGCGGAATTCAAAAATGGGCGGTGGCTCTCATCAGAGAAAATGACCGGCGTTCGAGTCAGTTAAAGCCCAGCTTCTGATCCGTGCGAACCGGCGGCATTTCGGGCTGCAAAAATCTTGAAATGAGCTATTGCGGACTCGCAAAGATTTAGTAAAGACTATCTAAATTTGACTGGCCCGGCTGGTGGGCGGCAAAGCAGCAATTAACGATGAGCAGTAAAGTGGCAGGACCAAACGACGGTGGCGAAACCCGAATCGGGTTGCCGCCCAAACAGGGTTTGTACGATCCGCAGTTCGAGCACGACGCGTGCGGACTGGGATTTGTCGTGAACATCAAGGGCAAGAAATCCCATCAACTGGTCACTGACGCGCTGCAAATTTTGGTCAACTTGGATCATCGCGGCGCGTGCGGCTGCGAGGTGAACACCGGCGACGGCGCGGGCATCCTCATGCAGGTGCCGCATGACTTTCTGATGGCGCAGACGGCCAAGCTCGGCTTCAAACTTCCGGCGTTCGGCCAGTACGGTGTCGGCATGTTGTTTCTGCCGAAAAATGCCGCCGAGCGCGAGGTGATCAAGGCGGAGCTGGCGAAAATAATTTCCGACGAAGGCCAAACCCTGCTGGGCTGGCGCGATGTGCCAACGGATAATTCGTCGCTCGGCAAAACCGCCGTTTCCGCCGAGCCGTTCATGGAGCAGGTTTTCATCGGACGGAATCCGGCGTTGAAGGACGACGCGGCGTTCGAGCGGAAACTGTACGTCATCCGCAAGATCGCCGAGCAGCGCATTCGTTACAGCGGGAAAATACCCGGCGGCAAGTGGTTTTACGTTTCCAGCCTCTCCTCGCGCACGTTGACCTACAAGGGCATGCTCCTCACCGAGCAGATGGCGAAGTATTATCCCGACCTCTGCGATGAAACAATGACCACCGCGCTGGCGCTGGTGCATTCACGTTTCTCCACGAACACTTTCCCGAGCTGGGATCGCGCGCATCCCAACCGCTTCATTGCGCACAACGGCGAAATCAACACGCTGCGCGGCAACATCAACTGGATGCACTCGGCGCAGGCGAATTTCAAATCCGAACTGTTCGGCGACGAGATCAAAAAAATCCTGCCGGTCATCAACACCGACGGCAGCGATTCCGCGATGTTCGACAACGCCGTCGAGCTGCTCGTCATGGCGGGCCGCGAACTGCCGCACGTCATGATGATGATGATTCCCGAGCCGTGGGAAAATCACGAGAGCATGGATTCCGAACGTCGCGCGTTTTACGAATTCCATTCCTGCCTGATGGAGCCGTGGGATGGCCCGGCGTCGATGGCGTTCACGGACGGCTTTCGCATTGGCGCGTGCCTAGACCGCAACGGCCTGCGCCCGTCGCGCTACTACGTCACCAAGGACGACATGGTCATCATGGCGTCGGAAGCGGGTGTGCTGCCGATCGCCCCGGAGCGCGTGGCCACCAAAGGCCGGCTGCAACCGGGCCGCATGTTTCTGGTGGACACGCTCGAAGGCCGCATCGTCGCCGATGAGGAACTGAAGAAAAAGTACGCGAGCGCGCAGCCGTACCAAAAATGGCTCGATGAGCACCACGTCCTGCTCAAGGACCTGGCCAATCCACCGGAAGGTTCCGAACCCGCGCATCGCAAGATTTTGCAGCGTCAGCAGGCGTTCGGCTACACGTTCGAGGATCTGCGGTTCATCGTCGGTCCGATGGCGAACGACGGCGTGCAGCCGCTCGGTTCGATGGGCACCGATACGCCGCTCGCGGTGCTCTCGAACAAGCCGCAACTGCTTTACAATTATTTCAAGCAACTGTTCGCGCAGGTGACGAATCCGCCGATTGATCCGATCCGGGAGGAAATCATCACCTCGACCGAGACGATGGTCGGCGCGCGTGGCGGATTGTTGAGTCCGACGCCCGAAAGTTGCGCCTTGATCAAGCTCGAACATCCGCTGCTCACCGACGAGGAGCTGGAAAAATTGCGCCACGTCAACCGCCGCGGGTTCAAGGCGGAGACTTTGCCGATTCTCTTCAAAGCCGCCGACAAGGCGAAGGGTTTGGAAAAGGCGCTCGACGAACTTTTTGCCGCCGCCGACCGCGCGATCAAAGACGACGCCACGATTTTGATTTTGTCCGATCGCGGCATCTCACCCGAACTGGCGCCGATTCCGGCGTTGCTCGCCGTGGCCGGCCTGCATCACCATCTCATCCGCACCGGCAAACGCGGTCGTGTGGGGCTGGTGCTCGAATCCGGCGAACCGCGCGAGGTGCATCATTTCGCACTGCTCATCGGCTACGGCTGCAGCGCCATCAATCCATATCTGGCGTACGACACCATCGACGATCTCATCGCGGAAAAAATGCTGGTCAACACGGACCACAAAACCGCGATCAAGAAATACATCAAAGCCACCGTCAAGGGCGTGGTAAAAACCATGGCCAAGATGGGAATCTCGACGATTCAAAGTTATCGCGGGGCGCAAATTTTCGAGGCGGTTGGCTTGAACAGCGAAGTGGTCAACAAGTATTTCACCTGGACGCCGACGCGGATTCAAGGCGTGGGTCTGGAAGTGATCGCCGAGGAAGCCATCGCGCGGCATCGCCACGCGTTCCCGAACCGGGAAGTCAACGGCGAACTCGAAGCCGGCGGCCAGTACCAATGGCGCGACAACGGCGAATATCACCTTTTCAATCCACAGACGATTCACAAACTGCAGATCGCCTGCCGCCTGAACAGCGCGAAAGTTTACGGCGAGTACGCCGAGCTGATCAACCAGCAGGCGGCGCATCTGTGCACGCTGCGCGGTTTGCTCGATTTTAAATGGGCCGAGAATCCTATTCCGCTGGAGGAAGTTGAATCGGTGGAGTCCATCGTGAAGCGGTTCAAAACCGGCGCGATGAGCTACGGCTCCATTTCCAAGGAAGCGCACGAGGCGCTCGCCGTGGCCATGAACCGCATCGGCGGCCGGAGCAACACTGGCGAAGGCGGCGAAGATCCGGCGCGCTACGTTCTCGAAGCAAACGGCGACTCGAAAAACTCCGCGATCAAACAGGTCGCCAGCGGACGTTTCGGCGTGACGAGCCATTACCTTGTCAACGCGAAGGAACTGCAGATCAAAATGGCGCAGGGCGCGAAGCCGGGCGAAGGCGGGGAGTTGCCGGGCAAAAAAGTGTTTCCGGAAATCGCCAAGACGCGCGGCACGACGGCGGGTGTCGGTCTCATTTCTCCGCCGCCGCACCACGATATTTATTCCATCGAAGACCTGGCGGAGTTGATCCACGATTTGAAAAATTCGAATCGCAACGCCCGCGTCAGCGTCAAGCTCGTCGCGGAAGTCGGCGTCGGAACCGTCGCCGCCGGAGTCGCGAAAGCTCACGCGGATGTGGTTTTGATTTCCGGGCACGACGGCGGCACCGGAGCGTCGCCGCTGTCCTCGATCAAGCACGCGGGCGGGCCGTGGGAACTCGGCTTGGCCGAGGCGCACCAGACGCTGGTGCTGAACAACCTGCGCAGCCGCATTTATGTGGAGACGGACGGGCAATTGAAAACCGGTCGCGACGTGGCCGTGGCCGCTTTGCTCGGTGCTGAGGAATTTGGTTTTGCGACCGCGCCTCTCGTGGTGCTGGGCTGCATCATGATGCGTGTCTGCCATTTGAACACCTGCCCGGTCGGCGTCGCCACACAGAATCCGAAATTGCGCGAGCGCTTCACCGGCAATCCGGATCACGTCGTGAATTTCATGCGCTTCATCGCACAGGAACTTCGCGAGATCATGGCCAAGCTCGGTTTCCGCAAGCTTGAAGACATGGTCGGCCGCACCGACAAACTTGTTCCGTGGAAGGCCATCGAGCATTGGAAGGCCAGCGGCCTCGATCTCACGCCATTGCTGCATCAACCGGACGCCGGTCCTGAAGTCGGACGGTTCCGTTCGCAGGATCAGGATCATGGGCTGGAAAAATCGCTCGACGTGACGAAGTTGCTTGATCTTTGCAAACCGGCGATCGATCGCGGCGAAAAGGTGAAGGCCGAACTGCCGATCATCAACGTCAACCGCGTGGTCGGCACCATCACCGGCAGCGAAATCACCAAAAAGCACGGCCCGAACGGACTGCCCGAGGACACCGTGCATTTGAAATTCCACGGCAGCGCCGGCCAAAGCTTCGGCGCGTTCGTGCCGAAAGGCATGACGCTCGAACTCGAAGGCGACGCGAACGATTATTTTGGCAAAGGTTTGAGTGGCGGCAAACTCATCGTGTATCCGCCGAAAGGCTCCACCTTCGTGGCCGAGGACAACATCATCATCGGCAACGTCGCTTTATACGGCGCGACCGGCGGCGAAATTTTTGTGCGCGGCATGGCCGGCGAACGGTTCGGCGTGCGCAATTCCGGCGTGAGCGCGGTCGTGGAAGCGGTCGGCGACCACGGCTGCGAATACATGACCGGCGGACGCGTCGTGGTGCTCGGCAAAACCGGGCGCAATTTTGCGGCGGGCATGTCGGGCGGCGTCGCCTACGTGCTGGACGAGGCGGGCGACTTCAAGACGCGTTGCAACATGGAGCTCGTCGGCCTGGAAAAACTGACTGACACCGACGAAATCGAGGAGGTTTGGAAACTGATCCAGCGCCATCAGACATTCACCCAGAGCGAGCGTGCCGCGAAAATTCTCGGCGACTGGAAAAATTTCGTGCCGAAGTTCGTCAAAGTGCTGCCGCAGGATTACAAGCGCGTGCTCGAATCGCTCAAGCGCGTGCAAAGCCAGGGGTTGAGCGGCGACGAGGCGATCATGGCGGCTTTTGAGGAAAACGTGAAGGGCGGCCATTAACCTGATTTCAACTAGGACAAATTCAAACTGAATTAGAAGATGGGAAAACCAACAGGATTTTTAGAGTTTAGCCGTGAACTCCCGAAAGACCGCTCGCCGCTCGGGCGCATCGCGGATTGGAAGGAATTTCACGAGCACATGCCCGAACCCGAGTTGAAAAAGCAGGGTGCGCGCTGCATGGACTGCGGCATTCCATTCTGCCACACCGGCCAGTTGGTGAGTGGCATGGCCAGCGGCTGTCCGATCCACAACCTGATTCCGGAATGGAATGATTTGGTTTATCGCGGACTCTGGCGCGAGGCGTTGGACCGCCTGCACAAGACGAATAATTTCCCCGAGTTTACAGGCCGCGTCTGTCCCGCGCCTTGCGAAGGCTCGTGCGTGCTCGGCATGAACAATCCGGCCGTCACGATCAAGAACATCGAGGTCAGCATCATTGACCACGGTTGGGAAAACGGCTGGGTCACCGCCGAACCGCCGAAGAAGCGCACCGGCAAAAAAGTCGCCGTGATCGGTTCCGGCCCGGCGGGTTTGAGTGCTGCGGCACAGCTGAACAAGGCGGGCCACGAGGTCACGGTGTTCGAGCGCGCGGACCGTCCCGGCGGTCTGCTCATGTATGGCATTCCCAACATGAAACTCGACAAGCAGGAAGTCGTGCTGCGCCGCATCGCTTTGTTGGAAAAGGAAGGCATCAAGTTCGTTTGCAACACCGAGGTTGGGAAAAATTTCCCAGCGGAAAAACTTTTGAAAGAATTCGACGCTGTTGTGCTCGCCACCGGCGCCACCAAACCGCGCGATCTGCCGATCGAGGGTCGTCAGCTCAAGGGCATTCATTTCGCGATGGAATTCCTGACCGCGAATACCAAGGCGGTTCTGGATCAGCACAAGAACGGGGATTTCATTGATGCCACCGGCAAGGATGTCGTCGTCATCGGCGGCGGCGACACCGGAACCGATTGCGTCGGCACTTCCATGCGCCACGGTTGCAAGTCGCTTGTGCAGGTGGAAATCTTGCCCAAGCCGCCGCTGGAACGCGCCAAGGACAATCCGTGGCCTGAATGGCCGAAAGTCTATAAAATGGACTACGGCCAGGAAGAAGCCGCTGCGAAATTCGGCGCTGATCCCCGCGTTTATTTGACGACCGCGACGAAATTTGAAGGCGATGCGCACGGCCATGTCAAAGCCGTCCACACCGTACAAGTCGAGTGGACGAAAAACGACAAGGGCCAGTTCATTCCGAAGAATATTCCTGGCACGGAAAAGGTTTTACCCGCGCAACTCGTTTTGCTCGCGATGGGTTTCCTCGGACCGGAACAGCCGTTGCTCGAATCGCTCGGTGTTGAACGCGATCCGCGCTCGAATGCCAAAGCCGACTTCGAAAAATACACCACCAACCTCAAGGGCGTGTTTGCCTGCGGCGATTGTCGTCGCGGTCAGAGCCTCGTCGTGTGGGCCTTCAACGAAGGACGCGGCGCGGCGCGGGAATGCGACCGTTTCCTGATGGGCGCGACCGATCTGCCTTAACTCGATTGAATCTCCCGGCCCGCGCGACTCCGGTTGCGCGGGTTTTTCTTTTCATTCGCCCGTAGCTGGCCGCGCTGCTATCCTGCACGGCCAATTTAATTGAATGTCCGCCGATCCCAACACGCTCTCCGAGCAACTGAAAGCCGCCACCGAGATTCTCGAAAAAGCGGCGGCCAACCGCTCTCTTCTCGCGGGCCTTGATCCCGAGTATTATTCGCGGCTGCTCAAGGCGGCGGGCGAGGTCTTTCTGCCGGACGTGCGGGAGCGGCGGCGGTTCGTGAAAACACGCATCCGCCAACGGAAGGCTCAAAAGATCGAGCGTGACCAGGGCGTGCTGAACCAGACCGGCATCCGGACGTTGCGCCGCCGGCCGGTGTTCAACACGCCGAACCCGCTGCCCGCGCCGGCCATCGAGCCGCAGGAGATCGCCGACGATCCGGATTTCCGCGAGGTCGTCGAGCCGCAGAACTGCTACATCTGCAAACAAAATTACTCGGCGATCCACCATTTCTATGACCAGCTCTGTCCGGCCTGCGCGGAGTTGAACTTCCGCAAGCGCACCGAACTGGCGGATCTGCGCGGACGCGTGGCGCTGCTCACCGGCGGCCGCGTGAAGATCGGCTACCAGGCGGGAATAAAACTGCTCCGCGCCGGCGCACACCTGATCGTGACGACGCGGTTTCCGCGCGACTCGGCGATTCGTTACGCGGCGGAACCGGATTTCAAGGACTGGGGACATCGCCTCGAAATTTTCGGCCTGGACCTGCGCCACACGCCGAGCGTGGAGGCATTTTGCAAACACCTGCTCACCACTCATTCGCGGCTGGATTTCATCGTCAACAACGCCTGCCAGACCGTGCGCCGCCCGCCGGATTTTTACGAGCACATGATGGAGTGCGAGAACGGGCCGTTGCATGACCTGCCCGCGGATGCGGCCCGACTGCTCGGCGCTTACGAGGGCTTGCGCGGTTACCACATGCTGCCCGAAGGGGATGCGGCGGTGGCCACGAAACGCATGTCCGCCGTGGCTGGACTCACGCACGCGGCGGAGCTCTCGCAAATTCCCCTGCTGCCGGACGAGCTTGCCGCGCAGAAGGATTTGTTTCCCGAAGGCAGGCTCGACCAGGACTTGCAGCAGGTGGATTTGCGCGAGCGCAATTCCTGGCGTCTGCGGTTGGACGAAGTGCCCTCGGTGGAACTGCTGGAAGTGCAGCTCGTCAACGCCATCGCGCCCTTCGTGCTGAACGCGCGGCTCAAGCCGCTGATGCTCCGCACGCCGGAGCGCGACAAGCATATCGTCAACGTCTCGGCGGTGGAGGGGCAGTTTTACCGGCGGTTCAAGACCACGCGCCATCCGCACACGAACATGGCCAAGGCCGCGCTCAACATGATGACCCGCACCTCGGCGGCGGACTACCACGCCGACGGCGTCCACATGAACGCCGTGGACACCGGCTGGGTGACCGATGAGGATCCGGTGCAGATCGCCGCGCGCAAGGTGAAGGATCACCAGTTTCATCCGCCGCTGGACATCGTGGACGGCGCGGCGCGCATCGTGGACCCGATCATCGCCGGCTTTAACACCGGCACGCACGTCTGGGGAAAATTCCTGAAGGATTACCGCGAGACGGATTGGTGAGAATTGCTTGCCAAATGCGGCGTTGTGGGTTATACCCACTGCATGATTATTACCGCCGATTCGCGCCGGCGCGTGACGTTGCCCAAGCCCGCGAATCCCGGCGATGCGTTTGATCTGGAAAAAACCGGTCGCGGACAATTTCTTCTGACGCGGCTGGAAAAGCCGGCGCGGAAAATCACGTTGTCGCGGAAAAACGGATTTCTGGTCGCCACGTCCGGCAAGCGCATCACGATGGCCGAGACGCGCGAACTGATGAACCAATTTCCATGACCTATCTGCTGGATGTTTCCACCTTGCTGGCGTGGTTGTGGGCTGACCACGAGCATCATCCGCGTGTCATCCGCTGGCAGAAGGGGAAATCCATCGCCGTTTGCCCGATCACCGAGCTGGGCTTCATCCGCATTTCCACGCAGCCGGTGTTTGGCGCGACGGTGGCGGAAGCGCGGGAAATGTTGTCATTCTGGCACAAGAAAGTTCGGCCGCAATTCGTCCCCTGCGATTTGAAAATGCTCGACAGCGCGCCCGCGCCCGCGAGCGGCCGGACCACGGACTTTTATCTCGCCAGCCTTGCCGATAAACACGGAATGAATTGGGCGACGCTGGATGAGCACGGCAAACATCCAGCGGCGTTTGTGCTCCCGGATTGAACAAGTTGAAGACATCGTGGACCCGATCAGCGCGGGCTTCAACACCGGCACGCAGGTCTGGGGGAAATTCCTGAAGGACTACAAAGAGACGGACTGGTGAGGCGTGCCGCCTCGGTCGATGATTAAACTCAAAATCGACTCAAACCACTTCCTATGTCGCAAGAAAACGCGATGGAGAACTTTGATTAACGACTTGCAAATCTGGGCAACCGGACGAATATGGTCAGAACCATATAAACAACCCACCCCACGGTGGTCATGGGTAAGAAACTTATCGGAAACTCCCGGACCAGACCCCGGGCTTGATGAAATTCAGAGATAACCCGCTGCAAACTCGCCGCCGGTCTCCTTGCTTCGGGCACGGCCCGGAGTGGCGTGGACACTAAGCCAGCCAACACAGCATCCACCTCCATGCCGCTGCCAGCCAATCCATACAATTCACCAAGCAAGAGCCGGCTCTGGCTGCTGGGTGCATTCGTCGCCGGCTTGATAATCCAACTGGGAATCGCCTCAGCCCAGAATCTCGCGACGAATCCCGGCTTCGAGACCGGCAACACAACGGGTTGGTCCTCCTTTGGAGCGGGTTTGATTTCCGTGGAGTCCAGTTACGTTCATTCGGGCAATTTCGCCTGCTTGGTAACCAATCGCACCGCCACTTGGAATGGCATCGGTCAGTCGCTCTTGGGAGTCCTGCAAACCAATCAGACCTGCAATATCTCGGTGTGGTTGCGGCTGGCCGGCGGTGCGGACCAGACCATGGCCCTGACCTTGGAGGAATCGGATGCCAGCGGGACTTCCTACAACTGGCTCACTGCTGGCACCGTATCCACGAATGGCTGGGTCCAGTTTGCGGGGCAATACACGCTTGCTCCCACGGGCGCGGTCACGTCGCTGTTTTTGTATGCCGAAGTGCCTTCCAGCGCGAATGCCGCCTATTTCATTGATGACTTGGACGTGGAGCCAGTGTCCACCCCCAACCCCACCAACGGACAATGCACCGTGGTCTGGACCAGTGTCTTCCAGCCCATTGACGGCTTTGGCGCGTCCTCGGCCTGGGACGGCAGTTGGACGACCAATCAAGCCGACATGCTCTTTTCCACGAACAGCGGCACGGGAACCACCGAGGATGGCCTAACGAATTTCGCTTTCAATGGCATTGGTCTTTCGTTGTTGCGTAACAGCTTTGGCTCCGACGGAACGACGGGCGAAACCGGCATCATGCAAATGGCGCAAGCTCGGGGCGCGCGGGTCTGGAGCACGCCCTGGAGTCCGCCGGTCATTTATAAAAACACAAACTCGGAGAACGGCGGCAGTTTTGTCTCCAGCCCCGCCAATTTTCAGGGTTACGCCAATCTGCTGGCCGGCTATGTGGCGGCCATGAAAGCAAATTACGGCGTCAACCTCTATGCCGTCTCAATCCAGAACGAGCCGGACATGAGCACCAGCTACGGGTCCTGCCTCTGGACCGCCCAACAGATTCACGATTTCGTGCCTTACCTGGCGGCGGCGTTGACCAATGCCGGCGTGGCTTACACCCGCATCATGCTTCCGGAAGACGCTATTTGGGATTACAATTACAGCCTCGCCGCCACCGCGATGACCGACCCCGCCACGGCCGCGCAAGTGGGCATCGTGGCCGCCCACGACTACGGCGGCTCGCACTCCGTCATCACCAACTACGGCAAGCCGCTATGGGAAACGGAAGTTTCCACCTTCGACGCCTATGACGGCAGCATGACTAATGGCCTCTATTGGGCACTCCAAATTCATGACATGCTGACCATTGACCAGGTCAATGCCTGGCATTACTGGTGGCTTATCCCATATCCCACCGACAATGAAAGTCTGGTGGATCCAAACGGTCTTCCGGCCAAGCGCATGTATGTGCTCGGGCAATACAGTCGTTTCGTTCGGCCCGGTTATTACCGCATCGGGGTCGCCAACACCGGCGCGACTTCCGTCAGCGCTTACAAAGACCCCGCGTCGGGCAATTTCGCGCTGGTGGCCATCAACACCAATGCGGCGGACTTCACGCAAACTTTCAACCTCGCGGGGTTCAACTGCGTCCGCGTCACGCCTTGGATCACTTCGGCGAGCCTTTCGCTCGCCAGCCAGCCGGCCATCAACCTCACCAACGCCAGTTTCACCTGCACGTTGCCTGCGGCCAGCGTCGTGACGTTCGTCGGACAGGCCATTGCCACCAACGCCACGGCCCTCGCGGGAACGCTCATCGGCAAAAACCTGATCTTGTCCTGGCCGGCGGATCACACGGGCTGGACGTTGCTCTCTCAAACCAACAATTCGAACAAGGGCGTGAGCGCCAATACAAACGACTGGGTTCGGTTGCCCAGCAGTGCGACCACGAACCAAGCCGTCATTCCGCTGAGTTCCACTCAGACTGGCGGCTATTTCCGCCTTGCCTATCCCTGACAACTCAATCCCATCGGCTCCAAAACCGGCCCGCACTTCTGAGGAAAATTTCTGAAGGACTACTGCGAAACGGATTGGTGAACAGGCAAATCCTGAAAGGATTAAAGTCATTTAGCCCAAGGTTGCGGCGGGAGACGCTACCTTGGGTCCGCTTCCCAAATGGAATAAACCCTGAAAGGGTTTTATCCGAATTGTTCGGAATGATTCAACCCCGTTGGGGTTATTTTCATTTTTGTTTGTTACCCAGCGTAGCCACGATTTCATCGTGTCAACGCTGGGCTGAATGATGAAATCCCTTTGGGATTTTCCGCAGGAAAATCCGAACTGCGTGGACGGCGCGGCGTGCATCGTGGACCCGATCATCGCCGGTTTCAACACCGGCGAACACACCTGTGGGAAATTTCTGAAGGATTACAAAGAGACGGATTGGTGAGGCGTGTTTCGGACAAGGAAAATTAGTAGGTAAAAAGGAATCGTATTCTGGAACCTTTGTGTCTGCCATCCCAAGCGAGCGTTTGATGCCAATACCATGAAGGCTCGTTATATTTTTGAGTATAACGATGTGATGTTACGAGAATCAAATTCATCAATCCCAAGGATAAGAGTAAACCGCCAACCTCATCCGAGCCGTCGGTTAATTGTATTGTGCCAAATGACAATCCTGATTTTCTTATTTGACCAACAAATGTATGCATATGAAGCCCAAGCGGGGATTGTAATGAAGTCACTCCCATCAATGCTTCTAGCAACTCACGAGGCACAGAGCTTAATTGCATGATGCTTCCATTGATGCCTCTTATTTTTCCTGCCGCTACCAATCCACAGAACACTTTAATCAACCAGCGTTCGATATCTATTCCAGATACTACATGAAACGAGTTCAGATTGTATCCCTTGTCCGCGAGAATGATGTCTTTAGTAAGCTCCTCAACTCTTTGAAAGGCTGCACCCGCCACAATATCCAATGGTGACATGGCAGAATTGTGGTTATCGCATAGGACTTTGGAAGCAAACCCGTCAATACCAATCTCGATACGGCTTTTTCCTCCGAAAAAGTGGCCAGCATTTTCAAACTTTAGTGTGTCTTTTGTGAGTTTCTCAAGAATGTTTCTTGATATGAAATGCTCTTTAGTCATTTTTGAAGAGCAAGTAGAGGACATGCACGAAAGGTAGCAAGATGGATTTGAGAATTCTGTTTCCTTGATGGTGATTTTACCTACGGGTGTCTTTTCCCAACACCCATCACCTTTCCAACAACAATTATCAGATATTTTCCCACTGCCACACGGACACATCTTGCCGAGAAAATCTCTTGTCCACCTTAAAGGATCTGACTTCATTTCTCCGATTTCGCTTTCGTCTTAATTGTTTGTCTAGTTAAGTGATTATTTACTTCACGGCGCTTTCAGCCATTCCGTCAGCAGCGGGCTGGCGGGAATCCAGCGGGCGCGGACTTGCGGCGGCCTGACGGTGAAATCCGGCATCAAACTTTCGGCGATGTAGATGTTGCCGTCGTCGTAGTAACAGAGCGCCGGACAAAACAACAGGCCGGGCAGTTGGTCGCAGCTCAGGTTGAGGGTGGTGAGGTTCGTCGTGCCGGAGAATGGAAAGGGGTTCAACTCCACCGGCGTGCCGTCGCGCAGCAGGCGCACGACTTCGGCCATGAGCGCGGTGTTGGTGGTGGTGACGACCGGACCGAATTTATATTGCTGCCGCGCGTTCATCTGACGGAACGTGGCGGTGCGCCAGTCGAACGGCGGTTGCTTGAGGTTGCGGTAAGGCGCATAAGCGGGCATCTCGGAGCCGCAATCCACCATGACGTAGGCGGTGACGGGCTGGCCGGGAACGGCACCGACTTTCGCGGGGCTGATGGAACCCATGACTCCGATCACCGTCTGCGGTTCCGACAGGGTGAGTTGCAGACAGTCTTCCTCGTAGTCGTGCACATAAATCTCGCCGGCGCCGGTCAGCGTATCGTGCAAGTATCCGGGATGCGCTGAAGGCGATTGTTGTCCCATGGTGTAAATTGGCAGGCCGGGTTCGTTGCCCGCCGCTTCCTCATGTCCGGCGAAGAAGCCGAACGCAAGGGCAAGCACGAGCGCCACGGCCAACAGGCCGAGGGCCAATGACAAGGCGGCGAGGATGAGCCATTTTTTCTTGGACATAATCATATATCTACGGTAATACCCGTTTCGAGTCGTCGCCGGTGCGACCGGCCTGGTGAAATTTGACCGTGAATTTGCTCCCGTCCAAACTTCTTGTCCAGCCAAAGGCGGCGGGGTTCCAGCCCAACGCCAGGGACGGCTACGTTGTGGAATACCCTTTCAAGAGAAATCGAGCTCCGTCAAGAGTGGCCTAATCCGGCGGCGCTCGTCCTGAGCTTGTGGTTTTTGCGAAAGGATTTCCTGCGAAGATGCCGCGCCCAAGACACCTTAATTTGCTTTGCCGCTGGAGTTCGGCCGCCGTTGGCGCGCGCTCGACTTCGACCACGGACCTGGCCAGACTGACCGCATGGCTGAGGAAACTAATTCACGCCTCGAAAAACTTGAATCGGTCGTCGCGCATCTCGAACACCAGCTCGAGCAGGTGAACGCCGTCGTGATTGCACAGGGCAAAGTGCTGGAGCGTCTGAAAAAAGAGGTCCAACGCCAGTCGTCCGCGCTGGAAGAACAGGAGCTGGACCGCATCAAAGCCAATCCGGCCCGGCCGCCGCACTACCAGTAACGAACCATTCAACCGCGCGGCGCGCCACCACCGCGTCTCGACTTCGCGGCGAAATCAGTTAATCTGGCTGCGTGAGTTTTGTCGCTGAATTCAATTCGTTGCCGTTGGCCGCGCTGGTCAAAAAATCGCTCGCCACGGGAGTCGCCGCCGCGCGCGAAGCCGCCGGCAAAACCAACTTGTCGCTGGCCGATTTCGCCGCACTGATTTCGCCGGCATCCTCGGAAAATCTGGAAATGCTGGGCCGGCGCGCGCATTTGCTGACGCAGCAGCGTTTCGGCAAGACCATCCGGCTCTTCGCGCCGCTCTACCTTTCCAACGAGTGCGTCAACAACTGCTCCTACTGCGGCTTTTCACGCGACAACCCGATTTTGCGCGTCACGCTTTCGGTGGCCGAGGTGAAGCGCGAGGCGGCGGAACTCAAGGCGCAGGGGTTCCGCAATCTGTTGCTCGTCGCGGGGGAGCATCCGAAATTTGTCTCCAACGGCTACCTCCGCGATTGCGTGGCGGCGCTGCACGCCGACTGGCCGAGCGTGTCGCTCGAAGTCGGGCCGATGGAAGCCGAAGATTACCGCCCGCTGGTGGCGGCGGGCGCGGACGGACTGGTGGTGTATCAGGAAACGTACGACCGCAAAGTTTATGCGGACATGCACACCGCCGGACCGAAACGGAATTTCGACTGGCGGCTCGAAACGCCGGAGCGCGCCTACGCCGCCGGTTTTCGCCGGTTGGGCATCAGCCCGCTTTACGGCCTGGCCGACTGGCGGCTCGAGGCGTTGAGCGTGGCGGCGCACGCGGAATATCTGCTGCGCCACTGCTGGAAGGCGGCGGTGACGATTTCATTGCCGCGCCTGCGGCCGTGCGCCGGCGAGTTCCAGCCGCTCACGCACATTTCCGACCGCGAACTGACGCAACTGGTCTGCGCGTTTCGCCTGATGTTTCCCGACGTGGGCATCGTGCTCTCGACGCGCGAGCCGGCGAAGTTGCGCGACGGCCTGCTGCCGCTCGGCGTGACGATGATGAGCGCGGGCAGCCACACCGAGCCGGGCGGCTACACCGGCGCGGGCAAGGAAAACATTCATCAAACCGTGCGCGGGAAAATCGTCGAACTCGCTTCCGGCGCGAGCGAGTGGGCACCCCAGCCCAATCAGGCGACGAATGCGACGGGACAATTCAACATCGCCGACGAACGTCCCGCCGGCGAAGTCGCGGACTTGATCCGCAAACTCGGCTACGAGCCGGTGTGGAAGGACTGGGACGCGGCGCTGACGGCATGAAGCAATACAATCAGAAACAAAGTGTCGTTATCGTCGTAGTTGGATTCGCACTGTTGTGGTTGTGTCTCCGCATTTTTGTTTTCCCATTTGGGGTCGGCCGGGGTCAGACAAAAGTTCCGCGCACGCGAATGGAAGAGGCGCTATTCTTGTCAGCAATGGAGAGTTTTCGTCATGAGTACGGAAGTTTTCCTAGCGGTAATAGCGCCGAAATCCTTAAGGTTCTTGTTGGAGATAATCCCAAAAAAATATGTTTTCTTAGTTTAGAAACCCACTCCAAGAATCAGTTTGGTCAGTACATTGATCCATGGCAGATCCCATTCAGAATCATTCTCACGCCTACAAACATAACCATACAATCTGCAGGAAAAAACGGGGTGTTTGGAGATGCTGATGACATCAGCATGACCTCCACAAACTTGTTTTAGGCCTGGCGACTAGATGGCATCGTAGTCGCTGGTTTGATGGTTGCCCTTACCGCGCCAGCGCGACGAGGTAGCGTTGCAGGCGCAAGGTTTTGTCGGACTGCTCGAGCTGGACGTAAATCTGGTGGAGGTTGCTGCACATGCGCGTCAACAGCCGGCGCGCGGTGACGGGAACCAGGAAGTCCTCGCCCAGGCCGTGTTTGCCCTGCTGCAGGTATTGCACGCAATGGGCCTTGGTCATCAGCCGGCCGCCGTTGAACACGTCCAGATACAACTCGTCGGCGGGCGTCTGGTAGCGGCAGATGAAATGGCCGGGCAGGCCGATGCCGGCCACCGGCAGGCCGATCCGCCGCACCAGGAGCAGATACGCCAGGCAGAGGCTGATCGGGTTGCCGGTTCGGCGGTCAATGACGCGGTTGAGGTAGCTGTTCTGCGGCTCGTAATAATTTTTGGCATTGCCGGCAAAGCCCAGCACGCCGAAAAAATACTGGTTCACGTCGGCCAGGATTTCCTGCCCGCCCCCCGTGAAATCCACCCGTTCACGCAGCGCGTCCGCGAATTGATCCAGTTGCGCGCGGTAGGCCGCCGTGTTGGCTTCGGGATATTCCGTGCGGGCCAGCAGCAACGCGCCCTCCTCCAGATCGAATTCCTCGCCGTGGCCGAGGCAGAACGCCAGAAACGCCGTGTCGGTCTCCAGCCGTTCGAAATGCTGGACCAGTTCCCGCGCGCGGCGGCGCAGCAGCGGGTCGTTGCTCAGGACGTGCGGGCGCAGCCAGCCGGCCGCTTCGGGCCCGGCGGAAAGGATCTTTGCTCGTACGGCGTGATAGACCGCCGAATCCTCATCGGTGAGAAGTTTGACCAGGGCGGCGCGCTGGCTCGCGGAAAATTCTGAAGCAGGCGGACTGACCGGCGACACATTCATAATGTTGCTCCGGCCCAAGCAAAGCAGATTGCGGCGCGGAAATCAATCCCAAACCATACTCCAAGGGAAAATAAAACAGATGGCGACCCCCGGCGGAAAGGTTTCCAGAGCTGGCGGGAGACAGTTGTTCCGGAGCCGCCAAAAACTTCAAGGCTGCTGCAGGTGGCGGGACTGCCGGCATTGTGGGCTTGCGCCGAGGAGCGGTCTTCCGCTAGACGATCAGGCATGAGCAAACCGCCGGTGCATCGCGATTTCAAAGTGTTGATCTGGATGGTCGTTGTGCTCGTGGTTTCGTTCGCGCTCACGCTGCGGACCATCCAGCGGCCGCGGCCGCTGGTAACCGATCTGGCGGCCAACCCGACGCCGCAGGGTTACACCTGGAGCTTGTCGCTGTTCATCCTGCCGGTGCTGGTGCTGGGCGCGTGGGTTTCGCTGCGCCGGGAAAACCCGGCGCAGAAGAAGGCGTTCTGGATCACGGCGGTGCTGCTCGCCGGCTGCGGCGTGCTGCTGGACGTGCTTTTTGGACTGACCTTTTTCACCTTCGTCAATCGCGGCGCGACGCTCGGTGTCAAGTTTTGGGGCTGGTCGTTTTCGGACGGCTGGCAGCGGGTGCTGCCGATTGAGGAAATCGGTTTTTACACCTTCGGCATTCTGGCGGTGCTGCTGGCCTACGTCTGGGGCGATGAATTTTGGTTTGGCGCCTACAACGTGGACGACGATTCGCGCCGGGCGACGCGCTGGCGGCAGGTGGTTTCCTTCCACCCCGGCTCGGCGATTTTCGGCGGGCTGATTTTCGGATTGGGCTGGTTATACAAGGCGTTTGGCCCGCATCCGTGGCACGCGGGTTTTCCCGGCTACTTTTTGTTTCTGACGCTGGTGGCGATGACGCCGAGCTTGCTGTTTTTTCCGGTGGCCAATCCTTTCATCAACTGGCGGGCGTTCAGCCTGGCGTTTCTCTTCATCCTGCTCGTGAGCCTGTTCTGGGAGGCGACCCTCGCGGTGCCGTATCAGTGGTGGGGATTTCAGCCGCTGCAAATGGTGGGTCTGATGATCAACGGTTTTTGCGGCCTGCCGGTGGAGGAACCGCTGCTCTGGCTGGGCGTCACTTGGGCCACGGTGATTGTCTATGAGACAATTTACACCTTGCTGCACATGCACTGGCGCTGAGGGAATGCATTCAACATTCAACGTCCAACCGCCCAGACCCCAGACCCAAAATCCCCGCGCATGGCCGCTGTTTTCGTTGCGGTTCCGTCCGCACGCCTTTAGCCTCGCCCGCGTGAAGCTCTCGGTCAAAAGCGATTATGCCGCCCGCGCCGTGCTGGGACTGGCCCGTTATCATACCGGCGGCGAAGTGCTGCGCGTGGAACAACTCGCCACCGAGCAGGGCGTGCCGCCGAATTATCTCGTCCAGATTCTGCTCGAACTCAAAGCCCAGGGCATCGCCAAAAGCGTGCGCGGCAAGGAGGGCGGCTACCTGCTGGCGCGGGCGCCCGCCGACATCACGCTGGGGGCCGTGCTCCGCGCCATGCATGGCGAATTGTTCGACACGCCGGCGTTGACCGACGCGAACTGCGCGCCCGAACTGCGCGCCGCCTGGCAGCGATTGAAAACCGCCGTGGACACCGCCGCCGATGCCATCAACTTCCAGCAACTGCTCGACGAAAGCGCGGACAAGGACAAGATGTATTACATCTGAAGGCCCGCCAGATTAACAAAAAAATAAGGGAGCGCGTTTTGCGACGCGCTCCCTTGCCTTACTTGAGCTAGTCCTGCTTCGCCTGCGAACGACCGTTGGACTGATCGCGCAGCAGCATTCCGAGCAATCCATCCACCAGTCCGGTGCTGCCGTTTTGACCGCTCACCGCGACGTCCGGCACGATGCGCACGTTGCGCTCGCCGACGGTTTGCATGAGTTGCATTACCGTGTAACTCTGCGCGCCAAGTGCGTCCACACCGGCGCGATACGCCTCGGCTTTTGCCTTGCCGGTCGCGCGGATGGCTTCTGCTTCGCCCATCGCGCGCAATCGCGTTGACTCGGATTCGCCGGTCGCCTGCTTCACGTTCGCGTTCGCAGTGAGTTCGGCGATGTTCACGCCTTGTTCGGCGCCGACAACCTGGTGCTGGATATCCGCCAGCGAAGTCTGTCGCACCAGTTGCTGGCGCTGCTTCTGCGCCGCTTCCTGCGTCTCGTAGGTCTTGCGCTGTTCTTCGGCGATCTTGCGATCCGTCTGGGTTTCCATCAACGCCGCCGGCGGATTGATGTCGCCGATCAGCGTGTCGATGGCCTGGACGTCATACGCCGCCAGCGCGGCCCGAATGTGCTCCGCCGCCTCAGTCTGGCGATGACTTCGCGCGCTGAGGAAGTCGAGCACCGTGTAATCCTGCGCCGAGTTGCGGAAATAATTTCCGACAATCGGCTGCAAGACGTGGTCCACCAGATTCTGCATCGAACCAACGCGGCTGATCACCTTCGGCGCGTCGAGCGCGCCGACGTGGATGATCTGCGAAACGTCCAGATTGAAAGCGAACCCGTCTTTCGAGCGCACGGTGATGGACGACAATTTGGCGTCGTAATTGTGCGACTCGGTGCGGCTGGCCCAGTTCAGCACGATGTTCGTGGTCGGCACGAGTTCGACTTTCATTACCCGGGTGTTGATCGGATGCTTGCCGGGATAAAGCGGCGTCACCCACACGCCTTTGTGCCCGGCATTGACGAGATCGCCGTGCTTGAATTCCACGCCGCTCACGTCCTCGTGCGCCATGCCGACGAACGAAATGACCACGCCGACGTAGCCGATCGGAATCTGCACCATCGGCACTTGTTCCACCTGGACGAACCAAGGGTTCAAGTTCCACGAGCCGGACAACAGGATTTGTTCCTGCAACCCGCGCCGGCCGCCGCCGTCCAGAAACGCCTGCGTGTTCTGGAAGTTGTCGTGACCGGCGATGACCGGCCCGGCAATTTCACCGGCTTCAATCGGCCGGCCATCCAACGCCGTCACGATGCCGACCATGTCGGAGGTGACGTGGTGCAGCATCAATTGGCCGGACATCATGCCGTTTTCCTCGGCGGTCACGGAAGTGATCACGGTGAACAGCGCCGTGTTGATGCGGTAGGTGCCCGCCGTGAGAATTCCGAGCTGACGGCCTTTCTCGCCGCCGTTCACGAGGAATTTTCGCGCGTCCTGGAAATTGTCGCACTCGACGATTTTTCCAAGGATGCGTTCGGCGGGGATCGCCGCGCCATCCGCGGCGAGCACCAGCGCGATTTCGCCCTGCGGCACCACCGTGACCGGGACTTTGATGATGCGATACTGCCAGCGCCAGAAACCGAAATGCAATCCCGGCGCGAGCGTGTCGGCCTGGTAGCCCGCTTCAGCCGCCAGGGCAATCAAACGTCCCGGCGCAAGGCCGTGCCCGCCAAACCGTTTCACCACGATCCCAACTTGTCGCTCTTGAATCAGCACGGCTCCGAGCACGAGCGGTCCAAACAGCACCAACCCCAGCAAGATCAAACCGAGCGACCCTGCTGCCATCACTGATCCACTCACAATAGACATCAATGTCATAACCCATCTCCGATGTGGTTGCGCTGTAGCGGCGGTCTGTGACAGCCGCTACAAAGCGCAACGCGTTCTTGTTGGGGTGACCGTGGTGTCCCGCACACGCAGGACCAGAGGATCGCCCTTCCAGTTGCCGACGAGGTTAGCTGACGGGCTGGGTCCTGAAAGTGACCCCGGCGATGGTTCGCATCGTCGTTTGCCCCATCCCCGATTGTCATCGAGGAACTGGTTCCCCCGCGCCGGCTTGCAGGAAGGCAGGCCGGCTTAGGCTGCGGACGGGAAGACTCTCCCACGCCGCGTTTTGAAAGTCAAACGCCGCATGCCTAACCCGATGGTGTGCAATGGTTTTTGGTCGGGATTACCTGCGCTGTTGAAAGGACATTTGAAGTGAGCGCGTTGGTGGTTGTGCGGCCAGTGGCACTCGAAAATATGCGGCGATCGGCCTCGGCTAGGACATTTTGGTCAACCTGTGCAAAACCACGCAGCGAGGATAATGGGAATTTTATATTTTTGAAAACGAACTCCCGACTTTGATCCAAAGCTGACGTTGATTGCGGTGCCTCAGTGTCGCTGAACCGCCATGCCGGCCGGCGCGGCGTGGCCTCGCGAATTGTGTTCATGGAGTTGACGAATTTATTTCATTTGCAAAAACGCCGGGCCGGCACGCCACCAGCTTGTTATGTCTACGAGCGGTAACAGTAGTAACCAAACCAACCATTGTGAGCCGGGAGTGAAGCGGCAGTCTGGAACCTTGCCATTCACCGACGGCATTGAAGACGAGCTAAAAACTATGAAATTGAAACAGTTGATTCCCCTCACCAACTCCATCTGCTTCGGCGGCGCGCTTGCCGCCGGAATTGGAACCGCCAAGGCCGATGATGCGTCCATGCAAGAACTGAAAGCCCGCGTAGCGTTGTTGGAGGATCTGGCCAAGAAGGAAGGCATTCTGCCGAGCGGCACCACGCCGCCCAAGATGGTTTCCGCACTTTCCGACATCAACCTCAGCGGCTTCGTGACGGCCTCCTATTTTTACGATACCAGCCAGCCTCCGGGCAACAAATCCCCCGGCTACCTGTGGAATCGCCAGTCGGATTCTTTTGACATTAACAAAATCAAGCTGACCATCGCCAGCACGCCCGTGGAACAGAGCGGTGAGAAATTCGGCGCGGCGTTTCGCGCCTCCTTCATTTGGGGACAGGACGCGCCCATCGTCAACTCCGGGGCCGGCGCCAATCCCGGTTTCAATAATTTGCGGGAGGCGTACGTGGAACTGAATGTGCCTGTCGGTTCGGGAATCAATGTCAAGGCGGGCGAACTCATTTCGCTGCTCAATTACGAATCCGGCGACGGCGGCGCGGCGAACGACAACTTCTCTCAGGGGTATCAATGGTTCTACACCGGCAATGGCCCGGCGGCGGGCGTGCAGGCGGGTTACTCCTTCACCGACAAGGTGGATTTGAAGGTGCGCGTGCAGAACGGCCTCTATGCCGGTCCCGTGGACAGTAACGGGAGCAAGACCTTCATGGGTGCCTTGGGCGTCAAACCGTGCAAGGACGTTTGGTTGAGTTTCATCGGGTTCTTTGGCCGCGAGAATCCCAACCTCTACTTGGATGGTGCGTCGCTGTTGGGCGGCTGGAAAGCGACCGACAAATTCAACATCGGCACGGAGCTGGACTATTTCAATTTCCATGTCGGCTCCAGCGATCACTTGGTGTATTCGGCGGGGGGCTGGTTTGCCTACACCCTGACCGACAAGGTGACGGCGGCCCTGCGCGCCGAATTTCTTTCGGATCATGATGGCGTGGATGCTTCAGGTGACCCGCTCGGTTTCGCATTGAACGGCGGCCAGGACATTTACAGCTTTGCCTTCACGCTGAATTACAAGCCGGTTGCCAACATCAAGTTGCAGCCCGAAATTCGTTTCGACCACACCACGCTTAGCAACGGCTTTGGCAAGGAAGATTCCCGCGTCCTGGTGGGCATGGGAGCCTCGTACTTATTCTAACCTAATCGGCAATGACCAAACGGCAAACCAATCAACCTCACACCATAACCAATCAATAACCTATGAAATTCACATCCAAACCAATCCTCAGTGCGCTGGCCGGGCTGTTGCTGGCGTTTCAAGCCTCGGCTGACACCATCAAGGTCGGCATCCTCCATTCCTTGAGCGGCACGATGGCCATCAGCGAAACCTCGTTGCGCGACGTGCTGCTGTTTGCCTTCGATGAAATCAACAAGGCCGGCGGCATCAAGATCGGCGACAAAGCTTACACCATTGAGCCGGTCATCGTGGACGGTGCCTCCAACTGGCCGCTCTTCGCCGAGAAAGCCAAGCAGTTGCTGGAGGAGGACAAATGCGCGGTCGTCTTCGGCTGCTGGACGTCGGTAAGCCGCAAGTCCGTCCTGCCGGTGTTTGAAAAGGACAACGGCATGTTGTTCTACCCGGTGCAGTACGAAGGCGAGGAATTGTCCAAGAACATTTTCTACACCGCCGAAGCTGTGAATCAGCAGGCCACGCCGGCGGTGGACTACCTGCTCAAGCTCGGGAAGAAGAAGTTCTACTTGATTGGCACCGACTATGTTTATCCACAGACCACCAACCTGATCCTTTATAAATACCTGCTGCTCCACGGCATCTCCATCGAGAACATCGGCGGCGGTTTCCGCAAGGATGACACCGGCAAGGTCATTTCCGCCGGGAAATACACGCCGTTCGGCCACACCGACTACCAGCAGATCGTCGCGGACATCAAGCAATTCGCCGCCAGCGGCGACGCCTGCGTGCTCAACACGGTCAACGGCGACTCGAATGTGCCGTTGTTCAAGGAGATCGCCGCCGCCGGGCTCAACGCGGCAGATTGTCCGGTGGTTTCCTTCAGCCTCGCCGAAGACGAACTCCGAGCGCTCCCCACCAAGGATCTGGTCGGTGAACTCGGCTGCTGGACTTACTTCATGTCCTTGAACTCGCCGGTGAACAAAACCTTCCTGGGCAACTGGAGCACCTGGCTCAAGGAGCAAAGCCATCCGGGGGTCGTGAAGGAAAAACGCGCCGTGGACAGTCCGATGGTGCTTTCCTATGACGGTGTTTATCTGTGGAAGGCCGCCGCCGAAAAGGCCGGCTCGTTTGACGTGGACAAGGTTCGTGAAGTGCTGGAATCCGGCAGCATCGCCTTTGACGGTCCGGGTGGCAAAATCACCATGCAGAAAAACCACCATGCGACCAAGGACGTCTTCATGGGCGAAACCAAGGCCAACGGACAGTTCAAAATTCTGGAAACGTATCCGCAGGTTTATGGCGAGCCCTTCATGTTGAAAGGACTCGACGAAAAACTGGCAGCGAAATGATGCCAGGCCCGCCGGTTTGAATTTGACGGCTTGTTTGTTCGGTTTGTTGTGCCAAGCGGCCAACCAAAGGCCCAAGGGAAGGGCGGAGGATCGGCCTCCGCCCTTCTGGTTGATAATGAAACTCGCCTTAAAAATTATTTTGCTCCTCGGCTGCGGGTTTCTGTGGCCGGCCGGCCCAGCCCGGGCGGATGAGGCTCCGGGCTTCCGGCAAAAACTCGCACAGGCGATTTTGAGCGAGGGAGCCGAGCGGCAGAAAGTGATCGGTGAGCTTTCTGATTCCGGCTCCCGCGTCGTCCGCGATGTCTTGCTCGCTTGGACGCGGGATGGCGTTTATCTTTACGATGCCAACGGATCCAAAATCCCGGTCACGCTGGAAGATCAACAGGATGCGGACGGCAAGGCCCGCGCCGTGCGCGTGGACGACGGACAATTCCTCAAAAACGAAAAAGGCGGGGAAATTCACCTGACCGCGAGCGACCTGACGTCCGCGGATACCGATGCCAAGTTGCGCGCTCTCATCCAACAGACGTTGGACGCCCTGGCGTTGTCCGATCCCGACCCGAACGCGCGCCGATCGGCCGTGCTCAAGCTGGGCAATTCGCAAAAACTCAAGCACGTGGTCTTGCTGCAAAATCGCCTCGCCAAAGAAACCGACGTGTCGGTCCAGCGAACCATCAACGAGGCCATCGCGATGCTGCAACTCGCCGACAGCGATCCGAAAATCCAAATCGCGGCTGTGAATCAGCTCGCCACCTTAAAGTCCATCGGCAGCGTGGATGGATTGAAATCTCTCGCGGCCAATGGGTCGGCGACTCCGGACGTCAAACGCGCCGCCGATCGCGCGGTGTCCAGAATCCTGGACCATATCGGCGTGGTGAACTTCTTTGGAACCATCTTCCGCGGTCTGAGCCTGGGTTCGATCCTGCTCGTCGTCGCGCTGGGCCTCGCCATCACTTTTGGACTGATGGGCATCATCAACATGGCCCACGGCGAGATGATCGCTGTTGGCGCATACACCTGTTACGTCGTGCAGAATCTGTTCGGCACCGGTTTTGGGTTTTCCATCAACCTGCCATTTCAATTTTTCGGCCATCCGATCGGCTTCGGCCTGCATCTGCCCGGCATGAACGCCACGGGTTGGGCTTATGAAAGCTATTTTTTGTTCGCGCTGCCGCTGAGTTTTATCATGGCCGCGCTGGCCGGGCTGGTGTTGGAACGCACGGTCATCCGTTTTTTGTACCGCCGACCGCTGGAATCGCTGCTGGCGACGTGGGGCGTGTCGCTCGTGATGCAGCAATTGTTCCGCATGGTTTTCGGCGCGAACAATGTCCAGGTCAACTCACCGAACTGGCTGCAGGGCCATTTCACCATCAACGACGTCCTGCTCGGCTACAACCGCGTGTTTGTCATCGCCTTTGCGGTGCTTGTGGTGTTTGGCACCTGGCTGCTGTTGACCAAAACACCCCTGGGCCTGCTCATTCGTGCGGTGATGCAAAACCGTGACATGGCTGCCTGCATGGGGGTGCGCACGGCGCGCGTCAACATGATGACCTTCGCCTTCGGTTCCGGCCTCGCCGGTTTGGCCGGCGCGTTCCTCTCGCAAATCGGCAACGTCGGACCGAGCATGGGCCAGGATCACATCGTCAACGCGTTCATGACCGTGGTGGTTGGCGGCGTCGGTAGCATTGTGGGCACGGTTTATTCGGCGGTCGGCATCGGCACCGGCGATCAGGTGCTGCAGCAGGTGACCGGCTCGCCGGTGACGGGTAAAATCGTCGTGCTGGTGTCCATCATTCTGTTTTTGCAATGGAAACCCGGCGGATTGTTTTCTATCCGCAGCCGCAGCTTGGACTGAAATTCATGCGACGCAAACCGACGAACCTTGAACTCTGGCTCGTGGCTGCCGCGGCGCTGCTGCTCATCGTCGTGCTGCCGTGCCTCAACGCCTTCACGCCGGACGGGAGCTGGCTGCATGTCAGCAATTTCACCATCAATCTTTACGGTAAATATCTCTGTTACGCCATGCTCGCCATCAGCGTGGATTTGCTCTGGGGCTACACCGGCCTGCTGAGTCTCGGCCAGGCGCTCTTCTTCACGCTCGGCGGCTACATGATGGGCATGTATCTCATGCGCCTGATCGGCGACCTCGGCCAGTACCACAAACCCATCCCCGACTTTCTGGTTTTTCTCGGCTGGAGCACGCTGCCGGCGTTCTGGAAACCGTTCGACAGTTTTCCGTTCGCCATGCTGATGGCAATGCTGCTGCCGGGATTGGTTTCCATGATCTTCGGATTTTTCGCCTTCCGCTCGCGGATTCGCGGCGTTTATTTTTCCATTCTCACCCAGGCGCTGACCTACGCCGCCTGCCTGCTGTTTTTCCGCAACAGCCTGCTCATGGGCGGCAACAACGGTTTCACCGATTTCAAATACATGCTCGGCCACGACACCCGCAGCCCGGCGACGCAGCGCGCGCTGTTCATCGCCACCGGCGTGGCGCTGCTGCTGGTGTATCTGCTCTGCAAATGGCTCACAAAAACCAAATTCGGAAAAATCCAGCGCGCCATCCGCGACAGCGAAAACCGCGTGATGTTCTCGGGCTACTCGACGGCGAATTTCAAGTTGTTCGTCTTCGTGGTTTCCGCGCTGATCGCCTCGCTGGCCGGCGTGCTCTACGTGCCGCAGGTGGGCATCATCAATCCGAGCGAGATGTCCACCGACAAATCGCTCGAAGCGGTGGTCTGGGTCGCCGTCGGAGGGCGCGGCACGCTCGTCGGCCCGATCCTCGGCGCCTTCGCCGTCAACGCCATGAAAAGCTGGGCCACGCGCGCGTATCCCGATCTCTGGCTGATTTTTCTCGGCGTGACCTTCATTCTGGTCACGGTGTTCATGCCTAAGGGCATTGTCGGCTTGCCGGGGCAACTGCGCAGTTTGAAAAAGCGTTTTGCCCGCCGCACGCCCAATCCGGACCTGTCCGCGAAAGCAGATCCTGAGGTGATTCCTGATCCGGACGCGAACCAGCTCGCGAAAATCAAATGACGATGAGTCACAAACAGTTCGTTCTGCTGCTCGAAGGCGTGAACAAAACCTTCGACGGCTTCAAGGCCATTTCCGATTTGAATTTCTACATGGACGACGGCGAGCTGCGGACGATCATCGGTCCCAACGGCGCGGGCAAGAGCACGATGATGGACATCATCACCGGCCGCACCAAGCCGGACACCGGCAAGGTGGAATTCGGCAAGGACACGGATCTGACGGCGATGAGCGAGCACGAGATCAACCGCCTCGGCATTGGCAGAAAATTTCAGACGCCGTCAGTCTATATCCACCACACGGTGTTTGAAAACCTGCTGCTCTCGCTGAAGGGCTCGCGCGGGGTTTTCGCGGCGCTGTTTTCGCGGACGACGCCGGCGCAGCGTGAACGCATCCACGAAGTTTTGAAAACCATCGGCCTGACCGACAAGGCTGAGTCCCCGGCCGGCTCGCTCTCGCACGGGCAGAAACAATGGCTCGAAATCGGCATGTTGCTGGCGCAGGATCCGAAACTGTTGCTGGTGGACGAACCCGCCGCCGGCATGACCGACGAGGAAACCCACAAGACCGGCGAGCTGCTCCTCAGTCTCGAAGGCAAGCACAGCATCGTCGTCATCGAACATGACATGACCTTCGTCCGCCAGATCGCGCGCAAAGTCACCGTGCTCCATCAGGGCACGGTGTTGTGCGAGGGCACCGTTGACGAGGTGCAGAATGACGAGCGCGTGAAGGAAGTTTACCTCGGCCGGAAAAAGAAACACTGAGACGACATGTTGACACTCTCCAACATCAACGTCAGCTACGACGGTTCGCGCATTTTGCGCGGGGTGAACCTCACCGTGCCGGAGAAAAGCCTCGTCTGCTTGATGGGCCGCAACGGCGTCGGTAAAACCACGACGCTCAAATCCATCGTCGGCCTGGTGAAGCCCGATTCCGGCTCCGTGAAACTTGATGCCGTCGAAATTTCCACGCAGAAGCCCGACCAGCGCGCCCGCGAGGGCATCGGTTACGTGCCGCAAGGCCGCGATATTTTTCCGCATCTCACGGTGTGGGAGAATTTGAAGATTGGTCTGGTCGTCCACGGTGCCAAAGCGAACGGCCAGGTGGATCGTGTTTTGGAGTTGTTTCCGATCCTCAAGGAATTTCTCCAGCGCAAAGGCGGCGTGCTCAGCGGCGGCCAGCAGCAGCAGCTGGCCATCGCCCGCGCGCTGCTCACCGATCCGAAAATTTTAATCCTCGACGAACCCACCGAAGGCATCCAGCCGAACATCATCGATCTGATCGGCGACACGCTTCTGAAAATCAAGAAGGAAGGCAAGCTGAGCATCCTGCTGGTCGAACAATATCTCGATTTTTGCCTGAGTGTTGGCGACAGTTTTTACATCATGGATCGCGGCGCGGTCGTCGCCGAAGGGCCGATTGCGCATCTGAACGATGAAATCGTCAAAAAACATCTGACCGTCTAACGTGCTGACCTCCGCCGAAACTCCAACCCCGCAGACCGGCCAGGCGGCCCTCGAAGTGTCGCTGGTCTTCGGGCAGAGCACCGTCACCTCGGCCTTCTCCTCCAGCCCGATGAAACTGCTGACGCCGGTGTCGCGCGGCAAAAGCGTCCGGGCCTGCACCAGCAGTTTTGGCGGCGGCCTGGTGGCGGGCGATCAGACGCGGCTCGACCTTCACCTCGGCACGGGCGCGCGCTGTTTTCTCGGCTCGCAATCCTCGACCAAAATTTACCGCAACCCCGGGCGCCTGCCGTGTTCGCACACGACCCACGCGCAGCTCGATGCGGAGTCGCTGCTCGTGTTCGCGCCGGATCCGGTGCAGGCCTTCGCGGATTCGCACTACACGCAGCGGCAGGAATTTCATCTGGAATCCGGCGCGGGCCTGGTGCTGTTGGATTGGTTCACCTCGGGCCGCGCGGCGTGCGGCGAGCGCTGGGCCTTCGCGCATTTTGAAAGCCGCAACGACGTCTTTCTCGGCGGCGATCGCGCGTTTGTGGACCCGGTGCTGCTCAGCGCGGACGAAGTGCCCGAGCGGATGGGACGGTTTAACTGCCTGGCCACCTTGCTGGTGATCGGCGCGCAGCTCAAATCCGTGACAGATGCCCTGCTCGACACCATCGCGTTGCGGCCGGTCGGCAAACGCGCCGCGCTCGCTTGCAGCGCCAGCGCCGTGCGTGCCGGCGCGCTGCTGCGGGTCGCCGGCGAAAGCGTCGAGGCCGTGCGCCAGGAATTGCACGGGCATCTGGGTTTTGTGACCGAATTGCTGGGGGACGATCCTTGGGCACGGAAATGGTGACGACCAACCGCGGCCCCCGCCGGCCCGCTGAAATGGAAAAGGCTTTCAAAACCCGGTTTGCGAAACCACACTTTGTGGAGCGTCTTGCGGCGCGGATTGGCCGTTGGAAATTATGCACCTGTCTCCTCGTGAAATCGAAAAGTTGATGTTGCACAACGCCGGGTTCCTGGCGCAGCAACGCCTGGCGCGCGGCCTGCGGCTGAATCATCCTGAAGCCGTCGCGCTCATCGCCGCCGTGATTCTCGAATTCATCCGCGACGGCAAAAGCGTGGCCGAGCTGATGAACCTTGGCCGGCAACTGCTCGGCCGCAATCAGGTCATGTCGGGCGTGCCGGAGATGATTTATGACGTGCAGGTGGAAGGCACGTTTCCCGACGGATCGAAGCTGGTGACCGTGCATCATCCCATCGCCAGCGAGAACGGAAATCTCACCCTCGCGCTGCACGGCAGTTTTCTGCCGGTGCCGGATGTTTCCGTTTTCAAACCGGTGGCTGACGAGCCGGTGCCCGGTTCGACAGAAATCAAAGACGGCGAGATCGAACTCAACGTCGGTCGCGCCACGGTGGAAATCCCCGTGACGAATCTCGGCGACCGGCCGATCCAGGTCGGGAGCCACTATCATTTCATCGAGACGAACGCTTCGCTGAAGTTTGATCGCGGTGCGGCTTACGGCAAACGACTCGACATTCCGGCGGGAACGGCGGTGCGCTTTGAACCCGGCGAAACCAAGACCGTGATGCTCGTGGAGATCGCCGGCAAAAAAGTCATTCGCGGCGGCAATAACCTCGCGAGCGGGAAAGTTTCAGAAGTTGGAAGGAAAACTGCGTTGAATCGCGTGAAAAAAAGAGGGTTTGCGAACACTTGACCGTAATAACCGACGTTAGGAAGCTCCAGTATAAACCGCCATGATCTTTCGCGATCCAAAACTTCAGCAGCACTGCGAGCGAGCTGCGGCTGTCGTAAGAGGTTGCCCTTCAGAACAGATTCCTGTGCTCGGCCTTCTCGACGCTTGGTATTGGTTTCAGCTCGTTGAGGGGCAAGACTCGCCACGAGTGGCAGAGGCCATTGAAATTCTTTTGTCGCAGGAGTTACGCCCGGCTTTGCGACAGTGGTATCGCGACGCAGGCGACGACATGAACGAGAATGCGCTTGAGTTTCGCGACCGGCTTAGCCAGTTGGCCGGAGAGAGGTTTGGATGAGAAAACACACAACTTAGCATAACCAGATTACTTCGATATGTCCCACAAAATGAAACGCTCGCACTACGCCGACATGTTCGGCCCGACGACCGGCGACAAGGTCCGGCTCGGCGACACGTCGTTGATTCTCGAAGTTGAAAAAGATTTCACCGTTTATGGCGACGAATGCAAATTCGGCGGCGGCAAAGTTATTCGCGAAGGAATGGGCCAGGCCGCCGGTGTCGGCGCGAAGGACGCACTGGATTGCGTCATCACCAACGCGCTGATCGTCGATTGGAGCGGCATTTACAAGGCTGACATCGGCATCAAAGGCGGCTTGATTTCCGGCATCGGCAAGGCGGGCAATCCCGATATGATGGCGGGTGTGACCAAAGGCATGATCATCGGCGTCACGACGGAAGTTATCGCCGGCGAAGGTTTGATCATCACGGCGGGCGGACTCGACACGCACATTCATTTCATCTGCCCGCAACAGGCGCACGAAGCCATCGCCGCCGGACTCACGACGATGGTCGGCGGCGGTACCGGCCCGGCCGTTGGCACCTGTGCGACGACCTGCACCCCCGCGCCGTTTTATTTCAAGGCGATGTTGCAAGCGGTGGATTCACTCCCGCTCAATTTCGGTTTCACCGGCAAAGGCAACACAGCGATGCCCGCCGGTTTACCCGAGCAGATCGCCGCTGGCGCGATCGGTCTTAAATTGCATGAGGATTGGGGCACGACGCCTGCCGCGATTGATTGTTGTCTGAGCATGGCGGACCAGCACGACATCCAGGTGACGATTCACACCGACACCTTGAACGAATCCACGTTTGTCGAAGGCACGATTGCCGCGTTCAAGGGCCGCACGATTCACACGTATCACAGCGAAGGCGCGGGCGGCGGACACGCGCCGGACATCATCCGCATTTGCGGCGAGCCGAACGTGCTGCCGAGTTCCACGAACCCGACACGGCCTTACACGGTCAACACGATTGACGAGCATCTCGACATGTTGATGGTGTGTCATCATCTCGATCCGAATTTGCCGGAGGACGTGGCGTTCGCTGAAAGCCGGATTCGCGGCGAGACCATCGCGGCGGAAGACATTTTGCACGACCTCGGCGCGATCAGCATGATGAGTTCGGATTCGCAGGCGATGGGCCGCATCGGCGAAGTCATCACGCGCAGTTGGCAGACGGCGGACAAGATGAAGCAACAGCGAGGTCGCCTCGTGGAAGAAACAGGCGACAACGACAATCTGCGCATCAAACGCTACATTTCCAAATACACCATAAACCCCGCGCTGGCTCATGGCATGGCCCACCTCATCGGCTCGATTGAAGTCGGCAAGCTCGCTGATCTCGTGTTGTGGAAGCCGGCGATGTTCGGCGCAAAGCCGGAAATGGTTGTGAAAGGCGGCATTATCGCGTGGGCGCAAATGGGCGATCCGAACGCGAGCATTCCCACGCCGCAGCCCGTGTTCATGCGCCCGATGTTCGGCGCATTTGGCCGTGCCACCGGCATGACTTCCATCGCGTTCGTCAGCAAACTCGCGAAGCAGAAGAACGTCGGCAGCGCCTACGGCCTCACCAAACGCGTCGAAGCCGTGAAAGGTTGTCGCAAAGTCGGCAAGAAAGATTTGAAGTGGAACAATGCCATGCCGAAAATCACGGTGGATCCTGAGACGTACGAAGTTCGCGCCGACGGCGAACTGCTGACGTGCGAACCGGCAAAGGCGCTGCCGCTGGCGCAGAAGTATTTTTTGTTTTAATGAGCCGCCGAGCCGCCGAGCCGCCAATCAGCGAGGAGGTCATCGCCAACAGACTGTTCTCCGCGCCTGTGCACCTCCGCGGTGGAGATGACTGGCTGATCTGGCAGTTGATCGATTCCGCCTTTCCCACCGGCGGTTTTGCGCATTCTTCCGGACTGGAAGCCGCGTGGCAACATGGCGAAGTGCGCGGGCGCGCGGAGGTGCTCGCGTTTGCAGAAACGAGCCTGGACCAACTCGGTCACGCGGCGTTGCCGTTTGTGACGGCGGGATTTGATGCGCCGGAGAAGCTCACCGCGTTTGACCAGCTTTGCGACGCGTTCATGACCAACCACGTCGCCAACCGCGCGAGCCGGGCGCAGGGCCGGGCGTTCCTGACGGCGGTGGAGCGCATTTTCAAATCCGCCTTTGAAATTCCGAAATTTGAAACTCAGTCCGCCCACTTCGCGCCTGTTTTCGGAGCCTGTTTGCGACGGCTCGACCTATCGCGCGAAACGGCGGGGCGCATGTTTTTCTTCAACCATCTGCGCAGCGTCATGGCGGCCGCCGTGCGCTTGAACATCATCGGACCGATGGAGGCCCAGATGTTGCAGCAGCAAATATCGCTGAAAGCGGAACGAATTCTGGCTGACTGTCACCGCCTCACGCTGGACCAAATCGCACAGACCGCGCCGCTGCTTGACCTCTGGCAAGGCGCTCAGGACCGCTTGTATTCACGACTGTTCCAAAGCTGAAAATCATCATGAGACTGCTTCTTCACCAGCACGGCCACGGCGACAGCCCCGGACATTTCCACGAACGCGAGCAGCCGCTCGATCGCGATTTCAAAAAGCGCGCGTTCACCGTCGGCGTGGGCGGGCCGGTGGGCAGCGGCAAGACGGCGTTGATGCTGCAACTCTGCAAGCGGCTGCGCGCCACGATGAATATTGCCGCGGTGACGAACGACATTTTCACCAAGGAAGACGGCGAATTTCTGACGAAGCACGAGGCGTTGCCGGCCGCGCGGATTCGCGCGGTGGAAACCGGCGGCTGCCCGCACACGGCGATCCGCGAGGACATTTCCGCCAACCTGCAGGCGCTCGAGGAACTGCAAGCGCAATTCAACCCGCAACTGCTCTTCATCGAATCCGGCGGCGACAACCTCGCCGCCTGTTTCAGCCGCGAGCTGGCGGATTACACGATCCAGGTGATTGACGTGGCCGGCGGCGACAAGATTCCGCGCAAGGGCGGACCGGGCATCACGCAAACCGATTTGCTGGTCATCAACAAAACCGATCTCGCAGAGGCCGTCGGCGCGGATTTGAAGGTGATGGAACGCGACACCAAAAAAATGCGCGGCGACGGACCTTTTGTTTTCGCACAGGTGAAGCATGGAGTGGGTTGCGAGGAAATCATTGCGCACTTGATTCATGCGTGGCAGCACGCCGTGGGCGCTCCGCACTAATAGGCGGCTGCTTCAGCCACGGCGGTCTTCAAAATAATTCTGACGAAGGCAGCCCCACAGGATACCCGGATGATTCGGTAGCAGAAACTTCAAATCTGGAACTCCGCGGCACTGCTTTCGCCTTTGCCGCGTTTGCGCATCACCTTCACGTTGGCGTCCTCCTGGACCACGATCGAATTCGCCGGCACGCTGGTCGTGAGAAACACATTCGCGCCGATGGTGCTGCCCTCGCCCACGATGGTATCGCCGCCCATGATCGTGGCATTGGCATAAACCGTCACGCGGTCTTCCAGGGTCGGATGCCGTTTCTGCCCGCGCAGCGCCTGGCCTGCCGCGAGCGATTTGGCCACAAGTCCCACGCCCTGGTACATTTTGACGTGGTTGCCGATGATCGTCGTCTCGCCGATGACCGTGCCGGTGCAATGGTCCACAAAAAAGTGCGAGCCGATTTGGGCGCCGGGGTGCATATCCATGCCGGTGCGTGCGTGCGCCCATTCGGTCATGATGCGCGGGATCAGCGGGATGGCGTCGAGGTAAAGTTCGTGCGCCAGCCGCTGCACCGCGATGGCCTCAATAAACGGATACGCGACAATGACCTCTTCCTTGCTGAGCGCTGCGGGGTCACCTTGGAAAGCGGCCTCGGTGTCGGTCTGCAGCAGTTCGCGGATCTCCGGCAGGCTGTCGAGGAACTTGAGCGTGCGGCTGTGCGCCACCTTGCGCAAATCCTTCCGGGGCACCTCCGCGGGCGGGCTGTATTCCAGGCTTTTGTAAATTTCATCCTCCAAGCTGCCCAGCACGACATCAAGCAGCGCGGCGGTTTCCACCTTGATTTCCGAGGAATGGATCAGTTTTTCGTCGAAGAAACCGGGAAAGAGCAGCCGCAGCAAATCCACGGTGATCGTCGCGATGGCGCGCTTGGACGGCAAATTCTTGCCGTCCAGATGGTTGATGCCGCCTGCGCGGGCATAGGAGGCGACGAGCCGGTCGGTGATGTGGGTGACGCTCAACTGCACGCGGCAGTATTTCGCAGCGGCCGCCGGAAGGCAAGCGCGGCGGCGGCATCAAGAGGCTTGTCAGGGAGCGCGGGCCGGTTCAATTTTCCGGGGTGAAGTTGAAGTTTGAAAAAATTTTCCGCCTGCATGGCTTCGCGCTGCTGGCGTTGTTGTTCTGGGCGGTCTGGGCCTCGGCCCAGCCGGCGACCAATTCCGCCGCGCCGCCGGCTTCGGCTGGGAGCGAGACGAACCGGGTTGGCGCGCTGGCAAAAAAGCTGGGCAGTCTGGAACAGCAACTCGAAGAGCACGATTTGATTTTCCATCTCGACTCGATCGAGTTTTTGCGCGAGCACACTTTCATGGATCAGCCTTTGTGGAAATACCTGGCTTCGCTGATCTACATTCTGCTGGCGTTCTACATCTCCAAGCTGCTCGACCTGCTCGTCAACTCCTGGCTCAAGCGTTGGGCGGCGAAGACCGCCACCACGCTCGATGACTGGATCATCGGGCTGCTGCACGGGCCCGTCAAAGTCATTACCTTCGTCGTGTTTTTGAACATCGGCCTGAATGTTTTCCGGTGGCCGGAGGCGGTGGAAAAATATCTGACCAAGGGGATGATCCTGTTCGTGGCCTTCTCGGTGACTTACTTGGCGCTGAAGCTGGTGGATTTGATGATGCGGTTGTGGCGCGAGCGCACGGTCGCCGGTACGGACAAGGCGTTTGACGAACAACTTTTCCCCGTCATCCGCAAGAGTCTCAAGGCGTTTGTGGTGGTGGTGGGCGTGCTGGTCACCTCGCAAAACCTCGGAATCAACATCACCGGCGCGCTGGCCTCGCTTTCGGTGGGCGCGCTGGCGGTCGGCCTCGCGGCGCAGGACACGCTGGCCAACCTGTTCGGCGCCATCGCGGTGTATATTGACAAGCCGTTTCGCATCGGCGACCGCATCCTGCTGGATTCCGTGGACGGTCAGGTGGAAAGCATCGGCCTGCGCAGCACGCGCGTCCGCAGCACGGACGGCAACCACGTCACCATTCCCAACAAAACCGTCGGCAACGCGACCATCACGAACATCACCCGCCGCCTGAGCATCAAAACCGAACTGAACCTCGGCCTCACTTATGACACCCCGGCGGCGCAGGTGCAGCGCGCCCTGCAAATCCTGGACGAGGTTTATCGCGCTAACCCGATGACGGCGGACCTGCTCATCAGCTTCAACAAGTTTGCCGACTCCGCGCTCAATCTGCAGGTTGTGCATTGGTGGAACAGCACCGACCAAAAGTCCTACCTCGCCGGAATGCAGGAGTTCAACCTGAAGATCAAGGAACGCTTCGACGCCGAAGGCATCCAATTCGCATTCCCCACCCGGACAATTTACGTGAAGCCGGAACCCGCAGGGCGTCCTGTTCCGAAATGATTTTTCCGCGATTCGGAGTATCGGGCCTGCCGTTGTTGGCGTAACATCGTACCGCAATGGACTCGCTGACACATTTGATCTGGCGCGACGGCCAGTTTCTGGGCATCGCATGGAGCGTCTGGAAGGTGGTTGGGTGGTGCGGCAACGCCGTGTTCTTCTCCCGCTTTTTCGTGCAATGGTACGTCACGGAAAAAAGGAAGCAGGTGGTGGTGCCGCAGGCCTTCTGGTGGCTCAGCCTGCTCGGCTCGGTCACGCTGCTGGCCTACTCGCTGCACCAGCGCGATTCGGTGTTCATCTTCGCCTACGCCTTTACCTGGATTCCTTACATTCGCAACTTGGTGATCCACCGGCGGCACAAGGACGCGCACTCGGATTGCGCGGGCTGCGGCAAAAAAATTCCGCCGCAGTCGAACTTCTGTCCGAACTGCGGCGGGAAAGTGTCTGGCGCGGGAAAGTGAACGGCTACTTACTTCTTCGGCGCGTTGGTGGGAATCTGATTCAAGCCGTACTTGTTCGCGATCGGCGCGAAGTCCGGGTGGGTTTTGGAGTAATCGCGCAACTTGTTGACGAAGTCGTCCATCTTCGGACCGGTGGTCTGCTGGTAATCGGCGAGGACGCCCCCGGCCTGCTGGCGCAGGCCGCTGAGGTCAGCCCGGGCGTAATGCACCTGGCGCCAGAGGAAAATGTTGAGCGTGCCGCTGATGACCACCAGAGAGACGAGGAGCACAAACAAGGTTTTGCGCAGGGAGGCCACCTGCTCCCGGAGGTCGCTGGTGTCCGCGGACGAGGCAAGGGGATTGAGATCTTCCATAATCGTGATTGGGATTGCTACTTCAGCTTTGGATTATTTCCCGGCGGGCTTGGTGGTGGCGGGCGCCGGCTTCAGGCCGGTCGAGACGAGCAGTGGGTCAATAGCCGCGTGAGTCTTGCCGTATTCCAGCGTGTCGTTGACCAACGCGCCGATTGCCGCCCGGCGGGTGTTGATGAACATCACCTGCATCTGCAAATCGCGCAGTTCCTTCGAGTTTACAGCGTAAATGTAGGTGAACAGGACGGACACCACGGCGCTGAGGGCCAGCACGCCCACCAGCAAGGCGGTTAAAGAATCATTTTTCATAAAGTTCGATGGACTTTAGCGGGTTTGCGGCAAATGTCCACTGCGTTTTTAGCTGCGCGATCTGGTGTGCCGGGCCTAAATAACCGCTTGCACGGCGCTGGGCGGGAGCCTAAGATCATTTCTCTGCTTAGGGGCACCCATAGCTCAATTGGATAGAGCGGCTGACTACGGATCAGCAGGTTTCAGGTTCAACTCCTGATGGGTGCACCACTTCAAAACATCAATGGATTCAATTGGTTTGTGAGGTTCTCAGGTTTATAAAAACGCCAAAAACAGCGTTTTTCACCTGACAAACGCCTGACAACTTTTCGGTTGTTTATTCTTATTCCCCCGCTTTTCCGCCTCGTCAGCGATCCCTGCCCCCATTGACAAAACGCCCCTACTCTGGTCAGGTCCAAGCAGTTATACAGCGGCGAATAAATATACATAACATGCTTATTATAATAAGTTTACAACGTGTTGCGAGTCTGATAATATGCTCACCATCAGAAAAGGAGCAGTTGTAAAATTATGAATATCAGAAGCAAAAACATCGTTAGAGCAACCTTTCCCAAGGTTTATGAATACAAGCACCGCAACAGCGGCACCTACTATTTGGTGGATGCCCGTAAGAAAAAATTCGGTCTGACCGAGCGGAAAACATTCCAATCAAAGACCCTCGCCATCAAGCACGCCGCCGACATTGAGCAGCAATTGATCAAATTCGGCGCACAAGCAGATGTGCCCAAAGAAAAAGTCGTCATGGCGGATCGTTTCCAAGGACTGACCGTGCAGCTGGCGCATTTCGGCAAAACACCCGAAGACGCCGTGAAGCATTATGTGGAGCAGTTGGGACTGGAAGCACTGCGGCAGGTCAAACCGTTCATTCGGGATCTGGTTGACCAGTGGGAAAAATACAAAAAGTCAGACCAGACCGTGACGAGGCGTTATCTCAATGAAGTGCATTCCCTGTGCAGGTTCATCAAGCGCACGTGGGGCGACCTCAAGCCGGACGAAGTGAAGCGGAATGTCATTGATCTGAAGTTGAAGGGTTTGAAGGTCAAAAACAACACCCGACGCAAATATCGTCTCTTCATCGGCATGTTCTTCAAGTGGGTGGTGGACGAGGGACACCTGCTAAAAAACCCGGCCGAAGGCATCAAGTTCAAGACCGAAAAATACCAAGGACAGAGCTACTCCGTAGCGCAAACGAAGAAACTGCTGCGGCACGTCATTGAAACCAACCGTGATTTGGTCGGATATTTTGCCGTGTTGACGTTTGCAGGATTACGCCCCACGGAGGGACTGCGTGTGCAGTGGGAAGATTATAATGAGAAAACGCACCAGCTCTATGTGCGTGCGGGCAAGACCCCGGCTCGTTTTGTGGATTTGGAACCAACAGCGGTTGAATGGATGAAGTTCCATCGGGAAAACACCCCCGACGGGACGCCGTTCCTCAATTTGACCAATCTGGAAAATCGGATGAAGGTGATCCGCACGGCGGTCTTCAATGGCGGATGGATTCAAGACGGCCTGCGTCACGGTTTTGGGACTCACTACAAGGCATTGACCCAAAGCGTCAATAAGGTTGCAGACCAAATGGGAAACAGTGTCGCCGTTGTGCTGAGGCATTATGCTCGCACAATCACCAAGGACGATTGCATGGCGTTCTGGGATTTGACCCCAGCAAATGTCTTGGCAGAAGAATCAGCCCCCACTACAGCGTAGTATGGGGGTTGCGTTTACCTTCTGAACATGGACTTTTCAACGAGGGGCACCCCTGCGGATGCCCGTTCGACATGCGGCCAGATTTTTTTATGGCAGAAACAATACGTATGCAAGCATTCAATCATCCAAGCATCCACGTTGCCCGATATAAAAAAGCGTCGGGATTATTTTTATCTGCATTTTGCTGGGAAGGGAAATATGTATTCAGCAGACATAGGCAGTTTCGGGAAAGACCGTTAAACCTACTGCATCACGTCAACCAGTGTCCCATTCGAGTCGGTATCGCTTGGCAGAGTTGACTAAAAAGGATGCGGTCCAGCAAAGGCGTGTATGTCCGCTGTATTGCTGGCGTTGTTGTCCAGCCCACTGATTGAGGATGCAATGAGATGAGCACGTAGTCCGTTTGATAATCCAAGCAATATTCCTAACCTAAAGCATCACTGAAGGTGCCAAGCGTGCAGGCGGGATATGTCATTAAAGGTGTCACATCCCGCATTGTGTCTGCCTCTGATTGAGAAGATGAGGATGCAATGAGATTCCAGAACCCATGTTGAGATCCAAATGATCTGGTCCAACATGCACCAGCTTCCCTTTTTTATGAGCACCCAAGAAATACCCATCATCGGCGTCAGGAAATGCTGGCAATGCCAGCGTGAGATTCAATATCGGAACAAGGTTTCATATGCATTTTCCATCCGAAGGAAACGGAAGGTCATGTGCAATGTCTGTTCTGGATCCAGATTGAAACCAAGACACAACAAGACCTTCTTTTTCCCTTTATTTCCAACCACGTCTTGAGCAGTTAGTATTTGTATCAAGGTATCCGGGTAGTGGGATAAGCATTTAGATATGGGGTCTGATTTGACAGGCATGTTATACTGGTAGCTGACAGTTAGGGAAGAACACTACTAACAACACTACTTCCGTCAACTTGGCACTTTGCCAAGCATGGACTTTCTCAGCGGTCTCAAATGAAAGAAATAGAGTTATGTCTAAACAAGCACTCACAGTATTGGTAAATGCGGAAAATGATATGCGGGAAAAGGATGCCGTCTTGCATTCGGATTACCACGCTCAAAAAGCACAGTATCATTTGGACAAGGTGAACTTCCACATGTCCATGATTACACATTGGAAGACTGCCAATGCAGTCTTTGATTCATTCCATAATGCAAGGAAGGGCAAATAAACCAATCAAGGCAATGGGCATAGAGTCCAAGGATGTCTTGGAACGAATCAAACAAACCCGTTTGGTGAATTGAACACCTTGCCGCAACTATATTGCAACTTTATGAAAAAAAAGAGTGATACCGAGATTATAGCAATTCGCACATTGGGATATGCTTCGCCAATACCACCCATAGCACCGAATATGGATATAAATGGCAATCATATGATTGCCAGACTATCAAGAAAATTTAAGGTGGAGGCATTAACAAGGAATGCGGGTTCGTTTCTAATTGAGCACGGAAACTTAATTTGCGAGAACGGAAGGAAGTTTAAAGCGAAACTAAAATCCAACGAAGAATCTAAACAAACACTGTGAAGATATGAGTATCGAAGAAACACAAGACCTGATGGAATTACAAAAGCAGTATTCCAAGGCAATCAAGGCATATCACAACCTTATTCTGATGGGCACGGGGGTTGGATTAACCTATAAGCAATGTGATGATGACTTGCGGTATATGTATGGGAACAATCTTGACCCCGCAGAGTATATTACAAACAAGGTGTTTCACTATGGCCTGAATAAAATCTTTGAAGGGATAAAGTAAATCGTGGCGAGATTAAGAAAGTATCATAAGGCCAATGGCTGAATGCTCCATATGCTCTCAGCAATCCGCCCCGTTCCGTCACCTTACCCTCACTCGATCTGTCGAAAATCTTACGAAAGCTTGGCAAAAGATCAATTTAGTGCTCAAACCCATGCTCATAACCCCTCGAAAATGCACTTTACCCTGTGTTGAGGAAATTTCAGGCGTGTGATTGATGCAATTTTCCACTTTTGGATCCAAATCCACAGAGACGAATGGATCAGGTGTGTTTCAAGAGCGAGGGACAAATCTCATGGTCTGGATCCCACCACAGAAGCGAAAATTTGTCATTAGAGCGAAGCCCCCACAATCTTACCTTGCCTGATACTCTCAATGAATAAAGTTCGTCCGTGTCATCAAGGTTCAATTCTACCAGCCTCTGCCGAGCCTCTTTGACAATCATATTAAGGGGAATAAAATGGCTTCCGCTACTCCCGATTTCCGGCCAAGACATGCGTTCAAACCCCTTCAATTTATCGAGCACATCAGCAAGGACATCGGCTGGCATTTTCTTTGGACACCACGGCCCACCAAAATCAATCCTTGCAACTGCCCATACGGGACGACCATTTGGTGCTGGGCCAGATTGAATTCGTGGCTTCTTGTAGGTTTGCGGTGAAACACCTGAAAACTTTGGATTCTTGTTCACAAATCGTCAATTTAAAGACTGCTGTAATATTCGTGAAGTGATGCTGGACGAATGAACCTGCCCCCACGTTCGTCAATCCCCAACCCCTCCCGAGCTTCCTGCCAAGGTTGTTCACGGTGGGTTAAGTCGCTCAACCACTGGGCGGTCTTCCCTCCATAAAAATCAAGCACCCTTTCAATGGTTTCCCGTTGCTCTTCAGTAAGGTTATCGGAATCTCCATACGGCCATCCTCGCAACAGAAATTCGCCCCGGTGCAATTGATAAACTTCGGGAACTACAGGGCCGTTCGCCCACGCTTCAATGTGTTCGTCAAAAAGTGGTGCTTCATCCCAGACCAAAGACCAAGCCTGACAATAATAAAGCAATTTGTGAAGTTTCATGGCTGACGTTGGGCCAATCACCTTCAAAATGAAATTCGCTGTGTCGTGAACCGTTGCCATGAAAAAAGATATGCAAACACCCTCCGGCGATGCAACACCATATTAAAAATGACAATCCCCTCTGGATTCAGGCCCACCCAGTGCGTTTTGGACGGTTTGCCATGACGTTTTCCGCCGTGAGATTCTATTTATCAGTGTAGTTGGGCGGGGTGACATCGGCGGCTACAAAGCATAAAAGGAAACTCGACTTAAACTTCCAACGTAGTCGCCAACACCCCGCCTTTTTCCCACTCTACCCATTCGCCCGCCAGGGCGAAATAGGCAAATCCCGTCAGTTTTCCCCTCAAAACGACCCTTTTGCCCCTGTCCAAATACCTCCCTCACCGAAAAGCATCAAAAATGACCTTCCAAAAGCATATAGAAATATCGTGCAAGTGTCTGGTGTCCTGATTGTTATAGATATTATTTTTCCAGATTTAGCTTGGCTAATCCACCTGTATCAATTAGTATAGGTATGTGAACAAGAAAACGGCGATCTACTGTCGGATTTCAACTGCCAACGGCGGTCAAGTGACGGACAGCCAAAAGGATGAATGCACCCGTTTCTGTGAGATGAAGGGGTGGCAAAATATTGAATATTACGAGGATAAATGCACGGGAACAAAAGCCTCACGTCCCGCATTGGATCGTCTCGTAAAGGACATGCGCCAAGGCCAAACCGTGGAAAGAGTTGTGATTTATAAATTGTGCAGGCTTGGGAGGTCGCTCACTCACTTGTCGCTTTTGTTGAATGAATTCAAAACCTTGCGGATACCGCTGATTTGCACCAGCCAAGGTTTGGATACCAGCGACTCAAATCCCTGCGGCCAACTCATCATGGGAGTGCTCATGTGCGTGGCAGATTGGGAACGGCAGAACCTCCTTGAGCGTTGTGCGGCGGGGATCAAGTCGGCGAAGAATCGTGGTGTCGTTTTTGGGCGTCCGAAGAAATTGCACATGCGTCGTGACGAAGTTTTGGAGTTGAAACAGCAGGGAGTCAGCATCCGTGGCATTGCACGAGAATTGCGAATGCCGCCAGCGTCGGTTCACAAAATAATCAAATCAACAGCGAAAGAATAAAAATATGCAAACAATCAACGAAATCGTCGGGTTTATGAAACAGAACGGCACGAATTGCCGCTTGGTGTCACTGGTGACGGAGACGCAACCCAAAATGAAACTGAGTTGCCCCTTCAAAGGCGTTGTGAAGGTTTCCCGCAAGCGGGGGATCGTCAACGCAAACTTCAATACTACCGTTCGCCGTCGTATTGCAAAACATCTGGGCGTCAAGTTGGCGGAGGTTGAATACACTGACGGCGATGTTTGGTATAAACATTTGACCACTGCCGATGGCAAAATGCTCCCGCTCGTGGTCAACAAAAAGGTTGAGACACCATCCGAAGCAACGGATTTTTATTTGCAATATTACCCGACACATTCAAAAGATTTCTATCGTTTGCCCAACGGGGAGACGGTGACGGCGGAACAAATCAAGCCGTGGATTTACCAGCAGCCCGAGAAACCGCATTTCAAACCAGTTGTTATCAGCATCAGGGTGGCCAACATCAAGAAAATGCGTGCATCTGTGGTGTTGAACTAAATGCGGAGAATAAAAATATGAAAACGGAAAATCTGATCAAAGCCGCCGACTCGTTTGCTTTCTTTTTTAGTGAGCTTCGGGAAGCACACACGGATGCAGTCAACAGCGACAACCAGTTCGCAGAGGTTGCCTTGTTCTCGCTGATTGAAGATGCAGCGAAACTGGAAGCGAAGCTGGCACGGGTCAAAGACGCCGCATTGCACACTGCGGCGGCAAAAGGATAATCAAATGAATTCCGACAACCTGACGCTTGTGGCGGTCAAGTTGTGCCAGTTTCAACAAGAGCTGAAATCGGCATACGACGCTGCTGTGAAACGGAATCAGCAATTTGCCGAGATTTTGCTGCACGACATGTTGAAGGACACAGACAAATTGCAACACAGACTGGGGCGGATCATTGATGCGTGCATCATTGAAGAAAACGCCAAAGGCGAAGGAAAATAAATATGAAACCGATACTGAATGCTCAGAACAATGTTGTGGCGTATGACCACGACGCCAATGCAAACCGCTCGGAACTCCGTTCAAAATCCAACGGGTTGTTGGCGTGGTATGACAAGCACCTTGACCGCACGTTTGACCGCACGGGCAAAAATGCTGGTGCAGGCGATCAACGTGGAAAATTCATCCCCGACAAATAATTTTATGGAGTGCTGCATCATGCGGAAGGTGGTTTACCGTCTGCCAAACACAAAACGCCTCACTTGGGCAATTGTCTTGGCAGAGCGTGAGGGACTGAGCCTGTTGTTCGTGCGTGGAATGTCGGGCAGTCAATCAAGCGGTCTCGTGATCGGCAGCGAGAATGTTTCCCAACGCATCTTTGAAGACGTGCAGGCGTCACGTTTCCCGCTGGAAACTGCGGACTTGGCCGCAATTGGGGGAAAATTCCGTGCGATTGGCGGTTCACTTTCGGAAGATGAATTGATGAAGTTTCTTGAACCCAACGACGATTGGAGCGTTGAGTAAAATGAATCCGCAGATGAAAACCAAAACGATTCTCGGCTACGAGTTGACCCTCGTTGTTGGGCATCGGTATTTGGCGACACGTCCGATGCTTGATGGCGATATTGCTGACGATGTTTCAGGGGTGAAACTTCCCGTGACAATTACGGATTTGAATAACCCGAACGGCGATCCCGTGGCGCATGTGGGCGATTTGTCATACGAGGAGGCGAACAAATTCTTGGCCGCCTTCAACTTCGAGAAGGCGAGTTGGGACGGGCGTGTTTGGTAACTTTATTCACACCACGAGTTGCCCAGTTTTAGGCTCATTTTGGGATCAGTTCGGTTTGGGTTCCACCGGCAGCTCGTTTTACAGTGATGACTTTCACCACCTGATAATAGGTTTCAATCTCGTGCCCATCAGACCCATGATGCGTGGTGGTTTCAAGAATGACACGCAATGAATCTCCGGGGCGAACCTCAACTTTTTGAAACTGAAAAGCCACGACCCAATCATGGTCTGAGATTTTGGCACGGATTACATGACCCGCATGAACAAATTCCCACATTGATTCGCCAAGATAATCCGGCTTCTTCACCTGTAACAAAACTTCCGACTTATTGGTTATGGTTTCGTCGGTTAAAAGCTCTTCGGCAAATTCTGCGTCAACGTGAAAATTATTATTGAAGCCAGACGTGATGCCTGCCGCTTCGTATGAAGCATGATCGTTTGGCCCGAGTTGATTTACGGCCCCACTGATAATGGCGATGTCTTTAATGAGAAGTGGCAGCGACGGCGGGGTGTAGATTGGTAGGCGAAGGACTTGTGTGCCTTCCGCAAGTTGTTGGATTTCGTGAGCCAATTTTTCAAGAGCTTGGCGGCTCTCAATTTGTTCACGATGCTCAATCCATTTGATAACAGCGTGTTTTCCTTGCAGTAAAAACCCGCCAACCGCTTTCTTCCAATCCAGATTTTTTATCGCCTCGTCGTCTATTCCAGTTAGCACGTTCTTTATGCGAGTTTTTAACGAACCGACCTGAATATCTTCCAGCAGCAATTCCGGGGTGACTCTAATTGGAAATGTCTGAACCAAATTTCTGTCAAGAGATTGAAAACCTTCGATCATTTCGGACATCGCCCGAAAGACACGAGAGGGACGCACAGAATCCTTCTGGAAATCAATTTTCAGGACGAATGCTTCGGATTGTTCGGTGTTTTCCATTTGTCTATCCATAGCAGTCAATTATTCATCTCCGCATAAACCCCTTCGCCACTTTGCGGGTAGCACTCATAGATGTGCTCAAACACGCTGGAGCACTTCTGCTGGTAAAGTTCCGGCGTGTAGGCTCGGGGCAAACCTGCATCCAGCACATCCTTGATGGCATCCCGCACTTTGGCTTGTGAGGTCTGACGTTTGCGCCAGTCCAGCACGAGCAGTCCCTTGAGTTTGGCGAGAAGTTGCTTCGCCACTTTTTTTATTTCTTCACGCTCTTCGGTGGTAAGCTCCGGCGCAGGTCGGGTCAGGATGTCCAGAATCACCAGCTCCTCTTCCGACACATGCTCAAGAATATGGCGGTGTTCCTCGTGGCTCAATTCTTTCAGGAACGCCAACAGATCATCAATGTTCTTGCTGCCTGAGTTGTATGCCTCAATCAATTCCTCAAACTTTTTGCCGAGGTCAGAGCGGGTTCGGTTCAGTTTAATCAGCTTTTCCAGTTGAGCACGAATCGCCGCCTTCAACACTTCAAGGTCGGTGTTCTTGTGCTTCGCTTTCTTCAACCGCTTCGCCAATGCCTCAAAATCAATCTTGGACAAATCAATCAGAGGCGAAGTTTTGTCATGGATGGCCACGCCTTCAACGGAATCATCCAGCAATTTATTGATCCCACCCATCACCGCCGAAATGTCGGGTGGATTGGGATTCATCTTGGCTCGGATGGCATCGCCAATGGCGCACAAACAAAACACCGTGCTGTAAAATTCCAGTGAGGCGGGGTCTGGTTTTACGGCTTGGTAAAGCGTGTTGACCAACCGTTCGTGCCCGAAGAAGTCACGGCGAATCTGGTCGGGCGCAATCAACGCATCAACGGCATCACCCACGAACTGCAATCGCTCCATGCTGCCCACCTTGGACTTTTCAATGGCCGACAGCACCACGGATCGGCTGGCGCAAAACGCCGTGGCATCCTTCACGGATTGGCGCAAATCAGCCACCAACTTCTTTTTGTCTTTGACGGGATTGCCACCACCGCCACCCGGGCCGTAGATGGCCAACGCTTTCTCAAGGGACGCAAATACATTGGCGTAATCCACAATCATGCCGCTGTGCTTGCCGGGGAAAACCCGATTTGCCCGTGCGATGGTCTGCATCAGCGTGTGGTTACGCATCGGCTTATCCAGATAAACCGTGGAACAACTTGGGGCGTCAAATCCTGTCAGCCACATGGCGCAAACGAACACGATGCGAAGATTGTCGCTGGGGTCTTTGAATTTTTCATCCAACGGCGGCTGTGAATCGTTGATCCGTTGACGGTGGGGCAGGATTTCCAGACCGAGTTTGTGCATCTGCTCAATCTCGTTTTGGCTGGGTGACACAATCAAGGCCATATCCGTGGTGTTGATCACCTGCAATCGTTCAAGCAATTCGTCCACGGTGTCTTTGGGCAAATGAGGGCCACGCAATAAATTTTGCACCCGTTGCTTTTCCAGATCCCAATACTTCCGCACCTTGTCGTGCATCCGCAGTGCCGTGGCTTTATCAATGCTCACCACCATTGCCTTGCCCAAGAATCCACGGCCAAGGAAATGCCGCACGATGTCTTTGGCCACCGTTTCCAATCGGTCATCACGGGTTAGAATGTGATATTGCTTGCCGAGTTCACGCTCCAGCTTGGCTTCCTGTTCTTCATCCAACCCCGCTGCATCAATGAGATTGTAGATGTCGTCGGTCAGGTCAGGATTTACCAAGTGCAATTCCGGCGTGCGGTTCTCATAGAACAGCGGCACCGTGGCACCGTCTTCCACAGACTGTTGGAAGTCGTAGATTGAAACGTAGTCACCAAAAACTTCTTTGGTTCGCTCTTCACCCGCAATCAGCGGTGTGCCGGTGAAGGCAAGGAACAATGCCTTGGGCAACGCTGACCGCATGTTCACGGCCAGCGTGTCGTATTGACTGCGATGCGCTTCATCCGTCAGCACGATCACATCGGAACTGTCACAAAGCACCTCTGGCGTTTGAAACTTTTGGATGAGCGTGAACACATAGCGATGATTGCCACGAAGCAATTCACGGAGATGAGCACCGCTATCGGCATGGTTCTCCACATCATCATTGCACGCACCGCAGGCGGCAAAGGTCTTGGCGATCTGGTCATCCAGTTCCACACGGTCAGTCACCACCACAAATTTCCAATCACCCACCAGCTTGCGAAGCACCTTTTGGGCGAAGAACACCATTGAGAAACTTTTGCCGCTGCCTTGGGTCTGCCAGAACACACCACCACGGCCATGCCCCATCTGGCGAGCCTTGAGCATTGAAGCGATGGCATTGTTGACGCCAAGGAACTGATGGTTTTGGCCGATGATTTTGACCAACCCCGCTTTGTGTTCAGAGAACAGGGTGAAGTTTTCCACCAGATCCAGCAGTCGGTTTTTGTCGCAAGTGCCACGAATAATTACGTCCAGCGAAACCCGCCGTGGTTCGTTCTCGTGTTCAATACGCTTCCATTCAAAATATCTTTCCCAATCTGCCGTGAGTGAACCCACCCGGCTGTCCGTGCCGTTGGACGCAATGAGCAGGGCATTGTAGGCAAACAGTTGGGGAATGTCGGACTTGTAGCACGTCAGATTGTCGTCAAAAGCGGTTCGTGCTGGAACCCCTGGCTTTTTCAATTCAATCACCACCAGAGGCAATCCGTTGACGAAGCAAACGAGGTCGGGGCGTCGGGTGTAAAGTGCGCCTGTGATACTGAGCTGGCTGACGAGGAGAAAATCATTGTTGGCGGGTTTTTCCCAATCCATCACCCGCAGCCGTTCGGTCTTTTGACCGCCGTTGATTTTATCGGGCACGGAAACTTTGATCCCGTCCTTGAGCAGCAGATAAATTTCCCGATTAGCGGACGCAAGGCCCATGGCTCCACGGTCACGGGTCAATTCATCCACGGCGGCATCAATGGCATCGCTGGGCAGTGACGGATTTAATTTTATCAAGACCGCACGCAGGCGGGACACCAGCACCACTTCACCACTGGATTCACGACCCAACAAACCTGACGCACCAAAAACTTCTTCCGAGGCCACCACCGTTTGCCAGCCAAGTTCTGCGAACAACCCGATGGCGGGTTGCTCAACCAGATTTTCTTCAGTGAAGGCGTGAGGCAACATTGGAGAAATATTATTCTAGCTTTGCCTTCCCCGATGCCCACTTTAACAATTCATCAGCAAGTTCCATGTTAAGCAAATTATTGAGGCGTCCGTTTGAGTTATTGGTGGATAGTGACATAACAATAGCCTCAGGCACTTCCTCAATTTCGTGTGAAATGAGCTTTACTCTCACCTGAAATGGAAACTTTCCTCCCCATGCTTTGGGAATTAGGTTCCGTGCACCTTCGCAATCAGCCAGCCAAATTCCAAACATGGTGTTGACTTCGTAGTGATATAGAAAACAAAGGTCACCTGCCTTAACCTGTAATGGCCATGGCAAATTTGAGCCAAACAAAGATTTCTGAATACAGTCACCGTAAGTATTACTATTACACTCGAATATGAATATACGTTGAGTCGTTTTCATTTAATTTGCATCTGTTTTCAATTCCATCTGACCCGACAGCAATCGTGGCAATAGTAGGTCACGGGTCTTGCGAAGATTATCTATTCGTTCATTAAGCGTTTCAATTTCCTGATGAATGGGTTTTACCCATTGACTAAATGCGTCAAGGAGCGATGGGTGAGGAAATGGGAAAGCAAAATGTAAAACCGCCTCTTTCGGTAGCCCAAGAACCGTCGTGCCGATTGCGTAGCCTTTCGCAAATCCTCTGAATTTTTCTTCAAGCATGAGATGATAAACGAACAGTGCTGGGACTTGTCCAATAATTCGCACGGCAAACAGATGGTGCGAAATTAGAATTGTTTGATTCTTTCCCAACCGAGGAATTATTGCAGGACTTGCAACTACTTGGCCAGCTTGGGTTAGGTCGGTATTTGCCAGAATAATATCCCCGTGTTTGACGGTGTGACGAGGCTTAAAATTGCCTGAGTATGGCTTCGTGGCATCCCTTCTAAAGCCGCCTCCCGGCAGTATGTTTTTTAGGTTTACCATCGGGTTTCCATCTTCGGTCAATCCTGCGCCATTGTATGAAACCCCTTTATCTACACTCAAAACGTCGCTGAGTTTCTTCACTTCCCACCCCTTTGGAATTTTCCCCAGCGGTGAATCTACCATTGGCGTCTTGGCGTGATTGGGAAAACGGAAGTGAACGAACCACTCACGGTAAAGATTGCGAGCCATCTGCTCCAAAATCTTGATCCGCCGCTGACTATTTTCAATCAACTCATCGTAAGCCGACAGAATGCTGGCAATGCGTTGTTGAACGGGAAGCGGTGGAAATGGAACCTCAAGACTGTTGAGAATGTTTTGGTTTAGGTTTGAAATATTTGTGCCGCCACCTTGAGCCGTCAGCCCTTGTCGAATTAACGGCGTGCGAAAGCAGTAGGCGTAAAACTTTGGATAGACCTCGCTGGAAACAAACCGCAAGCGAATGGTGAACGCTGAGTGCGTTATTTCTTCGGGCGGATTTTCAATGAATAAACTGCGACCAATCAGTTTACGATTGCCATTTGAACGAACAAAAACAATGTCGCCGTTACGAAGGATGTTGCGCTCGGTAACAATGCCATCGGGGTTTATCTGCTCAAGCTCATCATATCTTGGCTTGGTGTAATCTTGAAAGTCAGAAACTCCCACAACTTTCACTCCCTCACCAAAACTGTCCTTGTTGTAGTTCACGCCGTTGCGGAACTCAGCTAGATCACTGAGTTTTTTGGTTTGCCATTTGGCTTTTGTCGCCATTGGTCACGCCTCCAAAATCTCCGCCACGTTTGCTGCGATGGTTTTCTCCAACTTGCGAGCTGCTGCGTTCAGCGTTTCAAGTTCCTCGTTCAATTCTTCCAACTGCTCCTTGAAATCTTCATCGCTGACTTCTTCACCCGCCGCCACACCGACATATCTGCCGGGGTTGAGCGACCAGCCTTGCGCTTCAATTTCTTTGAGTGTCGCTGCTTTGCAAAATCCAGCCACATTCGCATATTTCGGTTTGGCACCAAAAACTTCCTTCACCTTGGCTTGGGCTTCATCACCACCCAGCGTGAAATCCAAATCTTCACCCCGATACAGCCGCACCACATTAGCAATGAAACCGATCTGTGCCGGTGTCCATTCACGATGGGCACGGTCAATCTGCCGGTAGATGTGCCGTGCATCAATAAACAGCACCGTGTTGGCTCGTGGGGTCTTGGTTTTGCCTTTGTCGAAGAACCAAAGGGTGCAAGGCAACGTGACCGTGTAAAACAAGTTCGGCCCGACAGCGACCATCACATCCACGGCCTTGGCTTCAATTATGGACTTGCGAAGTTCCAACTCGGAATTGCGGGCATCCGCCGCCGAATTGGCCATCACGAATCCCGCACGGCCTTTGGGATTGAGCGATGAATAAAAAAGTTGAATCCACAGATAATTTCCATTGTCTGTGCGGGGCAGGCCAAACGGATAACGACGACCTGCACCAACAGAATCTTTCAGCCGGTCTTTGTCCACGGCGTTGACGTTGAACGGCGGATTGGCGAGCACGAAGTCAAACTTGCCCGTGGCTTCGTGGGGGTCATCGTAATAGCTGTTCGTTTGACCGCCGTGCCGAATGTCGCCTTCCAACCCATGCACCGCCATATTCATGCGGCACAAGCGTCCCGTCTCGTCGGTCTTTTCCACGCCAAAGACGGAAAGTTCTGACGACGGGTTTTTCTTGTGCTCGGATACGAACCGTGCCGATTGAACGAACATGCCTCCTGAACCGCACGCAGGATCAAGAATGCGGCCATGATACGGCTCAATCACCTCGGCCAACAATTTTACGATGCTGGAGGGCGTGTAAAATTCACCACCACCCTGACCTTCGCTCATGGCGAATTCGCCAAGAAAATATTCGTAGATGCGCCCAAAGGCGTCGTAATCAAGGCTGGCGGGAATCTCCGAAACTTTTTTCAACAATCCCTTGAGCAGCGAGCTGGTGAAAATGTTGTAGGTCTTGGGGAGCACGCCATTCAACTGCGGGTTGTTTTTTTCAATTTCCCGCATGGCGTCATTGACCTTGGCCCCGATGTCGGCGGCTTCGGGCAAACTGAGCAGATATTCAAATCGGCTGTTGGCTGGCAGGAACAGAATGCCGTCAGCGTGGTATGCGCTGGGATCGTCAATGCGTGATCCACGACGGGATGATGCGCTGGTCTTTTCCAGCTTGGCGTGTTGGGCGGCAAAACGAACTTCAGCGAAACGGAGAAAAATCAAACCGAGAACTGGCTGGCTGTATTGTGCCGCACTGAGACTGGAATTGGCACGGAACTGGTCAGCCGCATCCCATAGCCGTTTTTCCAGCGTGTCCGTGCCGGTGTCTTTTTCGGATGGAGCAACCCATTGCATACGTGCCAGAAGCCTATGCTTGAACCAGCCTCAGGCAAAGCAAAAGGTGATAATGATTTTGGAGGCAAATTCGTCACTGTGACGAATTCGGATTGTCGTGAAGATTTACGGGAGGAAAAAACATCCTTGCCGAGCTTGAAGAATCAAGGAGTTTCGTTCCACGAATGTAACGAAATTTATCTTGCAGTATCTCTAATCGCTGCCAATGTCGTTTTAAGTGCTGACCTTCCAGCACGTTTGGGCAAGGCCAACACGGGTAAAAAACTACAAACATCCAACAGCGATACTTATGAAGGCTATAATCAGCAAATCGTCAAGATTGGTGGCAAGCTGTGTGTTCGCCTGCTCCCTGTGTTTATTCTCACTCCAAACCTTCGCCATAGAGGGATTAAAAATCTCCGTTCAATGCAGCAACGTCGTGCTATCATGGCCGAGCATTGCCGGTCAAAATTATATTGTGCAATACCGTGCGACTCTTGACCCAAGCACGCCTTGGCAGACGCTTACAAATTCATATCCAGCGGACTGGACAACAAACATTACTTTTTTCGTTCACTCCAACGTAGTTCAATATCCGAGTTGCGGCTGTAGTGGTAGTAGTTCATTCGCTGCAACGACTTTGTCAGAAGCTGAGTCTGATTCAACATATCTCACTGCCGCAGAACCGGCTGCGCCAATGGCAATGCCAGCAGACGGTTCGGGTTCAGCTGTTCCGCTTGTGCTCTACCCACCGGGGTTCGATTTATCAAACTTCATCATTTTTGACCCAACGACTTCGCAATGGGTTAGCGGGGCCGGTTATTCAGTTGCTTCCACTTCGTTGCGTGCCGACGGCCCGGGGTCTCTTGACGGGCCAGTGCCGCTTAATGGAGATTCCGGCAGTGGTGGCTCAGATTTGACAACCGCACCCGAAACAGGATTTTATCAAGTAGTTCAAGATGGTGTGCAGATTTTAACTTCCAGCATTGCGAGACTCACGAATGGGGTTGTTTCGGGAAGTGTGAACATTGGCTTCGAGGCTGGATATGCAGACCCGAATAATGGCACAAATTTAATCGGCACTTTGAGCAGTGCCGTTCTACTTGTGGATGGGGTGAAGCTCGCAGGTGATGGGAGCGACCTTTCGGCCCCAACGCCTTGGCAGTTCACAATGGACACAGCTTATTTGCCAAACGGCGACCATTCGGTTCAAGTTGAGGTTTTCTGGTTTGACCCAAATTCCAGTGAGGATGGCACTGAAACCATGTTTCCAAGCAGAATAAGTGATTCCGTTATGATAACCGTTTCAAATGCGGTTTCCTACCCGCAATGGGAAGAAGACATTGGGGAGGCTGCGACTAATGCTGCCTATTTTCTCCAAACGACATGCACGAATGCGGATTGGGCGATTGACATTTACGACGTGAACACCAACTTCGTTCAGCGGCTGACCGGCCATACGGATGACGGCACTATTGAGGCATATTGGAATATGGTGGATGCCAATGGCATTGCACGAACGAATGCTGATACTGATCCTGAATTTAGTTCCGTTGTGACTGTCGCCGACCCAATCACGAAAAAGACACCACCCAAGAAACATCCGAAGAATAACTGGCCTGACCACGGCGTTTGGACAGTGGCCTATTTGGATTACTTCAAACACTTCTATGATGCGGGTGGAGACATGATAGGCCATATCAACGATGTTGCGCTTACCGCTCAAAAATATGGAGGCTACTGGCTTTATTATCCACCAACTGGTTCAACCAACGACATCGGGCAAACGTATCCATTGCGTTTTCAAAACCCGTTACACACGAACGAAGTTGTCACGGCGGCTCAAATTGGATTGGATTCGGCACTATTGAAAAGTTTTCTCTCCAATACCAACTCGAGGAACTTTTTTTACCGAGGGCACGGCGGCCCAGATCAAGTAGGATATATCTCATCGGGTGACTTGGCGAAAGTCATCAAACATCGTTATCGCTTTGTGCTATTGCAAGCGTGCAACACTGCGGATGGAAGCCTTGACCATGCGTTCGGAATCAAGGGGCCGGGCCAGTATGACCTGCCTTATTATCAAAAATCAGGTGTGCGTCCTGCTGCATTCATGGGCAACCACGGCACGAGCCAATTCGCTAATGGCGGTCATACCACCATTGGCGGAGTAGATTATGACGGAGTGATCCCGTGGCAAGTGCCTTATTTATATTACAACTTCTTGTTCTATTGGGACACGGACCTTATGGGTTGGGACTTGTTCTCTTCAATGGGGCAAGCGATGCTTGATTTACCTACAATTGACGGCTGGAGTTCCGATAATCAACCCGGTCAACGTCTAAAGATTTACGGCTACCCGTTCCTGCATATTGACGAATACAATTACCGAACTTCTTGGCCGTAAATATTGACACAATCTCCGGGGATTGCGAGTAGCAGTCCCCGGTGCTATCTAATTATATGCCATTTGCAATTCTTCAGGTTACAGCGGCATATTCCAATGCTGTGTTGGTAGCCATCATGCCGCACATATCCGATTTCTCAAAAGCATTGGATTTGCCAATTCCGCAGCCAGTCACAGTCGCCCAAGTGAAGCAATTTGGATGTTCTCCACGTGCCGACCATGTTGGGGGACGTGTCGTTCTGACAAACGGTTATTCATTCACTTTTGACTTAGGGGCTGTTGTTCTCTACCGTTCACCGCACAGCTACTATTCGCTCCAAGACCCAAACCAACTTCCTGAATTTTATGGACCGGTAAACGTGGGAAAGGATGAAGCAGTAAAAATTGCCCGTGAGGCTCTCAAAAAATTAGGCTACACAGATTCGGAATTACATTTCAACCAGCCACCAAAAGTAACACCGCCAAAACGAAATGAAGGAAAACAGATTGCTCGCTATTTCGTAGAGTGGATTGACACAAAACAAGTAAGTGCCGGGGGGATTCCACTTGAGAGAACCGCTATTGAGGTGGATGCTTCGACAGGCCGAATTGAAATGCTCGGAATCCAAGCCAAGCAGTCACAACGACCTGACCCAAAAATTGGAATTCATCCAACTGTGCTGACAGCAGTGCCGAAATCCGAGTTGGTCGGGGGAACGCCGGTTTTTCGGGTCAACCATGATTATGCACAGGCTTTTCTATTTGCTATAATGCCACAACTCTCGGACTTCGTGGAAAAGTCAGGTGCTACTGTTAAAATCCCGATTACAACCAATGACATAGATATGGAGCATTATGATTTTGGCCTAGTTGCAGGGAATCCCCGTGCATGTGTATATCTAAAAACAAAAGACCGATTTTGGTATGAGCATGGTCAAGTGATTGAGTTTAACGCCAGCGATGCGGATAACTGGCCAGCACCGGGTAGAGCGTCAGAAGACAAACCCCACGACCAATTTTACGGTCCAGTCAATATGGCACCAAAGGAAGCGGTTAATTTAGTGAGACAAATTATTAACCAGTTGGGATACACACGCCAAATTCCACAACTTAAACGAGAGCCTGAAATTGTCCTGCCACGAAAAGAAGGAACAAACTATTTTGCCCGTTATTTCTTTAATTGGTGGCCAACCGATGAAGGTGTTCAAAACGTCTCTGTCGAAATGGATGCCACGACAAAAAAATTAAAATCATTTTATATTAACGACCGGGCAAATCCACAGATTTGGCGTGACCCGCCGAAAATCACTCTGCCATTAACAGTTGCGACAAATGTTTCCACCCAAAACCTTTCAGGTAGGACAACGCAAAACGACAATTCAGGAAGATAAATTGGTCACGAATGTCCCAAAAGTCGGGCTGAGGCATCCTGTTCACAAACCCTTTCCACGCTCGCCGGATGGGGTCAGGAGCGTTCAGGGTCGTTGGGAGGTCTCAAGACCCCGACCGGATCAGGATGAGCCGGAGGTCAAATGGATGCGTGGTGCCTCATTTTGAGGCTTTGCGCCATTGCCGGTGGTTATTGCAAACGAAAAAACAGTTGGTTCCAATTGGGCACGTCAAAATACTGCGTGGAAACCAGACTGCTGTTCGTTGCCGTGAAAGCAGAACCAGAATTTGTCCAATTCACCAAATCGGTTGAGGTTTGCAACTGATACGTTCTACCAGCGGAAAGGTTTGAAAACGAGGGTTTCACCGCCTTGACCAAATCAGTTTGGGCGTCAAATTCAAGCACATATCCGATGTTCACTTGAATCGTTGCGGCTGCGTCGTTCCATTTCCCGTCAACTTGAAGTGTCAAATAATCTTCAATGCCATTAACGCCGGTGCCAGAAGGTTGTCCGGGTGCCCAATTGGTGAAAGACCAAGTTTCTCCCGTTATCCAAACGTATGTGCCCCGCTGCGCTATATCATTGGCACCCACCCACCACTGATTGCTGCTGATTGCTGCCATGCCGACGAGGTTGGTGAATTGCTGCCACTTTTGCAGGGTCGGAAAGGTTGCCAGATGTCCACCACGAGAAACGGCGTCCGCTTCTGCTCCCGCCCAGGAATTAAACAAGGGACTTGTAATCAACTGGAATTTTGGAGTTTGGGCGGCGGCGTTCGTTGCGATAAAGGCGGCGGCGACAAGGAGGACGGCGAGACGAGCGGATGTTCTAAAGTGTTTCATTTTGTTCCCTGATAGGTGATGTTTTTTGCTGTCGGTTTCGTAGTTCACAATTCCAGAACCGAATTTTCAGTCAAGATAAAAAGGGGATTATAGTCCCTGTCAATACCGATTTTGATAATGGCAAAGTTGTAGAGTGATAAAAAGAGATCTGGCGAAATCATTTGGCGTCGTGCTCCGCAACCACAGAAAAGCGGTAAAAATGACGCAAGAAAAATTAAGCGAGCGGGCGGATGTTGACGTGAAAATGATTGGCCGGATCGAAACTTTTATTCGGAATCCGAGTTTGAACTTGGCCGATTCTCTCGCCAGCGCACTTGATGTCCCGTTATCCCAATTGATTCAAGAGGCAGAAGATTTACGGCGGGAAAAATCCGCCACGAAAAAGAAACGCTAGCTCGCATTCCATCCGCAACCCTGATCCGATCAAACTAAAATTTCTTGCAGGTCGGGGGGTTGCTGCCGCAACCTCATTGCACCAGTGAAAAAATCCAAACTGTTCACGAAGAAATTCGCCTTGGTGACATTGGGTGAATACGACCCGTTTTCCAGCGGTTACGCCGTCGTTGAAAATCCCCGTGCAGCAGCTTATCACGGTGTCACCTTCATTGAAGGCATCCACGCTCACGACTCGGAAAAATACATTCGTGGCAAACGGATTCTCGTTCCATTGGCAAATGTCACCAGCATCACGGAGTTCGACAAGACGACGGAAATCTTCATCAGTCGGGGTGGAAAAAAGGGGCGAAAGAAATGAAACGCCAGACAAGTTGATTTATGAACCGTCTAAATTATTTTAATCCTTACGATTCCAAATCTGGTGCTCACGAAGACCAACTGACGAGGGCGTATCTCGTTTTATTGAAACATTCAAGCCACGCTTTCTTTGCGTTTGTTGAATATTGTCGCAGCAAACATACGCCCAAAGGCGATGAGAAGCCCGTTTCCATAAATAATTATTTGGCACAAGGCTGGGAGATTGAAACGCAAAAGGGAAACCCCGAAATCAACACGGAATATCTCTTGTCCGTTCTGATCACGGATAATGAATTGGCGACCGAAGATTCTGGAATTCAGTCGAGCGAAAGAAATGCAAGATATGATGGCATCATCACTTTCGGCAGCAATCTGACGATGGTAATTGAAAACAAACCACGTTTAGAAAATGTGTGGTTTGGACAGCTCAAACCCTCCCGTCAAAATCTGGCTGACGAAACTAAAATATATTCTTCACCCGTGGTTCTTGAGTGGAAGGAAATCATTAAACAACTCAATCACCTGTCAATGCTCCCAACCATATCGGGCAGCGAAAAACTTTTGATTGGAGATTTTCTTGAGCTCATTGATTTCAAATTCCCGTTCCTGAATCCCTACGACAGCCTCCATCAGTGCAAGGGAAACGCAGAGCTTGTAGAACGCAGGATATACAATCTGCTCAAGTCAATTGCGCTGGACGAAAGCAAAATCAATTATCACAGGGGGTGGGGATATTACATACAAACACCGTATCGTGAAATTCAACAAATTGGTTTGATTTACGATCACGAGGAGAGCTGTTTTGAGTTAAGTTTGTATTTCGGCGATTCACAACGACAGGCGACAGCGTTTTACAAAACCGATCCCAATTGCTCGCATCTGAACAGTCCTGAATGGGCATGTTTTCCGAACTTTCACGTTTCCTTTATGTCCAGTAATTTGGTTTGGTTCAAATCAGAAAACAATGAGCATTATTTGCAGTTCTGGAAAGACAACGTGGATGACATTTGCCAGCAGAAACGAGACGATATTCCCAATTATTTGAAACGGTTGGTTGACGAGAAAGTGATTTTGATGCCGAAGGAAGCTGAGGAGCAGTTGAAAGAAAAGTTTTACGACACTGCCATGCAAAGTCTCAATATCTGTCCCGGTTTCGGGGTCATCTATTTTATGAAATCTGACGAGGCAGAAAAACTTGATCAAGTCGGCAAACTTAAATTTCTCTTGGCAGAGAAGATCAAGGATGGTTTGAAAGTCGCTGGGCTTGATGAGAAGGAACTACTGAAAAAGTTTTAATCAAACGCCTCTTAGCTTGTCCAAAATCCAAATCATTCCCTCGGTGTCCTGCCCGCAATATTTCTCAAGAGCACGACGCACCCGCTTCCGTTCGGATTCGCTGACATCGCCAAACGTCACCCGCAGAAATTCTCGGCTGGCAGCTCCGCCCTCTTGGATTTCCAGCGTTGAATAATCTTTGCCCGTCAACGCTGGCAAAACCAGTTTCATGGATGCGCTGCCGCACTGGTCGGGATGATAAAAGTTGAATGCCTTGAACGGATTCAGCAAATCCACGACTCGATTGTTCGCCGCTTCCACCCACGATTTGTATTCGGGCAAAAACTCAGCACATTCTTTCAACCGACTTTTTTCAAACGAGGCATTGAAGACCACGATTGAACCTGATGGCTCAACGGACGATTTCAACTCACGCATGAAATCCGTTCGTGGATCGTTTCGTCCCTCAGCCAGAAATTTACGATGCTCAGGCTTCGCTCCCGCCTTGCGGACGATGTGCAACGAAAACTGAAATGGAATTTGTTCGTATGGGCGTGTGCCGTCAAACATCGGGATCGCCATCTGGAAAGTTTCAAAATCCAAGAAGTGAAGCGGGAATTCCAAGTTTTTCAGGAAGGTCTGTATCGCTGGTTTCTTGATGTGAGGTTTGCTACTGATTGCCACTGCCCGTTGAATCTCCTGCTTTGCCGACAACGAATAATCATCAGGAATGTCAGCGAGACGCAGCACGCCACGATTCAGCAAGTCCCAGCCACGCCCCTTTTTGTCGTCATACAAATCCAGAACATTGTGCGGGGGGAGGAACGACCAGCAATGGTCATGCAGGGCACAGGTGTATGGCGTGTCGCAATGCTTCCCGATTTGAATTTCTGGGCACTTGGCAGCACGAATCGTTTTTCCCATGTCGGAAATCTTGTCTCCAATCTCGCTGGAATACGCCGACACTTCAGCCGTCACGTCACGGAGCGTGAAGAATTCCTTCGGGTCAACCTCCCCATGCCGAACAAACTCGTTGTTGATGTGGCACAGAAAGCAGCGACGGATTTTGATTCCAGCTTCAGTGAACACCCACGCCTGAAATGCCACGTCGGGAATGTGAACATCCTTCAGTGACGTGGTGCTTTTGACTTCAATGATGTCCCATTCATTTTTGCCAACTGGATTCAGAATGTCGGCACGGGCATATCCGCCGTTGGCGGAAAGTGTCGCTTCAAAGATTGGACACCGTGACGAAATTCGCTTTTTGGTCAGTTCAATTGCTCCCTCAAAATCGGCGGGGTCGGCATCAATCTCAACGCCATCGGGGAACATCTTCTTGGCGAGTGCGCCAATCTCGTGCCCTTGGTCAAACACCGCTTGCAGAGCGTCATCAACTGCGGGGAAAAGATGCTTGGCGTTGTAGTCCGACCACAGCAATTTTGAACATTGCAGGCCATGCAAGAATTTCGTCTTGGATATGAATGGCGTGCGGCTCACGATGACATTGAAGGCCAGAAGATTTGCCAGAGCAAGGCCATTTGCCGATGCGTTGGGATGGGTTGCGATGGACTTTACTGGGCAGAATTGTTTTCCTCGTTCTCGTGAATTCCGATCAGGACATGGACTCGCCATCAATGAAGAAGTCGCTGGCGGCGATGTTGAAGCAGCGGGATTATTTTGGATATTTAATCCTGTGGGATTCACGTTGCAGGTTGGAAGGATTTGCCCAAATTCAGCTCAGTCTCAACGACGAAGATTACTGGAAATGCCTTTCTTTCATCTACACTGACAGCAAATCCATTTACCCGAATCGGGACTACTGGATCAAATTGCTTTCCTCACGCAGACCCCAACGAGAGTTCTTCATGCGGCCAGAGGATTGGGATGCGTTGAAAGCACTGCCCGACACCATCACAATCCATCGTGGTTTTGAGAACAAGCGTGCCAAGGCTGGCATCTCTTGGACAACGAATTTGGAACAGGCAAAATTCTTCGCACATTACAGAACACGAGGAGTAAAAGGCAAAGCGGCATACATCGCCTCTGGCGTGTGTTCCAAAAAAGATGTCATTGGATTCTTCAACAACCGGCAGGAAAATGAGATCGTGATTCTGCCCTCAAAAGTGAGGAAGGTGGTCGTGACTGAACAGCATTTTACCCAGCCGCCCCTCCGTGAAGGAATTTAGAATCTAGCCAGCTCGTTGCGAATCTTTTCTGCCGCCTGCATTGGCGAAAGTGCTGATGTGTCAATTTGATATTCGCTTGCCTGCTTTATTTTCAGAACATCCTCGTTCAGTTTCTTACATATTTTGAAATCCCTGAACTCACTGCCCGAACGCAACTCCAATCGTTTTTTCAAAACGTCCTCCGTGACATAAAGAGCGAAAAGTTTTACCGAGATAGAGCGATCAAATTGCCTTAAAGATTCAAGGAACTTGTCAATTTTATCTCCGCTGAATGTGTCCACAACGATTACGGGCTTAAAATCCAACTTGAGAAAGTCGCAAACCAATCGTGCCGACACCTGCAACATGCTGATGTGTTCTGCTTGGTTCGTCCAATCAACCGAAATAACCATTTTCCGCAATGAGTCCACCTCCACTTTTGCGCCTTTGGGGAAAAATTGAGCCAAGCATTTTGCCACCTGTGATTTCCCCGAAGCGGGAGCACCCCTGAGGATTATTACGTCTGTTCCCGCTTTCATCAGTTGAACAGAAGTGTTTGTGGTTTGTTGCACGACATGTTTTTGCACGGGAAATTGCAGGTCTTCATAATTTTTGAAACCTCCGTCGAACGCTTGGTGCAAAGAATTTCAATGATGTCCTGCTTGGCAATGTTCCCCAGCGGTTCTTTCGCCAGTGGAATTCTGCGGTGGTCAAAACACTTCACGACATCCCCGTTCGGATAAATGCAAATATTTTTCCTCGCCGCACATGGGGTGCCATCGTCAACCATTGCTTTCTCGGTTACGGCGTTATGCCAGTTGTAAGCACCAAAATCCTGATACAATTGCGTGTTGTGCTGGATGCCTTGCTGCTTGCACCACTCAATCACTTTCGGAATTTCCTGCGCTGATTCTTTTGAAAGCACTGATTGAATTCTCAATTGGCTGCCGAGAATATTTTTAGCGAGCATGATCTTCGGCATCACGATGTCAAAATTATTTCTGCCTCTAAATTCGTTCCACTTTTGTTTTTCAACTGAATCAACGGAAATAACCAGAATGTGGCCGAGTGCCTTGTATCTATTCAGGAATTCCTCATCAACCAGTCTTGCGTTGGACACAATCACCATCGGCACATTCAGCTTCCTCGCTTCTTCGGCAATCAGCATCACGTCCTTTTTGAATAAAAGCGGTTCGCCGCCCGTCAGCGTTACTTGATACAAATTGTGATGAAGTCGTTTGAGGCAATTGATGAAGTGGGAAATCATCAGGTGCTGGCTTTTCGGCTCGGGTCTTTCCCAAATCCCGCATTTGGGGCAGCGGTCATTGCAAGCATTGGTGATCATGTAAATCAACTCGTTGCTCTTAACCCCGTAAAATCTTCTGATTGGCGTTTTGTGCCAGCGGTAAATCCCCCATTCAATTGTTTTGAGCATGACCATTGGAATGACCAAGTGCGGTTTGCTCACTCGCTTTGCGAAGGGACGCATTTCCCCGATGTAATCGTGGATTACATGTGAAAAATTCGGGTGATTTGCTTTAAGCCTGTAGATCAGACTCATACATGTTTCCCTTAAAAATTGATTCAGAGGAATCCCACATCAGCACGGTATGCCCCTCGTAAACTGTCGCACTTGAACTTTTGTATTTCTTGAACAGCTTGACGAACTTGTTGAAGCCCAAAATTGAATTTTTATAACCGTAGTCGTGCCACAATTTAGCGGCGGGGCAAAACCCAATCCTGTATTTGCTCCGTAATCGCAAACACAAGTCAACGTCTTCGCCAGCAGCAGTCGGGAATCTTTCGTCAAACGGGAATTGCTCCGCAGCGAACGCCTTCATGCCGAAATTCAGCGAAGGCATATACCACAATTCCTTTTTGTCGGGCAACAGCCATTTTCCTGCAAGCGTTCCGTTGATGTCGTGGTAGTAATCAAGAAACGTCTTCCCCCACGAGTGGGTCATGCCGCCAACTGCCGCAAACTCGGTTCGGCTTAAAAACGATGTCATTTGCTCGTTCCATTCTCTGTCAAGAATGCAGTCGTGGTCGGTAAAGAGAAGGTGTTGAATATCCAGCTTGAGCACCTTCTCAATGCCGATATTTCTTGCTCTGGCTGGCCCACCATTTTTATCCAAAATGATGTGTTCAACGAAGTCGTGGCGACATTCGTATTTCAACGGACTCGAATCGTTGACGAGGTAAACCCTTTCAAATGGTTTTGTTTGGCTCTGAACGCTGCCAAGCAACCTGTTGAGGCAATCAATGTCCCATTGGTTCTTGATAAAACAAGGGATTATCAGGGCACTCATTTTTTGAATTGGGTCACACGGTTGCAACGATTCTTGGCAAAAACCTCATCCCGTTGCGATTTGGTCGCAGATTATCTGGAACGAGGTCTTTAGCCGTCAAGCAAGATGACTCTGGCGTTTCATTCCCAAATTTGACCACGACGACGATGACCGACATTTTCACCTGACAAACCTGACAAAAATCTCGCCGTTATAATAAATTCCGACCCCATTATAATAATTCAGGAGGGGCATATCCGAGCAGGGAGTTTTTTTAACGAACGTGAAATCGCCTTGTAAACAAAGGCGTTTGCGACGGATTTATTATAACCGAATTTGAACTTGTCTCCGTTGAAAAATAAAAAAAACACTCTACGGATCAGCAGGTTAGAGGTTCAACTCCTCTTGGGTGCACCAATAAAATCAAGGTTTTTATGCGGTTCCCATTGCCAACACTTGCAGATTTGATACCGCTATTGTATACTGCTTGGTGAAAGCGAAGCGAAACGTTGCGAACGTCAAATCGTCAGAGAAATGCAAACTCTGGCAGAAAACCAACTATGCCAACCTGATTCGCTACACGCCCAGCGGCGTGTATTTTTGCCGCATTCGGGTTCGAGGACAGTTGTTTCGCAGGAGCCTAAAGACGGACGTTCTTTCCGTAGCCAAGTTGCGTTTGACGGACGAGGAAAAGAAGCACCGACAGACCGCGCAACGCCAATTGGCCATTCAGCGCGGACGCGGGCAGATGACCTTTGGCGATGCCCTCGAAATTTATCGTGCCAGATTGCAGGCTAATCCTGACATCAAGCCGAAGACCAAGCACTATTACGAGCAGCGCATTGTTTCGTTGCAGAGGACATGGCCAAGCCTAGAAAAGACCAACCTGCGTGAACTTTCAAAGCAAGATTGTCTGGATTGGGCAGCGGATTTTAAGGGGAGTTCCCCGGCTTTCAACAACGATGTCCTGGTTTTGCGGTCAGTTTTGGACATCGCCATTGAACGCGGTGTGATTTACGAGAACATCGCTCGCTGCATCACCCGGCGGGCGGTTCGCCCCAAAGACTTGCATCTGCCCGACAACGCGAAATTCGTTGAATTGGTGCGGACCATTCAAGAGGCGGGTGGGCGTTTCAGCCGCGATTGCGCGGATTTGGCGCGGTTTCTGGCCTTTGGCGGTTTTCGTTTGGGTGAAGCAAAAAACATCACTTGGACAGACTGCGATTTCGTTCGTGAGGAAATCGTCGTGCGCGGCGACCCGGAAGCAGCCACCAAAAACGGCGAAGTGCGGCGGGTGCCGATGATTGGTGAAATGCGCCAACTTCTTGAGCGATTGCGAAACGAACATGCGGACACACCGGCCAGTGATTCTGTTATGCGCGTGGCCGAGTGTCAAAAGGCAATGGACTCCGCAGCGAAAAAAGTGGGCATCGCACATTTAACTCACCACGATTTGAGGCACTTGTTCGCCACCCGCTGCATTGAAAGCGGCGTGGACATTCCGACCGTTTCGCGTTGGTTGGGACACAAGGACGGCGGGGCTTTGGCAATGAAGGTTTATGGGCATCTCCGAAACCAGCACTCCGCCAGCATGGCCAAGCTCGTCACATTTGGAACGGCAGAGTCCTGCACCCCGTCACCGAATGCCAACCCGCTAAATAAAAACGGCCCGGGTGCTGGGGAACAAAACTGACATCCGCGGAGCAACTGTTCTTCATCACTGGTCCATCAAGACCGTGCCTTGGGCATACGTGCAAAATGCGGAAGTGATCGCACCGTCGCTGGAGTCGTTCAAAAAAAACCGGTGGAACCAAACATTGTGGCGATTCCGAAGGAAGCAGCTCGCTCGCATTGACCGGAATGTCCGGGATGTCGCGTGGCGCCAGCTGGGCATGTCATCGGTGTTGCTGAATGAATTTGTGACCTGTTGGGGGGGGGCAGCCGCGAATATAACGGCAGACCCTTTGGAAACATGAACGTGACCGACAGCCCGGTCACCCAATGAGCATAAAGAATTGAACTGCCGAAAACCGGAAACCGCATTTGACAAAGTGCCCGGCCCGGCGCGACAAACACTGAACCGAACAACATTATGTCCTGGCCAAACAGTCTGAAAATTCTGAACGACGAGGGAATCGGCGGCAACCCGGCCCATCTCGATTCCCGCACCAGTTCAGTGACCGCGTCGTGGGGCGTGGCGGGAGCGAAACCAACTCGAAAGGTGAAGCGCTTGCATCAGCCTGCTGCATTTCCCGCAACGGGCGCGTCCCAGTTCTTAAAAGTAAACTGCATCTTCAATAACGAGCCTTTTTTTACGTCTTTGCACGACGCCACATATACCGACTCGCCGCAAGGCCGGAAGGCAAGATCGTCCGTCTCCACCGGCCGGTTATCCAACAACAATTGCGCCCCGTCCATTTTTATAAAATCGCCCGCATTGGGAATCGAAGAGAAATCCACCACCAGCCGCAGCGATTCTGCATCTTCATCCGCGTAGCTAGAGAAGTCCTGATTGGCTCCCTGAAGCCCATTCAAAAAATGCGACACGGAAAGCATCGTGTCCGAATCTGCTTTTGCTTCGATGTCAACCAGCGACGTCGTGCGCCGCGCACCATCGCTATGGAATTGAACCTCGTTTAACCAGGGAATTACCAATCGAGGATCCACCACACCGCTGGACGAATCCTGCTCAGGACCCAGCGAGCGCTTCTCGGGGAAAAGCTTGAGTGTATAGTAAACCGCTTCGTCGAAAACCGGGACAATGCGGTCCGGTTCATCCAGTCTCGGCACAGTGCGTTTGTAAAATGGCGCAGCCTGTACCTTCCGGTTCGACAGGCAGTTGACTTTCACGTAAAGCAGCTTGCGGAAGCGCCGGGTTTGCGTTTTGGGGTCATCCAAGCCGCCGCGCAGATGAACCCACAACGGACCGAGCTTCCACAGCGGGCCAAGTTTGAAAGACAGATCCAGGGGCTCCTTCTTTTTGGACGCCAGAACCAAGAGAATCAGAACCACAGCCGTGCCAATAAGAATCACGGTAAACACCACCAAATACGGCCGATTCCCCGGCTGCAACAGATCATCCAAAAACTTGAACAACGTCTCCATACGTTTAACGATTCTTTGCCACGCTCAAGCTTAAAACAAGTTAAAAGCATCGTCGAAAGTTCGTCGAGGCTCTGGTTTTAAAGGGGAAAAACCGATGGCGACGAGGTGCCACCCTCGACCCGCCGACCCATGAGGACCTGCAACGTGTCGCCGTCGCGCAGCGCCAGTTGTTCGTTCACGATGGCGTAGGCGTTGGGTTTGATGTGTTCCGGGGCAGGGAAGGAATGTTCCACCGCTGGCCGGGCCACCCGCTGTGTCTCCCGTTTGAAAACATCTTTTGGCAGCAGGGCGATGACTTCCGGCAGTTGCTCGGCGAGGGGGCGTCCGTTCGGAATCAGCGTCGGCTCGCTGCGCGCATACATGGTTCCCTCCAGCCGCATCTGGCCGAGCATCATCTCGGGATGTGCCGTGAAGTATTCGTTCACCGGAATCGTTTCGCCCACGGAGTTGGTCACCTCTCCAAGCCCCTTCCAAGCGGGACCGTTGGGCAGTTCACCGGGCAATCGCTTGCGCAGCATGACGATGTCGGTGGTGACTTCGGTGTGCGCGTTCTTTTTGAAGGCGTCGTTGGGCAGGCGGATGGCACCGAGCAGGTCAGCTTGGTTGGAAATGTATTCACGCAGCGCACCGTCGAGTTTGTCCATGGTGCCGCGCGAGGTGATGAACAGTATCAAACCGCCGGGCCGCACCTTGTCGAGCGCCTTGGCAAAGAAATAATCGTGAATTAGAAAGTTCCAGGTTTTGAATTTTGGATCAAACGGTTTGTAATCGCCGAAGGGGATGTTGGAAATCGCCACGTCATAGAAACCGTCCGCGAGCTTCGTTTCCTCGAAGGGCTGAAGGCGGAGGTCGGCGTCGGGATACAGGCACCGCGCCAGCCTTGCCGTGAGGGAATCAATCTCGACGCCGGTGATCAGTGAACGCGACTGCACTTCTTCGGGCATGAGTCCGATGAAGTGTCCCAGGCCCACGGCGGGTTCGAGCACGCGGCCGTGCCGGAAACCGAACCGTTCCAGCGCGGCATACATGGCGCGAATGACCACCGGCGCGGTGTAATGGGCGTTGAGCGTGGTGGCCCGCGCGGACTCAAGTTCGTGCGCGGTCAGCAGTGACTCCAACTGCTCGCGCTCCTTTTTCCACGGCTCGTTCTGTGAATCAAAAACCTGCGGCAGTCCGCCCCAGCCGACATAACGAACCACCACCCGTTTCTCATCGTCGGTTGCCGGCCGGTTTTCGGCTTCGAGTTTTTTCAGCAACTCGATGGCAGCAAGATTGTCGCGGCACTTTTGTTTCAACGACCCAACGCCGATTCGTTCCGCGTCACTGATCCGGAAGTTGTTTTGATTGCGCGGCGGTTCGGGTTCGTCACTGATGGAAGCAGTTTCAGCGTCAGCCTCAGTTTCGTCCGCTACGACTCCGGGGGCAGGAAGATGTAGCGCTGACAGACCATTTCCCAGGCCTGGTCGTGCGCCTGTTGCGGGGTCAGTCCCTGTTGAATGAGCTTCCGGCGAATCTGGTCCAGTTCCATTTCGGTCTGCTCCTCCGCCGTGAGCAGCATCGCGTGAAGCTGGTTCTGCGCTTCGAGTTCCGCGACCATTTTCGGCCGAAATTCGCGCCAGTGTTTCTCGGCCGTCCGACCGTATTGGGTGAGTGGTTTCATAAATCGGCAACCTCAGTGCGTTGACTGCAAAAAGTTCAAGTTGTGGTTCAGTGGTGGTTTTGGTTCTGACAGCGGCCCGCATGATTCCCCCTGAAGGTGTTCTCCCTCCAAACACGGTTTACCGCATTTCTTGCCCTCCAGTCAACCGGACCCAAACGACGTTTCAGGCCGGCGGGAAAGCCACGAATGCTCTGAGCGTGATGGAGATTCTGCAGCCGGTTCTGCCCGCGCAGGTGGCGCGTCGGATTCGGGGCATGGTCCGGGTGCGCGACGCGGTGCGGCGCTGCCTGTGTTCGCAGCTCAACGGCACGCCGGACGAGGATGTGGTCGCGGCACGGCAGCAGTTGAACCAGACCTACGATGGTTTTGTAGCCCGGTTCGGCCCGCTCTCGGAACGGGCCAACACCTCCGCGTTTCGTGGCGATCCGGACTTGCCACTGCTCCTGTCGCTGGAGCTTTACGACCCGGAAACCGGCCGCGCCGCCAAGGCGGCCATCTTCCGCGAACGCACCATCCAGAAGCAGCGCCCGATAGCCCACGCCGGCACGCCGCCGGAGGCTTTGTTGGTGACGCTCAACGAACGCGGCTGTGTTGACTTGGATTATCTGGCGCAACTGTTGCACCGCCGGCCGGCTGAGTTTTTGCCGGAACTCAAAGGCGCCATCTATCTTAATCCCCAGACCAACCGCTGGGAAACCGAAGATGATTATCTCTCCGGCAATGTCCGCGCCAAACTGTCGGCGGCGGAGGCGGCGGCGCTGGTGGATGAACAGTTCGCCGGCAATGTGGTCGCGCTGAAGGCGGTTCAACCCACAGACCTTTCAGCCACCGAGATCGACGCGCGCCTGGGCAGCACCTGGATTCCGGCGGAAGACATCCAGTTGTTCGCCACCCAGGTGTTGAACGAGGAAGGCATCAGCGTCAGCCACGCGCCGCAGCTCGGACTGTGGGTGGTGCGTGGCGGTTAGCGCAAACGGCTGGCCGGTCTCTCCACGATGCCACGCGCGATAAAATTTCCCGGCTCCGGCCAACGTCGTGACAAGGCAACCACAAATCCCCGTCCCCAGGCACCGACGTCATTGCAGACATGAACGATAATTTTAGGACCGTCCGCCTTCGGTGCAGTGGCGTCTCCCATCACGTAAGCGATCGGCCGGGCAATAAGTGTTGAGTAAATTGGCATCTTAATCAGCTTTTTTCAGTGTAATCAAAATCCAGGGAACAGAGGCATTCGTTTGGTTTGCTCGAATTGGGGATCCCCCTTGATAACGGTGACCACTTCCAATTGACCCTTTTCAAACAGCCGGTCCACTTCAGGCAGGCTGAGGTCGAGCAGACTTGCCGCTGCTTGGCGACACGCCGAATCAGCGTCTTCAGCTTCAACTGTTTTTCCGTGGGCCCCGCCATTTGGAAGCGAATAAATGATTGGGTGAAATTGCTGCATAGTTTAATTGGTGTAGCACAAAATCGAAACGCTGTCATCAGTCGCGGTTCGCGGCATGTATTTCACCTTGCCGGTCGCGCGATTTCCACCTGGACCATGGCCTCATCTTGAAAACGCGCAACAAGGAGCGGCATGCCAGTTCAGACTTCTCACCTGGCACTTCCTGCTTCACACTTCAACAAGATTGCATCGCGTCATTTTCCATCTCGACATGGATGCGTTCTACGCCTCGGTCGAGCAGCGTGATGACCCGGCGCTGCGCGGCAAATGAATCACCGAAACGATAGGCAAACGCGAGCAGATTGCCGCCGCTTTGCAGAAAACTCAGAATGTCCTGCACGTGTTCCCGGGCGAACAGCGTGCCCGGTTCGCAGCGCCAGCGTTCCCGGCGCGGATCGTAGCGGCCGGTCGGCGGGGGCAGCACCAGTAATTTCGTTTGAGACAAATGGTGAGACAACGGGATGCCATTCGTGGAGCGGCACTGTAAACCGAGCCGGCAAAGCATCTCCGTCAGCCCGGCAAAGTTGCTGTGCATCTCGCGCGAGCTGAATCCCGTTTGTGCCCAGTTTGGCTGACCATGACTGGCGTCGAACAAGGCCAGGGGAATTTCGAGTGAGGGTTTTGAAGGGTGCCGTGGCGGTAATGAACCATTGTTTGAAAGCGCGTTCAAGGTGGCTCCGCAAGCAATTCAAGAGGGTGAAAGGTGGAGGATTGTTTCGTGGCACAGTCCTCAAAAGCCATGAAGGTGAAGATGAGCGCAGCGGCCAAAGCCCGGCTTTCGCAACTGGCGAAAGCACGCTGGGCAAAAGCGAAGGCGGCGGGCAAATCGAAGCTGTAGTCAGCGCGCTTGGGACTGAAAGCTAAAACAGAGAAGGCGGTTGCTCAACCAGCCGCTTGGCGGATTCAATCGTGTAAGTCGTCTGGCACTTCGGGCACCAGAGATAAAATTCGTAATAATAACCGCCCCTTGGTTTCTTGCGCGAGGTTTGCTTGATGACCGGCGCGGAACATTTTCCGCACGGCTCGCCTGCCTGCATGTCGGGGCGGACGCCGTCGGTTTACCCAGACCAATCTCGGCGACTTGTTTGCTCCTTTGGGTTGCCGGCTGAATGATGACGCCGTGATTGACGCCGGCGCGGTGCGCCGGATGCATCCCTTGGAAATCTACTTTGACACACCACCGGAATCGTTGCCACTGGAATGGTCGCGTGCCGGGGTGACGTCGGTGCGCTGGCGGCCGGCGGCCACGTTCACACTCGTGCCCGAAGCCAAAATCTGGCCGTTGGTGCTTTCGCCGGGTGGACGCTGCCTGAGTTTCAATCGCACGCTGCGGCGCATCAGCTTTGAATCGCTGCCGCTGGCTGTTGCCGGTCGGCATCGCCGTGGACGCTTCGCTCTGTTTGGCGGGCCGCACCTGTTTGAAACCAGTCCGCTCGGCCTGCTGACCCACGGTGGCAACGCGCGCTTCCTCCAAAACATCATTGGCTGGCTGCTTGATGAACATGAATCGGTGGATGCGCCCGCCGGCAAGTCTCCCCTGCTTGAATCCCAACACGGTCTGTCCCGCGTGGACAACTACGGCAACGGCGAGCGCACCATCGCTTCCGTGGAACGGGTGCTGCGCAAGACCGGCATCTTGAAAGCGCTCAATCACGGCCGGTGGATGCCGTAATCCGACCGCAAATCGAAAATGAAAAAAAGATCTTGATCTCAATCCCGACTGGGGCGACATCTACGGCAACATAAAATTTGCGCAGCTCCGGCTGCCGGGTCTCGACAGAAAACCGCGAATTTTCAATTAAGAGACCACGCCGTGAAGCCTGCGCCCAATATTGGGCGTGGCTTGACGCACTTTCTTAATGGGCGCTTCGCGGTGCCTCTGTCGAGGGTGTGATTGGGTCACGCCCTTTTTAGTTCCCGCAGTTGGTTGCGCGCAGCAACAAATGCGTGCCATGAATGAAATGTTCCTTCCACCGTTCGGCGGAGTCGGTCAACTCCGGTTCAACCCCAATCTACCCAACGCTTCGACACAAAAAGTCCGCGTCGCCGTGTTCGGCAGCTTCTATGGCGGCACTCAAGTCTTGAGCGAATTGCTCGAACCGCCCTTGGCGGAACGGGTAACGGTAGTGGGTGTTGCCACTGACGACATCACCCAGCCTTTCGTTCATGCCGGCATCCGGCTCTGGAAATATCCACACACGCGCAACGAGGAATTGCTGGTGCCCTGGTTGGGCGTGGATCAAGGCTTGCCTGTTTACAGCGGCCGGGTGAAGACGCCGGAGTTTCAGCGCATGTTTGTTGAGGACTGGAATCCAGACCTGTGTCTGATGGCGACGTTCGGGCAGATGATTCCGCGATGTCTCTTC
>Ga0209698_10000117_pt1 | contig 78119 bp, 56 predicted proteins | sample LitLauG_LLR_2012_FD_187203 | JGI IMG/M metagenome (GOLD analysis project Ga0209698, IMG submission 187203) | Freshwater sediment microbial communities from Pennsylvania, USA - Little Laurel Run_MetaG_LLR_2012 (SPAdes) (version 2) | ecosystem: Environmental > Aquatic > Freshwater > Creek >... | reverse complement strand
CCGCGCCCGTCGTTGCTGTGAAAACTGAATCCGCCTTGCAAATAAAATTCCGTTTTAGCCCACGGTCCGAAAATCAAACTCAATTTCGGGCTGGGCAGAAACGTGCTGGCCGTGCCGGAATTGGTCGGGTTGATCAGGCCGTTGACATCAAAGTAGTCCAAGTCGCCGCGCAGCGCCGCAACGGAGCGGAATTTTTCAGCCCACTGGATTTTGTTTTCCACATAAAAGCCCACTTGCGTATCGGTGAAACGATCGGCTTCCGTGGTCGCAGGCAGAATGGTGCCAGTGTCTGAATCCAATTTGTCCACGCGCACACGATTTTGGGTTTGATAAAGTCCGTTGTTGATCCAGTCGTTGCGGACCTGCAAGCCGAACGTGTTTTCCACGTCGAGCTTGAACCACTGGCTGAACATCGTGTGATGCGCGTCAAGTCCGGCCACCCAGCGCCGGTCCTGCTGCTCGAACTGGTCGCCGCGATTCGTGTCCGTCAGGAAATAGGTGAAGTCGGAAAACAAATCGAGATCGTAGTAAAAAGCATAGGCCGTGACTTTAGTTCCGGAATTCAAATCATGGCGATGCCATTCGGCCTGCAGGCTGTAGCGCTGTGAATTGCCGCCGTCGGTAGGATTCAGCGTGCCAAAAAAATTGGTCGCCCCGAAACTCGCGGCAATCTGGTCGCTGGAATTCCATTTGCCGTGATAACCGCGGGCGGTGAGGCTGAAACCGTCGGCTTCATCGCCCCGGCTGTAGGTCACGAGGCCGTTGAACTTCTGGTAATCATCCGGTCGCGTCCAAGGGCCGTCATCGTGATACGCCTCGCCGCCATAAAGCAGATTGCCCGTGCCCAATTTTTGCGATAGTCCGAACACCGCGCGCTCATAACCATACATCCCCGCTTCCAGCGTCACGAAGTTCTGCGGCAGTGTCTTGTAAAATTCCAGATGCGCGGAGCCGGCCGAACCAAAATTTCCCACGTCCGCGTAATAGGGGCCTTTCTCGTAATCTACGCGCTGCACCAATTCCGGGATGACCGTGTTCATGTCCGAGTAACCTTCGCCATGCGCGTGCGACGGCAGATTGAGCGGCATGCCGTCGAGGAAAACGGCGAAGTCCGTGCCGTGGTCCAGATTGAAGCCGCGCAGAAAATACTGGTTCGCCTTCCCGCCGCCCGCGTGTTGGGTGATGATGACGCCGGGAATCGTTTCCAAAATCTCACCGCTCCGCAAAATCGGCCGCTCCGCCAATTGCGCTGCACCGGTGGTGCCTTGCGTGGCGGAATCGGCAATGCCGACCAGGCTGTCCTGACGCCCGGTGACCAGAATTTCTGGCAACCTGGTGACATTGTTACTGGCGAGGACCGGGGCTGATTGCCCCGGTTCCACGGCCTGCGCGGTCCGGAAGGCAGCCAAGCCGAGCTGCATCCAAACCAGCATCCTGGCCCGGCCCGCCCGCCGGCAAAGCAAAGTTTGCACCGGAGATTGACCAGGACTGGCTTGTGATGTTACTGTCACGCCACTCAGTGTTACGAGCGCGTACGTTTCATTCAAGAAAAACCAACTAAGTTGGCTGGCGCCTTGGCACGGTCACAGCGGTGCCTGAGGCGGACGGAAGATTTCTTTGACTTTCCCCTGGGTTACCCCAGAGTCAACGGGAATAAAATATGATCGCATTTTTTACCGGGCTGGTGGCGGGTTTGATCCACGTTTTGACGGGGCCGGACCACTTGACGGCCATCGCGCCGCTGGCGGTGCGACAGCCCCGCCGGGCGTGGATTCCCGGTGTGCGCTGGGGACTCGGACACTCGGCCGGCGTGATGCTGGTGGGTTTGCTGTCGCTCTGGCTGCGCGAAAAACTGCCGTTGGAATGGCTCTCCTCGGCCGGTGACCGAGTGGTCGGCGTGGTGCTTTTTGGCATAGGGTTGTGGGCGCTGCGCCGCGCGCTCAAGCACAACATCCATGCCCACGAGCACCAGCACGGTGGTGAGCGACACGTTCATTTCCACGTTCACGATGCCCACAAAAAGCATGAAACGCCCGCCGCGCACCGGCACACGCACGCGGCCTTTGCCATCGGCACGCTCCACGGCTTGGCGGGCAGTTCGCATTTGCTGGGAATCTTGCCGATGCTCGCGCTCCCGACTCGAGCGCAGGCCGTTGCCTATCTGATTGCGTTTGGCGGCGGCACGGTGCTGGCGATGGCGGTGTTTTCCTGGGGCATGGGCTGGCTGGCGCTGCGCACCTCCAACAGCGCCAGGATTTATCGCGGTCTGATGACCACCTGCGCCTTGGCCGCGATGGCCATCGGCTGTCTCTGGTTTGCGGGCAAAAGCTGGTAGTTGATTCGGCCCTTCTTCAATTCTCCGCTTGCAAACTGCCGCGGCCCTTTGGCATGTTCCGACATGGCAGCAACCAAACAGTCTGACAATCTCGATTCCCAATTTTACAAGTCCGCCGAGACTTTCTTTCCCGCATTCAATCACCTCGGCCTGACGTTCGACGACGTCACTCTTGCCACGCTCTATTCCGAAGTGCTGCCACGCGACACGCATCTCGACACTCGGCTGGCAGAAAGTTTGCATCTGAACATCCCGGTCATTTCTTCCGACATGGACACGGTGACTGAATCGCGCATGGCCATCGCGATGGCGTTGAACGGCGGCCTGGGCCTGATTCATTACAACATGCCGGAGCGCCAGCAATTGTCCGAGGTCAGCCGCGTCAAGAACCACGTTCACGGCCTGATCCAGGACCCGATCAAGGTCTCGCCGGAGCAGTACATCGGCGACGTGCTGGCCTTGATCGAGCAGCGCAAATTCGGTTTCAGCACCTTCCCGGTCGTGGACGCGACCGGCAAATTCGTCGGCCTGCTCTCCGGCCACGTGGTCAAACCACGCTACGCGAAGCAAAAAATCGCCGACGCGCTCACGCCGCGCGCCCAGGTGCATACCATCAACAAAAAAGAGCTGGCCAAAAATCCCATCGCCCGCGCCGACAAGTTTTTCACCGAGCACCCCGGCATCCACAAACTGCTGGTGGTGGACGACAAGGATCATTTGCACGGCCTGTTCACTATGAGCGATGTGGAGCGCATCACCGCTGAACGCGCGGCCCAGTTCCGGCCGGCGCGCGACGCGCAGTTCCACCTGATCTGCGGCGCGGCGGTCTCGGCCACGCGCAACGCCTTCGGCGAACTGGACCGCGAGCGCATCCTTACCCACGTCGGCGGGCTTGTCGAACGCGGCGTGGACACCGTGGCCGTCTCCACCGCGCATGGCCATACCAAGGGCGTGGGCGACACGGTGAAGATGCTCCGCGATGCCTTTCCCAAACTGCCGATCATCGCCGGCAACGTCACCAGCGCGGCGGGCGTGGAATTCCTGGCTGACTGCGGCGCGAACGCCATCAAAGTCGGCCAGGGACCGGGTTCAATCTGCACCACGCGCGTCGTGGCCGGCGTGGGCATTCCGCAGATGACCGCGCTGTTCGTCGCCTCGCGCGCAGCGGCGAAAAAAGGCGTCGCCATCCTGGCCGACGGCGGCATCACCAAATCCGGCGACATGGTCAAGGCGTTGACGCTGGCGCACGCGACGATTTGCGGCGGGCTGCTGGCCGGCTGCGCCGAAGCGCCGGGCGAAGTGGTCGAAATCGGCGGCAAACTTTACAAGCAATACCGAGGCATGGGCAGCTTCGCGGCGATGAAAGCGGGCTCGGCCGCGCGGTACGGGCACGAGAAGAACCCGACGCAAAAAGTCGCGCCCGAAGGCGTGGAGGCGCTCAAGGAAGTGGCCGGCTCGGTGGATCGCGTGCTGGGCCAGCTCATCGGCGGCATCCAGAGCGGCATGGGCTATCTCGGCGCGGCGAACCTGGTGCAACTCCGCGACAAGGCGCGCTACATCCGCGTCAGTCCCGCCGGCCAGCGCGAAGCCGCGCCGCACGACGTGGTGGAATTGAAGACGGGGAATTGAACGATGTTGATCAAAATCTGAATGCGGAAATTCGAAGGGAATAGTAGGTCTGATGGAAATTAGGTATTTCAGATGAAAGAATTGATTCTTTTGGGGGCAGGTGCCTCAGTAGAAGCGGAAGTGCCTGCCGCCTATAAAATGACAGAAAAGTTGGTGGAATTGTTTTCAGTCCCCAAAAGTCTCATTGACGATAATGCTCATTATAGTCATGTGTTACGTTTTGTTATTGGGGGCCTTTTGATGGAAAAAGGTGCTAAGAACGAGAATCCTTTCGAGGGCGTCAATGTCGAAGATGTTTTCAATGCCATTGATCTCCTGGCGAACCGGGAAAATCTTGAGGCCGCACCATTCATCGGGTCTTGGCATCCACTCGTGCATAGCCTTGATATGATTCACCCGACACTGTCTCATTTGATTGGTGAACGAATTGGCAACATAATCCCAAGTGTGACTCCTTATGGGCCGGTGCCAGCTGGCGGCCAGATTTATGAGAACACCAAGGAGAGAATGATCCAAGAACTTGTCAACATGGTATGGGTTGAAGATTCAAGCAGGGTTGAGTATCTCAAGCCATTGCTAAGATTCTTTGCAGGGGGCGAGGGTGTTGTGGCAACCCTAAACTACGACAATACTGTTGAACTTGCAGGCAAGTCGGCGGGGATTGATGTAGATACTGGCATCTCCGAGTGGTCAAAGTTAGGCGCTTTTCCTGCAAAGCAAAACTCCATTTACCTGCTCAAGCTTCACGGCTCAATTGACTGGTCGCTCAAAGAAGTTGCTCCTGCGCCAGAGCGCCCCTTGTCAAGCCAGATAATCAGCCAACTTCCCGCCGACCTAATAAAGGAAAAAGGGTTCAGACCAGCAGTTATATTCGGACAACGAAACAAACTTACCGCAAAAGGTCCTTTCTTGGATTTGCTAGAGTTGTTCAAGGAAAAACTCAATGAGTCCGGTCGTCTCACCGTTATTGGTTACTCATTTCGTGACGAGCATGTGAATGAACATGTCAGGCAGTGGCTAAATAAAGATCCGAACCGAAGAGTTCGAATTATCAATGGAGAAGAATTTGATATGACCAACAGCGAATTTACGAAGGAACTCGGGGCTGTTCAAGGGCGCATTGAGATTCTGAAACTAGGCGCAAAAGACGGAATAAGCGAATGCTTTGCAAATACGAATAGCGCCTTTAAAAATAACAAGTGGTGAACTAAAAAAGGCTTTCAATCAACCTAGGCGCTTCTATTTTTTGCAAGCAACTGGTTCATGTGCCGGATGCGCTCGACGAGCACTTTCATCACGTGGGTGGCAAAGAAAGGGTTCTGCTGGATGAGCCGTTGAAAGCGGCGCTCGTCCAGCTTGGCGAGGCTGGAGGGTTCGCGCGCGACCACCGTGGCGCCGCGCGGGGACTGGTCAATGAGCGCCATCTCGCCAATCACCGACCCGCGCGTTGAGCTTTCGACCACCTGGTCGCCCACCAGGACGTCCAGCACGCCTTCGAGGAGCACGAACATGCCATCCGGTGCATCCCCGGCTCGGAAGAGGACGTCGCCGGGAGCGAGCCGGACCGGGTTGCTTTCATGGGCGAACAAATCTGCAGGATTCATTTAAATAACTTTGTGGAGGTTAAATGCCGATTGGGTGACGGCAAGTTACAAATTCGTGACAAGCACCTGGCGGAGGAGGTTAAAGCCGGATTCCCAGCAGCCGGGAGCTGCGTCTCGGCAACTGCATCGTTCCGAGCTATTGCGCGGGCGCCTCGGGCGGCTTTGGCTGGTTCCTCTCCAATTCCGCCACGCGCCGCAGCAGGTCCGGCAATTGGTGGAGCGCAATCATCTGGCGTTTGGTCTGGCGGTCGGGCTGAGCGGGAGAACCAAACCATTTCTCGCCGTCGGGAATGTCGTGCATCACGCCCGACTGGGCCGCGATCGTGACGTGGTGGCCGATTCGGAGATGCCCGCCAATCCCGGCCTGGCCGGCGAGTGTGACGTAGCCGCCCAGCGTCGTGCTGCCCGCAATGCCGGCCTGCGCCACCACGAGACAATGCTCGCCGATGACGACGTTGTGCGCGATCTGAACGAGGTTATCAATCTTCGTGCCCCGCCCGATGATCGTCGGCCCGAGCGCACCGCGGTCAATCGTGACATTGGCGCCGATCTCCACGTCATCGCCGATCAGCACGTGACCGATCTGCGGCACTTTGCGATGAACGCCCGCGTCCAGCACGTAACCGTAACCGTCCGAGCCGACGACCGTCCCGGCGTGGATGCGGACGCGCCGGCCGATTTCGCTGCGTGGATACAGCGTGACGTTCGGAAACAACCGGGTGTCGTCGCCGAGCTGGCAATCCGCACCGATGTGGTTGCCGCCGTGCAGCACAACCCGCGCGCCAAGCCGGACGTTTTCACCGATGAAGGAATGCGGCCCGACGTGGGCCGTCGGATCCAGTTTTGCCGATTCCGCCACCACCGCGCTGGGGTGGACGCCAGCCGGAAACACTGGTTCCGGAAACAGCAGCGCCAGTGCCCGGGCAAACGCGACGCGCGGCTCCGCCACACGAATCAGCGTCTTGCGCGACGCAGTCACCGAGGCCTCAACAATCACGGCGGAGGCGGAGCTATGTTCGGCAAGGACGAGGTATTCGGTGTTTTCAGCAAAGGTCAAGTCGCCCACCTGCGCACGGTCGGCGGGAGCGAAACCGGTGAGGACCACGGTGGCGTCGCCGGCAACTTCGCCGTGCAGATGCCGGGCTATTTCGGCGGCGGTGAATTGCATAATAAATGGTCGGAAGAGCGGGGCCTAAAGTCGAGCGCGGACTTGGATTCCGGTTCTCGAGCGGCTCCGGACAAGTCGCGGGTTGACTTGAAAATCGCCAATCACTATAAAGTCCGGCAACACGAATTCAACAGCTACCTTTTATGGCCAAAACATTGAGGGTCGGGATGGTCGGTTACCGTTTCATGGGCCGGGCGCACTCAAACGCCTGGCGGCAGGCACCCAGGTTTTTTCCGCTCAAGGCGCACGTTGAAATGCACACGATCTGCGGCCGCGATTCCGCCGGGGCCCAGGCGGCGCGTCTGCAACTGGGCTGGCAAAACGCCACCGCGGACTGGCGCGAAATCGTCGAGTCACCGCTCATTGACATCGTGGACATCAACACCCCCAATGACAGCCACGCGGAAATCGCCATCGCCGCCGCGCAGAACGGCAAGCACGTCCTTTGTGAAAAGCCGCTGGCGCTCAACGTCAAGCAGGCGCAGGCGATGTTCGACGCGGCGCAGAAGGCAAAGGTCATTCACATGATCTGCCACAATTACCGGCGCATCCCGGCCATCGCGCTGGCCAAGAAACTCATCACCGAAGGCGCACTGGGGCAAATCTATCATTACCACGCCCGCTACGCCCAGGACTGGAGCGTGGACCCGGAATTTCCGGTCAACTGGCGGCTGCAAAAAAACATCAGCGGCAGCGGCGCCCACGGCGACATCAACTCGCACATCATCGACCTGGCGCGCTATCTCGTCGGCGAATTCCAGGAAGTCTCCGGCCTGATGCACACCTTCATCACCGAGCGGCCGGTGGCGGACGCGGGCAGCAAAAGCCCTGGGCTGTCCGCGAAGGCCGGGCGCAAAATGGCCAAAGTCACGGTGGACGACGCCGCGCTGTGCATCGGACGATTCGCCAACGGCGCGCTGGCGAATCTCGAAGCCACGCGCTTCGCGTTGGGACGCAAGAACCACATTGAAGTCGAGATCAACGGGAGCAAAGGGTCGCTTTATTTCGATTTCGAGGACATGAACCGGTTGAAGTTCTTCGACAACACCCAGCCGCCGGACCGGCAGGGGTTCCGCGACATTCTAGTGACGCAACCCGGCGGGACGCATCCGTACTTCGGCCACTGGTGGCCGGCCGGCCACATCCTCGGCTACGAACACACCTTTGTTCACACGATCGCCGACTTCGTCAACGCCTGCGTGGACGGCAAACCGGTTCAGCCGACGTTCGAGGATGGCTTGAAAAACCAGCGCGTGCTCGCAGCCGTCGAGCAATCGGCCCAGTCCGGCAAGTGGGTGAAGGTGTAACCCCGTTTATTTGCCGAGCGCCGCGCGTTTGCGCTTCAATTCCTGCCGCAACTTCGCCAGCGGGAGCGTGTTCATCACGTCCGCCTTCGTCAGCCAGCCTTTGCGCGCCAGGCCCGCGCCGAGCCGCAGATAGCCCGCGTGATCAAGCCGATGCGCGTCGCAGTTGATGACGCATTTCACGCCTTTGCTTTTCGCGTACGGCCAGAGCCGCCAGTCCAGGTCGCACCGCTCCGGCGTGGCGTTGAGTTCAATCCAGGTGCCGGTCGCCGCGCAGGCGTCAATCACCGCGTGCGCGTCAAACTTGTAAGGTTCGCGTTCGAGCAGCAGCCGTCCGCTCAGATGGCCGAGCACGTGAACGAATGGATTCTCCGCCGCGCGAATCAGACGCCGCGTCGTCTCCGCCTCGGTTTCCGCGAGGCGCTGATGAATGCTCGCCACCACCACATCCAGTTCCGCCAGCACGTCGTCGGGAAAATCCAGTTTGCCGTCCTTCAAAATGTCCACCTCGCTGCCGGTCAGAAGCCGGAAGTCAACGTCCTCGTCCGCCAGCCGCTGGTTGATCCCGCGCACCTCCAGAATCTGTTTGCGCAAGCGCGCCGCTTCGAGGCCGTTCGCCTGGAAGGACGATTTTGAGTGATCGGTCACCGCCCAATAACTCAATCCCAGTTCGCCCAGCATTTCGACAATCTCATCCAGCGTCTGGTGGCCGTCGCTCCAGGTGGAGTGGTTGTGCAAGGAACCTTTCAAGGCGCTCCACTCGATCAGATGCGGCAGCGGCCCTTTTTCCGCGACCGCAAATTCCCCGGCATCCTCGCGCAATTCCGGCGGCACGAAATGCAAACCGAGCTTTTCAAAAACCTCCTCCTCCGTCTGGCATTTCACGAGCAACCTCGGGTCGCGAGTTTCATCTTTGGACTTGAACAGGCCGTATTCGTTGAGCCGCAGGCCGCGTTCGATGGCCCGCTGGCGCATGACGATGTTGTGCTCCTTGCTGCCGGTGAAGTAAAGCAGGGCAAACGGAAATTCGGCGTCCGTCACCACGCGCAGATCCGACTGGATTCCGCCTTCGAGCAGCACGCTGGCCTTGGTCTCGCCTTTGGCGATGACGTTCAAAATGCCCGGTTGGCTGGTGAAAAACTCAATGACCAACGCCGGCTGTTTGGAGGAAACGAGAAAATCAATGTCACCGATGATCTCTTTGTTCCGACGCAAACTGCCTGCCGTGCTGCACCGGATCACGTCGGGATGCTGCCGCAAATCGTCGAGCAGCGGCTCAGCCACGCGCAACGCGTCGGCGAACAAATGCTTCGAGGCATAAGAACGCCGCCGCGCAATGCCTTCCAGAATGTTCGTCTGTGTCTTTTCACCGAACCGCTCCAGCTTGGCGACCTTGCCTTCCCGGCACGCCTGCTCGAGCGCTTCAATGGTTTCGATGCCCAATTCCTTTTGCAACGCGATGATTTTTTTCGGGCCAAGGCCAGGAATGTCCAGCATCGCGATCAGCCCGGCGGGCACGGACGCCTTGAGTTTGTCGTAGTAATCCAGTTTGCCGGTGGTGACGAGTTCGGTGATTTTTTGCTGCAACGCCTCGCCGATCCCCTTGATTTCGCCCAGCCGGTTTTCGGCGACGACTTTCGCCAACGACTCGTTCAGCGTTTCAATCGTCCGCGCGGCGTTGGCATAAGCACGGGTCTTGAAGGGATTCTCCCCTTTCAATTCCAGCAGCGTTCCAATCTCAGTCAAAATTCCGGCGACGTCTTCTTTGTCCATGCCGAAAATATGCGGCGAGCCGGGGCGAGTTCCAAGTTTCAAGTTCCGGGTTCAGGATCAAACAGCTTCCCCGGATTGAGAATCCCCTTCGGATCCAGCGCGCGGCGCAGTTCGCGCATCACCCGCATCTGGGATCCGCCGGCGAATTTCGGAAGAAAGGACTTCTTCGCCACGCCGATGCCGTGTTCGCCGGTGATCGTGCCACCCAGCCGGATCGCTTCCGCAAAAATTCCCTTGAACGCTTCTTCCACGCGCTGCATTTCCTCGTGGTTCCGCTCATCGGTCAAAAAGGTGGGATGCAAATTGCCGTCGCCCGCGTGGCCGAAGGTGCCGATGCGCAATTGGTGTTTCGCGGCTGCCGCTTCCACGAAACGCACCATCTTTGCCAGTTCACTCCGCGGCACCGTCACGTCCTCCAGAATCGTGGTCGGGGCGACGCGGGCCAGCGCCGAGAACGCGCTGCGCCGGGCGGTCGTGAGCTTCGTCGCTTCGGCTTCATCACGGGCGACGCGGATTTCCAGCGCGCCGTTCTTGCGCGCAATGGTTTCCATCTTCGCCGCTTCGTCGGTGACGGCGGCGGCATGGCCGTCGGTTTCCATCAGCAGCAGCGCCGCGCAATCAAGCGGCAGGCCGATTTTCGCAAAATCCTCCACGCAGCGGATGGTGGTGCGGTCCAGAAACTCCAGCGTGCAGGGAATGATCTGCGCGGCAATGAGGTCCGACACCGCCTGTGCCGCCTGGTCCATCTGCGCGAAGGTGGCGACGAGCGTTTTTTTCGCTGCGGGTTTCGGAATCAGTTTCAGGAGCACTTTCGTGATGACGCCGAGCGTGCCTTCCGAGCCGATGAACAAATCGCGCAGAGAATAACCTGCGACGTCCTTCACGCACTTGTTGCCCGTCCACAAAATCTCGCCGTCCGGCAAAACGACTTCCAGCCCCATGACATAGTTGCGCGTGACGCCGTATTTCAATCCGCGCAGGCCGCCGGAATTTTCGGCGACGTTGCCGCCGATGGTCGAAATCTTCATCGAGCCGGGATCGGGCGGGTAAAACAAACCCGCCGCGTTCGCTGCTTCGGCAACCGTCTGCGTGACGACGCCAGACTGAACAAGCATCGTGAGATTCGCTCGATCCAGTTCGAGAATCTGGTCCATCATCACGAGGCAAAGCACAATGCAGTCACGCACCGGCAGACTGCCGCCGCTCAAGCCGGTGCCGGAGCCGCGCGTGACGACGGGCGTTTTCGTCGCATTTGCGAATTTCAAAATTGCCGCGACCTGCTCGGTGCTTGTGGCGAGCACGACGCAACCGGGCATTTGTTTCAGTGCCGCCGTGCCGTCAAACGAGTAAGGAATCAAGTCCTCCTTTTCGGTCTGAACATTTTGCGACCCGACCAGGCGGCGAAGTTCGGAGATGGTGTTTGGCGCGAGCGGCATGAACCGAGCATGAGCCAGGCATTTTGCCCGGTCAAGAAAACTGGCCCGGCGAATTTTCGACGCAAAGAGGCAGAGCAAAAGCCGGCGGGATTTCATCGGCAGGCTGGAACAAGGGGTGACGGCGTGAATATCCCTGCCGCCTCAAAAAAATCTCGCGCCGCTGGCGCGGCTGGCCGAAACTCCGCCGCATGAATTCAGACAACGAACTGGGCAAAGGCACCGAAGCGTCGCCGCACCGGCCGGAAATCCACAGCGACGACGCGTTCGATCTGCCGGTCGAAGGCATCCCCGGCACGCCGGAGGAAAAGGACGCGCACTGGTTCAAAACTTATTACCGCGGCGACAGGCAAAAACAACTCACGCTGCGCGCCGTGCTCATGGGCGGACTGCTCGGCATGTTCATGGCCGTGTCCAACCTCTACACCACGCTCAAACTCGGCTGGGGTTTCGGCGTCTCAATCACCGCGTGCGTCATTTCTTTCGTGATCTGGAATTCGATCCGCTCCGTGCTCGGCCACAAGGTCAGCCAGATGACCGTGCTCGAAAACAACTGCATGCAATCCACCGCCACGGCCGCTGGTTCGTCCACCGGCTCCACGCTCGCCACCTGCCTGGGCGCGTTGCTGCTCATCAGCGGCGCGCATCAACCGTGGTACGTCGCCGCCTCGTTTGTTTTGCTCACCGCCGCGCTGGGCGTTTTTCTCGCGATCCCGATGAAACGCCAGATGATCAACCACGAGCAGCTCCGGTTTCCTTCCGGCATCGCCACCGCCGAAACGCTGCGCAGCCTGTACTCCAAGGGCGCGGAGGCGATTAAACAGGCGTATTCGCTGCTCATCGCGATGGCGGTCGGCGCGGGCATCGGCCTGCTGCACAACTACGCCAACCTCACCGAACAACTCAAATTGAAAAACCGCCTGCCGGCCTGGCTCGACAAATTGCAAACCTGGCTGTTCCTGCCGGACACGTTTGATTTTCCGCATTGGCTGAATCCCCTGGCGCGCGGCCAGATGGCCGGCTTCGCCTTCGAGCCGAGCGTGTTGCTGGTGGGCGCGGGCATGATCACCGGCCTGCGTGTATCACTCTCGATGTTCGCCGGCTCCGCCCTGCTCTACTTCGTCGTCGCCCCGCACCTCGTCGCGCTCGACGCCGCCAGCGCGGGCCTGGACGGCTGGGTGCCGTCATTCAAAATGAGCGCCGAAGGTAATTTCAATCCCGTGCGCTGGGCGCTGTGGGGCGGCACCGCCATCATGGTTTTTTCCAGCCTCGCGCAGGTCGCGCTCAACTGGCGCACCGTCGTCCGCGCCTTCGCGGTGTTGAAAAAGGACGAACGCTCCGCGCACAGCGACGCGATGGACGCCATTGAAGTGCCAAATTCATGGCTGGTCATCGGCCTGGTCCCCATCACGATCGGCCTCGTCATCGTGCAATACTTCGCCTTCCACATCGCCGTCTGGCTCGGACTCCTCGCCGTGGCTTTTTCTTTTGTCGCGGCGCTGGTCTGCTGCCGCGCCACCGGCGAAACCGACACCACGCCGATTGGCGCGATGGGCAAGCTGACGCAACTCCTCTACGCCGTGCTGCCCGGCGCGAAAGGCATCGCCTCGATCAACTTGATGGCCGCCGGCACCACGGCCGCGGCGGGCGGCGCGGCGGCGGATTTGCTGACCGATTTAAAAAGCGGCTACCTGCTCGGCGCGAATCCGCGCAAACAATTCCTCGCGCAATTCAGCGGCATCTTCTTCGGCGTGCTCGCCGTCGTGCCGGCGTGGTATTTGATGGTGCCGGACAAAAAAGCGCTGGAAGCCTTCAACCCGCCGGCGACGAACATGTGGAAAGCCGTCGCCGACCTGCTGACGCAAGGTGTTCACATGCTGCCGCGCACGGCACTGTGGGCCATCGTCATCGGCGCGCTCGTCGGCGTGGCGCTGCCGCTGATCGAAAAGCTCTGGCCGAAGGCGCACAACTATCTGCCCTCGGCGATGGGGCTGGGCCTGGCGTGGGTGGTGCCGTTTCAAAACTGCCTGTCGTTTCTGATCGGCGCGCTGATCGTGACCGTGTGGCAGAAGGTGAACAAAAAAAACTCGGACAGCTACGCCATTCCGATTGCGTCGGGCCTGGTGGCCGGCGAATCGCTCGTGGCGGCGTTCATCGCCATCGCCTGCACGCTGGTGGGATTTCTGGCGGTGAGGTGAAGAAGCTTCAGTTTGAAACTCGGAGGTGCCGACTTCCTCGCTATTTGATCGTCACCGATTTTCATCAGGGAATTTTCACACAGGCTCGCGATTTGTTAGACCACCGGCTCAATTGGTCAATCTACCAAAGCCAAACATTGAGCAACTCCCAAGTCAATCTCAACTATGCCGCTCATGTGAGGAAACTTCGCTCCTTGGATTCAAGTTGCCAGTGCGACAGAATTGGGGTGTGGCATCTCATGTCATTCTGCATGCTTACGGCTTTTAAAACCTGGCACTGGCTGATTGGTAATCATGCTGTAACCAATGGTCTCGAAGTTGCCGCCCGACTCCACAATCTGCCGCCACTCTGCGGATCCAAAGTGACGCTCTCGTCCGAGAACGTACGAGGTTAATCTTCCCTCCTGAGCGGCCACCTCAAGAATATAAAACTTCGGCTCGCCATATCCAATAACTTTGCGACGCGATGAGTCAAATAGTGCGGGCAACTGCATCCCAAACTCGTAATGCTCATACAAGTCCACGCTAACATCGAAACCCGGCTCGTCGGTGCGCGTGAAGTATCGGTAATTCACTTGCGCACTCGGGAACAGGCGAAGGAAGTCCGATAGGTACGGCGCTGACGAGCGGGCCGTATCCAGAGCTTTGAAGCGCTCCTTGCCCTCGAATGCTTCATGGGTAAAGAGACAGTAATAACCAACTGAACCGATCCCATAAAGGCAAACCGCACCTACCACGACACATGATATGATTATTATTACGCGGCGAATGATCTGAGTGCGCATACCTGTGAGCCTGACGAAAAAAGCTGAGCCACCGCCGACTCGCGACGTGAACCGCAACAGCGGAACTGACAGCGCCAACGGCTATTGGCTCCGGCGACTGGTTAGGAGTCATGGTCATCTCCAACTCGCTAAAAGTTCATCCAACCTCTGCTCTGCCGGTGTCCAGTCTGTGCGATTCGTGCGATAACTGTCGCGGTAATGGAGCAATGGTGCGGCAAATGTCTTGGCAACAAAATAATCTCTGCAATTGGGGTCTTCATAGATGCCGTTGGCAGCGGAAAAACAAAGAGACTCAATGCGACGAGTCCCCTCGTCCAACTGACCAGTTCTAATCTTTTCTAGCGCGTCAATTGTGCCTACAAGTGTCCCCTGCTGTAAAACTCTAATGATGGTGTAGTCGGCGCGATGAGTGATGCGATAAGTGACTAGCGACGAAATCATGCAAGCCACAATCAACAGGCCAATAAACAGAATGGTGCGTTTCATAGTGATGTGTGCGAATGACGCCTAACGACCTGAACTCAGGCACGCGGGGCCAAATGACGTGAACCGCGAAGCGGAACTGAGACGACCATCCCGCGTTGCCTGCAGCGATTTGTTAGACGGCGTGGTCATGTAATCCAATCTATCTTCAAACCGTCGAGTTTCTGCCTCAACAATAAATCTCGCGTGTCCGTCATCGCAATCCCTATTACTCTCTCCGCCATCGCAATGTCAACCGTGGCAAAATCGTCGTTGCAATGGTCCATGATCTCCATCTCGATGGAACCATCGTCCCGGGCATAGAAATCCAAATATCCATCAACCCCTGGAGGCTTGGTCATGAGCAAACGCTTGGACTGCATCAGCTCGTGCAAATGCTTGATAAGCTCAGAAACGTCAGCGGTCTCCCGACTCTCAACCTCGCTCCTTTGCCCGGTCGAGTAACAATAGGTCGTGTTCATGGCAAAGTGTGAAACGCCGTCTAACGTCCAGAACTCAGCCACCGCCGATGTGAGTGGCCTTCCGCGATAGCGGAACTGAGGCGCCCAACGGCGGTTGGCTGCAGCAATTTGTTAGGTGGCTGTTTTGTCATCTCCAACTTTGGCTCCCTTGTTCGCCGTGCGACAATCATGGCAGTCGACCGCCCTCGCATCAATATGCCCCTTCGCTTCCTCGTAATACCACTTCTGGTCTTTCGCCTTCCAAATCTCCCGCTTGCCGCACTTGCGACATGTGAACGGCTGATCGAGATAATAGTCCGGCAAACTCCCGTAGGTGTTGATGTGTGAAAGCTTGCTGTGATCGGCGGGCACAGCCGACGGATGGCCTCGCTGCTGAACCGGAGTGAGACCTAAAATCCGCTCGGCTTCTCGAATCTCCGCTTCGGTCGCATCCCGGCCCGTCTGTGTGTGCCTGCTCATGATACGCTCTGCCACCTAACATTTAAGTGGGCTGCCAAGGGGGAGGGGCGGTTGGCAGGCTATTTCGGCAATTTCGCAGCCTATCTCCGGTTTTTCGCAGCCTAATTCTTTCACCTTGAATGGCAATTTATCACCGGTGTCTGTTTCGTCCACATTTTTTGTGAAAATGCCAGCGCGAGATCGGCTGGTGCCGGATCCGAAACTGCGGTTGCGGGAGCAGTTCCATCAGGTGGCGCGGCGTCCTGCCCCATTGGGTGGCGGCAGGCGTCGCGCCTGACGTGGAGGGCGCGTCCCGCCGCCCGGAACGGCGTTCGGGTTTGGCGCGGCTCGCGGAAAATCCAGCGCGCTCGATTTGCGCGCGGTTCTTTCCGCCGGGCGGGACGCGCCGGCTTTACGGCAGGCGGGACGCCTGCCGCCACTTCGCGCGGACGCCAAATTCAATTGCGCCGGTGCGGTGGTTCGTCATAATTTAACGCGGATGACGCCATCGTTCGCGCCCAGTGCCACTTTGCTAAACGCTCGCGGTCCGGCGCAGCACGCCTTTCACGAGCAGGCCGCCCACGCGGCCCGGCGGCGCTTTGGCCGGAAGGTGTTCGTCCGCGCGGTGGTGGAAGTCTCCAATTTTTGCCGCGAAAACTGCGCCTATTGCGGCATGCGCCGGGACAATCGCGGCCTGGCCCGATACCGCGCCGACCACGATCAACTCGCGGAACTGCTGCTCAACCACCTGCCCGCCAGCGTCACCGATGTGAACATCCAGGCCGGCGAAGACCCGGTGGCGGTGCGCGAAACCGTCCTGCCGCTGCTGCGCACCCTGCGCCGCGAAACCTCGCTCGGCCTGAGCGTGTGCCTCGGCTCGCTCAACGCCGCCACCTGTGCCGCGCTCCAGGAAGCCGGTGCCAGCGTGTTCATCATCAAATTTGAAATCGCCGACGCCGCGCGCTACGCCGCGCTGGAAGCGCCGGGGGAATTTGCCGAGCGCCTCGCGCACATCCGGCACCTCGCCGCCACCGGCTGGCACGTCAGTTCCGGCTTCATCGCCGGCCTGCCCGGCCAGGACATGGCGGGGCTGCTGCAAAATTTCGCGCTCGCCAACGAATTGCCGCTGGCCGGGTGCAGCGTCAGCCCGTTCATTCCCGGCGACGAGACGCCACTGGCCGGCACACGGATGGCGGGCATTGACCTCACCCTGAACTGCATGGCGGCGCTGCGGCTGATGCGGCCCGACTGGGTGATTCCCTCGGTCAGCGCGCTCAACCTGGCCGAGCCGGGCCAGGGCTACCGGCGCGGTCTGCGCACCGGCGCAAATCTGGTCACCATCAACCTCACGCCCGCCGACATCCGCGGCAATTACCTTCTCTACAAACGCGACCGCTTCATCATGACCGAGGACCGGATTCTCGGCGCCCTCGCGGAGGAAGGCCTCTCGCCGTCGGAGCAAAGCCTCGCCGATTTCCTGCGGACCGCCGGGACGGTCAACGCGGCGCCGGCACGCGCACTGGAAGCGGTCCGGGTTTGACGGCAATGGTCCGCGCGGCGCGATGGCTCGTGACGGGCGCGGCGCTTGCCGCGGTTGCCGCCAATGCCCAAGCGGAACCCGAAGGCACCAACCGCTGGACGGTCAACCTCGGCTACTACCACAACGATTCCTCGCCCGCCGTCGCGCCCGACGGCACGATTTACGTCGGCACTTTCAACCAGAAACTTTTTGCGATCCGCTCCAACGGCGTGGTGCAATGGACCTTCCGCACCGGCTCGGAAATCAAATCTTCGCCGGCGATTGGGACTGACAGAACGATTTACTTCGGCTGCCGCGACCGCAATTTTTACGCGGTGACGCCAGCGGGAAAATTGAAGTGGTCGTTCACCACCGGCGGCTGGGTGGACACTTCACCGGGCATCGCCAATGACGGGACGATTCTTTTCGGCTCGTGGGACCAAAAGTTTTACGCGCTCGACGCCGACGGCAACAAAAAATGGGAATTCGCCACGGACGGCCCCCTCGTTTCCTCGCCGGCCATCGGCACGAACGGAACAATTTATTTTGGGTCGCACGACAAAAAGTTTTACGCGCTCGACGCGGCGGGAAAAATGAAATGGTCGTTTGCCACCCGCGGACCGATTCTCTCCTCCCCGGCCATCGGCGCTGACGGGACAATTTATTTCACCTCGGTGGACGGCCATTGCTACGCCTTGCGGCCGGACGGCACCGAACTCTGGCGGCTGCGCACCGGCAGCATCACCGAATCCTCGCCCGTGCTGGATCGCGACGGCGTGATTTATCTTGGCACCAATGACAAGCAACTGGCGCTCACACCGCAGGGCAAAGTGAAATGGGAAATGTTCACCGGTTTTCCCGGGGACTCGACCGCGGCGGTGGCGGAGGATGGCATGATTTATCTCGTCTCGCGCTTCGGCCTACTCCATGCCGTGCGGCCGGACGGCAGCCGCAAATGGGATTTCTGGATTGATCGGCCCGCCACCGCCTCACCGACGATCGGGGCGGATGGCACGGTTTATATTCCAGGCAATCACCTGTATTTCTACGCCGTGCGTGGAAAGGCTGGACCGCTCCGCGGCGCGTGGCCGATGTTCCGCGCCAACCTGCGACACACCGGCGTCGTCAATTCCGAGTGACCGGCTGGTGGACAATCTCGCCCGTTCACCAAGCGTGAAGTTTTCCGCGCACTTCAAGCAACCGCACGACCCCACTGGCGTGTGAATACTTCTCGGTCACGCCCGCTTCTTGGCGATCGTGTGGGTGGCGTGGCCGTAAAACGCCTCAGCGCACTCCATGAGCGTCTCGGAAAGCGTCGGATGCGGATGCACGGTCAGCGCAATGTCCCTGGCGGTCGCGCCCATTTCCAGCGCGAGCACGGCCTCGGCGATGAGTTCGCCGGCGCCCGCGCCGCAGATGCCCACGCCGAGCACGCGCTCGGTTTCGGGATCGATCAGCATTTTGGTCACGCCGTCTGTGCGGTCAAAGGAAAGCGCCCGGCCCGAAGCCGCCCACGGAAATTTCGAGACTTCGTAGGCGATGCCGCGTTCCTTCGCCTCAGCCTCGGTCAACCCGCACCAGGCCAGTTCCGGATCGGTGAACACCACCGCCGGCATGACAATGTTTTCGAATGAACTGTTTTCGCCGTGCAGGACTTCGACGGCGATGCGTCCCTCCTTGTGCGCCTTGTGTGCCAGCAGGATGCCGCCGGCGATGTCGCCGATGGCCAGGATGTGCGGATCGTCGGTCTGCTGCTGCGCGTTGACCTTGATGAAACCCTTTTCGTCGAGCTTGACGCCGGTATTTTCCAGACCCAGGTCGGCGCTGTTGGCGGCACGGCCGACGGAGACCAAAACGCGGTCGTAAAGTTCCTCCACTTTTTTTCCGTCGAATTCGATCTGCACTTTGATCTGTTTGCCGACGGTGGACATTTTCAACACCTTGGCCTTCAGGCGAATTTCCTTGAACGCTTTTTTGGCGTGGGCCACGACGGGTCGCGCCAGATCGGGATCCGCGCCGGCCAGGATGTTGTCGAGCGCCTCGACCACGGTGACCTGGCTGCCGAGCGCGGCATACACTGTGCCCATTTCCATGCCGATGTAACCGCCGCCGACCACCAGCAGACTTTGCGGAATATCTTCGATCTCCAGCGCCTCGGTGGAGGTCATGATGCGCGGATTGCCCAGATCAAACGCCTTGGGCAGCGCCGGCAGCGAACCGACGGCGATGATGGCGTGATCGTAGGCCACGAATTGTTGTCCTTGCGGGCTCTCGATGCGCAGCGATTGCGAGCCTTCAAAATAAGCGCGGCCTTGAATGACCTGCACGCCGCGCATCTTGGCCAGTTGCGCGATGCCGCCGCCGAGCTTCGTCAAAATGGATTCCTTCCACGCGCGGAGCTTGGTCAGATCCACCGCCGGCGCGGCGAAGGTGATGCCGCGATGCTCCGATTCCCTGGCGGCGGTGATCTGGTGCGTCGCGTGCAGCAGGGCTTTCGAGGGAATGCAGCCGCGGTTGAGACACACGCCGCCCAAGCGCGGGTCGCGCTCGATCAGGATGACCTTTTTGCCCAAATCCGCCGCGTAAAACGCCGCCGCATAACCGCCCGGACCGGCACCGACGACTACAATTTCAGTTTTAATGGGATCCATGAAAAAAATTGCTCGTTAAATTTTGACCGCTTCTTCCGGGAAATTCTGCAACGCCGCCACCAGGTCCACGATGAACCGCGCCGCGCCGCCGCCGTCAATCACCCGATGATCGTAACTCAGCCCCAGCGGGGTCATCATGCGAATTTCCACTTTGCCGTCGCGCACGACCGGCTGCAGCGCGCCGCGGCCGAGGCCGAGGATCGCCACTTCCGGTTTGTTGACGATGGGCGTGAAATGCGCGCCGCCAATCGCGCCCTGGTTGGAAATGGTGAACGTGCCGCCTTTGAGTTCGTCCGCGCTGACTTTGCGGTCGCGGGCTTTGGCGGCGAGTTGTTCGAGTTCCTTCGCCAGTTCAAGCGTGCTTTTTTTGTCCACGTCGCGCAGCACCGGCACGATCAAGCCTTGCTCGGTGTCCACCGCGATGCCGATGTGGAAATAGTCCTTGAGCACGATTTCGTTGGCCGTTTCGTCGAGGCTGGAGTTGAAGAGCGGATGTTTTTTGAGCGTGGCCACGAGCGCCTTCAGGACCAGCGGAGTGAGGGTGAGCTTCGCGCCCTTTTGCTCGTAGGCGGCCGCGAATTTTTTCCGCAGCTCGTTGAGCCGCGTGAAATCCGCGTCGTCAAACTGGGTGACGTGCGGGATGGCGTTCCAATTCTCCAACATTCGGCGGGCGATGACCTGGCGCAGGGGCGTGACGGGCTGCTTCCTGACCGGCCCCCATTTTGAAAAGTCAACCGACTCGGCGGCGGGTTTCGCGGGCGCGGATGCGGCGGGCTTGGGCGTTTCAGCGGGTTGCTGCAGCCGGGCAAGATAGGCGCGCACGTCGCTGAGAACGATCCGGCCGCCGGGTTCGCTGCCGCGGATGCGGGACAAATCAAGGCCCAGCTCGCGTGCCATGCGGCGGAGGGAAGGCGATGCGACCGGTGCCGCCACCGGCGCGGTCAATTCTGTTTCGACGGCAACGGGTGCGGGCGCTTTCACAGGCGCGACCGGCGGCGCGGTGGGGCGTTGCGGCGCGACCGGAGAGGCGGCGACTGGCGCACCGCTCGAACCAAGCGAGACAATGCGCTGACCGACGCTGATCCGGTCGCCGGGCTTCACATGCACTTTTGAGATTACGCCGGCGGCCGTCGAAGGAATCGAGGCCACGGCTTTTTCGTTTTCAAGTTCGATCACGGCCTGGTCCAAAGCGAGGGTGTCGCCTTCTTTCACGAAGACGTTCACGACGACGCCCGAATCAGCGCCTTCACCGAGACGCGGAAGTTTTACATCCATAGCATTTACGGATTGCCACTGTGGGGCAAACCCGCCGGCGTTTCTACAAAAAAATTTCCCTGTCCCGCCAGATTGGGGCTTTCCCCTGCCCCAGCGCGGGCCGGCTCGGAGATTTCCACCAGCGCTGGAACCGGGGATTTCCCGGGATGAAGTTCAGCTTCCCCCCGAATGGCCACGGCGGCGCTTTCGTATATGGTATCCCCGTAGTTTTTACGTTGCATTGCTTATGAAAAATGAATTGAATTCGTCCGCTGTTATGACTTCTCACACCCGCGACTCCCGCCGCTGCCGGCTCGGCGCCGCCCTCGCCGTTCTCCTTGTGGCGGTGGTCAGCGCCCGCGCGGATAACCGCGTGGTGGCGTGGGGTGATCTCAATTTCGGAATCACGAATCATCCCTACCAATCGGAAGAGCGCTTGGCCGCAGTTGGCGCGGGAGATTTTCACACCTTGACACTGGACTGGGAGGGCAAGGTCCACGCGTGGGGCGACAACACATTTGGCCAGACCGCCCTGCCCGCGGCGTTGCGCGGCAAGCCGGTGATCAGCATTGCGGCCGGCAACGTGCATAGTGTGGCCCTGGTGTGCAACGGAACCTTGTTTGCGTGGGGACACTCCACCGGCCAGTTCGGCGATTACAACCAGGACGCTGTTCCATCGGGCTTGAATCATGTTAAGGCGATCGCGGCGGGCGCAGTTCACAGCCTGGCCCTAAAACGGGACGGCACGGTCGTGGCGTGGGGTTTCAACCAATATGGCGAGTGTAATGTGCCGGCGGGCTTGAGTAACGTCGTCGCCGTCGCCGGCGGGATGTACCACAGTCTCGCGTTGAAAAAGAACGGCACCGTGGTGGGCTGGGGCAATAATTTTTACGGCCAGACGAATGCGCCGGCGGGCCTGAGCAACGTGGTGGCGATCGCGGCGGGCGGGTTCCACAGCCTCGCCCTCAAGAAGGATGGCACGGTGGTCTCCTGGGGTAGTTACGGTCTAATTCACTATGCGGTACCGGCGGGACTTTCAAATGTCGTGGCGATCGCCACGGGAGATTATCACAGCCTGGCCTTGAAACGGGACGGCACGGTCGTGGCCTGGGGCCTGAACAGCTCTGGCCAGTGCGCCGTGCCCACCGGACTGAAACGCGTGCTGGCCATCTCCGCTCGGGGCCGACACAGCGTGGCGCTGACCCGCTGACGAATCCTGGCTGGATTCAAAATCCGAATGCGCCCCGCGCCGTACCCACGTCGCGGGGTGCCGGCTTTTTCCCGGAAAATTCCCGCTTTACCTTGAACTGGCAGGAAGGTTGCTTGTCAAACCCCTGTCCGTTGTTTAAGGTCTAGCTATGTCAAAACAGTCTGTTCTGGCGCTCGCGGCGGCGATGTGCGTTTCGCAACTCGGCCGCGCAGACACCATTGAATTGAAGGACAAGGCGTCAGTCACCGGCAAAATCCTCATCGAGAAACGCGACCAAGTGGCGGTGGACGTGGGTTACACGGTCCTGTTGATTCCGCGCAACCAGATCGCCAACATTTCTCGGAGCGGCAATCCGGTCGCCCCCGCGGTCGCCCCTGCGGCAACCGTGAAAGCCTCCACGGTCGTCGAAAACAAAGTTACCGCCGTCGAAAACACCTTCTACCTTGCCCACGGCAAATCCGCTCCGGATCAAAACGTCCGCGATTTGGTCAACCAGCTGGGTGAAGCGGTGGTGCAAGTCCGCACGCCCGGCGGCCTGGGTTCGGGGTTCTTCCTCAATCCCGACGGTTTTCTGATGACGAACTTCCACGTCATCGAAGGCGAGACGCAGATTTCCGTCGAAGTGTACCACCAGCGTGGCGGCCAACTGGAACCCAAGGTGTATAAGGACGTGCGGATCGTGGCGATCAACAAATTTCAGGACTTGGCGCTTTTGAAGATCGAGGACAAGAACACGCCCAAGTTCCAGCGGGTGGCGCTGGGCAGTGCCGACGCGCTGGCCGTGGGCGAACGCGTCTTCGCCATCGGCAGTCCGCTCGGCCTCGAACGCACAGTCACCGAGGGCATCCTCAGCACAAAAACCCGCGAAATGGCCGGCTCGCTGTATCTGCAAACCACGGCGCAGATCAACCCCGGCAACAGCGGCGGTCCGCTCTTCAATCTCGCCGGCGAAGTCGTCGGCATTACCAACATGAAAATCACCTTTGGCGAGGGCCTTGGCTTCGCCATCCCGGTCGAGGCGGTGAAGTTTTTCCTCGACCACCGCGACGCCTTCACCTACTCGAACGACAATCCCAGCAACCCGTACCGTTATCTTGAACCGCCAAGCCGAACCCGCAAGACGCTGACGTCGGAATGACCGGCGACAAACTCGAAATGTTTCCCCAATCCATCCTGATGAACTACCTGCGCCGCAGCCGATTGAACTTCCTCGCCTTCGCGGCCTGCGCCCTGTGCACGCTGCCGCTGCACGCCGCAATCCTCGCGCCGGAAAAAATCCTGCCCGAGGACACGCTAGTCGTCGTCACGGCGCCGGATTTTTCCAAATTGCGCGAGCTGTACCTGGCCTCGCCGCAAAGCCAGTTGTGGAACGACCCGGCGATGAAGGGGTTCAAGGACAAATTCATGTCCAAATGGAACGAGGAGTTCGTGCAACCGCTCGAGCGCGACCTCGGTGTAAAACTGGCCGATTACAAAACGCTGCCGCAGGGTCAGTTGACCTTCGCGATCACCCAAAACGGCTGGCCAGCCAGCGAGTCCCAGCCCGGGCTGCTGCTCCTGCTCGACGCGAAAGGCAAAAGCAGCCAGTTGAAAACCAACCTGGCCCAGCTCCGCAAAAAATGGTTGGACTCCGGCAAGGCCCTGAAAACCGAAAAAATTCGCGACCTCGAATTCTTCACGCTACCTTTTTCGGACAAGGACATCCCGCCGACCATCCGCAAATTGTACGCCCCCACCTTTCCCGACGGAACGCAGCCGCCGCCTGAAGCGGACGGCACCAACGCCGCCAAAACCGAACTGATCATTGGTCAGTTCGAGTCGCTGCTCATCGCTGGCACCTCCGAAAAAGCCGTGGAAAAAGCCGTAGCCCATCTCACCGGCGGCGCGGCGCCCGCTCTGGCTGAGGTCCCGACGTTTGAGGCCAACCGCCTGGCGGTTTTCCGCGACGCGCCGTGTTACTGCTGGGTGAATGCGCAGGCGCTCGTCGACCTGCTGGGTGCAAAACCGGCGGACAAGGACGCAGGGGAATCACCATTCGCGATGCTCGCCCCGCAGAAGCTCCTTGCCGCGACCGGACTGAACGGTTTGAAGACGCTCGCCGTCGCGGCGCAGACTTCGGGCGAGGGCACGCTGGCCCGGTTTTTCCTTGGCGTTCCCGAAGCAAGTCGCGACGGAGTGTTCAAACTGTTTCCAAATGGAGCCAAGGAAGCCAGTCCGCCACCGTTTGTGCCGGCGGACGCGGTGAAATTCCAGCGCTGGCGCGTGGACGGCCAGGGCGCCTGGGCGGTCGTGCAGAAAATCCTCGGCGACATTTCGCCGCAAATCACTGGCAGCCTCAATTTCATTCTCGACACCGCCAATGAAGCCGCGCGCCAGAAAGACCCCGACTTCGACATCAAGAAAAACCTCTTTGGCAACCTCGGCGACGACGTGATGAGTTATGAAAAAGCGCCCCGCGGCACGTCGCTGTCCGACTTGAACAACGCCCCTGGCCTGCTGCTGCTCGGGTCTCCCAACGCCGAACAACTGGCTGGCGCGCTGAAGGGACTCTTCGCCATCACCAGCCAGGCGGGCGGCACGCCGACTGAGCGCGAGTTCCTCGGCCACAAAATTTATTCCGTCCCGGCGCCGCAAATGCCCTTCTCCTTCTCCACCGGTCCGGCCAAATCCGCCCCGGCCAGCTTGAGCTACACCGCCTGTGGCGGTTACGTCGCGCTGACCACCGACGCCGCCATGATCGAGGAATTCCTGCGCAGCAGCGGCACGCCGCCCAAACCACTGCGGGAAACACCGGGGCTGACCGACGCGGCGGCCAGCGTCGGCGGCCTGAGCACCGGCTGGTTTGGATTTGAAAACCAGGCCGAGACGACCCGTTCCGCGTTCGAGGCGCTGCGCGGCGCCGCAACCAACTCCGCCACCGCCCCCACGCTTTCGGGACCGCTGCTGCCCGCCGCCTTCAAGGAATGGGCGGACTTCTCGCTGCTGCCGCCATTCGACAAAATTGCCAAGTATTTTTCGTTCAGTGTCTTCACCGGCAGCGCTGGCGCTGACGGCCTGACGTTCCGGATTTTCTCCCCCACCCCGCCGCAACTCAAGAAATGACTCAAGTCGCGGCATGACTTTCCTGGCGCTCACCTGGCTGGCTGCGGCCACCTTTGCCGGCATCACCGCCGCCGGCTGCGCGCCCTTGGTCCGGGAAAGTCCGGTGCGCGAGCCAGCGCGCGAATTCCGCGGCGTGTGGGTCGCAACGGTAGCCAACATCGACTGGCCGTCCAAACCGGGCCTGAGCACCGCCGACCAAAAGAAGGAACTGCTCGCGCTGTTGGATCGCGCGGTGCAACTCAAGCTGAACGCGGTTCTCTTTCAGGTGCGGCCCGCGTGCGACGCTTTCTACAACTCGAAATTCGAGCCGTGGTCGGAATATCTGACCGGCACGATGGGCCGGGCGCCGCAACCGTTTTACGATCCGCTCGCCTTCGCGGTTGAGCAAGCCCATGCGCGCGGGCTGGAACTCCATGCCTGGTTCAATCCGTTTCGCGCGCACCATTTCCAAACGGTGTCGCCCATCGCGGCCAGCCACATTTCGCGCACGCATCCAGACCTGGTCCGAAGTTACGGCAAATATCTCTGGCTCGATCCCGGCGAACCCGCGGTGCGCGACTATTCGTTGAGCGTGGTGCTCGACGTGGTGAAACGCTACGACGTGGACGGCATTCACTTTGACGATTATTTCTATCCCTACAAAGAAAAGGGGGCGAACGGCAAAGACGTGGATTTTCCGGACGAAGCCAGTTGGCGCAAATTTGGAGTGCGCGGGAAACTGGGCCGCGACGATTGGCGCCGCCAGAATGTGAATGAGTTTGTGGAGCGCGTCTATAAATCCATAAAAACCCTGAAGCCGTGGGTTAAATTCGGCATCAGTCCCTTTGGCATCTGGCGTCCGGGGAATCCGCCACAGATCCGAGGTTACGACGCCTATGCCAAGCTCTATGCCGACTCACGTCAGTGGCTGGTCAACGGCTGGGTGGACTATCTGGCTCCGCAACTCTACTGGACAAATGACTCAAAGGAGCAAAGTTTTTCCGCTCTGCTCGACTGGTGGTCACACCAAAACCCGAAAGGGCGGGAGATTTTTTCCGGCATCGCCGCCTCCAACGCGGGCAAATGGCCGCCGGAGGAAATTCCCAATCAAATCCGGCTGACGCGCAAACAACCCGGCGCGGGCGGCTACATTCTGTACAGCCTGAAAAGCCTGCAAACCAACCCGGCGTTGGAGCAATCCCTGGAGCACGATCTGAACGTTCAACCCGCGCTGCCCCCCTCGGCGCGGCGCCCCTCAAAGTCACCGCTCACTCCCTGACGAAGCCGCCACGCCGGGGCGCTGGACATTCCCTGCGGCTCACCGCGCCCTGGAATTGGTCTTGGAAGGGCTGTAAGCCGATTTTTGTCTGCCCCGGATTGCTCCGGAGGAGAGAATCATTTGTCTCAGCAGCCAGTACCCGAAACCCGGCTGGCTTGCGCCAGTGCTGGAGCGGGCCGCCCCAGAGGATTTCCTATTTGGCCTTGCACCCGATGGGGTTTTCCGTGCCTCCGCGCTTGCGCTTGGAGCGGTGCGCTCTTACCGCACCTTTTCACCCTTACCCGCGCCGCTTGCGCCGCGCGGGCGGTTTAAGTTTCTGTGGCACTTTCCGTCGAAAAGTTTTTCAACTTTCCCCCCGCGTGTATCCCCGGGCAACCCGGGGTTACGCGGCATCGCGCCCGGCGGTGTTCGGACTTTCCTCCCCCGGCTTGCGCCGGGAGCGATTCTCCGCCCTTCCAAAACCAATTTGAGAATAAACGATGCGGCGGACATTCTCAAGCGGCGAAACTTTTGCACCGGCCCGGCACCCTTTCCGATTGCAATCCCTCGCGGCTTAGCCTAAGACCTTTCGGAAATCCAACGCTCGGATCGAGCGCCGGATCGAGAATCGCCCATGACTGAAAACGGTAAGGATGAGCCAATGAAAGAATTATTCGAACTGCTGAAGAAAGCATCCCCCGCGATGCTGGCACTGGTGGTGGTGGGCTATTTGCTAAAAGTCTCCACTGAAACTTTCATCGAAAAGAAACTCGAAGGCCGGGAAACCCGGGCAACGGACGTTGCCAAGGCGGAACTCGACATTCAAAATGAAATCGCCAGAACCTCCCTCGACATTAAGAAAGATATGCGCTCCGGCGAACGGGAAGAATTGGTGGAGTTCCGCGTGGCCGTCGAGAAATGGGAAGATTTTTTGCAGGGATGCCTGACCGACCTCACCATGCAGACGCCAACCGAGACCCAGGTCGCCGACCTGTTCAAAAAGGACTCGGATTTGTTTCTGGAGGTCAAGGTCCGCATGGTGAAGGCGTGTGTTTACCTGCAGGATGAAAAACTGGAGATTCATCTGCGCGGGACGGTCATCAACATCCGCAAGTTATATTACCCGATCATTCTGAACTCGCTTCCGAAACTGATTGATGCACAGAGCCAGCTGGCGCCAATCCAATTCAAGCTGAAGAAATTTCAGGAAAGCGGCGGCAAGGACATGGCGTTCGCGCCCACGCAAAAGGATCTCGAAGATTCTATGCGGCTTCAGCGTGAAATGACCGCCCAGATCAAGGAGTTTGCCGAGGCCCTGCTCGCGCAATACAAACCCATTGCCGAGCAACTGGATGATCTGAAAACTTCCATCAACAAATATCTCTACCGCCCCATCCAGCACACGGAGATCAACAAAAACTAAGCACCCGCGCGCTTGGAATTCCCGTTCCGCATTGTCAACCCGCGCTGTCACCGCTACGATCCGCCCAGGCGATGACTTCGACGCAACAACTCTCGGCCCTCGCGGCGTCCAATTGCGAAGTGGCGTTCGACAATTTGACCCGCCAGCTCTACGCCACCGACGCCTCCCCGTACCAGATTGAGCCGGCCGCGGTCGCCTTCCCGCGTGGCGCGCGCCAAGCCATCGCCCTCATTCAGGCGGCCAGCGACGCCGGCATCCACATGACCCCGCGCGGCGCGGGCACCGGCCTGGCCGGCGGCGCGCTGGGCGACGGACTGGTGATTGATTTCGCCCGCTACAACAAACAAATCGTTGAATTGGATTTGGAGAAACGCACGGTGCGCGTCGGCGCGGGCGTGGTACTGGAGCAGTTGAACCGGTTTTTGCACGAGGAGGGATATTGCTTTGGTCCGGACGTGGCAACCAGTTCGCGCGCCACGCTCGGCGGCATGATCGCCAACAACTCAAGCGGCGCGCACGCGCTGGTCCATGGCACCACGGCCGATCACGTCGAGGAGCTGGAAATCGTGCTTGCCGGCGGCAAGCTCGAGACCACCGGCATCGCCGGCGACACCCTGCCGCACCAGCACGATTTGATCGAGAACATCGCACATCTGCACGAGCTGCGGATTTTGGAGCGGTTTCCGCCGGGGCTGCGCAAACGCTGGCACGGTTACGGCCTGGAGCGGTGCCTGCAGCAGCGCGGCAATTTAAATAACGTCCTCTGCGGCAGCGAAGGCACGCTGGCGGCGATTCTTTCCGCGCGACTCAAAATCGTGCCGCTGCCGAAACAAAAAGGGTTGGGCCTCGTTTTTTTCGATTCGTTGGGCGAGGCGATGCAGGCCGGCGTGGAACTGCTCGATTTGCAACCGGCGGCCATCGAGCATCTTGACCGCATCCTGCTGGACCAGACGCGCGGGCGGCGTGAGTTCCAGGCCGCGCGCGATTTGCTGGAACTGGACACGCAACCCTGCGAGTCCGTGCTCGTGGTGGAATTTTTCGAGGACGTGCCGGACCGGCTCGCGGCGCTGGCGGAGCGCGGGCTGGGTTCCGGCACCCTCCTTTTGCAGACGGAATCCGAGGCAAAACTCGTCTGGGATTTGCGCCGCGCCGGCCTCTCGCTGCTAACCGGGCGCAAAGGCGAGGCCAAGCCGGTCACGGGCATCGAGGACACGGCGGTGCGACCGGCGCAACTGCCCGAGTACGTTGCCAGTCTCCAGGTACTGCTGGCGCGGCTGGGTTTGGAGGCGTCGTTTTACGGCCACGTCGCCACGGGCCTGCTGCACGTCCGGCCCGTGCTCAATCTGCACGCGCCGGAGGACGTGCAGAAATTCCGCCAGCTCGCCGGCGAAGTCTCCGCACTGGTGCGGCAGTTCAAGGGTTCGCTCGCCGGCGAACACGGCGTGGGCATTGCGCGCACGGAATTTCTGCCCGAGCACGTCGGCGAGGAGTTGATGAACGTGATGCGCGAAATCAAAAACGCGTTCGATCCGCACAATCTTTTCAATCCGGGCAAGATCATTCCCGACGGGCGCTACCAGATGGACGCGCATTTGCATTTGCGCGCCAGGCCCGGCAGCGACTTGAAACTGCCCTTCGAACCCGTGCTGGCATTCGCGGCGAAGGATGAGTCCTTCATTCGCAATCTGGAACAGTGCAATGGCTGCGGCGCGTGTCTCAAGGAAACGCCCGCGATGTGCCCCACCTTTATAGCCACCGGGCAGGAAATCATGTCCACGCGCGGCCGGGCCAACACCATCCGCGCCGTGCTGGAAGGCCGCGGTCTGACCGAGGATCCGCTGCGCAGCGCGGAACTCAGCGCGGCGTTGAGCAACTGCATCGCCTGCCGCGCCTGCGTCGCGGAATGTCCGTCCAATGTGGATTTGCCGCTGCTCAAGGCGGAGTTGCAGCACGCGCGGATTCAGCGCGACGGGCTGACGCTGCGGCAGCGGTTGTTTTCCTCGCTCGATACGCTGGACCGCTGGGGTTGTTCCGCGCCGTGGCTGGGCAACTTGCTGCTGAACTCCCGCCTGGCGCGCTACGTCGGCGGCCACATTCTAGGCTTCGCGCCGGAGCGGCAACTGCCGGGGTTTGCCCGCGAACGCTTTGACCGATGGTTTGCCACCCGGGACACGTCCGCAACGGGCCACCGCGGCCGCGTCGTGCTCTGGGACGACACTTTTGTCCGCTACCACGAACCGCACGTCGGGCAGGCAGCCGTGCAGGTGCTCGAAGCGGCGGGCTTCGAGGTCGCGCTCGTCCGCGGCCGGAAATGCTGCGGCCGCCCCGCCTTCAACCAGGGCCATCTCGACGCGGCCCGCGAACTGGGCGCACACAATCTAGCGCTGCTGAACCAGGAAGTGGATCATGCGCCGATTCTGTTCCTGGAACCGTCGTGCTACTCGATGTTCGCCGCCGATTACCGCGAGTTGAGCCTGCCGGACTGGGAATCCGTGGCGCGGCGCTGCATTTTATTCGAGGAATTCATCGAGGCCTTGTTGAATGAGGAACCCGCCGCGCTGCGCTTCAACGCCAAGTCGGCGAAGGTCATCATCCACGCGCATTGCCACGCGCGGGCGCTGAAAAACCCGGCGTTCATGGAAATGCTCGCGCGCCGGCTGCCCAACCGCAACGTCACCCTGCTCGACACCGGCTGCTGCGGCATGGCCGGCTCGTTCGGCACGCTGGCGTCGAAATATGAATTGTCCGTGAAGATGGCCGAACCGCTCATCGCGCAGGTCCGCAGCCAGCCCTTTGGCGCTGTCATCGTGGCCTCCGGCATCAGTTGCCGGCATCAGATTCAACATCTGGCGCCGGTGCGCCCGCGGCACATGGCCGAAGTGCTCGCCGAGGCGCTGGCGTAACCGGCGCCGTTGGTCACGAATTCAATCGAGGAAAAAACTCCTGAGCCGTCGCACATGTCGCGGCGCTCAATTCAGCGAGTGAACAGCCCTTGGCCTGAGCCGTTACTTCCGAAATCTCCTTCACGAAGGCCGGTTCGCAGCGTTTGCCGCGATGCGGCACCGGCGCGAGAAACGGACAATCCGTCTCCAGCATGAACTTCCCCAGCGGCGCGGTGGCGATGGTGTCGCGCACGTTCTGTCCGTTCTTGAACGTGGCGATGCCGGTGAAACTCACCAGCGAATTCAGCGCCAAAATCTTGCTCATCGCCGACGCGTCGCCGGCGAAACAGTGAAACACCCCGCGCACGCGATCCGCAAACGGCGTCAGCAGTTCCAGCGTGTCTGCAAAACAATCGCCGCGCTGATGAATCACACAGTTCAACCCGGTCTCCGCCGCCACTTCGAGTTGCTGCCGGAAAATTTCCCGCTGTTTTCGTTTGTAATTCTCGTCCTCCGCCGCGCTGCCTTTCCGATGCGTGCTCGGCAGCCGGTAATAATCCAGCCCGGTTTCGCCGAGCGCTACCACTTTCGGATGCCGCGCCAGTTCGCGCAACGCCGGACGGAGGTCGTCCGGCGCCTGCTCGGCGTCCGACGGATGCCAGCCGACGACGGCGAACACGCCGGGAAACTTTTCGGCCAATTGGATCGCGCGCCGGCTGCTTTCCAAATCCGTGCCGATGGAAATGATTTTGGTGATGCCCGCGGCCTGCGCGCGGGCGATGACCTCGGCGAGGTCGGCGGCAAAATCCGGATAATCCAGATGCGCGTGGGTGTCGTAAAACGGCGTCATGCAAAAAAGCGCGGCATTCTTCCAAACGCTCAGTTCGCGCCGGGCTCCGGCGGCCGCTCGGCGTTCGGGATTTTGCGGCTCGCTCGCTGTTCGGCGAAAAAGTTTTGCAGCAACGCGCGGCACTCCGCTTCGCGCACGCCGCGCGTGATCTGGCACTGGTGGTTGAGCGAGGGGAATTGCAGCAGATTCAGCGCGCTGCCGGCCGCGCCCGCCTTGGAATCGCTCGCGCCGAACACCACGCGCGCCAGCCGCGTGTGGACGATCGCTCCGGCGCACATCGGGCACGGCTCCTTGGTGACGTAGAGGGTGCAGTCCGTCAGCCGCCAGTCGCCCACCGCCTGCTCGGCCTGGGTCAACGCGAGCATTTCCGCGTGCGCGGTGGCGTCCTTGAGCAGTTCCACCTGGTTGAAGGCGCGGGCGATCATCCGCCCCTCGCGCACGACCACGGCGCCAACCGGCACCTCTTCGCGCTCGTAAGCCTTCGCGGCCTGGCGCAGCGCTTCGCCCATGAAATAATGGTCGCTCTGCAAATCAATGATGCGCTCGTCCATAAATCAGTCGCGGGTCAAAGGTCCAAGGTGGGGAGCGGGAGACGGCTTGGCGTCCAACTCTCTACCTTCGGCTCTCGACTCCGCCAGCGTCCACTCGTTCCGTCCATCAGCGTGGCAATGGCAGTGGGCGGCGAAAAAGCCGCCGCGATGCTGCCAGAACCATGGCCAAATGCTTTCGCCGTCGGTGCGCGGCAGGCGCAAACCGGCCAGGGCCGCGCGGGCAAAAAATTCAAAGCGCCCCTCGGCGCAGGGCGGCGGAAGCGAGGTCAGTTTGCGTTTCACCTCGAACAAAAACATCAGCCAATGGCTCTCGCCCTGGTAGCCGTGCTCGCTGACGAGACCGGTCAGGTGCAAATCGGCCGGGGTGAGTTTCACGCCGATTTCCTCGCCGGCCTCGCGGCAGGCGCAGGCGTGGGGTGATTCGCCGGTATCCGTTTTCAGTTTGCCGCCCGGCGGACTCCAGAGGCCGCGGTTCGGCTCCTGCGCGCGTTCGAGCAGCAGGATTTCGTCGCGCTCGTTGAAGCAATAGAGCAGCGTGGCGATTCGGTACGGCAGAGCCATGGCGGCAATGTGCGGGCAGAGCGAAAACAGAGGCAAGCGCAATTCACCATCGAGACATTGATTTCCGCCGCAAACTGAGGTAAGGATGGCATGCTTTAACCAAGCTGCCGGGCCAAGGTGGTCCCGCAAGCGTGGACGAGTGAACCAATTGCCGGCGGCCCCATGAATTTCCAACGATATTGCGCGCGCATCGCGATCTGCCTCGTGCTCGGCGCGGGCCGGCTTGGTGGCGCCCCATTCATCAGTTCGTTCACGCCAAATTACGGCGCTTCCAACGATCCGGCCAACATCACCATCAACGGCGGCGGGTTCTATCCGGGCACGGTGGTGGTAAAGTTCAACGGCGTGCAAGATCCCTCGGCCGCCGCCACCGATACCAGCGGCACCGCCATCACGGCGCATGTGCGACCCGGCACGCCGAAAGGCACCGGGCCGGTTTTTGTCTCCATCAACGGGGTGATGGCACCAACCAACAACGGAGTGGTTTTCACAGTAATCGGCCCGAGCGATCCTTATGCGGCCAGTTTTTCTCCAGCAACGGGCGTTGCCGGCAGCACGGTGGTGACGCTCACCGGCACGCATTTCACCGGCACGACCGCCGTAAAATTCAACGGCGGCAGCGCCAGTTTCGTACCGCCCACGGTGGACACCACGCTGACGGCCACCGTGCCAAACGGCGCTTCCACGGGTCCGATCAGCGTGGAGAAAACCGGGGCCAGCACTTTTGTTTCCACCACGAACTTTTTTTTCTATCCCACCATCACCAGCTTCGCCCCCGCCTCGGGCCGGGCCGGAACCAACGTTGTCATTAAAGGAAATAGTTTCACCGGCGCGATTGCCGTGAAATTCGGCGCCGTCAACGCGGCGGGTTTCTCGGTGGATTCCAATTCGCAGATCACCGCCACCGCGCCGGCCAGCGTGGCGACCGGACCAATCGAAGTGGACGCGCCTGCCGGCAACTTCAGCACGAGCACCAACTTCGTCGTGCAACCCACCGTTTCAGGTTTCAGCCCCGGCTTCGGCAGCGTCGGAACCAGCGTGACCGTCAGCGGGGCGAACTTCAACGTCGGCACGCCGAGCGTGAAATTTGGCGGCGTCGCCGCCGCGGCGCCCACCGGCGTCACGTTTGGCCAGCTGACCGTCCTCGTGCCCGCCGGAGCCACGAATGCGCCGATCACCGTCACGACCTCCGATGGTTTGGCCACAAGCAGCCAGACTTTTTACGTGCCTGCGACCATTGCGAGTTTCACACCCACCAACAGCGCGCCGGGCACGACAGTCGTTATTACCGGAAGCAATTTTCTCGGGGCGACGCAGGTGAATTTCAACGGCCTGCCGGCCAGTTCCTTCACGGCGTCAAACAACAGCACAATTGGCGCAATGGTGCCCGCCGGACTGACCACCGGTCCGATCAGCGTCACCACGCCGGCCGGCGCAGTCACAAACGCCGCGTTGTTGTTTTACGCGGCGCCAAGCATCACCAGTTTCACGCCCACCCACGGTGTGCCGGGCAACAGCGTGCTGATCTCCGGTGTGAATTTTCTGGGCGCGACAGTTGTTTCCTTCAACGGCACCAACGCCAGTTTCACCGTGACCAACAACACAACAATCGGCGCAACCGTGCCGGCCAACGCACAGTCCGGCCCGATCACTGTCGTCGCCCCGGCGGGCACGAACACCACCACGGCCGCGTTCACGCTGGATTACATGAGCGACGTGGGCGTGAACCTCGTCGGCGCGCCCAATCCGGTGTTCATCGGCAGCAATCTGCTTTACACCCTCAGCGTCTTTAACAACGGCCCTTTTGCCGCGCCCAACGTGATGCTGACCGAAACGCTGCCCGCATCCGTCACGCTCAAAACCGCCACCACGACACAGGGCAGCCTGAACACCAACGGCAACCCCATCCTCGGCACGCTTGGCACGCTGGCCAGCGGCGGTGCGGTGACGGTGCAATTAACCGTCGTGCCGCACGCCGCCGGCGCGATCACCAACGCGGCAAGCGTCAGCAGCGACAATCCCGATCCAGCTCCCGCCAACAACACCAGCAACCTCGTCACCACCGTCTGGCCGCTGCCGCTGCTGTCCATCAATCTGGCAACCAACTTGGTGAAAGTTTCATGGCCCGCTCCGTTGAGCAACTTCACGCTCCAGTACAAAACCGCCCTTGGTGGCAACGGCCCCTGGACGAACAATCCCGCCGCCCGCAGCGTTTTCGGCAACGCCATTTCCGTGACCGAAACCAATCTCGGCACCGCCCGGTTTTACCGGCTGACGAATTGACCGGTTCGACGCTTCCGCTTCATTCCAGTCGGAGCATTCGCAATGTCCCCCGGGAGCGTTCCATTCCGTGCCATGAGTTTTCCCGGATCTTTTGGCATTGCAATTCAACCCGCTCTGCAGGTTGCGCCTGAGAGTCCATGCCTGACGAGTCTCCGATTCCAGCTTCCTGTTGCCTTGCCGGCAGACCGCGGAAAAACTGAATGGCGCGAAGCCGAGCGGAAAGCATTTGTGTGTTTGACTGCCGACAAATCTGCCAGCAGCGGAGCCATACCAGAGTTTCGGAAGATTAATTTCACGTTGGACAGCGGATGTCCAACCTGGCCTGGCAGAATGCGCGCATGACAACGAATGCAATGCAAGTCGTGACCGATCAGCAACTGGAACTGGGCCTGGGCAAGCCGCGGGCTTGTCGCAGCCACAGCCGACCCGCCCGGCGAATGCACCGTGCGCAATGGTGGTTTGCGCGGATGCGCGAGGCCGTGGACAACGTTTGGGACCGGACGCCCACACCGTCCGCCCGTCCGGAGCAGATTTGGTTCTCCGAATAGCACGGCCAACCGGGGTCCGCGCTCCGGTTGAGGGCTGCGACGCTGTCGCCAGTCGGGAGAGCAACTTTGCCTTGATGGCGCGTGTACGAGGCCAAAAAAACGTGAAGGCCGGGGAATTTTCCCCGGCCTTCAATCGATCAGCAGTCGCCAACCAGTGGCTTGAGCGACAAGCCGTCAGGGCCTGAAGACCAGGCGATAGAACTTGGTTCGCCCTTCAGTGGCTGGATTGGCCACAGCGGTGGTCACGGAACCGTCGGCGTTTTCGGTGAAGGCCAGCGCGGAATCGGTCCATTCGCCGCTGGTCAGGTCGGTGGTTTCCTGGAGCACGTAAGGAGAGCCGCCCCAAGTGAAGTTGATGCTACCGCCAGCCATGGTGGCAGCGAGGACCGGTGCCGGACCGACCGAGGGATCGTTGACCGGCGCGGTACCGTTATCGGGTGAACCGATGCCGGCGATTTGGTCCGGTGTCAGCGCCACCGCGTGGAACTGGATGCTGGAGACGTAGAACTCGCCGTTGAGACTGAGGTCGTTGGTCTGACGGCTGAGGAGCGTCGGCGGACTGCTGTTCCAGTTGACCGGCAGACCGGATGAGGTGGGCACGTAGAGGCTGGCAACCGACTGGCCATTGAGATAGAGGTTGAGGTTGAGACCCACGCCATCCTGCGGATCGTCTATCACGCAAGCCACGCGATTCCAAGCATCCACGGGCAGCGGCAACGACGAAGCGACATCGAACGGAACCCCCGCGGCGTAGCCGGTGAGGTGGAGATAATTCTGCGTATCCATGGTAAATCCGACTCCATCTTCACCAGTGCTGCCAAGGCAGCAGGAATTCTTGAAGAGGATGCTGGATATTCCGGCTGAAGCGCCCGGCTCATAGAGATCCATGACCAGCGAGTAACTGTTAACGGAGTTACTGCCGGTGGGCGCAATGACAGGCACCTGAATGGCCGTGCCGGCCGGCAACGGCGGCACATCCATGACGTTGACGATCTGACCACCCGGATCGGGCAGACCGAAGTCCGCGGTGCTGCCGGCGGAGAGGGCGTAACTCGGCCCGGACAGCATCAGGTTGGGACCATAGGTGGCGGCCAGCGGGCTGGCCAGTTGCGCCACGTTCCACCATCCCCAGGACCACGGCCAACCCGGCGAGACGGCCACTTGGACTTTGCCGGTCACGCTGCCACAAGCGTTGGAGATGACGACGGTATAAAGTCCGGCGTTGGCATAATGGATGGGATTGATCAATAGGTTGGCGGTGCTGACACCCGAGTACGGGCTGAGATTAAACAGCTTCACACCGTTGTCATACCATTGATAGGAGAGCGGCGGCGTGCCAGAGGCGGCCACGCTGAGTCCGGCGATGCCGTTGTTCGGAACGGAGAATCCCGACGTGATGGAAACAATAGCCGGCGGAGAGCAAGTGTAGCAATTAACCAATGCATTCGTGTATTCCACTCTCAGCCCTGTGGGGCCGGGCGAATAGCTGAACGAGTTGGTTACCACGAAGAGAATAGTGTTCTTGCTAGGATTGGCCAGGAAGCCGCTGGTTATAGTCAAGGGATGCCAGTGGTTGAATCCCGACGCCACCGGGAGCACGGGAATCGTGTTTGCACCCTGCAAAACCCCGTTGAAATACATCGTCGCGCCGTCGTCCGCCGCCCAGCGACCGGAAATCGAGGCGGTGGTGGGATTCGCCCCGGGCGGAAGCACAAACTGGTTCGTATAGGTGTAATTACCGGCAGGGCAGCTGTAAATATTCGGCAGGGTCGGGGCTATCCACTCCGAAACATGGATGAGTTCCAGCCAGCCCCAAACAGTCGTAACCGCCACAGCGTTGGGCGCCACGTAACCCGGAGTGGCGACAGGCACCGGACCGAGCGTGTAATGCGGATCCACGGCGCCTGGGGCAAGCAGGCTTCCGTTAATGGCCACGCCGGTATTGGTCAGCACCGTCAGGAAGGACGTGGGACCGGCCACGTTCAGGTGAATGACCTTGGTGCTGATATTGCCATGGCAATCCTTGACGGTGACGGTCACGGAATTGATGCCGGGGCCGAGCGGCGTGTTGCACGGCGGCGACTGGGACTTCACCAACGACAAGGGCGGACAGCAATTGTCCACGGCGGTCACCAGATTGAGCACGCAAGGCACGAGACAGTTCGTAACGGTCACGCTGGTTGGCCCCGTCAGCACCGGCCCGGTCTTGTCCACGCCCACGACTTTGACATAGCAACTGTTGGAGTTGCCGCACAGGTCGAAGACGGTCACCGTGACCGAATAGCTGGTCCCGGCAACAATCGTGCCGTTGGTCGGCGATTGTTTGAAGACCAATTGACTCGTCGGAGTGCAGTTATCCGTCGCGCTGGCGGAAACGGCGGGAATGACTAGCTGGCAATTGGTGTTCAACGCCACCACCACGAGGTTGGTCTTGCAGGTGATGGTCGGCGGCGTGGTGTCCACCACCGTCACGGTTTCGGTGCAGGTGGACTTGTTGCTGCAACAATCGGTCACCTCCCACGTGCGCAGGATGACCAAGTTGCATGAAGTGCCGTTGGTCACGGTATTGAGAACTGTTACCGTGATGTTCGAACCGCAGCAGGAGTTATAGGCGGGCGGCGGATCAAAGGTCCAATGGCTGCCGCATTGCACCGTCTTGGCGGTCGAACAATCCGCCGGAAAACAGACCGTGATGCGGGCAAGTCCCTGGCCCATCCGGGTGCTGTTGCCGTCATGCAAACCGAGCGCATTGGTCGCCCATCCGGAACTGGCCAGCAGCGCCGGATCGGTGATGCCGCCGCCAAGCTGGATATTGCCCACGCTGGACGCACCAAGCGTGGTGCCGTTGCTGAAGTTCAGCTCCACGGAGTCAATGTTTCCGCCCGAGGCTCCATTGACTCCACCGGCCAGGTAGTCACAAACAATCGTGAGACAACAGCCATTGGTGTCGGGCGTGCCGTCGGGATCGCTGATAAACACGTCGTAATATTCCAGCGAAGTGGTCGAGAAATCGTTGGTGGTTGGACTCGGCCCGCCCGCAATCGGATTCCGCAACGCGCTGGATCCGACCGGGAAGAGGTGCTGAACGCTCGGGCCGGTCTGCTCCCAGACACTGATGTTGGTCAGGCCGGCGCGCGCCAGCAGCGGGCTGCAGGCGGTGTTGGAATTAACTATGGTGACCGTCTGGCTGCAGAAATTGCTGTTGCCGCAGCAATCCACATAGAGCCAGGTGCGGGTGAGCGTGGGCGCGCACGCCGTGCCGCCGTTCAGGTCAGAACCAAAGGGAACGACCGCCGCATTGGTGCCGCAGCAGGAGTTGGTAACCGTGGGCGTGTCGAACGTGATTGTCGTCCCGCACGGCACGCTCTTGGGCAAGGGGCAGACCAGCTTGGGCGACTTGCACTTGCCGGCGGAACCTGCATTGAACAGGCTCTGAACTTCCGCTACCGCAAGCTCGCGGGTAAACACTTCCACTTCATCAATGCAACCGGGGAAGAAACCGCTCAACGACGACGAACGCGAACTAACGCGGAACGGATAGCTGGGCGGCGGGGTGATGGAACCGGAATAAGGAGTGGGATCGCGTCCCAGGGCGCCGACCACGCCATCCAGGAAGAAGTGTATTCCGTTCGTGAGGCTGCGATTGACGGTTACGGCGACTTGGTGCCACTGGCCGTCCGCCGGCACGACGAACGTGGAAGGATAGTTGACGAAATTCCCGTCGCCGATCTGGAAACCGATTGTGTTGTTGCCGCCGAGGAAGAGGCTGTAACCGACCGTGGTGCTGGTTTCCGCACGATGGTCCACAATAATCCGGATAGTACTATCCAAGGTGGCGGGCTTGACCCAGGCATCCACCGAAAAGTTTCCGGTGCCGATGTTGATCCCCGCGTAATCCGGCACTTCGACGTACTGGTTCACGCCGTTGAAACAAAGGCTGTTGGCGACATAGTTTCCAAGATTGACCGTCGGACCGTTGAACTGGGTGCCGTTGTTGATTCCGGCCAGGTTCGCGGAAATTGTGCCGCTGGTTTCGTCAAACGGCAGCCACAGCACCATGCCCGAGGGCGGCGGGACGCAGGACACCACCTTCACCGTCTGGGTGGCGATGGCCGTCAGGCCGTTGCACTGGTTGGACGCGATCCACGTTTCGGTGATCAGCATAGGACAAAGTCCATTGGTCGCTGGTGTTTGGGCAATGACGATCACATTACTGCCGCCGCAGGGATCAGTAGCCGTCGGAGTGGTGAAATTCCAAGTCGTTCCGCAAGGCACCGTGAGGTTCGCCGGGCTTGTGATTACCGGCGGATTGGTGTTTGCCAACGTGACGACCTGGCTGCAGAAGTTGCTATAGCCGCACGCATCCACAAAGAGCCATGTCCGGGTGATGGTCTGAGAACATACGCCATTGGTCACCGTGCTAAGAACAACCGGACTGCCGCCGGCACCGCCGCACGAGTTGACCGCCGGCGCATCAAAGGTCCAGGCCGCGCCGCACTGCACCGTCTTGTTGGTGGCACAGACGAGTTCGGGCGACTTGCATTTGCCGGCGGAACCGGCGTTGTAGATGGCCGCCATCTCCGCTGGGAGCAACAAACGATTGAACACTTCCACTTCATCAATCGAACCCGCGAATGGAACCGGGCCACTGATGTTGCGCTGGCCGATCAGGAAACCGCCGGTATTTGAAACGTTGCCCTCCACCGCAGCGGTGTTGGCAGTCAGAACGAGGACGTTATCCACATAGAGCCGGCCCAGCTTGGCGGCGCGATCCACGGTGAGGGCTACAAAGTGCCACTGGCCGTCGTTAATCAGCGGCCCGGCAGCAATATAGTTTCCATACAAGCCGGAACCGAGTTGGAAGCCGAGATTTCCTCCGTAAACGTAGAGCGAATAACCATAGGTGCTGCCTTGATTGCCAGTGCCGCTGCGTTTGTCAACGATGATGGCGGTGCCGGTGCTGGTGGTGTTAACCCAGGCGTCTATTGTGAAGGGAACGTTTGTGCTGAAGTCCAGCGAGCCGGCCACCGGCACGGCCACGGTCACACTCGCGAGGTTGCTCGCGCCCGGGAAGCTGAAGGCCGAGGCCACCATGCCAGGAGCGTAGGTTGCGCCATTTTGCAGCGTCGCGTTGTTGGCGTAGCTGGAGAGATCGTTCGGATTGTTATCGCCCGGCCACCAACCAACCAAGCCGGAAGGCACCGGCACGCAGGATACGAGCGTAACGCCCTGTCTGCATGTGTTGGAGTTGCCGCAACTGTCGTAGATCACCCAGGTGTTGGTAATGTATTGCGGGCACGAACCATTAGTGACGCTGCCAAGCGAGATGATTGTGACATTGCTGTTGCAGCATGTGGTGGTGGCGGTGGGCGGGTTAAAGCTCCACGTGGAGCCGCAACTCACCGTCATGTTGGTGGGGCAGACAACCGTGAGCGAGGAAGGCGGCTGCGACACCGTCACGGTGAAGCTGCAATTGTTGCTGATGCCGTTGCAATCAATGGCCGAGCAGTTGACCGTCGTGACCGTCCCCGGCGCGAAGTAGCTGCCCGAGGCGGGGGTGAAAACCACGGGTATGGTGTTGCTGCAGCAACTGTTCGTGGCGGTGGCCGTGTAGAGGACCTGAACATCGGTGCAGGCGGTAACCACGATGTTGCTGGGACAATGCATCACTGTTGGACAACAGTTTGTGTTCGGCTGAACAGAGACAAAGACTGACTGGCCAATCCCCAGTACCGGCGCGGCGACGACGTTTCCGTTCACGTCATGCCAGGCCTGATTGTAGAAATCGTATTCTGTGAAGCCGTTGCCGTTCCAGAACAGCATCTGCGCCCCGCACGGCGGCGGGCAACTGAAGAGGTTCGTCCAGGTGGCGACGCCGATGCCCAAACCGCCCACGAGCGACAGCACATTGGTGGGCGGCATACAGGGCGGCGGACAGATTGGCGGGCAGCCCGAAATGGTCAGGTTTAGGGGCGCGGTGCCGGCCGGAGTTTTGATGACAAAACCCTGTCCGGGAGAGAGGGAAAAGTTAGGATTCCAAACGCCCAGATGTTTCGTCGAGGTCACATAGCCCGATCCATTCCAAATGGACACAATAGTGTTATTGGGCACGCCGGCAAGCAGGGCGCTCAAAGTGTTGTTCGTGCCCTGGCAAAGGTTGTTGGCCAGATACACATTTACTCCAGGAGGAAAGGTTACGTTATAACTTAGAGGATAGGGCGCCACGCAGTTGTCGCAGCAATTGCTCGAACTGGAGTTGGTGGAGGTTGTGATCTTGAAGGCCATGTTGAGCGGCAGGCCTTGGGCGTCAGCCATTGGATACCAGTCGGTGGGGAGAGGATTGAAATTTCCGTTAAAAGCGGCGACCGCGGCGTCGTTGTAGGCAATGGACGAGGACTTCCATCCAAAGAAACGCTGCACGGGTCCGTTGGCGGACTGAACCGTCACCGAGAGCCAGTAATTCGTAGGAGCCGTGGACGTTCCCATCTGAACGAAGGTGTTCGTCGGATTGGCGTCGAAGCATAGATAATACAGGTTGCTCGAACTTCCCAGCTGGCTTGCAACCCCGTTAAGGCCGCCGTCGCCAACGTAGAAGAACTCCAACTTATTCGTAAACGGGCAAAGAGTGTACTGACCATTACTGTAGCTTTGCGTCCACAGCTGTAGGCCTGGATGGCTGAACGGGTTTGCCGTGCTGGTCGGAACGTCGCTCCAGATGGCCAGCGTGTAAACAGCGTTGTAGTCCACCTGGTCATACAGCCAGGAACCCCACAGGTGAATGTCAGTGATCGGCCCGCTGTTCGTGCAGGGGAAATCATCGGCCAGGACCCAGGGAAGACCGTTAAACGGGTCCACAGGGCTGAAGTTTGCATTCACGTCAATGCCGTTGACAAGATTCGGCGGCTGCAGGTACTTGACCCCGCCCGTGTCGGGACAGCAGGGCGTCGTGTTGGTAACGCACTGGACCGTCACCGTAAAACTACAATTGGCAGTGCCGACACAGTTGGTCGCCGAGCAGTTGACCGTGGTAACTCCTGGCAAAAAGTAGCTACCTGAGGGCGGACTGCAAATGACTGAAAGATTGGTGCTGCAAAGATCAGTAGCCTGCACGGCGTAGAATACTGGGATGTTGGTGCAGGCGGTTACAACGATGTTGCTCGGGCAGAGGATGGTTGGCGGGTTGGTGTCAACCACCGTGACGGTCTGACTGCAATAATTGCTGCCGCCACAGACATTCGTGATGGCATACGTTCGCGTGATGACTTGCGGACAGATACCACTGGTCGTGGTATTCAGAATGTGCATGAGATTGGTCGCGCAACAGGAGCTGGCCCCGAAGGGGTCGAACTGCCACGACTGACCACAATAAACGGTCTTGTTGCTGGCACAATGCATCGTGATTCCCACTTGCGGGATGACCGTGACCGTGAAAGTGCAACTGTTCGAAAGCCCGTTACAGTCCACCACCTGGCAAAAGACGGGGGTGGTCGTGCCTGGGGCAAAGTAGCTGCCCGAAGGCGGGTTACAAGTGAGCGCCACGTTGGTGCCGCAGCAGTTGTTTGTAACCGTGGGCGTGTAGAACACCTGAACATTGGTGCAGGCTGAAACCACGATGTTGCTTGGGCAAGTGATGCCCAGCGAACAGGGGTTGGTGGCGGTCGTAATCTTGAAGGCCATGTTGAGCGCAAGGCCTTGCGAGTCCGTCATTGGATTCCAGTCGGTAGGCAGCGGATAAAAATTGCCGGTGGAAGCGGCCACCGCGGCATCGTTGTAAGCCACGGACGAGGATTTCCAGCCGAAATAGTAGGGTGTCGTGCTGGCGGTGGACTGGACGGTCACCGACAGCCAATAATTGGTTGGGGCTGTGGCCGTGCCGGTCTGATAGAAGGTATTTGCCGGGCTGGCGTCGAAACATAGGTAATACAGGTTGCTCGAGCTGCCCAGTTGGTTTGGAAGCCCGGGCATTGAACCATCAACGAAGTTCTCCAGCGTATTGGTATAGGGGCAAAGAGCGTACTGGCCATTGCTGTAGGTTTGCGTCCACAACAGTTGGTCCGGATGGCTGAATTGGTTCGCCGCGCTGGTGGGGGCGTCGCTCCAGATGGCCAGCGTAAAGACCGCGTTGGCGTCCACCTGGTCATACAGCCAGGAACCCCAGATATGAATGTCCGTGATCGGCCCGCTGTTCGTGCAGGGGAAATCGTCCGCCAGAACCCAGGGGAGAAAATTGATTGGGTCGGTCGGGGAGAAGGTCGCGTTCACGTCCACGCCGTTGACGAGATTGGGCGGCTGCAAATACTTGACCCCGCCGTTGTCCGGACAGCAGGGCGTCGAGGTGTTCGTGCACGGAACCCAGAAAAACGCGGCTTGGTTGTTCGTCAGGATCGGTGTGTTTGGACTCCAGACGCCGTTGGAATATGTGTCCGTGGCCAAAATGCCGTTGGTCGGGTAGTCGAACGAAACCTGCGCGCCTTGTGCCGGCGGAAAACCGGTCACATTTTGGTACGTGCTGAAGGCATTGGTCGTCTGCGGACATAACAGAGACCAACGGTTGCAACCGCAATAATTGGTGGGGGGAAACACAGGCGTGGCCGGCGTGCCGCTGAAGGTGATCATCGCCGGTGGATCGAAATTCTCAATGATCATCCCCTCGCCGGGATTCCAGATGGTGGGGGCGAGACTTCCTCCGGCATCATACCATCCATCTCCGAAGCTTGACCCAAATTGCGTTGCCGCATCCGCAGATGTGTAATACTGGTAAGTATTAAATGCCGTGCAGTTCCAAACGTAAAGCACCGCATTCTTAGCGCCGGTGGGATCAGAGAGCGTGGCCGGAACCTGGAGAAACGCGTTGTTGTTGACGCTGTTGCCACCCGGCCCATTGACATGGCACCCCACGAAATTGTACCCGGTTTGCAGCGTCACCGGTTGCGCCCGACCGCTCCAGACGCCGAAGAATAAGATGAAGGCAGCCCCGGCGAGAATGGCCGCGGTGCGGCGGGGAGTGGAGTGACGGCGCGTAACATAATTGTTACAATCCTCTGCGAGCATGGTTGTTTGCATATCGTGATCTTTCAGTTTGACTGCGGTAACTTACCTGCGTGCGATCTTTGCCAACCGGCGACAGCAATGGTTGCCCCGGAAAAGTGGCGTGAACCGGCCCTATGCTGGCCAATTCAGGATTGGAATAAATCCTTTTTACGCTGATTCAACAGATTTGTCAATGGATTTTATTAAATTATTTCCCGCCTGATCCCGGCTTTCCCGGCTTACGCCAGCCACCCGGAATCAGCGCGAATTTGTCTGGCATTTCAGGGGTTTCGTGCTTAAATCCGCCACTGCCAAATTATGCGTTCCAAAGCCGAAATCATTTCGCTGCTCACTTCGCCGGGAATCATCGCCGTGGTCCGGGCACAAAAAACAGAGCAGGTGCTGCCGCTGTCCGAAGCCCTCATCGCCGGCGGCGTCATCGCCATTGAAATCACGATGACCACGCCCAATGCCATTGCCGCCATCCGCGAGGCGAGCCGGGCGCTGGGCCACCGCGCACTCCTCGGCGTCGGCACGGTTCTGGACGCGGCGACGTGCCAGGCGGCTTTGGAGGCAGGCGCGGAATTTGTCGTCAGTCCGATCTGCCGCACCGAACTGGTGGCCGTCGCGCACGCGTCAAACCGCCCGATCATGCTCGGTGCCTACACGCCCACCGAGGCGCAGACCGCCCACGAGGCGGGCGCGGATTTCATCAAAATTTTTCCAGCCGACGGACTTGGCGCGGGTTATATTAAATCGCTGCGCGCGCCGCTGCCGCACTTGCGGCTTGTCCCCACCGGCGGGGTGGATTTGGACACGCTCGGCGGTTTTCTCCACGCCGGCTGCGCGGCGGTGGGCGCGGGGTCGTCGCTCGTCTCGGCAAAAATTTTGCAGGACGGCGCGTGGGCGGAATTGACCCAGCGCGCGAAAGCGTTTGTGGACGCGGCGGCGCAAGCGAGACGGAAGCCTTGACCGTTCGCGGTGTCTCTGACTGTTTTCATTTCCCGATTGAGTTCTGCTCGCTGAAATCTACATTCGACGGCGATGACTGCCACGAACTTGCGCGTGCGCCGTGCCACGCTCGACGACCTCGAAGCCTTGCGCCCAATCTGGGAATCCATGCGCTTCTCGCCGGCGGAACTGGAGCCGCGCCTCACGGAATTCCAGGTCGCCGAAACCGCGGACGGCCAAGTGGCAGGGGCGATCGGATTTCAAATGACGGAAAAGCAGGGCCGCATCCACAGCGAGGGGTTCGCGGATTTTTCCGTGGCCGACACGGTGCGTCCGCTGATCTGGGAGCGCCTGCACACACTGGCGGTGAACCATGGGATCGTGCGCTTATGGACACAGGAAAACGCGCCCTTCTGGAGCCGACAAGGGTTGGAGCCAGCCACCGCGGAGGAACTACAGAAACTGCCGGCCACCTGGCCCGCCACTCCCCTGCCCTGGCTGACGCTCAAACTGAAAAGCGAAGAGGCGTTGGCCTCGTTGGAAAAAGAACTGGGCCAACTCCTGCAATCCGAAAAGGAACGCACCGCACGCACTCTTGGCCAGGCCAAAATCCTTAAGAACATAGCCACGGCGGCGGCGGTCATCCTTGCGCTTTTGGTCGCGGCGGCGGCGTTGTATCTATTCCGTAAGAATCCAGGCCTGCTAAACTTTGGCCGGTAGTTGGAATTCGTCGGCGTGATAGGAACTGCGCACCAGCGGACCGCTCGCAACGTGGACGAAACCCAGTGCTTCGGCGTGCGCCCGGTATTCCGCAAATTTTTCCGGCGGCACAAATTCGCGCACTGGCAGATGCTTCAGCGTGGGCTGTAAATACTGGCCAAGCGTGAGGATGTCGCACTGGGCGGCCCGCAAATCACGCATCGCCTGGAGCAATTCCGCTTCCGTTTCGCCCAGGCCGAGCATCAGCCCCGATTTGGTAAAAATGGAATGGCCGCTCGCTCCGGAACCGGTTTCATTTTGAACCCGGTCCCCGGAGCTTGGCCGCTGCTTCACCGCTGACAGCACGGCGAGGGAACGGTCGTACGTCGCGCGGTGGCGCACCTCCGGCGTCAGGCGGCGAACGGTTTCCAGATTGTGGTTGAAAATATGCGGCCGCGCGGACAGCACGTTGGCAATCGCCGCATTGTTTGCATTGAAATCCGGCACCAGCACCTCGATGACGATGCCGGGATTCAGCTCTCGCACGGCGTCAATCGTCTGACGGAAATGTTCGGCGCCGCCATCCGGCAAATCGTCCCGCGCCACGGCGGTGATGACGACGTGTTTCAACTGCATCCGTCGCGCGGCCTCCGCCACCCGCTGCGGCTCGTCGGCTTCGAGGGCGAGCGGCCTGGCGGTGCTGACGGCGCAAAATCCGCACGCGCGCGTGCAGCGGTCCCCGGCGATCATGAAAGTGGCCGTGCCCTTGCTCCAACATTCCCAGTGGTTGGGGCACTTCGCACTCTCGCAGACGGTGTGCAGCTTGAGCTCGTCCAGCAACGCACGGGTGCGGCCGAACGTGCCGGCTGTGGGCAGCGGGAGCCGCAGCCAGTCCGGCAGGCGCGGGCGTTTGGATTCGACGACTGTCATGCGATAATTTTAGCAGGAGAACCCTGCCCCGCCAACACCGAACGGACGCGTGGCGCGAAATTCATTTGGAGGTTTCAGATTTCGCCGCGGAATCGGCCCGAGCGGATTTTTTGCCATCCGACCTTTTCCGGCGTTTCAATTTTGCACCGGCCGTTTGCGCCAATGATTCGCCAACACCGATCCGCTGATGTTCATCCACGGAATAAAAATCGCCGCCGCCAGACCGACCGTGCCGAGCTTGCCCATCGCGCTGGCCAGACCAGAGGCCATGCCGCCATTTTGCAGGCCAACTTCGAACGCTACGCTGCGGGCGGAGTTTTTGTCCAGTCCCGCCGCGCGGCTCAAGAAATAGCCGAAACAGTAGCCGGCCGTGTTGTGCAGTGCCGAAGCGAGAAATAACAGCGCACCCACTTTGAGTAAATTGTCGCGTCCGGACGCCGTGGTCATCGCCGTCACATATAGGATGCCGACGATGGCCAGCGTGGGCATCACGCCATCCAACCACGGCAGGCTTTTTGCCAGCGCGTGATAGACGACGCCAATGATAAAAGCGCTTATCAAAAACCCTCCGAGCGCGATCGCCGTGAGCGTGCCCTCCGCACAATGCGCCTGCAAAAAACTCCAGCCTCCCGAAATCAGGAACCCCAGCCAGACCGCACCAAACACAGCGATGGCAGAAACGATTTTTCGTCCACGCGGCCTGGCGTGTTTTAGAAAATCGTGCAGCAGCGCCGCGCCGATGGGCACGAGTACGATTTTCACAATCTCGATCATCATCTTGAAAAAACTCACCTCCACCAGCGTGCCGGCGAGCAGCTTCATCCAGAGGGGCGTCATCAGCGGCGCAATCATCGTGGTGATCGCGGTGACCGTGACGGACAGCGCGAGATTGGATCTGGCCATGAACGCCATCACGTTGGACGCCAGCCCGCTCGAACAGGAGCCGATGAGGATGACGCCCGCCGCAATCTCCGGCGGAAAGCGAAAAATTTTCGTGAGCGCAAGCCCGACCATCGGCATCACGGAAAAATGGCAGATGATGCCGACGAACACACCGCGCGGCGCTTTGGCCACGCCGGCGAAATCACGCAGACTCATCTGCGTGCCCATGCCGAACATCACGAGCTGGATGGCGATGAGCATGACCCATTTGTTCCGCATGTCGAAATCGCCGACATGCAAAAATTGCGCGGGATAAATCATCGCCGCCGTCACCACCGCGATGATCCAGGCGGTGAACTGGTAGCCGCGAAGGGTTTTGGAAAACCGAAGAAAAATGGCAAAAACAATCGTCACGATGACGACGACGGGTTGCCAAGGGAAAGTCATTTACGGTTTCGAGAAAATTCGTGCAATTCGCATCTCACAACACCGTGGCCAGGTAATCCACCGCGATGCCCGGACTCGCCAGAATTGGCACACGCCGGTCTGCCGGTGCCAATGTGTCCACCACCCGCGCCATGGAAGCCTGGGCCAGCACGATGACATCCACCTGCGCCGAAAATTCCTTCAAGACCGCCACGACCTTCGCATCGTGCGTCGCGGCGTCGCCGACCATCAGCGCCTCGAACGCGCCGTCGCACAATCGCGAGGTGAGTTCGATTTTCCGGCCGGTTTTCTCCGCGCAGCGCAGAATCAAATCCGCCGTCGGCTCCAGCGTCGTGCGGAGCGTGGCAATCACGCCGATTTTTTTACCGGTTGCGACCGCCTGGTCGGCCATCGGCTGGTCCACGCGCAGAACCGGCACGCCGATCAGTTTCGCCGCCGCCTCCACCGCCGGCCCGATGGAAGAGCACGTGACCATGATGTAATCCGCGCCGGCCAATTCGGCGGATTCGAGATAGCCGGCGACACGGCGCGCAATGGTGGCCGTAAGGCTGCCGGCTTCGCGGATGCCTCTGACCAGCGAGTCGTCCGCGATGTTAAAGACTTCCACCCGCGGCAGTTTTTCTTTGCAAAGCTGCGCAAACACCGGCACGAGCGTCGCCGACGTGTGGATCAAACCGAGCCGTTTCTTTTTCATCATTTTCCTTTCAGCACCGTTTCAAAATAATTCTCCGCGCCAACCTGCCCGCCTTTGAAGACAATCTCCCGTCCGTCCACCGGCGCACCCGGGGCCGTGGCGCGGCACAACGGCGCACCTGGTGTCAACGGTGCTACGATCTCCAAGGCCGTGATGCCCAGCGCGCGTGCCGTGAAACTGGAAGTGTCGCCACCGGCGATACACAGACGCCGCACCTCGGATTGCGCCAACGTGCCGCCCAAAACTTTGCCCAGCGCGGTGCCGAGAATCTTCACGGTCTGGTTTTTGAACAGGGCCGCGACGCGTTGATCTGAACCTCGCCGGGTGGTGTGAACAATCACGCTCCGGCCGGAAGCCAGACGGGAAACCGCCACCGCGACGGCGCGACGAATTTCGGCAAAGGACTTTTTGGGCGAGGCCAGCGCCCGGACATCCAAAGGCACCTCGGCAAAACCCCGTTTCAGCGCCCACGCAATCTGCGCACCCGTCACGGGCGAGCAACTGCCGGAGCCAATGAGGATTTGTGAGCTGGGGCTGACCCGCCGGCCCACCCGGATGGGCGGTTGCACTGGCTGACGACGCTTGCTCTTAAAAGCCGCCGCGAGCGCTGTCTCAATACCCGACGAGCCGACGGAAAAAAGCGGTTGCCGGGCACTGGCGTGTTCATTGATTAATTTGCCAACGCGTTGCAAATGCTCCGCTTCCAAGGTATCAAACAAAATCACTTCCGGCTTGTCCGCGAGCAATTGTTCCAAGGCGGCACGCGCTTCGTAATCCGGCAGCGCGACTTTTAAAATGTCGAAGAGCGCGATCTTCTTTTTCGTCTGTTTAGTCAGGTGCAAACGCAAATCAGCCTCGGTCATCGGTGTGACCGGATGTCGGCCGATGGATGGGTGCCGGTCCAGGCGGTGAATCGCGCCCGTGCTGCCGATGCCGTAGCGTGCGAAGTGCTGGCCAAAGACCGTATAGCGACCGAGCCCGGGCGCGGCCGCCAGCACCGGCACGAAGGATGTACGGAAAATCTCGGCCGCCACGTCGATCGCCCGACCAATGCTGCCCGTGGCCGGCGAGGAATCAAATGTGGAGCAAACCTTGTAGTGAACATGCGGAGCACCCAAGGCCTTGAGTTTGCGCAAAGCCGGACGCAACACCTTTGCCATTTCGTCCGGCCTCAGTGAACGCGTCAAGCCCGCGACGCCGACCGCCTGCAAGCGCGGAAATCCCCGCAGTTGTCGCGGTGTCGGCGGCTCGATGAAAAGCACCGCGCGGATACCTGCGAGCGAGAGTTGCTCCAGCGCGTCGGTCGAGCCGGTGAAATCGTCGCCGTAAAAAGTGAGAAGCAATCTGCTCATCCCTGTATCTCCCCGAACTTCTCCACGGATTTTCTCAACTCCGGATATTTTGCCGCTGCCTGCGCCATCGTCAGCCCTTCGACCGCGGCTTCCCACCATTTTTGCAGCGACCGCACGCCAGCCGCCGGGCCGTCGGGATGCGCCATGATGCCGCCCCCGGCCAAGTAAAGCAGGTCAACGGTTTTGGTCCGCCGGAAAGTTTCGCAGGCCTGTCCGCCCCACTGCCCGGAGGAAACCACGGGAAGAAGCGCTGCGCCGGAGGAGGCAGCCAGCGGACGCAAACAGGATTGGATCGAACGCACCACCGAATCGTCGCTTTCCCAAAATTTGTTCGCGATACCATTGACATGAATTTGATCCACACCCGCGAGCCGCCACAGCTTTTGGTAGGCAGGGAACTCGATGCCCAGCAGCGGATGACGGTTCAACGCGCCCCAGCCGTTGCGATGCCCATGAATCGCCAGCGCGCCGAGGTCGCAGATTTTTTTCACGCCGCTCAGTCCGACGCTGTTCAACGAAAGCATCGCGCCCGTTCCGCCCGACTTCACGACCTTTTCGTAGTGGCGCTGCATTGCATCCACTTCGTCGCTGAGGTTGAAGGCAAACATCACTTTCTTGCCGGTTCGGTCCGCGTGGTCGTGGAGAACTCGCATGACGGCGTCCACCCGCTCCGCAAACGGCGAGTGCGGCGGGTCGGCCATCAACTCGTCGTCCTTGATGAAATCAATTTCCGCCTCGACCAGCGTCTTGACGATTGCCGCGGTTTGTTTTGGTGTCAGGCCAATGCTCGGCTTGATGATCGTGCCGATCAGCGGACGGCTTTGCACTCCGGTCAAGTTGCGTGTCCCGGCGACGCCGAATTTTGGCCCCCGAAAATGCACGGCGAATGACGGCGGCAGTTCCAGATCCACCAGTTTCAAACCGGTAAACTGGGCTAGTTCGTACAGATTTCCCTGAATCGTGGAAACGAGCGCCGGCAGATTGAAGCCGAAATTTTCCACCGGCCAGGAGACGACCAATTCCGCGCGTTGAAATTTTCCGGAAACAGAACGCCCACCGGGCAAGCTGGGCTCGGAAACGCTTTCCAGCGGCGTGATTTTTTCCACGCGCGCGGCGAAGCGCTGTTTCAACTCGGCGGTTTCGCCCGGCACGGCCACGAAAGTTCCGGAAGACTGTTCGCCGGCAAGCACCGCCGCCGCCTTTTCCACGGCCAGGGGCGTCTCGATCCGGTAGGTTGCGAACAGACGTTCCACGCGGTTGCGATCGGGCAAATTATTCAAACAATTTTTCGAGCGGAATATCGCGGAGCCGCGCTGCCTTGGCGTCGCGCTCCGACAGTGACGGCGCCTGGATCGGCCAGACGATGCCAAGGTCCGGATCGTCCCAGCGGAGCGTCACCTCATCTTTTGGGGAATAATAGTCCGTGCATTTGTAGTGAAACAGCGCGGTATCGCTGAGCACCGCAAAACCGTGCGCGAAGCCAGGTGGTAGGAAGAATTGCCGCTTGTTTTCGGCGGACAAATTCACGCCATGCCACCGGCCGAAAGTCGGCGAGGCGCGCCGCAGGTCCACCGCGACATCAAAAATTTCGCCTTGAAGCACGGACACCAGTTTGCCCTGCGGATTTGGCTGCTGGAAGTGCAGCCCACGCAACACTCCCCGCTGGGAAAACGAGAAATTGTCCTGCACGAACTCCGCCTCCAGGCCCGCCTCGCGGTAGCGGCGGCGGTTCCACGATTCCATGAAAAAGCCGCGCGCATCACCGAAGATCTTCGGCTCGAGAAGCAGCAGCCCGGCCAGTTCACTGGGGATTTCGCTCATAATACGTTTTGCGTCGCGCATCCTAACTGGGACGCAGCCGGCTCACAATTTGAAAACACCGGCGCCAAGCGCGGCGTTGCGCCGGGCCGTGGCTTCGCGTAAAACTGCCCCGTCAAACATGCCAACGCGCCCTATTTGGATCGCCGCCCTGGTCCTGGCACCGCTCGCGCAGTCCTGCGTTTCCGGACTGGCCACCGCACCGGATTGGGAAAACGAACAGGTGCTCCACATCCATTCCGAACCGCCGCGCGTGGGATGTGTGCCTTTCGCAACGGCGGAGCAGGCATTAATCGGCGAGGCCACCAACTCGCCATTTTACTTTTCACTGAACGGTGACTGGAAGTTTCACTGGTCCCCAACACCCGAATTGCGCCCGGCAAACTTTTTTGAAACTAACTTCACGGATGCCAGCTGGACGAACCTCGCGGTGCCCTCGAATTGGGAAATGCACGGCTATGGCACGCCGATCTACCTCGGCTCGGGTTATCCGTTCCAGCTCGATCCGCCGCGCGTGACCAGCGCGCCGCCGACCAATTGGACGGCGTTCGCGCAACGCGATCCGGTCGGATCGTACCGCAAAACATTCGAACTGCCAGCCAGCTGGGCCGGGCGGCGGGTGTTCCTCCATTTCGACGGCGTGGACAGCGCTTTTTATCTCTGGGTCAATGGTGCGCGCGTCGGTTTCAGCAAGGACAGCCGGACGCCGGCGGAATTTGAACTCACGGAATGCGTGCAGCCCGGCGAGAATCAAATCGCAGTGGAAGTGTACCGCTGGTCGGATGGCAGTTATCTGGAGGACCAGGACATGTGGCGCCTGAGCGGGATTTTTCGGCCCGTCTATCTTTACTCGACCGCCGCCGCGCGCATCCGCGATTTCACCGTACGCACGGATTTGGCGGACGATTACCGTGACGCGACGCTGCAAATCAAACCAGAACTGACGGCAAAAAATCTTTCCCTGTCAAACTGGACCGTGCGCGCACAGCTTTTCGACGCCGATGAGAATCCGGTGTTTACCCCTGCGTTGAGCCACGACGCGGCAGAGATTTTAAACCCCGGTTTCAGTGCGAAAATTCTCGACGAGCGGATGCCGCAGCGCGGAGAACCAAAATTCGCCTGGCTCGAAGCCAGGATAAAAAGTCCCGCGAAATGGACGGCGGAAACACCAAATCTTTACAAACTCGTGCTGACGTTGAATGACGAAAAGGGCGGCGTGGTGGAAGCGGAAAGTTGCCAAGTTGGATTTCGTAAAATTGAAATTCGTAGCGGCAGGTTTTTGCTTAATGGCCAGCCCCTCCGCCTGCGCGGCGTGAACCGGCATGAGATGGATCCGGACACCGGCCACGCGTTGACAACGGAGCGCATGGTGCAGGACATCACGTTGATGAAGCAGGCGAACATCAACGCCGTGCGCACCTGTCATTATCCCGACGACCCGCGCTGGTATGACTTGTGCGACCGCTACGGCATTTATGTTTTGGATGAAGCAAACATATGCACGCACGGCACGCGCGGTTTTCTGGCAAACGACCCGCGCTGGACCGGCGCGTTTCTCGACCGCGCCCAGCGCATGGCTGAACGCGACAAAAACCATCCGAGCGTCATCATCTGGTCGATGGGCAATGAATCCGGATACGGGCCGAATTTCGCGGCGATCTCCGGCTGGCTGCATGCGTTTGACCCAACGCGTCCGGTGCATTATGAGGGTGCCCAGACAGAAACCGACGCTCCGAAAGCCGTGGATATTATTGGCCGGTTCTATCCGCGCCTGACGACGGCGGTTTACGCGAAGCCGGCCGACCCCTGGAATTTGCGCTGGGCCAAACTCCTGCAAATCGCGCAGCAGACGAATGACCACCGGCCGGTGCTCGCGACCGAATACGCGCACGCCATGGGCAATGCGGTCGGCAATTTGCAGGAGTATTGGAACGAGATTTATTCCGACCCGCGGATGCTCGGCGGTTTTATTTGGGAATGGTGCGACCAAGGGCTGCATAAAAAATTGCCGGACGGAAAAGTTGTCACCGCGTTCGGTGGTGATTTTGGCGACGTGCCGAACCACGGTGGCTTTGCCATCAAAGGTTTGGTCAGCACGGAGCGAAACACTTTTCCGAAATACTGGGAGGTCAAAAAGGTGTATCAGCCGGTGGCGATCGAGGCGTTGAAATTGACACCCAAAAGAGTCGTGGTGCGAATTCGGAATCGCAACGCGTTTTTGAACCTGACGAATTTCGCGGCGCGCTGGTCGGTGACGGACAGCGACGGCAAAGAAATTCAGTCCGGCCTGATCAAGGCGATCGATTGTGCGCCGGGACAAGCGTGCGTGGCGAAAATTGCGGTGGAAGCAATTCACGACCTCAAACCGGGCGCGGAGTTCTGGCTGCGAGTGGTTTTTTGCGCGAAAAGCGATTCGCTCTGGGCCCGGGCCGGATATGAAATCGCCTGGCAGCAGTTCAAATTGGAGGTTAGAACCCCGGCCGTTTCAAAAAACAAATCCGCTGGCTTGCCGGTGCTGAGTCTGATTCAAAGCGGCGACTTGGTGAAAATTTCGGGCACAAATTTTTCGGTATGTTTCAGCAAGTCGGCGGGCACTTTGACTTCGCTCGTTTTCACCGGACGGGAAATCCTGGCAACCAACCAGCCCGCCGGGCCGATGCTGCAACTCTTCCGCGCGCCGACGGACAACGACAGAGGTTTCGGCAAATGGCTGGCGCGCGACTGGCGGGAGGCGGGCCTGAGCAACTTGGTTCGCCGAGTTGATTCCTTTGAAATTGTGGCGGCGCGGGCCGAGGCCGTCCAAATTCAAACCGCGGCCACCAGCCGCGCCGCCGACGGCGGTTACCAGACGAAAACGCTTTGGACGATTCGCGCCGATGGCTTGGTGGAGATGGAAAACGAATTCACGCCGTTTGGCGAACTGCCTTTGCTGCCGCGCATCGGCCTCGTCATGCAACTGGCGGCAGACTATGAAAACGTCCGCTGGCTGGGGCACGGGCCTTGGGAAAATTATTCGGATCGGAAAGAAAGCGCAGACATCGGGGTCTGGTCGGATTCCGTGAATGGACAATTCGCACCTTACGTCCGGCCACAGGAAAACGGGAACAAAGAAGCAGTGCGCTGGTTGGCGCTGACCGATGAAAAGGGAAGCGGATTAAAGTTTACCGCCGCGGACAATCCATTTTCATTTTCCGCGCTGCATTTCTCGGCGAGTGATTTGGCGTCGGCGCGGCACAGTTTTGAACTCCAGCCGAGACCGGAAGTGATTTTGTCCTTGGACGCGAGCATGAGCGGTCTGGGTAACAGCAGTTGTGGGCCGGGCGTGCTCGAAAAATATTCCGTGCCGCCACTCGCCTGTCGGTTGAGCCTGCGCCTGGAGGCCTGCCCGCCTACGGCTTGGCCTCCGCTGCGCTGACTGGCTCGACACCGCCTTTCTCGCGGTTGATGCCCAGTTTTTCCATCAGTTCGTAGAGCGTGGGCCGGCTCACGCCGAGTTCCTGGGCGGCGGCAGTGACTTTGCCCGAATGCCGCTGCAAGGATTGCAAGATCATCTGGCGTTCCAGCGTCTCGCGAGCCTCCTTGAGGGTGAGAATCGGCGTGCTGGCATCGGGCTGGGCCAGTTCCAAATCTTCCGGCGTGAGACGCTTGCCGTCGGCCATGATCACGGCGCGTTTGATTTTATTTTCGAGTTCGCGGACGTTGCCCGGCCAGCCGTGGCGGACCAGGGCACGGAGCGAATCGGGCTGGAAACTCAGGCTGGGTTTCGCGTTTTCGGCGGCGAACCGCTGGAGGAACGCCTGCGCGAGCAGGCGCACGTCGTCGGTCCGCTCGCGCAGCGGTGGCAGGTGCATGACGACGACGGCCAGGCGATAATACAAATCCTCCCGGAATTTTCCCTGGCTGGTGGCGGTTTTGAGGTCGGCGTTCGTGGCGGCCACGACGCGCGTGTTGATTTCGATTTCCTGCCGGCCGCCGACCCGGGTGATTCGCTGTTCTTGGAGGAAGCGCAGCAGTTTGACCTGCAACGGCAGCGGGAGCTCGCCGATCTCATCCAGAAAGAGCGTGCCGCTGGTGGCGGTTTCGATACGGCCTTTGCGCTGGAGGTGTGCGCCGGTAAAGGCGCCCTTTTCGTGGCCGAACAATTCGCTTTCCAACAACTCGCCGGGAATCGCGCCGCAGTTGATGGCAACAAACGGCCCGTCGCGCCGCTCGCTGCGGCGGTGGATGGCCAGCGCGGCCATCTCTTTGCCAGTGCCGCTTTCGCCAAGAATCAGGACCGGCGCCTCCGTGCCGGCGACTTTGCGGATGGTGGAAAACAAATCCTGCATCTTTGGGCTGGCGCCCAACATGCCTTCAAAATTGTCGCCGCCCACCGTCTCCTGCAATTGGCGATGTTCCAGTTCAAGCTGCGAGACGTAAAAACAGCGTTTGAGCAACAGCTTGAGTTCGTCCATGCGGACGGGCTTGTTGAGAAAGTCGTAGGCGCCCAGGCCGATGGCGTGCAGCGCATGGTCCTTTTCGTTCTGGCCGGTGATCATCACCGCCTTGAGATTTTTATCCAACGCCATCAACTCGGAGAGCAGCGCGAAGCCTTCCTCGGTGTCGCCGGGACGCGGTGGCAGGCCAAGATCGAGCAGGGCGACGGCGGGGCGTTTCGCGCGGAACACCTCCAGCGCGCCCGGCCGGTCGCCGGCCAGATGAATTTCATAATCCGCCGTGAGCGCCCATTTCATCTGGGTGCGGATTTCCTCGTCGTCGTCAACAATCAGCAGTTTGGGTTTCATGAAGCAGGTAAAATCGTCAGCGGCAGCAGGACGCGGAACGTGGTGCCTTTGCCCGGTTCGCTGTCCACTTCGATCCGGCCGCGGTGCGCTTCCACGATGGTTTTGCACTGGAAGAGGCCGATGCCGGTGCCGCCTTTCTTGGTCGTTTGAAACGGGCGGAACAGGGACTGGCGCAGAAATTCGGGCGCCATGCCACAGCCGTCGTCACGGACGCTCAAGGTCGCCCAACCATTTTGCGGGGCGGTCTGGACGAGGATCTGGCCGTGGGCACCGACCGCGTCGCGGGCGTTGAGCATGAGATTGGTCACCACTTTTTGCATCTGCTCGGCATCCAGCGGCAGCGGTGGCAGCGGTTGCAGGTCTTGAACAAGTTCAATTTCCCGGTCCGCGGGCCAAGTTGAAAGGGCGGCGCTGACCACGGTGTTCAAGTCGCCGGGAACAGCGTGGAGTTCCGGCTTCTGACGAAACACGCTCAACTGGCTGATGAGGTGGTTCATGTGGTTGACGGTTTTGGCGATCCCGCGCAGCACGTCCTGGCGGAAATCCGGATCGTCAAAATGCAGCGGCAAATTTTGAAGCATCAGCGAAAGTGTCGAAGCGGAATTTTTCAAATCGTGGGCGAAGAACGCCGAGACGGCTTTGAAGGCCTCATGCTCGCGCGCCTGAAGCAGTTCCTCGGCAAGTTGGAGGCCAAGCAAACTGGCGGCGACATGATTGCCGATACAGCGCAGCAACTCCAGTTCCTCCACCGAGAACGGCAGCCCGCTCACGCGATCGGCGAGGATGATCACGCCCAGCGCGCGGTCGCTCGCGACAATCGGGACCGCAAGCCGGTGTCCACCCTTTTGAAAATCCGAAGGTGTGGATTGGCGCAGTTGCTCGGCCCAGTCAGTTTTCGAGGCGTCCAGATCGAATGGCTGGGGTTGCTCGCGCAACGCGGCCAGGAGCCGGTTCAAATCGAACTGGGTGCCGGCCGCTTCGGGCGCCGGGGCCACCCGCAACGCCGTCGAGGCGGCAAATTCCAGTTGCAGGCGGCTTTCGTCGGCCAGCCAGATGGTGACTGAGAGAATGTTGAAGGTGTCGGAAACAAGTTTTGCCGTAGCCGCGCACAACTCGGTTTGGTTCGTGGCGTGAACGGTCGTTTCGGTAAAGGCCGCCCAGACCTTGCGATGGTCGTAGAGCGGACGCTTGAAGTGCCGGCTGACCAGCCGCTCCGTCCGCTGCCGAATGCGGTCAGATAGCAGCACCACCGACAAACCGACGATGCCCAGCATCATCAGCAAGGATTTGAGGGGAAAAGTTTTGTCGCCCCCCACTTCCGCCACCACGCGAGCCAGCACTCCGACCACGAGCAGATACACGCCGGTCAAGGTGATCGTGAGGGAATGATAAATCAGGCTGCGGGATGGGTACACGTCAATTTCCAGCAACCGGCTGCGAACCACCGACACCGCAATCAACCCACAGCCCAGCAGCAGCGCCGCCGGTTCCACCGCGGCGAGCGGCAGCGTGATCGTCGAGTAAAGCGCCGCCTGGCTTAGCACATAGATTTTCGCGCCGAAGATGACGCACAACCCCAGCACGACGAATTTAATGCGCCAGCGCATCGTGCCGACGGCCGCCCGGAAAGTCTTTTCGAGATTCATCAGAATCACGATGGCCGCGACGAGCAGCCAGAGGTTCAAAACCTTGCCGGCCGGCCCCAAGTGCCAGCCGGCGCCGGTCACCGGCTGGAAAAGTTCGTCGAGAAACACCGCCAAAAGCAGCAACGGCAGCCCCGCCGCCACGAAAAGAAACGGACGCCAGCGGAGGAGAAATTCACGATAGTTACCGCGGGAATAAGTCAGGCTGAAACCGATCCAGAACGCCGTGGAAGCCGAGCGGAGGAGCCATTGCATTCGCTGAAAGTCCAGCGCCGCCGCCGGCGCTACTTGACTGAGCGCAAGGCCGGCGCTGATGCTCTCGACGACCAAGCCGGCCATGCCGCCCAGAAACAGCCAGTTGGCGGGCGTGCGCCGCGGGCGGAAGATCGCCGCCAGCGCGAGCACCGCGCCAAAGGCCGCTCCGCTGTAAGCGACGATGGAATCGAGGTTCATGCTCGCTGGTTCAATTGCCTTCCGAGGCCGATTGCCTGCCTACCCCGCGTCACCGGAAGCAATCCCTCGAGCGCACAGACTACGGCACAGCGGGGAGAAGGGCAAGAACACGCTGAAAACAAAGTGGCAAATGAAAAATCACCGGCCCTTGCGGGCCGGCGAAGTTTTTGAATCGTGAAAGGAATGACTTTGGGAATTCCCGATTGGGGTTTAGGCTTTCACCAGTTTCCGGCGGGCCGTTTCCACTGCGACCAGGCCAAAGCCGAGCATCGCCATGGTCATACCGCCATCCGGCACGGGTTGGAAACCCGCGTCAATGCTGGTGGTGGTGGAACCATTCGATGAGATCTGAACCACTTCTGTCAGCGAATACGCCGAACCCAGGCCATTCAAGGAGCCAGTGGCGCTCGCCAAAACCGGCATGCCTTGGGAAGGAATGTTGGCAATGACGCTTCCGGTGCCGACCACGTTTTGCGAGTTGGCGAGCACTTGGTAAGCAACACTTTCCTGGGCACCATTCACCACATGGCCGCTGATGGTCGCCAGCACGGCGCCTGGGGACAGAGTGAATCCCGTGTCCGAGAAGGTCACGGTGAGCGAACCGCCCGTGGTGGAACTGGCTTGAATAGCCAAGTCCATGGTCGGCGCATTGGCCGAGCCCAGTATCGGCTTCGTGAGGCCGGTGTTGATGATCAGGCTCCACACGCCAACGCTGCCGTTGTAGGACACCGCGCCCGCGAGCGGGTTGATGTCCGCGCCGACATTGTCAACAATCGTCACCGTATTCACACCATCGCTGATGGTCATGGTCGGAATCGCGTTGGCCAAACTGGTAACGCCCAACACCGCTGCGCCGGCGATAATATTCTTAATTTGATTTTTCATATTTAGTCTAACTGCTATTTTTTGTTTTGGGTTCTTCTTAGTGAATCACCCAGTCACGTTCGACTCTCCCTTTAGCCGGAGACGTGCCATGTGACTTTTTCAGAGGAGTTAATAAATGCAAGTATCTATGAATAAATATATTAACAACGTATTCAGCCCCAATCACCGAATCATACAATGATCACAATTTGTAAAGCATTCCGACGTTTATTGGGGTATAAATTACCCGATTTGAAAACAAAGTTTTTATGTGACTAATAACAAGGACTTTATGAATTTTTTTGCAAAATGTAAGCAATTCCGTCGTTTTATAAGGCAAATTAAGCCGGCACGCTAATTCCTTCAGTTCGGAGGCACGGCAAACAAATAACTCAGACTCGTCCGTAAAGCGGTTTCCACGAGCGATGGGCTTTGATTGTCTTGGAGCTGGCAAATGGAGTAAGCTTTGCCGGTGAGTTCTCTGGTCATTCATATTGCGGCGGAAGTGGTCGCACGCGCCGACCGCGAGCACCCGGCGGACGGCCTTCTGCGCGAGGCACTGGCTGCGCGCCGTCTGCCGACAAGCGAGGAGACCCGGGAAATCAGCCGCGCCGTGTTTGCCTATTTTCGCTGGCTCAACTGGCTGGACGACGTCCGGTCACTTTCGGGAAAAATCGAAAAAGCACTCGAACTGGCCAAAGCTTTCGCCGAACGCCCACACTCCTTTTCTGACGAAAAACTGATCGCGCGCGCCGTACCGGACTGGGTGCGCCTAGAGCTGGAGGTTTGTGCGGCCTGGGTCAGAGCGCTGCAAGCCGAACCAAAATTGTGGCTGCGTGCGCGGCCTGGCCAAGGCCGGTTACTTTCGGAGCAGCTCGGCACCACTTGGAAGTCGCCGCTGCTTGACGCAGTGCTGTATCTCGGCCGCGAAGATTTATTCCGGCGACCGGAATTCCACGCCGGCGGGTTTGAGATTCAGGATCTCAATTCCCAGGCGGTCGGCTGGCTCTGCGCGCCACTGCCCGGCGAAACCTGGTGGGACGCCTGCGCCGGACAGGGAGGCAAGACGTTGCTTTTGTCGGATTTGATGCAAAACAAAGGCCTGATCTGGGCCAGTGACCGAGCGGCATGGCGCTTGCAGCAACTCAAACGCCGCGCCGCGCGCGCCAAAGTTTTCAACTTCCGTTCCGCCCTCTGGGACGGCGGCACGAAGCTGCCAACCAAAACCAAATTCCACGGGGTGTTGCTCGACGCGCCGTGCAGCGGCGTTGGCACCTGGCAGCGCAATCCACACGCACGGTGGACCACCACGCCGGAGGACGTGCGGGAGTTGGGCGCACTGCAATTGCGTATGCTCCGGCACGCCGCCGGCGCGCTCCGCCCGGAAGGAAAATTGATTTACGCCGTTTGCACGCTGACCAAAACGGAAACGACGGAAGTGGTTGAGCAATTCACTGCGGCGCATCCGGAACTGGCGCCCGCGGCCTTGCCGGAAGTTTTTGCGGCAGGCGCAGCCCCCTCTCTCCAACCGGAACGCCCGAGCCAGTTTCTTTGGCCGCAGGATTTCGGAGGCAATGGCATGTTCGTGGCCGCTTGGAGAAAAACAAACTGACGCCAGTCTTTCGGCGACATGGGGCGGCGCAGCCACGGACACGGGCGGGAAAATCCCGGGTCAAAAACCGCGCAAGTCGGTGCTGGAACGTTTCGGCAGGCCGGGTGCGGGCGTGCGCTTGAGGACGAGGTATTCAATACCAAGCTTCTGGCAATACTCACGCTTGCCGCCTTTGTCGCCATCCTCGTTCACGGCGTAGATGTCCGGCATCAACTTTCTGATTTCCGGATCGGCGTCCAGCCAGCCGTCGCCGGTGGAGATGAGCGCCTGTTTTACGAACTTGATCGAACCGACGACGTAGCGGCGCTCCGACTCCGGCAAGAGCGGATGGCCTTCTCCCTTCAGCAGCCGGATGTTCGCGTCGTGGCCCACGACCACGTAAAGATCGCCGTAACCGCTGACTTCCTCCAGAAAACGGACGTGTCCCGAATGAAACCAATCGTAACTGCCGGTAACGACCACTTTTTTCCGGCCCGGCGCGGGCGGCATTGGCGGCGGAGCGGGAAAGCCTCTCAGTTCATCCGCATGGAAAACGCGGTAAGCGATTCGGTTTTCGGCGGCAAAGTGTTTGCGGGCGGAGTTGACGGTTGGTTCACCATCCGCCCAGACATCGGTTCGGAGATTTTCCGGCAGTGAATTAAAATCTGCGGCGGCCTCTGCGACAACGACTTTCCCGACGTAGCGGACGGCATTCAAAAAATAACACCGTTCCGCGAGCGGAAATTTGGGCGGTTTGCCGGTGAGTGTTTCCAGCGTCGCGTCCGGCCAAAGCAGCACCGTCAACTCGCCGAGCTTCGCGGCTTCCTCCAGAAAGCGCAGATCTCGCGACGTGAGATCGTCGAACCCGCCGGAAACGATGACTTGCTTTTTGACGTTGTTTTGCTCAAAGATTTTTTCAGCAGCCTTTAACTTGGAAGCAGCGATTTCAACATCAAAAGTTCCGCCATTGATGATTGCGAGTGCCTCATTGTGCAACACATAAGATAAATGCGCTGCCTTGCTAACTGAAATATCACCAATCAATTTACTTCCAAGATAGCCAGACAGTAACTGGCGAATCTCATAAATCGCTTTAGCCAAAATTTTTGCCTGCTCCTGATTTTTCATTTTAAGCCACACGGACTTTGATGTTGAACGCACCCGGTACCGGCCCTTCCGAAACGACGATGAGATACCCACCGCCACAGCCCGAATACATCGCACCCAGATATTGCCGCTGGTAAGCCTGGAGCAGAGGCATCAAATCCAGCCGCAAAGCCGGGTGCCGCACGACGTGTGGCAGCAGCGTCTCCCAGCATTTCATGTTGAGATTGAACGACGCGCCCAGCGCTGCGGCGTCCATTTTCACAATGGCGTCAAAACAATCCCGACCGGACTGGCCGAGCCGCCCCACCCACTTCGGATCGAGATTTTTTTTACCAAGCGGACTGTAGCCATCGGGACGCGGCTCAACGGGAATCAATTGCAAAACCTTTTCCAGCCAGCGCGCCACTTTCCGGCTGGTGCAGGATTCGATATGCGCCGGAAACACGCCGCCGTCCACCTTGAAATCGTAGTCCAAGCGGTTCACGCCGGGATAAACCAGGCCGATCATATCCTGCGAGCCGCTCGGCTCGGCCTTGCCCCGGTTTTCCGCTTCGTAAAGTTCGCGCGTCAGCTCCGCTGGCGGCCGGTTGGGCAGCCTCCCCTTCCATAGCTTCATCGCCACCGCGCGCGTGCCGCTGGCGATGCCGGAGCGGTCCATCGGGCGGAAGTCCGGCTCGATCTGCACCACGACCATCGAGCCGGGGGGCTTGGGGTTGTGCCGCGAAACAAACGGCTGGTCTATCCAACCGCCTGCGAGTTGCAGGCGGTTGGGAATGGAACCAAGCAGTTTGGCGACAGGTGAGACGGCCAGATGTTTCATCAACCGACGCCGATGCGCTTGCCGGCTTTGCGGTGGTGGTACTGTTCTTTGATCCAAGCGAACGTTTCCGCCAAACCCTTGTTGAGCGTGGTGTTCGGCTCCCACTTGAGAACTTTCTTGATGAACGTATTGTCCGAATTGCGGCCGGCCACGCCTTTGGGCGCGTCGAGATCGTATTTGCGGTTCATCTTAACGCCGGCGATCTTTTCGATCTTGGAAAGCAATTCGTTGATGGAAACGAGTTCGCTGGAGCCGAGATTGATCGGCGTCGCGATCAAATCGTCGCAATGCATGATTTTGTCAATGCCCTGCACACAGTCGTCAATATACATGAAACTGCGGGTCTGGTTGCCGTCGCCCCAGATGGTGATGTCCTTGCTGCCGGTGTCCATTGCCGTGATGACCTTGCGGCACAGCGCGGCGGGGGCTTTCTCCCGGCCACCGTCCCAGGTGCCGTGCGGGCCATAGACATTGTGGAAACGGGCGATCGCCGTTTTCATGCCGCGCTCGTGCCAGTACTCCTCGCAGAACATTTCGGAAATTAATTTCTCCCAGCCGTAGCCGCGCTCGGCCATCGCCGGATACGCGTCGGATTCCTTGAGCGCGCGGACCTTCGGATCCTGCTGGAGCAGCGTGTTGTAGGCGCAGGCCGAGGAGGAAAAGAAATACCGCCGCGCACCCGCCTTGTAGGCCGCCTCGACCATGTGCGTGTTGATCAAGATCGACCGCAGGCACTCGACGCGAAAACGCTCGATGAACCCCATGCCGCCCATGTCGGCGGCGAGGTTGTAGACTTCCGCAGCGCCTTCGCAGACGCGATGGCAATTTGCCTCCACGCTCACATCCAGGCAGAGATTCTCCACGCCGGGAACATGCAGGTACCACTCGTAAAGCGGTTTCTTGTCCACCACGCGGAGATTGGTGAAGCCCTTGTTCTTGAAATAGAGGGCCAGGTTCCCGCCAATGAAGCCGCCAGCACCGGTGATGACGATCAAATCATCTTTCTTAAGCGGGGCGTCTTTTTCCACAATTCGTTTCGTTGTATGCATATCTTTGTCTGCTGATTCAACTGGGCCAGCGCCGGATTTCCCGGCCTGCCATCATTTGGCTTTCTGGCCAACGGGCAAAGACCCTACCACAGCGGCGGCGAACTGGAAATGACAATCCTTGACCAACGGCTGAAGCATTTTCATTTGGCTGAGTGAGCACCAAGCATGATCCGATGGCGGTTCGGCTAGCCTGCAGGCGCGACTGGAACAGGGTTTTTGCCATGACCGCTGTGCCGGATGTCCTGGGCCTCGCAGAGATACACCACGTCTTCCGCCATGTTCTTGGCGTGATCCGCAATGCGTTCCAGGCTCTTGGAAACCACGGTCAAACTCATGCACCGCCGGATTGTGTCGGGGTGGGCGATCATGAAATCAACCAGCGCGTTGTTGATCTCCCGGTTGAGCGCATCCACTTCACGGTCGCGCGGAATCACAGCCCGAGCCGCGGCAGGATCCCGATTGACAAAGGCGTCCAAGGCCGCTTTGAGGCTGTCCAAAGCGAGGCGGGTCAGGCGAGCAAAATCCACATGGATTTTAACCGGCGGTTCCTGGCTGAGATCGCGGGCGCGCTTGGCGATCTTGGTGGCCTCATCGCCCACGCGTTCCAAATTTTGAGAAATCCGCATCGCCACCGTGACAAAGCGCAGGTCGCCGGCCAGCGGCGCTTTGGCAAGCAGGTGAATGGCGGCATCGTCAATGTCGATTTCCAGCTGGTCAATCAGCCGGTCATTCTCGTGCACTCGCATCGCCAGATCGTAATCCCGCTCGACGAGCGCGCGTACCGCCTCGTTGACTGCCGCCTCGGCCAGGCTGGCCATTGTCAGCAACTGGTGTTTTAGTTCGCCCAAGTCCATATCCAAGTGTTCCATGATTCAATACAATGCCTCAACCAAACCGGCCCGTCACATAATCTTCCGTGCGCTTCTGCGCCGGACTGGTGAAAATTTTCGTGGTTGGCCCGAATTCCACCAGTTCGCCGATGTAAAAAAACGCTGTGTGGTCCGACACCCGCGCGGCTTGCTGCATGTTATGGGTGACGATGACGATGGTGAAGTCCTTTTTCAATTCCAGGATTAAATCTTCAATCCGCGAGGTGGCGATGGGATCAAGTGCGGAAGCGGGTTCGTCCATGAGGATAATCTCCGGCTTGACCGCAATGGCGCGGGCGATGCACAGGCGCTGCTGCTGGCCACCGGACAAACCCAAAGCACTACCGTGCAAGCGGTCCTTCACTTCGTCCCACAACGCCGCGCCGCGCAGGCTGGCTTCGACCGCTGCATCCAGATCCGACCCAGATTTCAGCCCTTGCAGGCGCAGGCCGTAGGCCACGTTGTCATAAATGGATTTCGGGAAGGGATTGGACTTTTGGAACACCATGCCGACACGTTTCCGCAATTCGATCACGTCCACGTCGGGCGCGTTGATGTCGTGCCCGCCGATGTGGATGCCGCCCTCGATCCGCACGCCGTCAATCAAGTCGTTCATCCGGTTGAGGCACCGGAGCAAGGTGGACTTGCCGCAGCCGCTCGGCCCGATGAACGCGGTCACGACCCGCTCGCGGATGGTGAGGTTGATGTCCTTGAGCGCCTTGGCCGCGCCGTAAAAAAGGGAAAGCCGGCTGATTTCGATCAGCGCGTCCCCCGCCGTGCCGGCGGCACCCGACGACGGAGCGGGCACGGACATTTTAGGTAAGGTCATCTCGGCCATAAATCAGGCAAGGGAACGGAGTTTCTTGCGCACCCGGGCGCGGATCAGAATCGCGACAAAGTTCAGCGCAAACGTCAGCAGCAGGAGCACCACGACGGTGGCAAAAAGAATCGGCCGCGTTTTTTCGATGTTGGGCGATTGCGTGGACAGCACAAAGACGTGGTAGCCGAGGTCCATGAACTGGTCGTTGAGCCGATGCGGGAGCGACGCCATGTAATACGCCACGCCGGTAAAAAGAATTGGCGCCACCTCGCCTGCCGCGCGGCTCACCGCCAGAATGCCACCGGTCATGATGCCGGGCAGCGCCTGCGGTAGCACGATTTTCAAAATGGTTTCCAACTTGGTCGCGCCGAGGGCGAGACTGGCTTCGCGCAGCCCCGGCGGAATGGCTTTGAGCGATTCCTCAGTGGCCACGATGACCACCGGCACGGTCATCACCGCCAGCGTTAACGACGCCCAGATCAAGGCTGGCTGCGCCCAGACCGGGCCGGCGTTGTGCAACAGGGCGTCGAGATTGCGGCCGATAAAATTAATGAAGAAACCCAGGCCGAAAAGACCGAACACAATGGACGGCACGCCGGCGAGGTTGTTGACGGCGGCACGAATGACGCGGGTGACCAGCGAACTGGCCGAGGCGTATTCAGTCAAATAAATGGCCGTGATGACGCCGACCGGAATCACGAAGAGAGTCATCACGAGCACGCGGAAGGTGGTGCCCACGATCATGGGCAGCACGCCGGTCGTCGCCGGATCGAAAAAATCCTTTTTCGGAATCGTGCTGACAAACCGCCAGGACAAACTGGGCAGGCCATTGGAGAGGATGTCCACCAGTATCACCGCCAGAATGGTAAGAATGAGCACCGTGGCCGCCCCGGTCAGCCCGGTAAAGAAAAAGGAGGCAAAATCGAATTTCACCGAGCGGAAGTGGCGACGGTGGCCCTTGGCGGTTGCGGTGCTTGTGGTCGTCATCGTTTGCCCTCCAGTTTGTGTTTCAACCGGTGGATGACGACATCGGCGAGCATGTTCGAGAGAAAAGTCACCGCGAAGAGCATCGCGCCGAGCATGAAGAGAATCCGGTAGTGATGCTCACCGGAAACCGCCTCGGCCATCTCGGCCGCAATGGTGGTGGTAATGCTGCGAGCCGAATCAAAAACGCTCCACGACATCACGCTGGCGGAACAGACCATCAGCACGATCATGGTTTCACCGATGGCACGGCCAAAGCCGAGCATCGTCGCGGCAAACACGCCGGGCAGCGCGGCGGGCAAGACGATCTGCCACGCGGTTTGCCAGCGGGAAGCTCCAAGCGCGAGTGCCGCCTGGGTGTAACTGCGCGGCACGCTGGTCAGCGCGTCTTCGGCGATGGAGAAGACAATCGGAATCACTGCGAAACCCAGCGCGATTCCGGCGACGAGGGCATTCAACCGGGTTTCGTAACGAAAAATGCTTTGCAGCACGCTGGCCATAACCAACAGCGCGAAGAAGCCAACCACAACCGATGGAATCCCCGCGAGCAGTTCGATGGCGGGCTTGATGAGTTCACGGGCACGAGGCCGCGCCAGTTGCGACACGTAAATCGCCGCGCCAACGGCCAGGGGCACCGAGAACAAAAGTCCGATGAGGGTGGTCTTCAAACTGCCAACGAACAGTGGGATGAGATTGTATTTCTTCACCTGACCGACCGGTTGCCAGATGTAGGACGGGTGATCGTAGTCCGTCCATTGATGCGGCCACAAAAGGTAATGCCACTGGGTTGTATTGATGCGGGCGTCGGGGTCGTTGCGGAATTCGGCGGGGATTTCATCCTGCGCCTCGGTTTTCACCTGCACCAAGTCCTTCAGTGTCGCCTTGTCCATATTGGCAAATTGCTCCCGCGTGAGGGCAAGGTATTGGCGAAGCTCCTCGGGCGAATGTTTGTCCATCTCGGCGACGGGAATGGCTGGCTGGACCAACGCGCTGTTCATCCGGCCGAGGAACACCGGCAACGCCTCGCGGGCGACGAACAGGAAGATCAGGAACACCACCAGAATCGTCGAGAGTGAAACCAGAAAGATGAATTTCTCGGCCAGCCACTCCACCGGCCGCGCGCGATGACCGCGATGAATCCCCATCCAGCCGATGGGGCGTCGCTCTTTGGTGGTGGATTCTGACATTGCCTAAATACTTCGGGGCAGAACGCGCCTCATTTTCTGACGGGCGCGTCTGCCCCAAGATTGAAGGGTAGTGGAACTCGCAATCAAGTAAATGTCCGCGACCCGCTCATGTTTTATTTTTCGCGCCACTTGTCCGGCAGCGGAAAATAGCCGACTTCCTTGACGACTTTCTGGCCTTCATCGCTGCGAATCCAGTTCAGGTAAGCCGCGATTTCATTCTTGTCCAAGTCCGGGTTCACATAAATGTAGAGGAAACGCCAGATGGGATAGACGCCAGCAATGACATTCGCCTCCGTCGGCTCAATCGCCGGAGAACCGGCATCCTTCTTGACGAGCAAGGCCCGCGCGCCCTTGCCATACGCCGCGCCGCCATACCCGATGCCGCCCTTGTCCTTGGCGATGCCCTGCAATACCGCTGCCGTGCCCGGCTCCGTCTGCGCCGAAGCGGCGAAGTCTTTGCCCTTGAGCACGTGTTCCTTGAAGAACTCGTAGGTGCCGGAACTGTTCTCCCGGCTATAAACCGTGATCGGCGCATCGTTGCCGCCAACGTCCTTCCAATTCCGTGTTTTGCCGGTGAAGATTCCCTCCAATTGCTCCAGCGTGAGTTCCTTCACCGGATTGTCGTCGTTGACATAAACCGACAGCCCGTCGAGCGCGACCTTGTATTCGGTCGGGCGATGGCCAAATGCCTTGAGGCACTCGGCGACTTCGCTGGCTTTGATCTTGCGCGAGGCATCGGCCAGATCGGTCGCCTTGTTCTGCAACGCGGCGAAGCCCACGCCGGAGCCGCCGCCAGAGACCTGGATTTTGGTCTGCGGATTCTTGCTCATGTAAACCTCGGCCCATTTCTGGGCGAGAATCACAAGCGTGTCCGAACCCTTGACGGTGATGTTGCCGGCCCAAGCGCCGCCTGTGGACATTGCCACCAACCCCAGAAGAATTAATTTTTTAATCATATTTCGTTTCAATTAGTTGAATGCTTTGACTGCGTTTAGCTGAATCGGGTCGTTACAATCGCGTGACGTTTAGAACTTCCACATCACATCGGCCATGAAATGGCCGGCGCTGGAATTTTGTTTGGGCGCATTGATGATGAGATCGTTCAGATAATAGGTGAACGTGAAGTTACAGAAATCCGTAAACGAATAGGTGCCCTGCACCAGATGGCCCTTGACGTTGGTGCCGCCAAACCAGCCGTTGGCCTTGCCGGTGCCGTTCAGTTGGGGATTGCCGGTGGCATAGAACGCTCCGTTGTCGTCGTCCACCAGCGCGTCGAACCACGCGTCGGCTTCCAGCCGCTGGTAGCGGTAATTGATTTCCCACGAATGCTTGGCGCCCGCCTTGCCGAGCGTCAGGCCGGCGCGATACCCGGTGTTGTTGGCCTTCGCGCCGGGATTTTTCATGTACTCGCCCGAGACCTTGATCGGAAACGCGCCCGGATAGAACGGCACTTCGTCCAGCTTGTAGGAGACGGAGGCAGTGCCGATGATCGGGTCGAAGTTGTTGGCCAGGAAACCGTAGAAATTCCGCGTGTTGCCGGAATTGTAAAATGGCTGCACATAGGCGCTCAACGAATCCTTGTTCGCGAGATCGAACGCCGCCACGCCCAGCGCGGTTTCGAACTTCGGCGTCCACTTGGATTCCCACAAAATCTGGCCGCCATACATGTAAGGATCGTGGTTGGGGCTGGCGGTCGGCGCGCCCGCGGGCAGCGTGTTGGGTTTGGCGTAGCCTTGGTTCAATTCGTCGAGCACGAAGAACGCAGCGTTCGCCTTGACCGCCTGGGTGTCCGTGAAATTATGCACGAGTTGCAACGCGCCGCCTTCGGGCGCAATGTCGTAATCGAAAATCATGTTGGAGAGCTGGAACGGATTGTCCATTTTCCCAACCGTAGCCGAGAGCATCCAATCCGCATTTTTGATCGGTGTCCACTTGCCGTAGGCGGCATCAATCCAGATGAATTTGCGGGAGTTCAGCGAACCCAAATCCTGGTTGGCCGTGATGGGCTGGCCGCCGACGAGCGTGCCGCCGGGATTGGTCTGGGGATTGCCCGACGCCAACCGGAAGCCGACCTCGAAATTATCCAGCATCGTGGCGGTGACTCCCAAACGCAGCCGGAAGCGGTAGCGATTGCGGAAAGTGTATTGGCTGTTCTCCGCGTTGTTCTGTTCGAAACGCCCACGGAAATCGCCGCCGAACTTATAGGCGGTGATCCAATCCGGCATCCCGGTCTTGGCCTGAAAGGCCTTGGTAAAACCCTCGTCACTTTCCTGCTTCAGGTCATTGGCTTCCTTGCTGCTGAGCACCCCCTTGTCCACCAGCTTGTCCAGAAGCGCGTCCACAGACTGCGCCCGGGCTGAAGGAGAGAATGTCATGGAGAGCACCGAGCCAACAAGGGCGCTCAAACTTAAGAATCGCTTTCTGGTCATTTTGTTATGTTTTGTATTTTGGTTTAACAGCGCGGCTAGATTTGCAGCCATTTGTGACAAACCAACGACGGGTTTGTTACGATCCGGTGACAAACTGGGATGGACGCTTCAGCGGCGCCTCCGCCGCATAACGCTGCCGAAGGCGCATCAAGTATTGCCCCAATGGCGGCGCGATGGGTTTTTCCGGCCGCTCGGACTGCGACAAAATCGGCACGGAAACGGCCGTTTTCGCGCGGTTACGGAACACGCGTTGGCCCTCGGGAAATTCAATGCTCAATACTTTCAAGCCTGGCTCTTTCACACCCGCAACATGGTTGGCCGGTGTGACAGCTCGATGACGAAGAGGTGACGATGCGGTGATTTCGCGGAATTTCTAAACGCCGGGCCAAAGCCTGATTCCACGCGCAAACCCTTAACCGCTGGAAACGCCGTTCCGGTGTCTCGACGAGCATCTCACTCCAACCATCACCAACGCCGAGCCGATTTTTTGCGGGGTGGGTTAGCGCATCTCCAACATCGGCGCATCGGGAAGGTAGATCGCGCTGTTGAACCGCCTGGCCTAAACGCGGTTCACAGCCCTTCCCGTTTTGCGCTTTGTCCCAAGTGGATTGAAACAGCTACCAAGGTCATCCGCAGCGGTACGTGGGTCCGGTTAAGCTTCTTTCTTTGCCGCTTTCAGTTCGAGGTGCAAATCGCGCAGTTGTTTCGGCTCAACCGTGCTGGGCGAATCGGTCATCAGGCAGGTGCCCTTGGCGGTTTTCGGAAAGGCGATCACGTCGCGGATGCTTTGCGTCCCGCAGAGAATCGCGTTGAGCCGGTCGAACCCCAGCGCGATGCCGCCGTGCGGCGGCGCGCCGTAACGAAACGCTTCGAGCATGTAACCAAACCGCGCCTTCACCAGGTCCGGTGGAATCTGGAGCAGTTCCTCAAAAATGGTTTTCTGAACGTCGGGTTGGTGGATACGAATCGAGCCGCCGCCGAGTTCCACGCCGTTGACCACGATGTCGTAATGCTGGCCGCGGACTTTCTTCGGATCGGTTTTGAGCAGCGGAATGTCCTCCGCCACCGGCGCGGTGAACGGGTGATGGCTCGAATACCAGCGGTTCTGCTCGCGATCAAAGCCGAGCAGCGGAAATTCGATGACCCAGAGAAAATTGAACTGATCGGCGGGAATCGTCAGCTTCCCCTGCCCTTTCAACACGTCGGCGCAATACAAACGGATCTTGCCGAGGATTTCGCACGCGGTCAGCCACTGGTCGGCGGCAAACAAAATCAAATCGCCTTCCTCGATCTTGAGCTTCGCGATCAACGCCTGCTTTTCCGCGTCGTTGAAAAATTTCACGATGGGCGATTTCCATTCGCCGCCCTCGACTTTGATGTAAGCCAGGCCCTTCGCGCCGAAACCCTTGGCGTATTCGGTCATGGTTTCGATCTGGCCCTGTGTCGCGCCGGCCATGCCTTTCGCGTTGAGCGCCTTGACCACGCCGCCGTTGGCAATCGCGCCGCTGAACACCTTGAACGTGCTGGCTTTGAATTCGCTGGTGAAGTCCACGAGTTCCAAACCGAACCGCGTGTCGGGCTTGTCAATGCCGTAGCGATTCAGCGCCTCCTCAAAACTCATGCGCGGGAACGGCGTCGGCACATCCACGTTCAGCGCCGTTTTCCAGACGCGCTTGAGCAGCCCCTCGATCAGCGCGTAAATGTCCTCGCGCTCGATGAAGCTCATCTCGATGTCGATCTGCGTGAACTCCGGCTGGCGGTCGGCGCGCAGGTCCTCGTCGCGATAACAGCGCGCGATTTGGAAATATTTCTCCACGCCGGCGACCATCAGGATTTGTTTGAACTGCTGCGGCGACTGCGGCAGGGCGTAAAACGTGCCCGGCTCGCGGCGATTCGGCACGAGAAACTCGCGCGCGCCTTCAGGTGTGGATTTGAACAGCGTCGGTGTTTCGACTTCGAGAAAACCCTGTTCGTCCATGAAACTGCGCGTGGCGATGGCGACCTTGCTGCGCACGCGGAGATTGCGCGCCATCTCCGGCCGGCGCAGATCGAGGTAGCGATATTGCAGGCGCAATTCCTCGTTCACCTTGTTTGCCACCTCGGGATCATCCACCGGAAACGGCAGCACCTCGGCCATGTTCAGCACTTCCAGCGCGGTCACGCCGACCTCGACTTCGCCGGTGGGGATTTTGGCGTTGTTCGTGCCGGCGGGGCGCTGGCGCACCTTGCCGGTGAGGCTGACGACGCATTCGCTGCGCAGCGCGGCGGCCTGGGCGAAGAGTTCCTTGGGCAAATCCGACGGATCGAACACGGTTTGCGTGCGGCCCTCGCGGTCGCGGATGTCAATGAAGATGAGGCCGCCGAGGTCGCGGCGGGAGTGGACCCAGCCGGAAAGCGTAACCGCCTGGCCGATGTGCGCCGGGCGCAGTTCGTTGCAATGATGCGTGCGTTTCATGTCAAATTTGAATCTAGGAGTCAGAATTTAGAATTCAGAATCCAAAAACGAATGCGCATGGTGGCTGGGAACGGCGCAGATTTCAAAGTGTTTTTTGAATTTTGCGACCGCCAAATGGATTGGACCTGTCGAGCGGCAGTTAAGGACTAAGGACTGGCAGCCCGGTAGAATCGAACCGGCTTCGTCATGGGATCCGTCCATTGCAGCAGATGCGTTGCGGGAACAATGTTGCTGCAAAGCACACCCCAATCCCTGAGATTTTCGGAGGCCAGAAGTTCGACTGGTTGTCCATTCGTGCCGGGAAAGGCGAGTTGCATCATGCCGCCTGAAAATCCGTCCACGCTCAGGCAGTTCCAGTGGTAAGCCCTGAAGTCCGCGCCGACTTGATCCGGGCCGATGTTCAAAACAAGGTTCGTGGGCACGAAGAGGTAATTGGTGTCCGGAGAAGCGATGGTGTAGTCACCCGGCGATAAATCTTCGAAACTGTATGCGCCCTGTTGCGTCATGAGCGCATTCGTGCCGTTGGCGGTGACCACCACATCGTCGTGGAGGGTGAAGCCGGAAAATTTACCGCGGATCACATAGGGCGGTGAGGACTCGAAGGCGCCGATGTCGGACGAGGCGGCATAGGGCCGTGCGCGACCGCGCTGGTCCGTGGGAGGAAAGTCCGTGGGCGACCCGGCGTCAATCGCCGGGCTGCCGCTCAACAACGGAACAGTCTGGGTCGGTCCTCCATAGTTATCGAGCGGACCGAGTTTGGCGTCGGTGTTGTAGATGTTGTGGGCGGTCAGACTGATGAGGGTGCAGCCATTGGTGTTGCCGATCAGATTGTAATCCAGCGAATTGAGCGCGCCGTTGCAATCGGGCGTGAGGCCGTCGCCGGAAACATTTCCCGCGATGATCGTGTTGCGAATGGATACCAGGGGTGATACGGAATTGTAAAACATAATGCCGCCGCATGAACCCGAAAAATGGTTCGCCGCAATGGTGCAGTTGGAAATCGAGATGGTGCCGGAAGTGGACTGGATGGCGATGCCCGGTCCGCGGTTGCGCGCCAGTGTGCAATTGACCAGGGTCAGGTTGGCCGCAGTCGAGAATTGCAGGATGCCGCCGCGGGGCGAACTGTTGGATGAGATGGATGAATTGACCGCGCAGAGGTTGCCCAGGTTCCTGATGGTCCCCCGGTTGCTGGATATTTCGCTGTTGACGAGGTTGAGCGTGCATCCGCTCGCGTTCCACAAAGCACCGGCAAGCGGATTGCCGGCCTGCGCGACGGCACAGTTGCTCAAAGTCAGGACTCCGCCGTTCGCATTTTGGATGGCGATCGGGAACACGCCTGGAGATCCCGAAATTTTCAGACCCGAAATCGAAATCACCGCGTTGCTGGTGTAAAACAGCGTGACGTAGGAGGTGGCGACCAGCGAAAGTTGCTGCGGCCCAGGTCCGCTGACGGTCAGCGGCTGGCTGATTACCAAATTCCCGGTCGAAACGATGCTCCCGGAGACGGCAAAATTAATTGTGTCGCCGGGCGCGGCATCCGCGATGCGTTGACGCAAGGTGCCCGGCCCGGAATCGGCGAGGCTGGAGACGGTAAGGACCGCGGCGGGCGCGGCGAGCGCGAACATCAGGCCAACCATGACAGCCAACCCGCCGAATTTGAGAAAGGAGCAGGCTCCAAAACTCATCGCGAAAAGAGGGAGCTTTTCTTTCATAAGCCAGCTTACGCAAGCTTCGGACTTATATCAGATTTCGTCAAGAGTCTGCAATTGCCGCTCGTGCCGCGCTAAAACTGGTGTATCCCTTGCGCGCGACCGAAACGGCAACATCAAAGTCACCTCCGGACGACCGGTGGATTCAGTAATTCCTCGCGCACCTCGCGACGCATCGCGGTGCGCCGGTTTACACCCAGCGCAATTATCTGGCCGTGCTCCGGGAATTTGTTCGCTGGCACCAAACCGAGCGGCGGCAGCCGCCGGCCTGGGACAAATTGCAGCGCGGCGATTTGGCCAAGAAAATCAAAGAATAATCCCGCTCGACAACCTAAGTGCTTCACGGCGAGCAGAGGCGGTAAAAAAAGTCCCGCCAGGGAGAAAAGAACCGTTCCCCGTCCCTGATGGGATTTTCATTAAACGTGCGCGAACCACCCAGCCTTGAAAGGCTGGGCTTTTTTCCAACCGTCCAACGCCTGACAGCGCAGATTTTTCCTCTCGGCCGGTTTTAGTCTGTGACCATCGGTGTTTGATTTGTGGCTGAGAATGGGAGCCTGACAAAAAGTCGGTTTATTTACTTGCCGGTTTGATGGCCAACGGCTAGATGATCGGGCATTCTGATCCGTCGATTCCGATGAAAACACTGCTCCAAGTTCCGCACCGGTTCCCCGCGCCGGCGGGGCCGGTCGCTAACCCCAACGACGACTTCGACCAATTTGGTACAGCCATATCTGTCATTGTTCCGGTCGTGATCCACGCACCGTGGACCACGCCAGCGAATGGCTGAACCAATCCAAAAAAACAAAACTAAAACCAGGATATACACATGAAAAAAATCACTGTCAGTCTCGCCCTGCTCGCGCTGGGCCTCGTCCTTGCCACAACCGCCCTTGCCGGCTCCGACGCCAAGACCTATCAAGTCACCGGGCCGGTGCTCGAAATCACCCCCACCACGATCACCGTCCAGAAGGGCGAGGACAAATGGCAACTGGCCTGCGACAAGGCCACGGCGGGCAAGGTCAAAGTCGGCGACAAGGTCACCGTCTATTACCAGATGGTCGCCACCGAAGTGGAAGCGAAACCGTCGAAGAAGAAACAATAAGCTCCGATTCCTCCGGCCGCTCCGGAGCTCCGGAGCGGCCCCTGCCCACTTACCCACCGCAGCCAATCAAGGTGCCAATCGCGCGCGGAAAAACCGCGGCGTGGCACTGGGATGATTGGTGAACGCCAGCACATTCGTCGTCGTCAGGTTGGTCGTGTAGGGCGGCCACGGCGTCGGACTCAGCAGATTGGTGGTGCTTTCCACGACGTAGTTGCTGCCGGCATAGGCGCACATGCAACCCACGAAATCCCCATTCGTGGCAAGGTCAGCCCGGAGGACGTTCAGGTTTGTCGGATAGCGCAAGGTGATGGTTGCGGTGATGATAGAAGTCCCTACCAAACCAAAATTATCCATCGCCTGCGCCCCGATGGTATGCGCGCCAAAGCCCAGGGCCACGCTGTTCGTGCTGTACGGAGTTTTCGCCGCCTGGCCGATGGCATTGCCGGTGTTGCCATCGTAAAAGGTGACATTGGTGACGGTGTAACTGCCGCCCTGGGCCTGCGCCAGCAGCCGGAACGGCACCGCCACGCAGGTATCCCGCAGAATCTGATTGGTGGGGATCAGCAGCGTGATGCTGGGCGGCAGGTTCGTCACCGCCACCGATAGCGTTTGGATATTGTTCGATTTATTGGCCTCGGCCACCGCGTTGCCAACATCCGCCTGCGCGAACAAGGTATAAGTCCCGGCCGGAATGGCACCCAAGTTCCAACTTCCGCCGTTGGTATTGATGTAAGTCCCGCCCGCCGGGGCGCTGTGCGGTCCGTTGAATTGAGCAATGACGATGTTCGTGACGGCATTGCTCAACGACAGTTGATCGGTCCAGTAGCCGTTGATGGAATTGGTCCCTTGGTTCTGCACGGCCCAACCCGCCGCGAAGTTGCGCCCGGCGGTCAATAGGCCGCCGGCGGGATTGGTGGCGGTCAGTCCGGTGGAAGCCAAGTCCACAACGGGAATTTGGATTTGGAGCGTGCCCGCTGTGCCATTCACGCCGCCGACAAGAATGAGATAATTTGTCCCGGCATACCCATAGAAATTCACGTCTGCATTTCCAGAATTGCAGTAAGCCCCGCTGTTGTGGCTACAGGCAATTTCATTCGTTGAACCACAGGTGCCGGTATAAACCGCCAGCGCGGTCTGGAAAGAACTTCCGCAGGTGGTCACTCCCACGAATCCGTTGACGTTTGGCGCGTAGCTGTACCAGATGCCGCGCCCAAAGCTGGGCACACAACTGGGGATCGGATCGCCAATCGAAGTGGCGTAGATATTAGTCGCCATGTAGGTGATGCCGTTTGTCATTGGGATGGCGTACAAGCAAACGTCATTGGTCGGCGGCGGCTGATTGGCGGTGATTTTGAGTGTGCCGTAAGTGCCGCCTCCCACACCAGAGGCCAGAATATAATAGGCCAGGTTGGTCGGCGCGATGAAGCTAAGACCCGCCTGGTTGCCGGGGCAATTAAATGGATTGCCCCCGCTGCTACAAGTAAAGGGCGTTCCCAGTGAACCGCAGGCGTTGGTATAAACCGTTAAATCCGTGTTGCCATTGTAACTGCTGCCGCAAGTGCTGATGGTGACTTGCTGTCCGGCATACGCCTGCAATGTGAACCACACGCCATGGCCAATGAAATTATTGTTACAGTCCCGAATCGGTTTACCGATCTCCGTGGCCAGGGTGGTGTCCTGGGTGAAGGGCACGCCGTTGGTCAGCGCGACGGCCCCGGCGCAGGTGTCGTTGGCCGGCGGGTTGGTGAACGTGGCTGTCACCGTCAGC